>Ga0207691_10005701_pt1 | contig 12038 bp, 11 predicted proteins | sample KBSM13metaG_FD_184327 | JGI IMG/M metagenome (GOLD analysis project Ga0207691, IMG submission 184327) | Miscanthus rhizosphere microbial communities from Kellogg Biological Station, Michigan, USA - KBS M1-3 metaG (SPAdes) (version 2) | ecosystem: Host-associated > Plants > Roots > Rhizosphere >...
GGCACCGACACCGGTGGCTCGGTCCGCATCCCGGCAAAGACAAAGAGCGAGCATCGAACTACACCCACGACGAGCAGCGCACCGAATTCACGCTCTGGGCCATCTCACGCTCTCCGCTGATCCTCGGCACAAACCTGACCAAACTCGACGACTTCACGCGCTCGCTCATCTCCAACAAGGAAGTCCTCGACATCAACCAGAACGCCGTGGAATCCAAGCCCGGTTTAACTCCCTCTCCCCAGCCCGGCAAAAAGCCCTTCCTCCAGCGCTACTGGTTCGCCCGCACCGGCGGACCACATCCGAAGCGCTACATTGCCGTATTCAATCTCGCCGACGATACCACCGTCTCCACGCTGCCGTGGATGGTCTTTCATCTCAACGACAAGCCGCATGCAGCCTTCGATATCTGGAATCAGAAACAGATCCCCAGCGCAAAGGCTCTGCACGTTGAGTTGCCTCCACACGGCTGCGCGCTCTTTCGAATCGAATAGCCCAAAACCCGTGTTGCGTTTTTGAAACTTTAGGCATGCCGCCCCTCACGGACGACCCGCCCCCCGTATGCGAAACTAATTTGTTCGGCACGAGAGCCTCACCCCGCACCTCCGCCGGCAAGGTTGCCCATGTCCGTCTTGCGTTCCGCTTTCATCGCACTCTCCCACAATCGTCCACTACGCACTTTCAGCGAGCACTCCAGCCTCGGCAACAAGCTCAGTTCGCGCTTCGTCGCCGGATTGGAAATTGACGACGCCCTCCGTGTCGCCGAGCAGGTCAACCGCCAGGGCATGCTCGTCACCCTCGACTCTTTGGGAGAGAGCGTCACTACCGAAGCAGAAGCGATGCGATCGGCCGACGTCTACCACCGCTTGCTCGACGAGATTGCAGCTCGCAAACTCAAATCCAACATCAGCGTAAAACTCACGCAGATGGGCCTCACTCAGGACCCGGCCCTCGCCGAGAGAATCGCCGCAAATCTCACCCAACATGCCCGCGCAACCGCCAACTTCGTGCGCATCGACATGGAAGATTCCTCGCTCACGCAAATCACCATGGACATCGTGCGCCGCATCCACGCGCAGCCCGACTTGGCCGACGCCGTCGGAATCGTCATCCAGTCCTATCTCTTCCGCTCGCAGAGCGACATTGAACAACTCATCGCCGACGGCATCCGCGTCCGTCTCTGCAAAGGCGCATACAAAGAACCGCCCGAGGTGGCATTCCCAAGCAAGGCAGACGTTGACGCCAATTACATCAAGCTCGCCAACCTCCTCCTTCAAAGCCCCATCTACCACGGCCTCGCAACCCACGACGAAAACATGATCGCTGCGGCAAAGTCTTTCGCGGCCGCCCACAACATCCCGCCCAGCCACTTCGAATTTCAAATGCTGTTCGGCGTGCGCCGCGATCTTCAGCGCAAACTCGTCGCCGAAGGTTACAACGTGCGCGTGTACGTTCCCTTCGGACGCGAATGGTATCCCTACTTCATGCGTCGCCTGGCCGAGCGCCCCGCGAACGTATTCTTCATCGCGAAGCAACTCCTCCGCCAATAGCCGCCAATGAACCCTCACCCTCACGATGTGTCATCCTTAGCGGAGCGGCTCGGGGCCCCGCAGATGATTCATCATCTGTGGGGTAAGCGGGGTCCCCACAAACAGGTCTTCGTTTGTGGGGTGAATATGCGGAGCCGAAGAACCTGCTTTTTTGCGACGGCCCCAACGATCACAAGCCCTGGCTGCCCCATCCATGACGCAGTCTTCCGGGTCCCCCACGGACAGGTCCTTGTCCGTGGGGAAAGCAAGCCGATGTGCGGTTGGATATGCGAAACCGAAGGACTAGCTTTTTGTTTTTGATTAGATGAAGGATAGGGCAAACTCCACACTTGACGCTCTTACTGTGGAAGAGCATGATCTATCTCCAGAACCGTGCACGACCGGCTTGCCCCTAGATAAAATATGAAGAACGCCGTGCACGCTAGTTCGTCGCATCAGACCCATCGGCCCAAACCTCTCTGGCGGCGAAAACATGTAACGGCAATCCGATTGGTGCTCTGCTTCTTCTCTGTCACCACCGCTACAGTCTCTGTCTGGTTCTTTCAGCGTGAGGAAGCCGGCTCAAACCTGATCTGGGGCGCCAACGCGCTGCTGCTTGCTTACCTGCTGTTGGCGCCACGCTGGCGTTGGCCTGCCTATTTCACCGCCGGTATGACTGCCATGATCGTCGGCAGCGCTCTCATAGACGAATCATGGAAAACAAATCTCGTCTATAACGCGCTCAATCTCATCGAAGTCACGATCGGTGCATTCCTGTTGCGCAGGAGGTCCACGCAGCTTCCGCGATTCACCGATGGCAAATACCTGGTGCGGTTCATTGGCTATGCGGTATTGGCAGGTCCGATCGTCTCGGGCTCGATTCTCGCGTTGATCATGGCAATCTGGCGACACGCCCCTCCCTTGAAGTCGCTCACCGACTGGGTTATCGGAGATGGGCTCGGAGCCGCCATCGTAGTTCCAACATTCGTCGCCATTTTCCAAACTCGATTCAGAAACTTAAGTCTGAAGCGGCATTGGTTCTATCCCTTCGTCCTTGTCGTGATGACGGTGGCCGCGTTTTCTCAAGACCAAACGCCTTTCCTTCTCCTGATCCTTCCATTTCTCGTCCTTGTGCTGATGCGCCTTGGACTTGGATTTGCAGCGCTCTCGACGCTTGTGATCGCCGCAATAGCGAGCTGGTTCACGGTTCGTGGTTCGGGTCCATTTGCGATTTCAGAGTCTGTTGACGCGGTCCGATCTAGTATCCAGTTGCAGTTCTTCGTTGCGTGCTGCATCTTCATGATCTACATCGTGTCGGTCATTTTGGAGGAACGAAGCGGCATTGAACAGCGCCTGCAGCAAATTGCTTCACTTCACGCCTTGGTGACAGAGAACTCGCGCGACGTTATCATGCTCGCCGATCTCGATGGACGGCGCACGTATGTCTCTCCTGCAATCGAAGGGATGAAGGGATGGAGACCTGAGGAATTGATAGATCGCAAAATTTCTGAACTGGCCCATCCGGATGATCGCGCCAAAGTCGAAGATACGATTCGCGGGCTTCGACCGGGTTCCGAAGACGCCATGATCGAGTATCGTTCCCAAAACCGGAAAGGCGAATACAGCTGGGTAGAAGCGAGTCTCCGAATGTTCCGCGACACAAAAACCGGCATTCCTTCAGGAATTCTGAGTTTGGTCCGGGACATCACCGAGCGGAAACACCACGAAGAGCTGCTTCTCAAGGCCAACCAGACCCTGGAAGAGTTGGCCATTGCCGATGCGCTCACCGGAGTAGCAAACCGAAGGCGATTTGACGAATGCCTCGCACATGAATGGTCCCGCTCAGCACGCCTTCAGAAACCCCTGTCGATGCTCCTTATCGATGCGGACTCTTTCAAGCAACTGAACGACTCCATTGGCCACCTCGCTGGCGATCGATGCCTCAAAAGAATTGCAGAAGCGGCGATGGAAGCCGCAACGCGCCCCGGAGACGTGGTGGCACGATTCGGTGGCGATGAGTTTGTGGTCATATTGCCTAACACCGACAACCTTGGCGCAGCTGAAGTGGGCAGGCAAATCAGAGCCAACCTGTACCGGCGCAATGCAGCGCTCAACGGCAATCCCGAAGGGTTGATGACGATCTCGGTTGGGTGCGCCACCGTAATCCCAAAGCCGGAGGAGCAAAGCACTATCCTGATTCAAATTGCCGATGAGGCACTTTACATTGCCAAGCGCACCGGCCGTGATCGTCTGTGCACTATCCCTCCCGAATCCACTCTTCCCCAATCCAAACTGAACGACCTGTCATGAACCGAGCGCAGCCTCAGCCATGGGATCCGCGCTTGCTTTCAATCACTCAACCCGTGATGTGTCATCCAGGACGAAGCGCGTTCGGATATAAGCGGAGTGAGGACCTGTTGCTTTTCGTTCACTCAATCCATGACGTGTCAACCACCCATCTCAACTTCGGCCCCGCATCTCCTTCCCCATCTCTCATTTGGCCACCACGAACAATTTGCATATGATTTCCCACCAATCCTCTATCCTTGAATTCGGAGAGCGAAGGGCCGCTCTCTTTTCAGGGACCCGAAGAGACCCGTAAGCCCTTTGCTGTGAGGACTCTGCGAGCAAGCTAAATGTTTCGAAGATTTTACGGCGTTACCTCGCCGTAACCTCCTGAAAACAGAGAATTTCCATCCAGAGTATGGGTGGGGGGTGCTACGAAAGCTGCGAACTGCCACTCATATAAACGGATCGCACGAATCGAATACTGTGGCGCAGCATTCTGTCGGTGTCCCAATCATCAGGCACAACGTACAGCGAGCAACCGAGTCTCTCGCACCCTGACTCGATCTTTTCTTTATGCGCCTTCAACTCCGGGCCGGCGCTCAACCCCGCGATGCAAAGCAGCTTTCTTTCTGCTCCTTCCGCGATCTCGGAAAAACCTGGTCCTTCGACACAGAGGACACTCCCACGGAAAGTAGCCGAACCAAAACAGCACCTGCCGCTGCCAGAATCCATGACGCGGAAGCCGACGCAGATCTTTTCGTCCGCAATCAGGACAACTCAACTTGACGATCGACTCAGTACGTTCTATGACCGCATTACCCAATATCAAAAACCCTCTCTCCAAGCCTTATAAAATGTTGGCCGCGCATTTACTGGACAGGACGAAAACCGATCTTGCAGCGCTCCGCCCACCTTCGCTTAGCTCCTCACTGCCAGCCGGTCAAGCCCCTGTTTCGCGAGCCCTGCAATTGCGCGCGCCAGGGTTAGCGAAGCATTCAACGACTCGGGGCGCTCCAGCCGAATCTCCAGGCCCGCCGCGTATTTGAGAAACGCGATGTCCACGTCATAGAGAATCTCCACGTGGTCGCACAAAAAACCAATCGGTTGCAGCAGCAGTGCTTTCACACCCTCCGCTGCGATCGAAGTAAGGGTCTCCTCGACAGTCGGCCCGATCCATGGCCCGCCACTCGCTCCCTGGCTCTGAAACGCAAACCACCACCGCGGAATCTCTGGTACGCGCGCAGCCACCAGTTCAGCGGTCTTGCGAGCATCCTCGGCGTAGGTATCTACTCCTTCCCCCGGCCAAAGACGAGGCTGCCCCGAGGAGTCATCGCATGACGGCGGCTCAACCGTGCGAGTAGGCACACTGTGAGCCGTAAACAGCACCGGAACCGGACCTCCGGTTTCCGCGCTCATCTTCGCCTCCGCCTCGCGCAGCCGTTCCGCAAACGCGTCGGCCAGGAGCGAATCCTGTGCCCAGCCTTCAATAAAGTCGATCCGCAGCGCGCCCGCCTCAGCCTGCACCGCGCGTTTGTAGAGTCCCACGCTGGTACGGGAATTCTGCGGCGCCATGCAAATAACAGCAGCTTCTTCCACGCCGTCTGCGCGCATCTCGCGGACCACATCCGGAATGTACGGCTTCCAGTTGCGCATCCCCACGTAGACCTGCACCGGCGGTCCCTCCATCGCCAGCTCCGCTTCCACAAGGCGGCCCTGTTCCAGCGTGATCTCCGTCAACGGACTCCGGCCAATCAGCGAGTAGCGATGTTGAATCTCCTCGACCACTTCCTGCGGGAGCGGCCTCCCGCTGACGACGTTCCGCAGATACTCCGGAATCTGCTCGGTCGTCTCAGGAGTTCCATGCGCGAGAAGCAGCACGCCTTGCTTAGCCATTGGCCTCCTTCAGCCTGAACCCGCGCACCATTTTCACCACCGCCTGCACATTCTCGACCGGTGTCCCCGGAACGATGCCGTGTCCAAGGTTGAAGATGTGGCCCGGCCGACCTCCAGCCGCACGCAGAATCTCCTTCACCCGAAGCTCAAGCACCTCCGGCGGCGCGAAGAGCGTAATCGGATCGAGATTGCCTTGCACCGCGTGCCCATGCCCCACTGCGTCCCAGCCTTCGTTCAGCGGTTGCCGCCAATCGAGCCCAATCACATCTGCACCCGTCGCAGCCATCTCGCTCAACAATCCCGCTGTCTCAACGCCGAAATAGATCACCGGCACCCCCATCGCCTGCACCGCGCGCACCAATCGCTTGGATGCTTCAAATGCATAGTCGCGATAGTCCGACAGACCCAGCGAACCGACCCAGCTGTCAAAAATCTGAATCACGTCAGCGCCCGCCTTCACCTGCAGCAGACAATACTCTTCGAGCACCTTGACAATCTTGTCCAGCAGCAAGCGCCACGACAACGTGTCGCGATACATCATTTGCTTTGTGTGAATGTAATTCCGCGAGCCACCGCCCTCGATCATGTAGCTCGCAAGCGTGTACGGCGCCCCGCAAAAGCCAATGATTCCCAGCTGATCCTTGAAGTGAACAGCAACCTTCTCGATAGCGCGCGCCACATAAGCGAGGTCAGCCGCGCGGTCCGTGCGCAGCGCGTGCACGTCCTCCGCGGTCCGGACCGGATGATGCACCACAGGTCCCTCGCCAGCCTGAAACTCAAACGGCAAGCCCATCGGCTCCAGAGGCAACAGCAGGTCCGCAAAAATGATCGCCGCATCCACGCCCAGCTTTTCGGCTGCTGTGATCGTCACTTCGGAAGCCAGTTCCGGCTGCTTGCAGATCTCTACCAGCGTATGGTGTTTCCGCACGTCGCGGTACTCCTGCATGTAGCGCCCGGCCTGGCGCAAAAACCATACCGGTGTACGATCAACAGGCTTGCGCAGGCACGCACGCACAAATCGGCTGCCGTCGAGGATTGTCTCCAGCACGGCTGGATTGTTATCAGCGATTTCCATATAGGGTGATTCTACCGGGAGCCAGCCGATCATCCCCTGAGGGAATTTCCCGGATGGGCGACATCGAGTGATGCGGCGTTCTTGCTCCGACACATCGGTCCTGGAAGCCCAGACAAAAAACGGCCCCCGTCATTAACGGGGGCCAAGTTGCCTTGGTTCTCTCGTGTTGCGAGAGCTTTTATTGGCGGCCAACGGCGGGGTAGCCGCTGGTACGGAAAAGAGCCTCAGGGGGGTGGCTGTCGGCCTTTTACGGCCGTTCCGCACCTGTCAAGGACGCCATACCATGGGGGGATGCGGCGTCCTGGGCCGCCAAACTTGTTTTGCATCAACCCCTAATAACCCTGGGGCGATGCGGATCCTTGAGCCGCCAAACTATTCTCCATCAACTTGATATGCACTGTGCCCTTGCGGACCTTCGCCGGCTTGGCATTCGGATCTGCCGGTGCCGCACCCTGATCGGCTGATTCCGCAACCTGCGCGTTACCCAAAGCTACGGAGTGCATACGGTAGACGGGAATCTGATGTTGCGAAACGAGGTAGCGCTTCACCGCTTCAGCCTCGCGCATCGAGCTTGCAATACCTGCGCTGCCCGCACCTGGTGACTGAGCCTCGATCTCGATGATGTAGCCCTTGTGGCCACTCAAGCTGGCCGCCATCTGGTCGAGCTGTTGCTTTGCTTCATCCGAAAGCACAGGGCTTCCGCCTTTGAATGGAACTTCAACGACGCTGATCGGCTTGTAGTTGTCCAGGCCGTTCACCTCGTTGCTCAAATTGTCCACACGACCAGTGGCACTTGTAGCCGTCTCGTTGGCTTTCCTCGCCTGCTCACCCGCAGCGGTCGCCTGCTGATTCGCAGCGTCTGCTGAGTCTTGGGCCTTCTTGATTCCCGCCTGAGCCCGGCTGTCGACATCCTTGATTTCGGTCGCGTTCTTCGCGTTGAGCTGATCCAGCTCTGTGAGCCGGTCATTGATCGGGTCGAGTCTCTTCTTCACCCACTTCTTCCGGGCCATGGGATTCATGCGACCCCAGAATCCTTCTTTTGCCTCTGTCGGCGCGGCCGTAGCAGAAGAGGTCGAAGGCGCGGTCTGCTGTGCTGTCGGTGCAGGAGCGGGCTGGGAACTGTCCGCCGGCTGTGTCTGTTGTCCAATGGCAGGAACTGCAATCGCTGAAGCTAGAACGAACATGGCCAGCTTCGCGGAAAACGCGCTTTGTCCTGTAATTTCACTTTTCATTTTATGACCCCTGGAAACGGTTGCCGCAAGTGTGTTGCGGATGAGCTGATCCAGCTGCTCGTCGATACCTAGTGCATGACGCATGCCAAAGACGGTCGCAGCCTCGACCATTCTCTATTCGAAAGATTTAAAAAGAGTTAATCTGGACGCCCGGTTGCCTTTGGACGATGAGAATAGGCCATTGCTGACAACGGCAACGTAATTTTTACAGCGTGCTGTAACTTCTACCGGGTAAGTCCCGTCATTGCGGCTACTTCGCTTCGACGCGAAGGATGCGGATCTCCGGATATGCGCCGTCCCAGCCGGGAGTGACTGCATCGAAGATCAGTCGAAAATCTTTCGCATCCCCGGGTTTCAGGGGAGCTGCCGATACCGGTTCCAGATCGATATAAGGCTGACGCATTCGTATCAGCTTCAGGGGCTGAGTTTCGTTCTGAGCAACCTCTTTCGCCACGTTCCGAAAAAGAACTTGGACGGTAATGCCGCTCACCGTCCGGTTCCCGGTATTCGCTATGTGCCCATCTATATAGGTCACCTTACCGCCTGCAAGATTCGCCGATTCGCTCATCGCCAGATCGGTAATAGGTAGGCTCGGTGCGTACGCATCGGCCTCAGCCGTCACCGGCGCGACCGTGACCCCGCCCTTGCGATGCTCCAAAGCAAAAATCACCAACCCCAAAACGACCACAACGGCGCCGGCAGCGATCGCCAGGGGCAGCCAATTGCGCTCCCGCGACTCGTAGGCGGGCTCGACCTTCGGTTCAGTATTCACGAGCCGGATTCTACACCTTTCCGGAAACCTCTCTCAGTTCCCGATTCTCCATCCTGGGCGACCTGTCTCACGCCACTCCGAATAATGGATGAGTTGCCCATTCCCAAGGGATGCACGCAATCAGGTCTTCCAACTTAGCCCGATGAACCGTTAAACTGGCGCGGCCACCATTTGATTCTCAATCCGGAGGTTCCATGCCAAAGTACGTCATTGAGCGCGAGATCCCAGGCGCCGGAAAACTTACGTCCGATCAACTGAAAGCCATTTCGCAAACATCCTGCAACGTCCTGCGCAAACTGGGACCGGAAATTCAGTGGGTACATAGCTACGTCACCGGCGACAAGGTCTACTGCGTTTACATCTCGCCCAATGAACAGTTGATCAGGGAGCACGCCAGCCAGGGTGGGTTCCCTGCCAATCGCATCTCTGAAGTTTCGGCCGTCATCGATCCCACAACTTCAGAAGACTAGACGAACTCGCCGTGGCTCGAGCCAAGACGCCACAGCTTGCATCGCCGCAGGGCGAATCCCCCGTTGCGCGTGCACCCGCGGGTCCTTACCCCGTGTTCGAAGCAGCCGCCAGGCGCAGCTCCGAATCGACTCGACACGTCTCTGCTCTCAAGAGTCGATGAAAATCCGACACTCTACACCTTTTGTTGGATTCCAAGAGCGCACGATTTGAATCTAAATAGGCTCACCAGGAATCATTTGGACTGCTGCGATCCGTCGGAGGCATGGAAAGGAACACGGTATGGTGCCCTCCCCCCAACTCGAATTCTCCGATCTGCCCTCGCATGGCCATGCCGCCGCGAGCGCTCATCGCAGGGAAGATTTGATGTACCAGGTCATGACCGTTGCCGCGATGGTATCCCTCGTCGTCAGCCTTTGGTTGTTTTAAAGGCGCAGCGTCGACCTCGGTCAACTGACCAGCCCACCTCAGTTCCAAACTTCTCGCGATTTAGTTATCTTCGGTCGGATCCGTCTCAGCCAACATTTGGCGAGTTTTCGTGTGCTTTCGCTCCCCTGACAATGACCCACACGTACCAGCCGACGGTGGCAAAGAAAGCGAGCATAAATATTGGAATCATCAAGCGCGACAAATGAAACTCCCTGCTCCGAGCGGCTTCGATAATCGCCACCTGCAAATATGCGAAGAGGCATATTATCTCCAGCTTGATCCAACTCACCATGTTGCGTGTCTGTGCCCGAAGAAACGGCGGATTCTCAGCTGTGACTCGAACCGGATAGTTGAACGAAGTCGAGATACCGGCTAGAACCGTGATCAACAGATACACGCCCGTCGCAACGATTGGAAGCAGAAGAAGTGTGTTCGACGGACCCCATCCGTTCGGATTGCCCGCCAAATCAAAGTGGGTAGGAATCCGCCCCGGCAGCCGATTCGGCCCTCGCAGAGCCGCCCACGTCATCCAATAGAGGACACCCAACATTCCCAGAACAACAACTTCAAGAGACTTGCGCATTGGAAGCCTCGCTCCAAGATAATTACAGGTTCAGGATATATCCGCCGAAGTCCGCACAGTCGCACACGCGTAAGTGCACGGGCGATCTCCAGCGCGCTCCCGAAGGGTTCCCCGACGCTCGTTTTCTAATTCAATTGTCGATTGGCCACACAGAAGATTGGTCGGTCGCATCGACGAACTTACGTTGAGGTTCAACCGATGCGACCGCCCCAAAAAATACCTTAAACGCTCCGCTGAATTCCTTTCAGCTCTTGCCCAAGACCGCGAAACCGGTAGCCGGTTCTCCCCCGGGGTTGAAACGGGTCGCCTCCTGTTTCATCCAGTTCCGGCAGCGGGTTCGGAACTTCGTTGAACGAATAGCCCGATGGCCCCACGTGTTCCTGAGGCATCTCTGTCCCCGATTCCCCCAGGTTCGACCCAGCAACATTTTCAAACAGCGGATTGAGTGCAGCGATTAATGTCTCGAGCTGGCTCTTTCTCAAGAGAAGTTGTTCAAACCTTCCCCTGATTTCAGTGAGTTCACCAGCGGCCTGTTCATACGCGACCTGATAGGGATGCGATGTCATTCTCTCTCCACCCGCGAAGTCTAGCACCGAAGAGTTACTTCAAAACACTAAAGGTCTAGCAGCAGTACACCCTAAAGTAACAGGCGCTATTCCCAGAATGAGTCGGGGCCCGGAAGCCCGGCTCGAAGCTCTCATCGATCGCAATATTGACTGCAGGCGATCTCGGTGTGCCGGTGAATTGGACGGAATTTTTCGTTATCGGCGAACCATCCCGGGCTATTCGGCTCTCAAGGCTTCCACGGGATTCACTGCGGCGGCGCGGCGGGCGGGCAGGTAACTCGCGAGCCCGGCAGCCGCCACCAGAACCACAGGCACAGTGAGGAAGGTCAAGGGATCAAGCGGGCTGATGCCAAACAGGAGCGATTTCATCAATTGCACGACTGCGCCTGCCGTGCCCACGCCGATCGCGACACCAACGGTTGTAAGGACCAGGGCGGACCGGACAAACATCCACTTGAGTTCGCTCTTCTGTGCGCCGAGCGCCAAACGGATTCCAATTTCGCGGGTTCTCTGCGAGACTGCGTACGAGATCACTCCGTAAATGCCAATCACGCCTAGTGCCAGTGCCATCGTTCCTGCAATCGCCAGCATTACAAGCGTGAATGAGGTTCGCGCGAGTGACCTGGCATAAATCTCTTGCATGGTCTGCACCGAAGCAACTGGCAGATTTGAATTGATTGCCCAGACCGCCCGCTGAACCTCGCCGATAAAGCTCTCGGTTCCAGCGCGCTTGCTGCGAATCACAAACGTCACCACCCTTGACGGCTGAATCTGTGGTTCTTGACTGTAAGGATCGTTGATCATCGCCGGCCAATACACAATTGCCGGTGATCTTTCATCTACGCCATGCTGGCGGACATCTTCCACAACCCCGATCACCTCGAGCCAGGGCATGTTCTTGAACTGTCGCACGCGTTTTCCGATGGCGCTTGAGGCCGATCCCCACGATTCGCGCGCGAAATTTTCAGATACCATCACCACCGGCCTCAAGTCGTAGACGTCTGACCACGTGAACGCGCGGCCGGCAACGAGATTCGTGCCTAAGGTATTGAAGTAGCCAGGCGAGACGTAATTGAAAAGCCTGAGCGGCGGTTCGCCCCCTTGATAATTCTTGCCTTCAACGCGTATCTCGTCCCAGTTTGGATCGGTCTTTTCCATTGGTAAGGCACCCCCGAACCCAACTGACGTCACACCAGGTATCGCCG
>Ga0207691_10005703_pt1 | contig 12038 bp, 9 predicted proteins | sample KBSM13metaG_FD_184327 | JGI IMG/M metagenome (GOLD analysis project Ga0207691, IMG submission 184327) | Miscanthus rhizosphere microbial communities from Kellogg Biological Station, Michigan, USA - KBS M1-3 metaG (SPAdes) (version 2) | ecosystem: Host-associated > Plants > Roots > Rhizosphere >...
GTTCCCGACATTCGTGTGCGCGCAAGCTCATGTGGCCGGAACGTCACCCGGGTCTGCGCGGTTCCCGGATTCTCAGTTCACCTGATCGTGGGCAGGCCGTTATTCCGGTGCGCGCGACCGCGTCGCCTTCACGCTTTGCTAACCGCGAAGCGGCAGCCTGTCCCGGTCGTCAGCGTCCCCATGGCAGCCCGATGGCACGAGCTTCGCGCCTCGTTGGCCCCGGGCGAGTCATGGCGCGAGCGAGATCGATCGGAGATGATTCGCTTTATATGCCGGCTCGTTGGTTTCCTGGCGCTGGCTGCCGCGGCTGCGGCACTGGCGTACGATGGCGTCACGTCGGTGTTTGCCGAGAGCCTGCATGTCAGCAGCGTGGCCGAGGTCTGGGAGCATATCCCCGGCGGCTGGCTCGCCGCGCTCCAGCCCATCGTCGCGTGGCTCTCACAGCTCTGGCGCGAGATGATCCAGCCTTATCTTCTGCAGCAGCCGGTCTGGCTCGTGCTCGGCATTGCCGGCGCGACCTTGCTGTGGGCGAAGGAAGAAGCCACCGAGCGCACCCAGGAGCGACTGCGACAGTCCGTGCGCTGAACCGGCACAGGCGCGGGCATCACCCGCGGGTCGGCCCGCGTTCCGCATTCAAGCCCCGATGGAAAATGCGCGGCGCTATCCCGACAGCATCCCGCTGACCAGCGCCTGCCAGGTGATGGGGCCGACGAGGCCGTCCACGATCACCGCGGGAATGTCCAGCGACAGCGCGTGCTGAAAGCCGCGCACGGTGGCGTCGGTCTGCGGTCCGAAGGCTCCGTCGATCTGGAGACCCTGGTTGGGATCGCCGGATCCATTGCGGAACTGGAATTCCTGCTGCACGCCCCGCACCGCGTCGCCGCGATCGCCGCGTTTGACCTGGATGACCAGCGCCATCCACGTCTGCGGGTTGATGACGCCATCGCTGGTGAGGCCCTTGCTGGTCTGGAACGCCTTTGCCGCGGCCGCGGTCAAAGGACCGAACACGCCGTCGACCGTAAGCTGGTGGCCGCGCGCACGCAGCAGAAATTGCAATGTCTCGACGGGGTGCCCGTGATGTCCGATCTGGATCACGGGCCATGGGCTGAGAGTGCCGGACATGTCGCGCTCCTCCTGATGGATTCAGCTCGCAGGCCCTTCGTCTTCCAGCGCGTCGATGACGTCCCACGTCTGCGCGCCGACGACGCCGTCGGCGGTGATGGCGTGCTGCTGCTGCAGTTGCTTCACCGCCGCCTCGGTCTTGCTGCCGTAACGGCCGTCGACGCCACCGACCTGATAGCCCACCAGGCTCATCCGTTTCTGCGCGCGGCGAACCGGAAGCCCGGTCGCGCCCAAAGTGAGCGTGGGCTCGCTCTGGTCGGCCTCGTCGATGTTGATCCACGTCACCCTGCCGACGACGCCGTCAGCCGCGATCTCCCGCTCCTGCTGGAACGCCTTGACCGCCGCTTCGGTCGTCGGCCCGAACACGCCGTCGATCGGTCCGGGATCATGACCCAACGCTTTCAACGCCGCCTGCAGATCGCGGACCGCGGGATCGTTCGAGCCCTTCTTCAGGACTGGTTCAGCCATCGTCCCTCTCCTTTGCAACCGGTGTGGTGAATTCGCTTGTGCCGCGAAGCTAGTGCGTGATCCCGAAAAGTGGTCGCCGGTTTTCGGAAAAGATCACGCACAAACAAAAAGGTTAGGCCGATATCCAGCGCGCCGCTGTGACGGCGGTCACCGCCGGAGCGATTTGCGGCCCGGCGCTGCGTGCGATCGCCGCGTGCAGCCCCGCGAGCTTGGCCTCGATGTCGTCGAGCTGCTGCAGCATCTCGCGGCAGCTGGCGGTCAAACGTTCATTCAACTCGGACATGTTGTCGTTCATGGCGGCGGTTCCTCGCTGGCCGGTTTGACATCGAACGGTTGTTGGCTTGCCGCAGCGCGGCTGCGGCGCCCGGCGCGGCAAGCCGCCGGACGGACCAGCTCTATGAGCTCGAGTGCAGCTTGTCTGTGTGCTGCATCACAGATGCCGGCCGCCGCACGAGGGCCGCCAGCATTTGGAGTCAGGCCGCGCGGCTGGGGCGGAAGATCGCAAGACGCCTTATTGCGGCTCCTGGCCCGACTCCTTGGCCAGCTGCGCGGCCTCTGCACGGGATTGGACGATGAACCGCGCGAACTGCTCGGGCGTGTTCACGCCATACTCGATGGCGCGCTCGACATAGTTCTTCGGCCTGAACGCCGGATCGCTCGTGATCTGGACCACGTCGGCATGCACGCGGTCGATGATCGGCCGCGGCGTGCCCGCCGGTGCGAACAATCCGAACCAGGTCACCGGATAGTTCTCGCCGGTCGCTTCCAGCAGCGTCGGCATGTCAGGGAACAGCGGCGAGCGCGCATTGGCGCTGAGCGCGATGCCGGTGATGTGACCCGATCGGATCTGCGACAGCATGTTGCTCAGCCCGAGCAGGGCGACCGGCGTCGTGCCGGACATGATGGCGTTGACGACCTCGTTGCCGCTGCGGAAGGGCACGCGCACGATATCGATGCCGTGCGTCTTCTTGAGCTTCTCCATGAACTGCACCAGCACGAACGAGAATGTGCCGTAGCTCAACGTGCCGGGCTTGGCCTTCGCCAGCGCGACCAGGTCGGGAATGGTGTTGACCTTGAGCTGCGCATTCACGACAAGCGCTTCCAGGTTGAAGAACAGATTGGCGATCGGCTCGAAATCCTTCTCGGGATTGAACGGCAGGCTGCGGAACAGGAACTGGTTGTAGACCACGGGCTCGCTCGACATGACGCAGAGCGTGTAGCCGTCGGGCGGCGCTTCGGCGCAGGCGCGGGCGCCGATGTTGAGCCCGCCGCCCGGACGGTTCTCGACCACGAACGGCTGCCCGTATTTCTTCTGGAACTCATCGGCCAGCAGGCGGGCGAAAACGTCGCCGCCGCCGCCGGCCGCCAGCGGAATGACGATCCGCACCGTTCGCGTCGGCCAGCTCTGCGCCGGTGATGTCTGCGCTGACGCGGTGGCGCCGAGCGCGAGCCAGAACGCCGCGGCCAGAATCGCTAGTCCACGCTGCACGATGGTCTCTCCTGGCTGTTCTGAATATTGCCGAAGCTGCCGATGCAAGAGCAGGTCCTGTTGGGATGGACTCAGTCAAGCGGCAAATTCGGTCTGCTCCCCTCCCCCTTGTGGGGAGGGGTTGGGGGTGGGGGTAGCAGTAAGGGCACGAGAATAATGTCCGCAGCTCTGCAAGTCAGGCTACGCGCAAGGAAGCGAGGAGCCACCGCGTGCCGCTCTGGAATATCGCCTGTATACTTGAGGACATACCGAACAAAATAACCACTACCCCCACCCCTAACCCCTCCCCACAAGGGGGAGGGGAACACACCGAGTGCGCAGCAACTGTCTTGCGTCGCGCCGCGGCAGCGCGTGGCGCTAAACGCGCGGAATATTGGCGTCGGCCACGACCTTGGTCCATTTGGCGACGTCCTCGGCCACCCGCGCTTTGAATCCATCCGGTGTGGTGGGCATCGTTTCGCTGCCGAACTCCCGCAGCCGCTCGATCACGGCCGGCTCGGCCAGGATCGCGGTGATCTCCGCATTGACCCTGTTCACGAATGGCGCCGGCAATCCCGCCGGGCCGGCGACGCCGAGCCATGATGTCACGACGTAGCCGGGCACGCCCGCCTCCGCGATGGTCGGCACGTCGGGCACCGCGAAAAACCGCTGCGACCCCGTCACGGCGATCGCGCGCAGCCGGCCGTCCTTGATGAAGGGGAGCAGCACGGTGGGGGTATCCATCTGGAAATCGATGCGCTTGGCCAGCAGGTCGGTGATGCCCTGCGGCGAGCCGCGATAGGGCACATGCTGGATCTTCGCCTTGGCCATGGCGACGAACAGCTCGAACGCCAGATGCATGCCGGTGCCGTTGCCGGCGGTGGCGCAGGTCAGCTTGCCTTCGTCCGCCTGCGCAGTCCTGATGACATCCGCGATCGACTGCGCCGGATGATCCGGATAGGTGACGAGGATGAACGGGAAATCCGTCAGCATGCTGATGAAGCTGAAGTCCGCGACCGAATTGTAGGGCAGCTGCTTGTAGATGGCGGCCGACACCGCGTGCCCGCCCGGAAGCACCGTCAGCGTGCTGCCGTCCGGCGCCGCGCGGGCGACGGTCGCAGCTGACGTGGTGCCGCCGGCGCCCGGCCGGGACTCGACCACGATCGGCTGCCCCAGGCGTTTGCTCAGATTGTCCGCGACCAGCCGCGCGACCAGGTCGACGTTGGCCCCGGGCGTGAACCCGTGCATCAAGGTGATGGTGCGGCCCCCTTGGGCAAACGCAGGGGCGATCGCCAGAGCGGACGCTCCGCTGAGGACGGAACGGCGGGTCAGCTTCGTCATCGTCGTTGTCGTCTCCGGTTGCAAATGTCTCCTCAGCTTACCGTTGAAATGGAATCAGCACGAGCGGCAACGGTGGTCTGCTCCCTCCCCCCTACCAAACCCCGGCTTGCCGGGTTTGGTCACTTTATATTTGCCGGAAGCGGGCAAGCCCGCAGCCGGCCGGGGGAGGGCTGGGGAGGGGGGTCGTAGTTATCGCGCAAGCTGAATCCGCTAACTGCTACCCCCACCCCCAACCCCTCCCCACAAGGGGGAGGGGAGCACACCGTGCGCGTGCAACTGTTCTGCATCCAACTCAGCTGGATCTGCTTTCTAATCCGGTGCGCTCGCCACGCGATAGCCCGCCTCGCGCATGATGCGCGCGCCCGACTCCGCCAGTTGCTCGAGCCGGCTGGCGAGCACATCTGCCGGGAACGTGAGCTTGCCGTTCTGCTTGCGCACGATCCCGTCGATGATCACGGTGTCGACATTGCCGGCGCCTGCGATCTCCACGATCGAATAGATGGGATCGTGGACCGGGGACATGTTGATATCGTTCGCGCGCAGCATGACGATGTCGGCCTTCTTGCCGGGCGACAGCGTGCCGATCTTGCGGTCCATCAGGAAGGCGCGCGCGCCGCCGATCGTCGCCCACTCGAGCGCCTCGCGCGATCGCACCGGCAGCTGCCGGAACGGCGAGTTGCCGCGCAGCGCATTGTTGCGGATTTCCTTGCCGCGCGCGAACAGCAGCGCCGCCTGCATCTCGCGGAACATGTGCCCGGTGGTGAACGGTTCGACGTCGATGCCGAGCGACGGCAGGCCGCCGGCGGCGCGGAACGCCGCCACCTGGGTGTCGCCGATGTGATGATGCAGTTCGACCAGCACCGTCGACGTGAGCGACGCGCCGTGGTCCACGATCAGCGTGAGATCCGCCGCGTCGTAGCTGGTGCCATGCACGAGATTGTGGTCCGGCCCGAGCAGTCCCGCCTCGGCCATGCGCCGATAGCCGTCGGGCACGACGCAGTCCTCCCGCCGCCGTGTGTGCGACGACGACACCAGGCCGAGTTCGCGCGCCATGCGGATGTCGTGCTCGACCACCTCCCAGCTGCCCCAGTCCGGACCGAGTATGGCCATGGCGAGCGTGACGCGGCCGTCGTCGCCCGCCAGGCTGCCCTTGCGCAGCGCTTCGATGCGCTCGCGCGGATGCGGGATGTCGGTGAAAGGCCTCGCGCCATCGGCGGTCGGCGGCTTGGCGGTGCCGTGCGCGAACACCGCGCGGATGCCGCTGTCGACGAGGCCGTCCACCGCGCGCTCGGCGAGCTCGATGCCGGTGATGTTGTGGCACCAGTCGACCAGGGTGGTGACGCCGGCGTCGATCTGGGCCAGCGCGCCGATCAGGTTGCCGAGATAGTTGTCCTCCGGACGATAGCGCGTCGCCAGATTGAGGTGCATGTGGCGCAGATAGTCCGCGGTCATCCACTCCGCGCCGATGCCGCGCAGCGCCGTTTCCCAGGTGTGCATGTGCGCGTTGACCAGGCCGGGCATGACGATCTTGTCGCCGGCATCGATGGTCTCGTCGGCATCAGCGCCGAGGTTGCGGCCCACCGCCTCGATGCGGTCGCCGTTGAAAAAGAGCTCGCCGTTGCGGAAGTCCCCCACGGCAGGATCGAGCGTGACCAGCCAGCCGCACCGTATCAGCACACGTTTCATATGGACGTTCTCGTTCCTGCCGTGGAATAGCCGGCATGAAATAGCCGGAAGGTCTCGTTGTACAACAGTGCGCAATGCAGCGAAATGTCACGGTGCACTGGGGCGTGTACCTAACCGTGGGCACGCTACTTTTGCCCACGATACGCTTGTTGGCCTGATCGGTTTGCAACGATGCAGCGTGTGCGGCAGTATCCCGGCCGTCCGTCAAGCAAGCCGCTGCAGGTCTTTCGCTCTCAGGCAGGGCCGCTCAATGGCACCCGGCGCTGGAACAGCCTCGACCGCGGCCGTCAAACAAAGCACCGCACCAGGGAGGTGAACCATGCAACGGAATATCTCTCGTCGCGACTTCGGCAAACGGCTCGCGGGCGGTGCGGCACTCCTCGTGCTGCAACCGGCGAGCACTGATCCGGCCGGCGCGCAGCCGCTGCGCAATGACCTGAAGGATCTCAAAGGCGAGTTGTCCTTCGATGATGTCGTGCTGCAGTCGGCGGCCGACGACTTTGGACACGTCGTGCACAGGAAGCCGGTCGCCGTGCTCCGGCCCGGCGATGCGCAGGACATCGCGAAGCTCGTGCAGTTCGCCAACCGCGAGGGACTCAAGGTCGCGATGCGCGGCCAGGGGCATTCGTTTTTCGGCCAGACCCAGGTCGAGGGCGGAGTGGTCATCGACTCCAGCAGCCTGAATGCCGTCCGCATCGTCAAATCCGGCGCCGGCGGGACCGCCGAGATCGGCCCCGGTTCGAAATGGCACCCCGTCCTCATGGCCGCGAACGCCCAGAAACTGACCGTGCCGGTGATCGCCGACACGTTCCTGTCGGTCGGTGGGACGATCAGTACCGGCGGATTCGGTGTCACCACCTACAACCTTGGTCTTCAGGTCGACCATGTGCAGGAGCTCGAGGTCGTGACCGGCGACGGCCAGATCGCAACCTGCTCCGACGAGCGCAATAGCGATCTGTTCAACGCCATGCTCGGCGGCCTCGGTCAATGCGGCATCATCACGAAAGTCGTGATGCGGTTGATGGCTGCGCCCACCAATGTGCTGTTCATCAAAATGGACTACGACGACTTCCAGAGCGCGTCCGCCGATCTCGCGCTGCTGGCCAAGGATGGCCGCTTCCATCACCTCGACGGCCGCGGCGCCGGCCGGCCCGCCGGCGGCGTCGGATACTACGTCGAGGGCGGCGCCTTCTATGACGCGCCGGATGCGCCGGACGAGGCGAAACTGACGGCTGGACTCAAGTTCGCGAAAAAGACCTCCGTCGTGATGACCTACGAGCAGTATTTCCGCCGCGAGGAATTGTGCGGGGCCTGCACGACGCCGCTGCAGAAGCCGTTCGTCTATCTCTGCGTGCCGGCATCGCGCTACGTCGAGTACACGTCCGGTATCCTTTCATCGCCGACGGAGTCCGCGTTTCTTGTTCCGCGCATGTCGGCGTGGCGCCGAAACGCCATCAAGCGCCCGCTCACCCGCATGCCGGACGAAGAGATCATCTACCGGTTCCAGCTTTCGCGCACACTGCCGGCGGGGACCGACACCGCGGCCATGATCGCGCTCAATCGCTTGCTGTACGAGCGGGTGCGCGACATGGGCGGCTACCGCATGACGTCGAGCGCGGTGACGATGTCGCAAGACGATTGGAAACGGCACTACGGACCCACCTGGCAGACCGTCCAGGCAGCGAAGACGAAGTTCGACCCGAAGAACGTGCTGACACCGGGGCTCGCGATGTTTCCCGGCTGAAGTTGAGCCAGCGCGTCCTCGCCGCGCTCACTGGCCCCACAGCCGCTGCAACGCCGCGCGCGGCGCCAGCCCCGGCGCCGCCGGGGCCGGCAGGACAGGGGCGGTGGCGGAAAGGACAACCGGAATCGCCGCCGCCTTGGTGGGCGAGGCGACCATGATCTCTTCACCGGGCGGTGGATCGAGACCGGCCGCCGCATAGACCGCCTGCGAGATCGCGAATGCCGCGCCGTGCGCGGCGGCGGCCTTGCGCAGCGCGTTGGTTGCGTCCACAGCCTCGCCGATGGCGATCACCGCCGGCGGGTCGAATGCGCCGATTTCGCCCACCACGGCGCGGCCGAGATGGATGCTGACCGCCAGCGTCACCTTGCAGTTCCACTGCCGGCCCAGCCGCTCGTTGAGCTCGGCCATCACCTGCTCGATCGTTCCGGCGGCCTGCAGCGCCTGGCGCGCCGCCCGCGCCGGGTCGCGCTCGAGCCCGAACAGCGCACACAGGCTGTCGAGCTCGATGTAGCTCAGCATGCCGCGCGCCGCGCGGATGGCGTTGCTCAGCCCCTCGATATAGAGCGTGAGCACGTAGAGCAGGTCCTGCGGCATGTGATCGGCCGCGAGCTCGGCGCGATTGAGGAAGTCGCAATAGAGCACGACGACCTCGCGCTCGGCGCTGCGCCGGGGCGAGGCCGGGCGATAGTTCGGCCGCTCCGTGCGCACCAGCGGGATCACCGACAGGTCGCCCTGCGGGCGCAGCTGGCAGGCGAGGCGCACGTCGGGCGGCGCGCCGATGCGCTCGAGGGCCTTGCGCTCGTCGGGGGCCGCGGGCGGGCAGGCCTTTTCGCCCGCGCTCACCCGCACCCGGCAGGTCGAGCAGCGCGCGCGGCCGCCGCACATCGAGGCGTGCGGGAGATGAAAGCTGCGGCTCGCTTCCAGCACCGACCATCCGCGCGGCACGCGCACGGTGCGGCCCGGATACGAGATCGTGACCAGGTGGCGGCGGCCGCGTTCGAGCGCGTTGCGCACCGCGCGCGCGACGAAGATCGCGCCGATGAGGCCGAAATATCCGAGCAGCAGCCCGTTGCGCCATTGCGCCAGCGCCGCCCGCTCGGCGGCGTGCTCGGGCCCGAGATAGTCCGTCACGGCGGCGGCCGCGGCGGTGCTGGCCGAGAGCTCCCGCGCCATGGCGATGAATCCCAGCCCCGAAAACACCGGGATGAGCAGCGCGAAGGCGAACAGCACGTAGCGCAGCTTGCGATAGAGCGGCCTGCGGTTGAGCAGGAAATGCAGCCCGAGGCAGCCGTGCACCCAGCCCGGCGCCATCACGCCGAGCTGCATGCCCTGCGTGTCCGTGAACCAGAGCGTGGCCACCACCCGCGCGTAGTCCGACGGCATCCCGAACAGCTCCCACGCCAGCCTGGTGTTGGCCGCGTGCCCGATCAGCATGATCGGCAAGGTGAAGCCGAGCGCGATGCGCAGCAGTTCTAGCGGCGGCAGGCGGAAGGTGCGCCGCTCGTACACCGACCACAGCGCGAGCACGAAATGGATCGCGAACGCGCCGTACAGCAGCACGGTGCCGAGCGGGCTCGACCAGACCTCGACCGCGAATTCGAGCGCGGCTTCGGCGGTCTTGAGCGAAACGAGCCCGAGCGCGTGGTTGATGAGGTGGGCGGTGATGTAGGTGAAGAGCACGAGGCCGGAGGCGAGCCGCAGGCTCCGCCGCATCGTGCTGGTGGCCAGGTCAGGAACCAATCAGTCGCTCCCCGTTGGCGCGCCGCGCGCCGTCGCCATCGATCTTACACGCAGCGGCCCACGCAGCAGGCGTTGCTGGACGTTTTCCGAAGGCCATGGGGCAGGAAACGACGGGCTTTAAGGATATAATCCTACATCCAGAGATTGTGATAGAAGATCGGATGGGGTAATATCAATCTAAGGTTGCGTCGAGGCGGAGCGTCGACCGGTTCCGACGCAACGGTTTTGCTGATGGCCACCATCGTGCCGACTCGAGTCTTGATCACGGTTTGGGAGACGCGGCTATGACCGAAAAACCGTACTCCGAATGTAGCCCTGAGCTTCCTGCAAGCGACGGTGTGGCGTCGCAGCAAGCAACGGAAACACCGCCTGGCCAGCACACAGCAGACCCAAAGACGAGGAAATTGTCGCTCAATAAGATCGGACTTATCAAACTGGCGATAGCAACCGGCCTCTTGGCATTGATTGCCTTCCTGCTGAAGGAATCGGATGCAATGCCCTGGATCGCCAACATCGCTGCTTCGCTCGCTCTGACGGCGGTTTGCTTGCTGATCTTCAGGTTGGCGACGGAGCGATACATACGTGAGTTTCTCACCGTCATTCTTGCCATGTGGTTGCCGCTCGGCGTTACCGTGGCCGCCGGTGTCCTGTTGTTTTATGAAGAGCAAGGCCGCGACCTGGGTGTTGGCCTGCTCGGCGAAGGCCATCTCAAGCTGTTCATGCTGTTTCTGATCCTGATTTATTGGGCTGTGAATAATTGGCATTCAGCCCGTATCGGCCTCGATTATGCTTTTCCATCGCCAAGCGGTACTGAAAGCTGGCTGTTTTGGTCGCCCCGGCTGCTCGGGGTTTGCGCTCATTTTTTTGCAGCAATGAGCTTGGCACTGGCAAGCTGGGGGTTGTCGCCAGCCGTTGATGGCAGCCCATCGATCTTTGAACGATCGGATCTTCTGGTTTTCACTGCTCCCGCCGCGGTATTGCTTGTTACCTTCGCTGCATGGGCAATTGACGTTACCTTCTTCTCAAAGAGACCGAAGAAGCCGCTCCGTCCAAGAACTGCTAAGTGGATCACGACGATATCCGTGGTCCTGGTGATCGTTTTTCTCCTTGGCCTTTGGCGCTACAACGACTCCCTGCCCGAAGGGCTTTTTCCCGGGACGCTCTGGATTTCGGCTTCCGCATTGGTTTTCCTGATCATTATCAGTTGGCTCCGCGGACCATTCGCTCCACAGCCTGTAATCCATCATGCGTTCACAATTGTCCTGGCGCTCATCGCCTTCGTGGTAGGAGGCCTGATCTGGTGGCCGTCGCTCCACGTTGGAGACTTCCTCGGCTCCCTCAACGTTTGCCTTTTTGCGTTTGGCGCGGTGCTTGCGATCATGAACGGCCTCGGCTTGTTTGCGAGCTTGTTTATCGACAGAAGCGTCAGAGCCGAGCGCGTAAAGTTCGCAGTATTATCTCTTACTTTCCTGCTTCTGCTCGCGGCTTTCACCTCGCCTCTGAGGCATTTTCATCGCGTCCGTTCGTGCGACACGGAAGACTGTCGAAAAGTCGAAAAGTCCACGGCTTGGTCGCCCATTAAGAGCATCGAAGAACGTCCGACCGTAAGAGAAGCGGCGCTCGCCTGGTACGAGCAGGCCGAACGGCTCTATCACAAGGATGGTGCTCATCAGGAAAAGCCGGTGCCGATGCTTGTCATCGCGACGGCGGGCGGCGGCATAAGGGCTGCGTTCTGGACGGCCACGGTTCTGGAGCAGCTCGAAGCCGATCTCCAAAAGAAGAAAGATGCACCGCTTCAGAATCTGATCTTTGCGATCAGCGGAGTTTCAGGAGGAAGCGTCGGAGCGATGAACTATGTTGCCGCTCTCCATGCCCGAGACGTCTCGGGAAAAAATGCTAAACCCACAGAATTCCTTCAATCTGATTTTCTCGCTCCAGCGATCGCAAGCATGATCTTCGTTGACACGCCCTCCAACTTCCTGCCCGACCTCGGGCAGATCGACCGCGGGACGGCGCTGGAGCGATCTTTCGAAAACGCCAGCGACGGTTATCTCTCTTATCCTTTCCTGAGTTTCTTCCCCGATAAGGAAGCTGCAAAAAAGACCTGGAGACCGGCGCTCTTCTTGAACGCAACCCACCAGGAGACAGGCCGGCGGATCATCGCAAGCAATATCAAGATCGAGCGGGATATATTTCTGGACAGCTTTGACGAGCTCAACCTGCTGGAGTCGGATATGCCCGCGAGCACCGCGGCGCATAACAGCGCGAGGTTCACCTATGTGTCGCCAGCCGGCAAGCTCGTGTCGTCGGGGGAAAAAAGCCAAAACCGCAGCCATTCGGGAAAAAAAAGCCAGAACCGCGGCTATGTCATAGATGGAGGCTATTTCGAGAATTACGGCGCGCTCACCGCGCTCGAGCTGGCGCGGCGCGCTCGTTCCGAGATCGAGCAGGAAAAGGGCCTGGGGAAGG
>Ga0207691_10005704_pt1 | contig 12037 bp, 7 predicted proteins | sample KBSM13metaG_FD_184327 | JGI IMG/M metagenome (GOLD analysis project Ga0207691, IMG submission 184327) | Miscanthus rhizosphere microbial communities from Kellogg Biological Station, Michigan, USA - KBS M1-3 metaG (SPAdes) (version 2) | ecosystem: Host-associated > Plants > Roots > Rhizosphere >...
CGCCGTTGGCGTTCGCTCGTCGCGATCGAGTCCCAGCATCGCTCCGGCGATGCGGAGAGTAGATCGAGTACGATGCGGCTCCCCGCACCGGAACCCGCACCTAACGCGAGCACGGCGCGCTGCCTCACGGAGAATGTGAAGCGCCCAGGCATCGCGAGATCCTCGACGAAGTCCTGGCCGCGCGCGCGCTCCTCGTCATACTGGAATTGACGGTACCACGCCGGGTCTGCTTCGTAGTCGCCGCTCGCCAGCGCGACAACGGGCGGTAGCGTGGAATACGGCTGCCAGGCGACACGGTGCCCATCGACCCGTGTGTCGAACCGAAATGCGCTGTTTTCGTGGTGCAGCGCATGGATGTCCCGTCCGGAGAGGTACGGCTGGACGATGAGGCGTGCGTCATCCTGGCGATTCACGCGCCACGAGAGTGCAACGACCGGTGCACCGCGCACCGCGACGAGCTCGTGGATCACCTCGATCCCGTTAGGCAGCACGTAGGTCCACGTGGGCCACGGGTCGCGCGTGAATCTCGCGATGCGCGCGGCGCCGTCCGGGTGCGTCACGTCGGGCGTGTACCGCTGCGATGAGATAGCGAGCCGTCCCTCTCTGGTCTCGATCCAGGCGTCGTAGCCGTTCACGAGCACGACGCGTCCCGTAGGCGGCGTGGTTGCGACTGCCAGCGTGGCGTGATATCGCCGCGTGCGCACGCCGTCGGCGCGACCAAACGCGAAGCCGCCGAGCCCGTCGGCCTCGAGCCACTCGGCGGCTGGGTTGATCATGCGGCGGGCACGAATGGCGTGGGCAGCGCGGGAAGGGGTGATGCCCGAGAAGATCGGCTGCTGTGCTCAGGATGACAACCGCGGTCACAGCCCACCGGCAACCGGCATTGCGACCCCAGATACTCCGGGCCTTCCTTCAGGCGATCTGCACCGCCGAGCCCAAGTGCGCGCGGCAGGTCAGTTCACATGGCGCCCGATCGGCTGCCTCTGTCTCGCGTTCACCAGCCGAGACGGCTCGACGTGCAGATAGCGGTATGCGTGCGCGGCCGATCGGAAGACGCGATACGCGATCGGCACTCCCGAATGTCGGCGATCTGCCACCACCAGCTCGCGGCCGAGCGCCGGCCCGCTGTCCGAGCTGAGCAGGATCGCGCGACGGTCCGTGCGACGCGTACTGCCGGCGACATCGTGCTCGAGCACGAGGAGCTCGAGCAACTCATCCGCCGTCACGAGCGCGGACGGGCGTACGTCCACGAGTCGGCGCTCGACACGATCGAGCGAGGGATGCGAGCGTATCTGGTTCGTATACCCAACCATGTCATCGCGGCTGAACCGCCCGCTGATGACGGTTCGCAGCAGCCCGGTGGTTGGCTCGATAGTGAACGAAATCGGCACGGCCGGCGCCCTTGAATGGAGGTGGACGGTCCTGGACGCTTCCAAGATGCGGCGCGGGCACCGCGCGCGCTGTTCGCGATCTGCGAGTCGTGACGCGCGGTGACGAGACGACCGTTAGGCGGGACGAATAGAAAGTCCAGTCTGCCGCCAGGATGGAGCTGGTCGCTGGCCGCTCGTGCTGGTCGCTGGTCGGGTGGGCCCTACCTGCGCTTGAACTCCGTGTCCTCGACGTACAGGTACATGACGGCCATGGCGGTCCGGTTGCCGCCGCTCGTGTTGTTGTAGGCACTCACGAGCTCGTACTCGTGATCCTTGTGTAGCGTGATCCCTTCACGTGACGCGATCTGATCGACGCGCGCGAGCCCGATGCGCTCCGGGCGATTCTCCGCGGCGCTCGCGAGCAGCGTCTTTCCCGTCGTCGCATCGCGGAGCTCGAGCGATTCGGCGAACGGGTGGAGGTGCACGCTCACGTAGTGGATCTTCATGTCTTCCTTCATCTGCAGCCAGCCATTGATCGGCGTCGTGCGCACCTCTCTGCCCGGCTTCACGACCCAGTGGCCCGCGAACGTGCGGCCCTCGCGATCGTGATACGGCATCGTGTCCGCTGCCATGCCTTCGGCGCCGCCGTGATCGTGCATGGCGTGCTCGTCGACCTCGGTGTTGAACGCGCCGTCGGGCCCGTCCAGTCGCACGAGCGTATTGACCCCGCGCTGATACAGAGGAATCAGTGAATGCTTGAGCGCGCGATCGCGGATGAAGTGCACGGTCACGCGCTGCCTGACGCGGATGGCCGGACCATGATAGTTGTGATTCAGCACCTGCGCCGTCACGGACAGTGGCTCGTCCGAGCGGAGCGGGATCCCGAAGCCTTCGGGGAGCTGCACGTTCGTCTGCCCTTCACTCAACGTGAACAGCCGCCGGCTCGGATACTTCTCCCAGCCGAAGATCTGTCGATGCCGAGCCATGTCGAGGTCGACATTGGAGTGGCACATGAACTCCGATGACTTTGGCGCGCGCGTGTCCGCGTCGACGATGGCCGCGTCGTAACCGACGACCCACACGAGATCGTGGGTCGTGCTGTCCGTGAGCTCGACCTTCATCACGCGATACGGCCCCTGCATCGATGACCACATGGTGTCGATCGTGAAGGCGTCCGAGTAGACGACCTTCGATTCGATCGCAGGCTTGCTGGGCGCCTGTTGGCACGCGGTGGCGGCCGCGATCGCGATTGTGATCATCGCGGATACCCATCCAATCCCGTTTCGTCGATGAGGCATCATGGTCGTGACCTTGGTTCAGTCGTAGGGCGACTTATCAAATTTACTGTTGCGTCGCGCAAGCGGCCGGTGGGGACTACGATTTTGCGGATGAAACGGAAGAATCAGGATACCGCTCGGTAGGTCCGGCTCCTCACGCAACGAGCCGGGATTTCTTGGGGACGGCCGCTCGGGACACCAATGCGTCTTGAGCGGCAGTTCCCATTATTTCAGAGTCCGGTGATGAGCCAGCGTCCATGCAAAGTTGTATCCGGCCGTTTTCCGTGTCATCCGCAAAATCGTAGTTCCCACCGGCCCCGGCGCGATGATGCGTGAGCGATGATGCCCAAATGCGAACGCATTCCGCGCGCCGGGATACAAAGCGCATATTGCGCAGCCCGTCAACTCAGCCCCCTCTGCGCCTGCGCCATGCACCGCTTTATCCGTCAAATCGCCGTCCTGGTATCGATCACCGCCACTCTGGCCAGCGCCACAGCCACCAACGCCCAGCAACCAGCAATCCCCACCCCGGAATCGTCGCTGGGCTTCACCGTCGGCGCGGACTTCAAGCTCGCGACGTACGATGAGTCAATCGCCTACTTCCAGAAGCTGGCCGCCGCGACGAACCGCATCCATCTGATCGATGTCGGGAAGACGTCCACCGGCCATGCATGGACACTCGCGGTCATCTCGTCTCCGGAGAATCTCGCCCGCCTCGATCGCCTCAAGGGGATCGCGCAGCGGATCGCGCATCCCACAGGGCTCACGGACGCCGACGCCCATCGTCTCGCCGCGGAAGGGAAGGTCTTCGTCGACATCAGTGGCGGTCTGCACGCGTCGGAGATCGCCGGCTCGCAGCACACCATCCAGCTCGCGTACGATCTGCTCTCGCGGCCCGACGATCCGAAGATCAAGGCGATCCTCGACAACACCGTGCTCTTTCTCTGGCCATCGATCAACCCCGATGGCCAGAACATCGTCGTCAACTGGTATCGCGAGAACGTCGGCACGCCGTACGAGATTTCGCCACTGCACGAGTTGTATCAGAAGTACATTGGCCACGACAACAACCGCGACGCGTACATGCTGAACGTCGTCGAGTCGCGCGTGGTCGCGCGCACGTGGCGCGAGTGGGAGCCGCAGATCATCTACGTGCAGCATCAGACGGCGCCGTTCCCCACACGCATCTGGTTGCCTCCGTTCGCCGAGCCGATCGCGCCGCGCGTGCCGGCGCTGATGTCGCGTCAGGTGAACACGATCGGCATGACGATCGCGCAGGCATTGGAGAGCAACGGCCAGGTGGGCGCGACGCACATGGGGACCGGCTTCGACGCCTGGTATCCCGGCTACATCGACTACATGCCGATGCTGCAGAACATCAACTCGTACTGGACGGAGACGGCGCTCTATCGTTATGCAACGCCGCACTTCTACACGCTGGACGACTTCCCGCGCGACATGCGCGACCTCCGACCGCAGTCGCTCTACCCGAGCCCATGGCCCGGCGGCTGGTGGCGGCTCAAGGATGCGGTGGACTACATGCGTACGGCATCCATGGCGACGCTCGACTACGCAAGCAAGTATCGCGAGGACATCCTCTACAATCGCTACCAGGCCGGCCGCAACGCCATCAAGCGTTATGTGGCCGAGCCGCCGTATGCGTACGTGATCCCGCAGTCGCAACGTGATCCCGGCGCCGCGGTGGAGATGCTTCGCCGCCTCGCGTTCAACGGTGTGCGCGTGAGCCAACTCGATCGCGACGCCGTCTTCGACGGCGCCATCTATCGTCGCGGCGACTGGGTCATCCCCATGGACCAGGAGTTCTCCGAGCTCGTCAGGCAGCTGTTCGAGGTGCAGGAGTATCCCGACCTGCGCGAATACCCCGAGGGTCCGCCAGAGCAGCCGTACGACGCCGCGGGCTGGACGCTGCCGTTCCAGATGGGCGTCAACGCCATCGAGGTCCGCTCGCCGGTGCCTAACGAAACCCGCGCCGCCCTCCGTCCCGTGCGGGGGAAGCCGACGGACTGGCGCGCGTCCGCCGATGCGCCGTTCTCGACCGATTCGGTCGCGTCCGGCATCACGGCGCCGCCGCCCGCGATCACAGGCTCGGGCAACCTGCTCGCCGTCGACCCTGCCCAGAACGATGCATTCCGCCTCATCAGCCAGGCGCTCGCCGCCGGCGGTGCGGTGCGCGTCGCGCCGGCCGCGCGAGGGCAGGGGGTGCGCTACGTCGTCTCGGGCGTGCCGATGTCGCGCCTCGAGGGGTGGGCGCGCGAGCGTTCGTTGCGCGCGGAACGCGTCTCGTTAGGCGGGAGCGCTGGGGTCCCGGCGGCCCGCCTGCGAATCGCGCTGTTCAAGCCGTGGACCGCGAGCATGGACGAAGGCTGGACCGAGTGGTTGCTCGATCAGTATGGCTTCCGCTACACCGTGATCGCACCGACGGATGTTCGCGCTGGCGACCTCGCGACGCGCTTCGACGTGATTCTCATGGCGTCCGACTCGCCGCGCGCTATCACCGATGGGTTCGGGAGTGGCACAGTCCCGCCTCGTTATGCGGGCGGGATCGGCGACGCCGGCGCTCGTGCATTGGACGCGTTCGTACGTGCTGGCGGCACGCTCGTGTGCCTCAACCAGAGTGCGAACTTTGCGATCGATGCGCTCGACCTGCCGGTCAAGAACGTCGTGGGCGGCGTGGCGCGGAAGGACTTCTTCGCCAGCGGATCGATCCTGGAGGTCATCACGGATCAGGCGCATCCGCTCATGGCGGGCATGCCGGAGCACGCCAAGGTGTTCGTGGACGGGAGTCCGGTGTTCACGACGCTCGACGGCTTCGAGGGATCCGCCCTCGCGAAGTACGCGCCGTCCGGCTCACCGCGCCTGTCGGGCTATTTGCTCGGTGAGAAATACCTCCAGGGCAACGCGGCGGCGCTCGACGTGAAGCACGGCCGCGGCCGCGTCGTGCTCATCGGCTTCCGTCCGCAGTGGCGCGGCCAGCCGTTCGGGACGTTCCGCACGGTCTTCAACGCGGCGCTGTTTGGTCGCGATATCGCGGAGGGGGCGAGCGGAACGGCGGGTTTCTGGGCGGCGCCGAAGCGGTAGTCATTCCGAGCGAGCGAAGCGAGTCGAGGAATCGTGCTCGTCCCGGTAGAGAGGCCCCTCTGCCCGTATGATCGCGATTCCTCGACTGCGCCGCTGCGCGGCTCCGCTCGGAATGACAACCGACTCCGAATTCGCCGCGAGTTGACGCGCGTCACCGCAGTCCTCGCAGCCGATCTCGACGAGACGTTCGATCCGCGGGACCTGCGCGCCAATGGCAACTGGATTTGCCTGCGGGAGGAACGGCACGCGCGGAAGGGCGCCGACAATGCTCGGGAAGCCAAGAATAAACGATTTGAGACGGCTCATGCGGACGCTCCAGTCAAGCGAGTGGACGAGTCATGTCCGGACATTAGTCAGCCTTGTTGCCGCGCGGGTTGCCGGGCGTTGTCATCGTCCTTGCACTCGCGTCGAGGAGCGTTCACATTCGCCGTGATGCGTGGCTCCGCAGCTTTGTCCCTGGAGCGAAAGCTCCCACTCCTCATATCGGTTTTCCTCGTCGCGCTCGCCCTCGGCCTCACGGCCGCGGGTTATCACGAAGTGCGTCAGGCGTCCGAGATGCGCGGCATCGAGCGCATGAGACGGCTCACGGGTCAGCTAGCCGAGCTCTCGAATGCGAGCACCCAGCAGCGATTCGCCGCTCTCCGCCGGGTCGCCGCCGACAGCTCGGTGATCGCGAGTCTGGCCAGCCCGGGGGACAACCCTGGTGCTCAAGGCGCCGCCCTGCACGCATTGCGCGGGCTCTCGATCGCCCCTTCCGACAGCGTCCTCGTCGCCGAGGTCCGTTCCGCGAGCGAGACCAGGCGCATCGCGACTCGCCCGGAGCTCGGCGATGACGGCGACCCGGTGGCGACCCTCATCGATACGCTCGCGCGCGGCCAGGCGGCGATGGGCAACCTGTACCGCCGTGGTGATTCGGCGTTCTACTGGGTCGGTGCACCGATCACGGCGAACGGACGCATCCTCGGCTACGTGATGCAGCGGCGAATGCTTGGGTCGAGTCCGCGCACGCAACAGCAACTCCGCGATCTGGCCGGCGGCGATAGCGTCACGATCTACATCGCGAGCGACAGCGGCGATACGTGGGTGAGCCTGACCGGCAAGCCCACACCGGTGCCTACGCTCGAGCCGCATGCTGGCGATCCACCGAACGTTGTCCGGTACACGCGCACCTCACCCGACGAACGCTTCGTCGGCGTCTTCGCGCGTGTCGCGAACACGCCGATTCGCCTGATCGCGGAAGTGCCCTATGCCTCGCTGCTCGAGCGACCGAGGGCCTATCTGCAGCGAAGCATTATGGTGGCGTTCGGTTTGCTCGTCGTCGCGATCGTCGCGGCATGGCTCCTGAGCCGTCGCATCACGCGCCCCATCCGCGATCTCACCGTCGCCGCGGATGCGTTGTCCGCCGGCGACTACAATCACCGCGCTCCGGTGGGCCGCCACGACGAGACGGGCCGCCTCGCCGCTGCATTCAACTCGATGGCCGAGCAGGTGCAGCGATCCCACGATGACCTGGAGCGGCAGATCGCGGAGTCGCGCTCACTGGCCGCGCGGCTGGAAGAAGCGAATCGCGCGAAGGCCGACTTCCTCGCGACCATGTCGCACGAGCTTCGGACGCCGCTCAACGCCATCGGCGGCTACGTCGAGCTGATCGACCTTGGTGTGCGCGGGCCGGTCAATGAGGATCAGCGTCGAGATCTGGATCGCGTGCGACACAATCAGCGCCATCTGCTGACGCTCATCGGCAACATTCTGGATTTCGCGCGGCTCGACGCGCAGAAGCTGCCGTTCGATATGGCCGACGTCCCGGTGGGCAGTGTCATCGATGACGTCCTCACGTCGGTGGCGCCGCTGCTCGACGCGAAAGCGCTTCGCCGCGAGTGCAATGGGTGCACGGTGACGGTACTCGCGCGCGCCGACCGCGCGAGACTCGAGCAGATCCTGCTCAACCTCATGTCGAACGCGGTTCGATTCACACCAGCCGGCGGTCTCGTCACCGTGACAGTCGGGCAGGCCAACGGGTGCGTCGAGATCTCGGTCGTCGATACTGGAATCGGCATCCCGCCCGAGAAGCTGGCCGCGATCTTCGAGCCGTTCGTTCAGGTAGAGAGCGGCCTAACGAGGACGGTCGGTGGAACGGGGCTCGGGCTGACGATCAGCCGTTCGCTTGCCAGGGCCATGGGTGGCGACCTGACCGGAGAGAGTGACGGAACGAACGGGGCGAGGTTCACCGTGACGCTTCCGGTTGCCCGTAGGCCCGCGACCGGAGCAGCCGCGGGCAACGCGAACGGGACAGTTGCCGCGGGCGCGGGCTAACCCGGCTACCAGAGACGGATACGCCGACAGCCCGTTTCGGGACGGTCGCTCCCTGTCGGTGATGCGTACCTCGGCGTAGTCTACGAGACGTTTCTCCTCGTCAACTGGGATCGTCTCATGCCAGCACATTCGTGGCGGCGCGCTTTCCTCGCCGCCGTCTTAGCCTCTGCCTCCCCCCCCGTCGCCGCGGCCGTGCTCGCGGCCGAAGCACTCACGCCGTTAACGGCGACCGCGCAGCCGGCGGTCGCCGGCGCCGCTGGGCGCGCGACCATCGATACCGCCAGCGCCACGCCGCTTCCACGCGACCCTCAGGTCGTCGTCGGCACGCTGCCTAACGGCTTGCGCTACTACATCCGGCGAAATGCCAAACCGGAAAAACGGGCCGAGCTCCGCCTCGTCGTCAACGCCGGTTCGATCCTCGAGGATGACGACCAGCGCGGTCTCGCGCACTTCCTCGAGCACATGGCATTCAACGGCACCGCGCGTTTCCCGAAGAATGCGCTCGTGAGTTATCTCGAGTCGGTAGGGATGCGCTTCGGTCCCGATATCAATGCGTCCACGAGCTTCGACGAGACCATCTACGAGCTGCAGATCCCGACCGATTCCGCGAGCATCGAGGGCAAGGCGTTCGACATCCTCGAGGACTGGGCTCGCGCGATCGCTCTCGACACGGCGGAGATCACCAAGGAACGCGGCGTCGTCATCGAAGAGTGGCGGCTCGGTCGCGGCGCGGACGCCCGCATGGCCGACAAGCAGCTGCCGATTCTCCTCAAGGGCTCCCGGTATGCCGAGCGATTGCCTATCGGCGACAAGAAGACGCTCGAGACGTTCAACCCGACGGCACTCTCGCGCTTCTACGCCGACTGGTATCGCCCGGACCTCATGGCCATCGTGGCCGTTGGCGACTTCGATGCGGCCCACGTCGAGCAGCTCATCAAGAGTCACCTGAGCGACTTCCCGGCGAAGCCTAACGCGCGCGCCCGCACGAAGTACGGCGTGCCAGACCAAGACTCGACGCTCGTCGCGATCGCCACCGACAAGGAAGCCGAGTACACGACGACGTCGGTGTACTTCAAGATGCCGCACCGCAACTCGACGACCGTCGGCGGCTACCGACAGGACCTCACCGAGTCGCTGTTCACGCAGATGCTGAACGACCGCCTCGATGAGATCCGTCAGAAGCCGGACGCGCCGTTCATCGGCGCTGGCGGCGGAAAGAGCACGTTCCTCGGCGACCGTGACGCGTTCACGCTGACCGCGTTCGTCCCCGACGGCGGCGTCCTCAAAGGCCTCGATGCCGTGCTTGCCGAGGCGGTCCGCGTGCAGAAACGTGGCTTCACGGCCACGGAGCTGAACCGCGCGAAGCAGAATCTGCTGCGGTCGTACGAGAGAACGTTCGCCGAGCGCGACAAGCGTCAGTCGGCAGCGCTCGTGGGCGAGCTCGTTCGCAACTTCCTGAACCAGGAAGCGATTCCGGGCATCGAGTACGAGTACCCGCTGGCGCAGCGGCTCGTGCCCGGAATCAAGCTCGACGAAGTGAATCGACTCGCTGGCGACTGGCTGGGTCAGAAGAACCGCGTGATCGCCGTGAACGCGCCTGAGAAGGCGGGCGTGACGGTGCCGAGTGCCTCGCAACTGCTCGCGGTGTTCGACTCCGTGGCTGGCCGAGATCTCGCGGCGTACGACGATGGCAACGCGTCGCGCCCGCTCGTCCCACGGGCGCCGAAAGCAGCGACGGTCGTCGCAACGACACGCGTGCCGGAGGTGGGCGTCACTAACTGGACGCTCTCGAATGGCGTCCGCGTCATCCTCAAGCCCACCGACTTCAAGGCCGACGAAGTTCTCATCCTCGGCACGAGTCCGGGCGGTGCGTCGACGCTCTCGCAGGCCGAGTTCGCGCGCGCCCGTGAGGCAACGACGCTCGTCACCGAAGGCGGAGTCGGGGCCTTCAGTCAGATCGACTTGCAGAAGGCGCTCGCGGGCAAGGCGGCGAGCGCGTTCCCCGGCATCGGCGAGCTCTCGGAGCAGATGTTCGGTCGCGGTTCTCCGAAGGATCTCGAGACCGTGTTCCAGCTCATGTATCTGTACTTCACGTCGCCGCGCCCGGACAGCACCGCCGTGGTGGCGCTCAAGCAGCGACTGCGCGCGGCGCTCGCGAATCGTGGTGTGTCGCCCGAGCAGGCGTTCGATGACTCGCTCTCGGTCATCCTGTCGAGTCATCACCCGCGCACGACGCCCGTTACCGTCGCGACCGTCGACTCGCTCGACCTCGGCGCGTCGCTCAAGTTTTACCGCGATCGCTTCGCGGACGCGAGCGACTTCACGTTCGTGATCGTCGGCAACTTCACGGTCGATTCGATCAAACCGCTCGTGCTGACGTGGCTTGGTGGCCTGCCGTCAATTCGTCGGAAGGAAACGTGGAAGGACGTCGGGCTGCACACGCCGGACGGGATCGTCACGCGCGATGTGAAACGCGGAACCGAGCCCAAGGCGCGAACGGTGATCGTGTTCAATGGCCCGTTCGAGTGGACGCGCGAGAATCGTTATGCGATGGCGTCGCTGGCCGAGGTGCTCCGCATGCGCTTCCGTGACGTGCTGCGCGAGCAGTTAGGCGGGACATACGACGTGTCGGTGAGCCAGAGCAGCGAGCGCGATCCGCGCCAGGAGTACCAGTTCTCCATCGACTTCGGCTCGGCGCCGGAGCGCGTCGATTCGCTACGCGCGGCGGTGTTCCGCGAGATCGAGCGCATCAAGACGGATGGCCCGACAGCCGACGAGATCGAGAAAGTGCGTGAGATCCAGCGTCGTGCCGAGGAGACTGAGATTCGTCAGAATGGCTTCTGGCTCAACTCACTCGCGGCCTCGGCTCGGTATGGGCAGGACCCGCGGATGGTGCTGCGCAGGGGGGAACTGCGGGCCATGCTGACCCCGACGCTGGTGCGCGACATTGCGAGGAAGTATCTCAATGAGTCGCGTTATGTGCAGGTCCGTCTGCTCCCCGAGGGATAGCTGAGGGAGAGCGTCGTCCCGAACGTCAGCAGGTGTCATCCCTCGCTGCCGCTCGGGATGACATTCCCACTACTAGTCGGAGTGTTCATGCACCGCACCGCGTTTCTGTTCCTCGTGTTAGGCACCACGTCGTGTGCGTCATCGTCATCACGGGGCCCGGACGTCGCGCTGCCGAGCGACCGAATGGTTGCCGTCGACGACCAGCAGGTGTACCGCACGACCGTACTCGCGAATGCCAAGGCGCCCGTCGCCGCACCACCCGGCCGCGCATTCGCGGCGCTGAAGGCCGTGTACGACGAGCTCGGGGTTCCGCCCGGAACGCACGACCCGGCTACCGGTCGGTATGGGAACACCGATTTCTATAAGACGCGGCGACTGGGCAACGAGGCGATGGCGAGCTACCTCAACTGCGGTGAGTCGTTCAGCGGCCCGGTCGCGAACAACTACCGGATCTACATCTCACTCCTGTCTGTCATTCGTCCGGACGGGAAGGGCGCGTCCGAGCTCGAGACGGCATTCTCGGCCGCGGCGCAGAACATGGAAGGATCGAGCGCCGATCGTATCGCGTGCGGATCCACCGGCAAGCTCGAGGAGCGTATCCGAAAGGGAGTCCTCCTCAAGCTGGGGCAGGTCACCCCGTAGTCGAGGTCATCGCGCCGGGCCGGTGGGAGCTGCGATTGGGCGGATCGGTACTGCGAAACTGCCGGATACGGCTTTGCATTCAGGCCTCATCGCGCCGCGGCTTGGGGGAACGACGATCTCGCGGATGACGCGGAAGGAGCAGGATCGATCGCGTTCGGGACGGCCCCTCGCGCCACGGGCCGGGATTCTTTGGGAACGGCCGCTCGGGACGCAGGAGTCTCCCGAGCGGCCGTTCCCTTTTCATTCATGGCCCGCCACCAGCCAGCGTCGATGCAAAGCCGTATCCGGCCGTTTTCCGTGTCATCCGTAAAATCGTAGTTCCCACCG
>Ga0207691_10005706_pt1 | contig 12036 bp, 10 predicted proteins | sample KBSM13metaG_FD_184327 | JGI IMG/M metagenome (GOLD analysis project Ga0207691, IMG submission 184327) | Miscanthus rhizosphere microbial communities from Kellogg Biological Station, Michigan, USA - KBS M1-3 metaG (SPAdes) (version 2) | ecosystem: Host-associated > Plants > Roots > Rhizosphere >...
GCCGCGCCGAGGCGAACGCGTTCATCGCGGACTACGTGGCCGGGCTCGAGGGATACACCTACCTGGAAGGAGAAGCGGCGCAATGAAGAGGACTCTGACAGCACTTGCGGGCCTGCTGGTGCTGGCGAGCAGCGCGTCCGCGCAGACGGGGCCGCGGCTCGTCATCACCCCGTCGACGCGCAGCGTCGTGGCGGGCGATTCCGTGCAGTTCGCCGCTCAGCTGGTGGACGCGAGCGGAAAGCCGGTGCCCGATTCGCGCGTCACCTTCCGGAGCGCCGGATTTCCCTTCGAGGGTCGCATCGACTCGACGGGCAAGTTCGTCGCCGGCGCGGTGGGGACGCTGCCCATCGCGGTGATCGGCATCGTGCCGGGCGCGAAGCCGATCGTTCAGCGGCTGGAGATCGCGATGGTGCCGGGCCCCGCGACGACTGTCGACGTCTCGCCGCGTCCGACGCGTCTCGCCATCGGGCAGCGCGTGCACCTGAGCGGGACCGCCTTCTCCAGGGCGCACGACCGCCGGCCCGACCGCGTGACCTTCACGAGCGACAAGCCGGGCGTCGTTCGCGTCTCGAGCGACGGGGCGGTGCAGGCGCTCGCAGCGGGCCGCGCAGTGATCTCGGCGACGGCAGGCGGGGCGACCGAGAAGATTCCCGTGGAAGTCCTGGCGACGCCGATCGCGAGCGTGGAGGTGCAGCCGGCCACTACGCAGCTGCGCACCGGCGACGTCGTGCACCTGAAAGCGATCGCGCGCGACGCACAGGGGCGCGAGATCCGCGGGCTGACGCCGAGCTGGCTGTTCACCCCGGGTAACGGGCTCGTGGACGAGGAAGGCGCGTTCGTCGCCTACAAGCCGGGCACGTATCAGGTGACCGCCAGCTTCGGTGCACGCACCGGCGATGCGGTCGTCACGGCGGTGGACCGCGACATCAAGCGTCAGCTCAGCGTCGTCGGCAAGTTGATCCGCAGCGCCTTCGCCACGAGCGAGGTGTGGATCCACCCGAACGGCAACGTCGCCTACCTCGGCACCATCATGGGTGGCGACCGCGTGTACGCGGTGGACATCTCGGATCCCGCGAAGCCCACCATCGTCGACTCGATCGTCGTCAACGCGCGGTCGATCAACGACATGATGACGACGCCCGACGGCAACACGATGGTGATTACGCGCGAAGGCGCCGCCGATCGCAAGAACGGCATCGTCATCGCGGACACGCACGACCCGCTGCACCCCAAGCTGCTGAGCGAGTTCACCGACGGCGTCACGTCGGGCGTGCACTCGGCGTTCATCCACTCGCAGCCGAAGTACGGCACGCAGGTCTACCTCACGAACGACGGGACCGGCGCGCTGCACATCATCGACATCACCGATCCCGCCCACCCGAAGCAACTGGCGACGTGGAAGACGCCGCGCGCCGACGCTGGGCGCATGCTGCACGACATCGACGTGCAGAACGGGCTCGTGTACGCCTCCTGGTGGAACGACGGCCTCGTCATCCTCGACGTCGGCAACGGCATCAAGGGCGGCTCGCCGTCGAATCCGCAGTTCGTGACGCAGTACAAGTACGACCTCGACGCGCTGTACCACGACGTCGAGGCGGAAGGCGGGAAGGGCTTCATCCGCGGCACGCACACGGCGTGGCGCTACAAGGACTACGTGATCATCGCCGACGAGGTGTTCGGCAACCACGCCGCCGAAGCGCTCTACTCGGGCGGCATCTCACGCGCGCACGGGCGCCTGCAGGTGCTCGACGTGAAGGACATCGAGCACCCGAAGTCAGTCGCGTGGTACGAGCCCGACTTCGGTGGCGTGCACAACGTGTGGGTGGCCGGCGACACGCTCTACGTCGGCGCGTACAACGCCGGGTTCAAGGCGTTCGACCTCAGCGGCGAGCTGCGCGGCGACCTGAAGGCGCAGGGGCGCATGATCGGCGAGCTGATGCCCTCCGACCCGAAGGGCCACGTCGCCAACGTCCCGATGACGTGGGGCGTCGTCGTGAACCGCAAAGACGGCATCGCCTACGTGAACGACTTCAACAGCGGGCTGTGGGCAGTGAGGATCGACAAGAAGCCGTTGACGCCGTGACGGCGGAGATGCGGGGATGAGGTGATGGGGAGATGAGGAACGGCCTCGGGAAGCAGAAGCTTCCCGAGGCCGTTCGTATTTCCGCATCCCCACATCTCCGCATCACCCCATCCCCGCAATCTCACCCAAATCTCTTCGCCACCTCATCCCAGTTCACCGTGTTCCACCAGGCCTTCAGGTAGTCCGGCCGGCGGTTCTGGTACTTGAGGTAGTAGGCGTGCTCCCACACGTCGTTGCCGAGCAGGGGCGCGGACTTCCCCTCCATGAGCGGGTTGTCCTGGTTGGGCGTGCTCGTGATGGCGAGCTTGCCTCCCTCGTTGACGAGCCAGACCCACCCGGAGCCGAAGCGGCCCGCGCCGGCGGTCTGGAAGGCCTCCTTGAACTTCTCGAAGTCGCCGAAGGCGGCGTCGATCGCCGCGGCGAGCTTGCCGGTCGGTGCACCGCCGGCGTTCGGCGCCATCGTCTTCCAGAACTGCGAGTGGTTCCAGTGTCCGCCGCCATTGTTGCGCACGGCGGTGCGCACGGCCTCGGGCACGCTGTTCAGGTTGCGGAGCAGATCATCCAGCGACTTGTCCGCGAGCTCGGGAGCCTTCTCGAGCGCCGCGTTCAGGTTCGTCACGTAGGCGTTGTGATGCTTGCCGTGATGGATCTCCATCGTCTGCGCGTCGATGTGCGGCTCGAGGGCATTCGTGGGATACGGCAGCGGAGGGAGGGTGAAGGCCATTTCGTTCTCCAGGTTGGTTCAGGGATCGTGTACCGCACGGGGCGCTGTCGCACCCTTCTTCCGCTCCCGATACCACGTGATGAGAGCGGGCAGGAGCGAGAGCGCGATGATGACCAGGATCATCGGCTCGATGTGCTTGTCGATGCCGGGGACCACCCGGCCGAGGAAATGGCCGATGAACAGCATGGACCAGATCCAGGCAACCGCACCCAGCACGTTGTAGGCCGTGTAGGCCTTTAGGGGCATATTCGCCAGGCCGGCCACAACCGGTACGAATGTGCGCACAATGGGCATGAAACGCGCAATGATCAGCGTCTTGCCACCGTGCTTCTGGTAGAAGTCCTGGGCCCGGTAGAGGTGCTTCTTCTTGAAGAGCAGGGAGTCGTCTCGGGTGAAGAGACGTGGGCCGGTGGCGTGACCGATGGCATAGCCGACGGTATTCCCGATGATCGCTGCGAGCGTCAACAGGACGCCTAGCACGTACACGTTGAGGCCGAATTGCGGCTGGGCGGAGAGCAGCCCTGCCGTGACGATCAACGAGTCTCCGGGAAGGAAGAAGCCCACCAGCAGCCCGGTCTCGGCGAAGACGATGGCCGTCAGGCCGACGTATCCGCCGACTCGGACGAGCTCGCGGACGTTCGTCAGCTGATGGAAAAGGTCGAGAAGGGTCTGCATTCGGCTGGGGAGATGGGGGGCGGCGGCAGCGTCGGAAGTAAGACAGCCACGCCGCACGGGTCAACGGGCCTGTTCGACGAGATGATGCACCTCGCCGAGCAGGCGCTGACCCTCCCCGAGCCGCCCAGGAGCCGGTGGCACCGCGCGGGCATCTCTCCGCGTGCAGAGCGTTTCGTCAACGTGATCGGCGGGGCGGTGATCGCGCTGCTCGCCATCGGGTGGACCTGGTCCATCGCCGACGCGGCCATGCGCTCACCCGACGACGCGGTGGCGCTGGGGCCACGCCCGACGGTCGCTTCGATCGCGACGCCGGACGCGCCGAACGCGGTGTACCTCACCGATGCGTCGCTCAACGCCTTCACCGGAGAGCTGCGCGGTGCGAGCGGTAAGCTCCGTGCGAAGATCGGCCCCGCGGGAGAGCCGATCGACACGGGCGGACTTCCGGAAGGGGCCGAGCTTCGCGCGACGCAGCCACAGTCCGGACAGACGACGACGGCGCCCAGCGCCGGCATCTGGAAGCTCGCCGTCGCCGTGGGGCAGGCGATCAAGCCGATCACCAACTTCAGCCTGATCAGCACGATTCCGGCGAGCGAGAAGCGCAACGGTCGCGTCGGTCTGTACTACATCGGCAACTGGCCGGGCGAGAAGGGCCGCATCTCCGCGCCGCGGAAGGCGCCGCCGGACCGCTACCGGCCGCCGAGCGGGTTCATCGAGGTAACGCAGGAAAACGCGGACACGCGAGTCTCCGAGCACTTCAAGCTGCGCGACTTCCTCACGCACGATCAGGCGAACGTCTGGCCGAAGTTTCTCGTGCTGCAGATCCGCAACGTGGACAAGCTCGAGCTCGTGCTGTCGGACCTGCAGTCACGCGGGATCGACGTCTCCGGCGTGCGGGTGATGAGTGGATTCCGGACGCCGCAATACAACAAGGGCGGGGGCAACACGGGCGGGCGAGCCGGCCTCAGCCGCCACATGTACGGAGACGCCGCGGACATCTTCATCGACAGCAATCACGACGGCGTGATGGACGACCTCAACCATGACGGTCGGAGCACGATCGACGACGCGCGGGTGATCAGCCAGGCCGTAGACCGGGTGGAAGCGGCTCATCCCGAGCTCATCGGGGGCGCAGGCGTGTATCCAGCGGAGTCCGGGCACGGACCTTTCATTCATATCGATTCACGAGGCTACCGAGCCAGGTGGATCGGATCCGGAGGGGGATCATGACAGAACATCGGCGGGCCGTGGACACGGCAAACGGGACTACCACAAAGGCGGCGGGTCCCATGGACCGGCTTGGCCATGTGTTGAAGGCAGAGGGCGAGGCTCCGGTCATTCCCGACGTTCGGACGACCGATCTCGAGCCGTACGTCGGACTGCGATATCTCTCGAAGCTGTTCAAGCTGATGGGAATCGTGCTTCTCCTTCTGCTCGTCGCCGAGATCATCACGGGCGTCGTGGCGCAGGGAAGCGCGGCGATCCCGACGCTGCTCGGAGAGGCGAGCCGGCTCATCGTGCTGGCTGGCGTACTCTGGGGAGTTGGTGACCTCGCAGTACTCATGGTCGACATCGGCCACGACGTGCGCGCGGCGCGGATCCTCCTTGCGAGGCAGTCGCACTCCAGCACGCCCCCAGCCGTGCCGGCTGCGCGTGCGGCCGAGCCTGCGAACGGAGTGGCGAACGGAGTGGCGAACGGGGTGGCGCGACCGTAGGCAGCGTCCGGTACGATCGTTGCCTTACATGAGTCCGGAGTTGCACTTCACACTCACCCGAGGATGCACGCCATGCTCTTCACACTTGCGATCGTCCTTTTCATTCTGTGGGCGCTGGGTGCCTTCGCCTTCCATGTAGGCGGCGGGCTCATTCACCTGCTTCTCGTCCTGGCGCTCATCGTGATCGTGTACCGACTGATCACGGGTCGTCGCCCCGTCGTCTGACGACGCCTGCGAGACGCACGTGAACGCGGGGCGGACCTGACGGTCCGCCCCGCGTCGCATGTAGCCGGACATGCGGAACTCCGACCGGAGGTGCGAAGCGCCGAAGGGAGGAGCACTGGCCAGGCGCTTGTGCCCGCTGATCGCGGCGCGCACACTCCGCGCATGCCTTCCGCGCTCCGGGTCCTCGTCGTCTCGCACACGCACTGGGATCGTGAGTGGTACCACGCCGCAGGCCGCTTCCGGCAACGGCTCGTGGCCCTCGTCGACGACCTGCTCGACGATCCTCCGCCGCAGGGGCAGAGCTTCCTGCTCGACGGCCAGGGGATCGTCCTCGACGACTACCTCGACGTCCGTCCGGAGCGCGCGTCGGAGCTTGCTGCGCTGCTCCGGCAGGAACGGCTCGAGGCCGGGCCCTGGTACGTCCTGGCCGACGAGCTGATCCCGAGCGGCGAAGCGCTCGTGCGCAACCTCCTCGCCGGTCGGGATGCGTTGCGCGCGCTGCGCGCCGAGCCGCCCCCCGTGCTGTATTGCCCCGACGCCTTCGGGCATCCGGCGATCCTCCCCGCGCTCGCATCGGGATTCGGCCTGTCGCTGATCGTGGCGTGGCGGGGCTACGGCGGGGCGCGCTGGCCTGAGGGCGACACAGCGCGCTGGCGCGACGCGAGCGGCAGCGAAGTCCTTCTCTACCATCTCCCCCCGGACGGCTACGAGCTCGGGAGCTCGCTCCCCGTTTCCGCTGAAGGTGCGGCGGAGCGCTGGGCGCGTCTCGACGCGACGCTCGCCTCGCGCGCGACGACGGGCATCTCACTCCTCCTCAACGGCGCTGATCATCACGCTCGACAGCGCGGGCTCGCGGGCGCCCTGCGCGCGCTCACCGATGCGGCACGCCCCAGCGTGGTCGCGGCGACGTCGCTGCGGTCCGCCGCGGAGGAGCTCGTCGCTGCCTCGGCGCGCCCCACGCTTCCCGTCGTCAGCGGCGAGCTGCGCGACTCCTACGGCTATACGTGGACGCTGCAGGGGACGCTCGGCACTCGCGCGCATCAGAAGCGCGCCAACGCCACGCTCGAGCGCACCCTCGTCCGCGACGTCGAGCCGTGGATCGCGCTCGGTATGCGGGGCGGCGACCCGACAGACCGCGCACTGCTGCGGGCGACTTGGCGCGCGCTGCTCGCGGGCCAGCCGCACGACACGCTGTGCGGCACGTCGATCGACGCCGTGGCCGAAGCGCTCGACGCGCGGCACGCCGACGTCGACGATCGGAGTCGCGGACTCCGCGAGGCCGCGCTCGCGTCGCTCGCCGGCCACGACGTCGAGCGCGCTCGCCGGGCGTCGCAGGAGTGGGAACCCGTCGTCGTGGTGCGCAATCGGGCGGCGCGGACGCGCGGTGGCGTCGTGGAGCTGGTGCTCCAGCAGACGCTCGCCGACGTCGCCGTCGGACCGGGCTCGGCGACGCGCCAGGGAGAGCGTCGACGACCGGCGCAATGGCAGGTGGACGCGATGCCGCTGCAGGTCGTGCGCGCGAGCAAGCGCGTCGCGCTGACGGAGTCGCCGCGCGACTATCCGGACGCGGACCTCGTGGCCGAGGTGCACGCTATCGGTTGGGTGGACGAGATGGGCGGATACTCGGTGCTGACGAAGCGACAGGACGCAGCGAAGCCGGCGCCTGCGTCGCGCGCACGAAACAGCGTTCGCGTTCTGGAGCGCACGATGGAGAACGGTCTCGTTCGCGTCTCGGTCGACATCGACGGCGCCGTGCGCGTTCATGATCTCGTCAGCGACCGGGTCGTCGAAGACGCGCTGAGGCTCGAGGACGAGGAGGACGCCGGCGACCTCTATACGCCGGCCGTTCGCGATCAGCGCCCCGACGCAGAGGTGCGAGCGGTGAACGTCGTTCATCACGGACCGCTCCGCGGCGAGATCACCATCGCTTGTTCGCTCGTGCGCGGGGCGCGTCGCGGATCGCCGGGACGATGCACGCTCTCCATCATCCTCGACGCGAATGCGCCCTTCGTGCGCGTCCGCGTGCAGGGCTTCAACGGCACGCCTGACCATCGTCTGCGCTTGCGTGTCGCTACGGGGGTTGGCTCAGGCGCCACGATCGCCGATGCTGCATTCCGACCAGTCGCTCGCGTGCCGCTCGAGCTCTCGAATGCGGAGCAGGAGATGGAGCACGTCGTCCCGACGGCGCCTTTGCATCGATGGGTCGCCCGCTTCTCGGAGACGACGGGTGCGACGGTCTTCTCGGACGGTCTGGCAGAGTACGAGAGTCATGCCGACGGCGCGGTCTCCATCACGCTCTTTCGCGCCGTCGGCGCGCTGTCGAAAGTCGATCTCCCCGAGCGTCCGGGCCATGCCGGGTGGCCTGCCGACACACCGCTCGCGCAGTGCCTTCGCTCGTTCGGCGCGGAGATCGCGCTCGCGCTGCACGGTCCATCGTCCGCCGAGCAACTCGACGCGATCGAGCGGATGGCGGACGACGTGCTGCTTCCTCTCGTCGGCGAAACGCTGCGATCGAATCTCCGCGAGCCGCTCAGCGCGGGCGGCCTCGAGCTCGCGGGGGATGGGCTCGCGTTCAGCGCCGCCAGCCCCGCGCGGGAGGACGGCTGGGTCGTGCTGCGCTGTGTGAATCGGCGAGGCGTTGCCGTCGCGGGCGCATGGCGCACCGCGCGCGAGGTGGCCGAGGCGTCGCTCGCCCGACTCGATGAGATGCGCATTGAATCCCTCGTCGTGCGAGACCGCGTCATCGAGTTCGAGGCGCCGCCGCATGCGATCGTGACCGTGCTCGCGCGCTGGGCGGAGAGCGACTAGCGTCGCACCGGCTCGCGCTCGCCCGCGAGGCGATCGCGCCAGGCGTCGCCGAGCACCGTGGTGCAGAGTACCGTCACGACGAGCGCGAGCCCCGGTGCGAGCGACACCCACGGCGCGACGACGAGCAGGTCGCGTCCTCCGGCGATCATGTTCCCCCAGCTCGGTGCGGGCGGCTGGATGCCGAGTCCGAGAAACGAGAGCCCGCTCTCGAGCAGGATGGCATTGCCGACGCCGAGTGTCGTCGCGACGAGCGCGGGTCCGATCGAGTTCGGGATCACGTGCCTCAGCAGCACGCGCAGCTGCGTCGCGCCGAGTGCCTGTGCGGCGGGCACGTACGGTCGCTCGCGCACCGTGCGCACCTCGGCGCGCACGAGCCGCGCCACACCCATCCATCCCGTGAGGGCGAGCACGGCGAGAATCGTCCCCACGCCCGGCGGCCAGAGCGCCACGCCGACGAGCAGGAGCACGAGCCTCGGCAGCGCGAGCAATACGTCGGCGACGGCGGTGATCGTCCTGTCTACGAGCCCACCGGCTTCCCAACCCGCAACGGCGCCCAACGCAGTACCGAACACGCCCGACAGCCCCGAGCCGATCACACCGACGAGCAGCGAGAGTCGTCCGGCGAGCATCATGCGCACGAACAGATCGCGCCCGAACCGATCCGTGCCGAGCAGATGCCAGTCGCCCAACGCGTCGCGGTGGAAGGGCGGCACCAGCCGGCGCGCCAGCACGTCGCGAATCGCCAGCGGATCCTGTGACGCGAGGGCCGGCACGAGGACTACGGCGACGGCGATCGCCACGAGCGCCCATAGAGCGAGCCGCCCCGAACGCGCGAGAGGAACTCCGCTTGCCTCGCTCACGCGTCGATGCGCGGGTCGGCCCACGGCAGCAGCCACTCGGCGACGAGATTCGCCACGATCACCACGGCGGCGTACGTCGCCGCGCAGCCCAGCACGACGGGATAGTCGCGAGCGACGATCGACGTCACCATCAACCGCCCCATGCCGGGCCACCCGAAGATCGTCTCGATGAAAACGGAGCCCGCCACCGTGCCGGGCAGCGCGAGCGCGAACAGCGTCACGAGGGGTGCGCGAAGGTTGGCGAGCAGGTGGCGCTGCATCACGACGCGCTCGGAGAGTCCCTTCGCGCGCGCGGTGCGTACCCAGTCCGCGCCGATGGCGTCGAGCGCGCTGGTGCGGACGTAGCGCGCGACTCCCGCGGCGCCGATCGCGCTGAGCAGCGTGACGGGCAGGATCGAGTGGCGGAGCACGTCGGCGATGTGCGCCATGCCGTGCAGGTCGACGCCCGGCGTCGTCATGCCGACGGCCGGGAGCCGCATCCAGATCGGCATGCTCAGCGAGGAGGCGAGATAGGTGAAGCACGCGATCGCGCCGAGTCCCAGCCAGTACGCGGGCGACGCGGCGAGCACGACGGACATTCCCGTCAGCGTGCGATCGACCGCGGTGCCGCGACGTGCCGCCTGCACGAGACCGGCGGCGATGCCGACGAGGAAGGAGAGGAGCAGCGAGCTGCCGCCGAGCGCGATCGACACCGGCAGGGCGTCGCCGATCGTCGCGGTCACCGGGCGTCGATCGGTGAAGCTCGTCCCGAGGTCGCCGCGCAGCGTGGCGCCAAGCCAGCGTGCATATTGGACGACGATCGGTCGGTCCAACCCCAATTCGGCGCGCAGTCGCGTGGCGTCGGCCGCGCTTGCGCCCGGTGGCAGCAGAAAGGTCGCCGGGTCGCCGGGCGCGAGGTGGAGGAGCGCGAAGGTGAGCGTCAGCACGCACCAGTACAACGCAACCGTGCGCGCAGCGGCGCGGAGCAGGGCGGGGGAGCGCACGCGGTGATATCGCATCGCTCGCGGCTCGCGTCAACGTGTGCCGCGCTGTTGCTCGCCGGTGCGTGCATCGCGCCGCAGCGGCCCGACGACGTCGTGGTGCTGGCGTCGGGCGCCGACCTCGAGTCGGCGAATCCGCTCGTCACGACGCATCCGCTCTCGCGGCAGATCCAACGCTATGCCCTCTTCGTGACGCTCACGCGCTACGACTCGGCGCTGTCGCACCAGCCGTATCTGGCGCGCTCCTGGCAGTGGAGCCCGGACCATCGCCGGCTCACGATGTCGCTCGTCACGGGCTTGCCGTGGCACGACGGCGTCCCGACAACGGCTCGTGACGCAGCGTTCACCCTCCTGGCGGCGAAGGATCCCGCCACCGGCTATCCCCGCGCGTCCGAGCTGGTTCGGCTGGATACGGCCGTCGCCGTGAACGATTCGACGCTCGAGCTCAGCTTCGGCGCATCCCAGGCAGAGCTGCCGGCCTACCTCGCCGAGCTGCCGCTCGTGCCGGCGCATCGATTGTCGGGCGTCGCGCACTCGGCGCTGCGCTCGGCGCCATTCAACGACGCGCCGATCGGCAACGGACCGTTCGCCTTCGCCAGTCGGCGACGCGGCGCGAACTGGAGTTTCGTCCGCAACGCGCAGTTCCCCGCCACGCTCGGCGGTCCGCCCTCGCTTCGCGGACTCACGATCGCCGTCGTCGACGAGGCGACAACGAAGTTCGCCGGACTCGCCAGCGGTGAGCTCGACATGGCGGGCATCTCGCCACAGATGGTGCCACTGGCGCGCCGCGACCGCACGCTCGAGGTGCTCGAGTATCCGGTGCTGTTCAGCAGCGCGCTGTTCTTCAACACCACGCGGCCTCCCTTCGACGACGGGCGCGTCCGCCGCGCCGTCGCGCTGTCGATCGATCGCGGGCGCATCGTCGAGGTCGCGCTCGCCGGGTTCGGCACGCCCTGGTCGGGACCAGTCCCTCCGGATAATCCGCTCGCGTGGCGCGCGCCCTCCCCCCGTGCGCTCGACACGCTCGTCGCCGACTCGCTGCTCGATGCAGCGGGCTGGCGTCGCGGTGCCGGCGGCATTCGCCAGCGTGGTGGCCAGCCGTTCGACGTCGAGCTGCTCACCGTCGGCACCGGTGACAACGTGGCCGAGCAGCTCGTGCAGAGCGATCTGGGAGCGCGCGGCATCAAGGTGCGCGTGCGCCAGACGGAGATGGGCACCTTCCTCACCACGGCGCGCGCCGAGCACAAGTCGTTCGACGTGCTCATCGCCGGCATCCCCGGCGATCTGTCGCTCTCGTACGTGAGCGCGCTGTTCGACTCGCGCCAGCGCGGCGGAACGCTGGACTACACCGGATTCCACAGCCCCGTGCTCGACGACATGCTGCGCGCCGCCGCCGACGCGCCCGAAGGTGCCGCGCGGAACATCGCCTGGCGCGACGTGCAGGCCGCGCTCGACACGCTGGTTCCGGCGACGTGGATCTATCACGCGCGCGGCGTGCAGGGCGTGTCGCGTCGTGTGCGCGGCGCGCGCATGGACCTCCGCGGCGAGCTCGTGACGGTGCACGACTGGTCGCTCGCTCCACGCTCCGCGCTTCGATGACCATCCTGCTCGACGCCGCCGCGCTCGACGCACGACGCAGCGTAGCGGCTGGCGCGTTGCGCGCCCTCGCCGATGGCCTGCTCGCCGAGCTCGCACCGTTGCTCGATGGACGCGTCCAGCTGCCGACCGAAAAGGCGCTGCTGACGCGGACGGGCGGGCGCTGTCCGCACGACGGGACGATGCTGCGCTTCGATCCGCTCGACCCGCGCCTCGTCTGCCCTGTGTGCGGGACGAAGGTCCAGGGCGGGCTGCACGATCGCTTCCGCCCGTACTGGATGCAGCTCTGGCTCGCCGAGCGCGTGCTGCACGCCGCTGTACTCGGCGTCCTGCTCGACGACGAGCAGTGCGTCGGCGCTGCCTGGCGCGTGCT
>Ga0207691_10005707_pt1 | contig 12035 bp, 13 predicted proteins | sample KBSM13metaG_FD_184327 | JGI IMG/M metagenome (GOLD analysis project Ga0207691, IMG submission 184327) | Miscanthus rhizosphere microbial communities from Kellogg Biological Station, Michigan, USA - KBS M1-3 metaG (SPAdes) (version 2) | ecosystem: Host-associated > Plants > Roots > Rhizosphere >...
CACGAACATGTTCCTGCAGCCGACGGCGTTCTCGGCGGTGAAGTGAAGGCGGATCGATGCCCCGCGGTCTTGACCATGTCGTCCATGCGGTGGGCGATCTCGAGGGGGCGGCCGAACTCTATCGTCGGCTTGGCTTCACCGTCGGTGCGCGCAACCGGCATTCGTGGGGCACCCACAATCACGTCGTCCAACTTCCGGGATTTTTCATCGAACTGCTCACCGTGGCGGAGCCGGAAAACCTGGGCACCGACGGCTTTTCAAACCTGTTTGGCCGGTTCCATCAATCATTCATAGGCAATCAGGACGGGCTGTCGCTGCTGCTGCTGGCGACCGACGATGCCGCGACAGATGCTGCGGCCTTGCAATCGGCGGGCATCGCCGCCTCGGAAGTCCTCAAGTTCGAGCGCGAGGGCAAGCGGCCTGATGGCGCGACCGTAAAGGTCGCCTTCTCCTTGGCTTTCGCCCGAGATGCCGGCGCGCCCGGCGTTGGCTTCGCGGTCTGCGAGCAACACTTTCCGGAGAATTTTTGGAATCCGGCGTTTCAGCAGCATGCCAACACCGCGAGCGGGATCGCGAGTGCTGTTCTAGTCGCGGAGAATCCAACCGACCATCACATTTTCCTCTCCGCGTTCACGGGCGTGCGCGACTTGCATGCGACGTCGAGTGGTGTCGGCGTCGCGACCCCGCAGGGGGACATCAAGGTCATGGATCCGGCTGCGTTTCGCAGCCACTTTGGGACCGAACCACCCGACATCTCGCAGGGTGCGCGCCTTGCCGCCCTGCAATTTCACGTGCGCGACCGCGGCGCACTGCGGGCGGCACTTAGTGGCGGAGGGATCGCGTTCTCGGTCCTCATGGACTCGACCATTGTCGCGCCGCAGACCGCCATGGGCGCGACACTCGTGTTCGAGTAGCGGCTTCGATGCTGGCGACTGCCGACAAGAGTTCCTTGGGCGCCATACGCGGGACATTGATTTTTTGCCGCGACGATCCGTTTCTCACCGATCCCGGAACGGCATTCGTTCATGAGCCCGATGGCCTTGTGATCTGCCGCAACGGCATCATCGAGGCGGTTGGCTCTTATGGTGCGCTGAGATCCGAGCTGCCACCCAACGCCAACGTTGCCGACTATTCGGGCTGTCTGATTGCGCCCGGCTTCATCGACACGCACATTCACTACGTTCAAACCGGAATTATCGGCGCGCAGGGCCACCAGTTGCTGGACTGGCTCAACGACTACACCTTCGTCGCCGAGCAAGCCTTTGCTGACCCGGCGGTCGCTCAAGAGACTGCGCGTGTCTTCTGTGACGAACTGGTGCGGCAAGGGACCACGACAGCACTCGTCTTTTGTTCGGTGCATGCGGGCTCGGTCGACGCGCTTTTTGCGGAGGCGGAAAGGCACAACCTCCGGCTCATTGCCGGCAAGGTCCTGATGGATCGCAACGCACCCGCTGCCCTCACCGATACCGCTCGCTCCGGCTACGACCAGTCGAAGGCGCTGATCGACAGGTGGCACGGGCGAGGGCGCTGTCTCTACGCCGTTACGCCACGGTACGCGGGGAGCAGCACCCCGGAACAACTGGAACTGGCAGGCGCTCTCTGGCGCGAGCACCCCGGGACTTTTATGCAGACCCATATCGCTGAGCAGCACGATGAGATTGCGTGGGTGATGAAGCTGTTCCCGCAACGGCGCGATTATCTCGACATCTACGCTCATTATGGCCTGATTGGTCGGCGCGCGGTGCTCGCGCACGGCGTGCATCTGGATGAATGGGAATTCGAACGCTGCCACGCCAGCGGCACCGCGCTCGCGCATTGTCCCACCTCGAACCTGTTCCTCGGCAGTGGCCTGTTTCCGCTGCGTGCGGCACGTGATCCACGCCGTCCCGTACATGTTGGCCTGGGAACGGATATCGGCGCGGGTACGAGCTTCTCGCTCCTTGCCACGATGGGCGAAGCTTACAAGGTGGCGCAACTCCGCAACCGTCCGATCGATGCCGTGGAGGCATTTTTTCTGAGCACGTTAGGCGGTGCGCGCGCGCTCGCACTCGAAGACCGCGTCGGTACGCTTGCGCCGGGACACGAAGCCGACATGGTCGTGCTTGACCCGAACGCAACTCCGCTCTTGGCCTTTCGCAATCGCCGCACGCGCTCGATTGCGGAGACGCTGGCTGTCCTGATGACGCTTGGAGACGATCGCGCCGTTCGCGCCACGTATGTTGCGGGTAGGCGCGCTTCGGTTGACCCCTCGGTACCGCCGGCGCATGGTCCGGCGCCATGAATGTCGAGCCCGCTCCCAATTCGATCGTCGCAGTCGGTGCTGCGCGCTTTGGCAATGCGTTGCCGCTCGCATTGATCGCGGGTCCGTGCGCGCTCGAGAGCCGCGATCACGCATTCGAAATGGCCGCGGCGCTCAAGGAGATAGCTGGCAAGATCGGGATCGGCTTCGTCTACAAGACCTCGTTCGACAAGGCCAATCGCACCAGCGTCAAGAGCAATCGCGGCATCGGGCTCGATGGCGCGCTGCCGATCTTCGCCGAAATCCGCCGGAGATTTGGGGTGCCTGTTCTCACCGACGTGCACGAAGCGGAGCAATGCGCACGCGTTGCCGAGGTGGCGGACGTGCTGCAGATCCCCGCGTTCCTGTGCCGGCAGACCGATCTGCTGGTCGCCGCTGCCGCGACCGGGCGTGTGGTCAACGTCAAGAAGGGCCAGTTTCTGGCGCCCTGGGACATGGCGAACGTCGTCGGCAAGGTCACCTCAGCGGGCAATCCGAACGTACTGGTGACCGAGCGGGGCGTGTCCTTCGGCTACAACACCCTTGTCTCCGATATGCGCGCGCTCCCCATCCTTGCGCGCACGACCGGCGCGCCGGTCATCTTCGACGCCACCCATTCGGTTCAGCAACCGGGCGGGAAGGGCGCTTCGTCGGGTGGCGAGCGGGAGTTTGTGCCCGTGCTCGCGCGCGCGGCGGTGGCGGTTGGCGTTGCCGGGGTCTTCATCGAGACCCACCAGGATCCTGATCAGGCGCCCTCCGACGGGCCCAATATGATTCCGCTCAAGCAACTGGACCTTCTTTTGCGCCGGTTGGTCGAGTTCGATAAACTCGCTAAGAATGACTGACAAGTATTTGATAAGACAGCGAGTTACCGCATCCCGCCAGTCCTGAAAATCGTCGCCCTCGTGGTCTTCGCCCAGACTTTGTTCACGCGGGCGGTCGATCCAGTGATCCCGATGATCGCGGAGAGCCTCGATATCGACGTCGCAACGGCCGCGCTGCTGTCGAGCGCGTACACGTTTCCCTATGCGTTGGTGCAGCCGGCCCTAGGGGTCACCGGAGATTTCTTCGGCAAGACGCGACTGATGAATCTGTGCCTGCTGGTGGTTGCGATGGCGGCGCTGGTCTGCGCAGTGGCCACGAGCTTTTCGCTGCTGGTCGCGATGCGCGTCGCGGCGGGGCTGGTGGCGGGCGGCGTATTTCCAGTCGCGATGGCGCTGGTCGGCGATCTCGTGCCCGTCAATCAGCGCCAGGTGGCGATCGGCCGGCTGCTGGCGGTCGGGCTCACCGGCAATCTCATTGGGGCATCGATCGCCGGTGTGATCGGCGACTTCTTGGGCTGGCGAGGGGTATTCGCGATTCTCGGCGCGTTCGGATCGATCGTAACGGTCGCGGCGTTCTTCGCCTTTCGCGGCGTGGTTACGCCGGCGCCCGCGCCCTTCAACCGGGCTGCGGTCATCGCTAATTTTCGCAGCATCTTTGCGGATCCGCGCGCCAAGGTGTGCTTCATATCGGTGTTTTTCGAAGCGATCTTCATCCACGGACTGTTCCCGTACGTGGCGCTCCTCCTCCTGGCGATCGGCGAGACCCGCGCATCAATTGCAGGTCTCTTGATTGCTGCCTTCGCGGTAGGCGGCGTGTTGTACTCGCTCTCGGTGCCTGTTCTCATTGCCCGCGTGCGGGAGCGCCGTCTGATGGTCGCCGGCGGCACGCTCGCCGCGACTGGTCTGCTCCTCATCGCGCTGCACTTCCCCTGGCTTTGGCAGATCGCCGTTTACGCCGTGTTCGGGTTCGGGTTCTACCTGCTGCACGGCTGTATCCAGGTCCATGTCACCGAACTCTCGCAGACCGCGCGCGGAGCGGCCGCTTCGCTGCACTCGTGCTTCTTCTATCTCGGCCAGGCTGTCGGGCCGGTGATCTACGGCTACGGCTTCGCCCATGGCGGTGCCGAGCCGACGATTTTTCTGGGCGCGGCGGTAGTGATGACCGTGGGCCTTGTTTGCTCGCGATTGCTGCGTCATCCGGCCGCCCATTGAGCGAAACCGCCGCGCGTTCGCGGCATCCGGGCGAGCGGCGAACAGTCTTGTGCAACGGCGCGGGAAACCCCATCATGGGGAGTACGGCCTGGGGTGCCGCGGCGACGCGGCTGAGATCAAACCCAACGAACCTGTCTGGGTCATTCCAGCGAAGGGAGCCGCCGGGTGCCGAATCGCCCAGCACGCAATCTTAGCAAGCCCACCGTCGCCATCATCGGCGCCGGCGTCATCGGCCTAGGGATTGCCTGGCGCCTGGCCGCGCGCGGCGCATCGGTTGTGGTGTTCGACAAGGGGGCGTCCGGTGCTGGCGCGAGCCACGCCGCCGCGGGGATGCTCGCGGCCTGCTCGGAGGCCGAGCCCGGCGAAGAGGCCCTGGTCGCGCTCGGTCGTGCCAGCCAATCGCGCTGGCCCGCTTTCGCGATCGAACTGGAACAGGCATCCGGCGTGGATGTGGGACTGCGTCCGGAAGGGACGCTGGTGGTTGCATTGACGGCGGATGACCAGGCGCGGCTGAGCCATCAACTTGTGTTCCAGCAAAAGCTGGGCCTGCCACTGCAATGGATTTCGGCGGCGGAGACCCGACGACGCGAGCCGCATCTGGCCGGCAAGCTCGCGGGCGCGGTGTTCAGCCCGGAGGACACTCAGGTCGACAATCGGAAGCTGGCAGCCGGCCTGCGCGTTGCCGCCGAGGCGGCTGGCGCCATCATCAGGGAGCATCAACCGGTCAAGACGATCTCATCGTCCGCAGGACGTGTCGACGGCATCGTCCTCGCCGACCGAACCAAGGTCGCGGCTGACGTGGTCGTGCTTGCAGCCGGAGCATGGTCCCGTACCATCGAGGGGCTGGCAACTGAATTTCGTCCGCCCGTGCGCCCGATCAAGGGCCAGATGCTCGCGCTTCGCATGGATCCTGCTGCGCCGCTTCTGACCCACGTGGTCTGGGCGCCGGGAGCCTATCTCGTGCCCCGGCTCGACGGCCGCCTGCTTGTTGGGGCGACGGTGGAGGAAAAAGGATACGATACGTCGCTCACCGCGGGCGGCATCCTCACGCTGCTGGAAGCAGCCTGGCGGGTGGTACCCGCGGTCGAAGAACTGCCGATCGACGAGATGTGGGTCGGTCATCGCCCGGGAAGCCGAGATGATGCGCCGATTCTAGGTGCCGGCTTGATCGACGGGCTGATCTACGCCACCGGCCATCACCGCAATGGAATTCTGCTGACGCCGATCACCGCCGACGCTATCGCGCAGCTCGTGCTCGATGGTGCCGCCAATCCGGCGATCCGACCCTTCAGCATCGAGCGGTTTGGGTCGCTGCGTGCCGCTGCCGAATGAAGGAGAGTGCGATGACACAGACGCTCGCTGAGGCGAACATCCGCGTCAACGGGCAAGATGAGCCGCTCGTCGCAGCGACGCTTGCTGCGCTGTTGGAAGAAAAAGCCCTCGACACCGGCCAGCGCGGGATTGCGGTCGCAGTCAACGGCGCCATCGTGCCACGCGCGGCGTGGACCCACACGACGCTTCAGCCTGGCGACAGCATCGAGATCGTGCGCGCCCGACAGGGCGGTTGAGGAGAATTCGACATGTCCGACCCCTTGATCATTGCCGGCCGCGAATTCGGCTCGCGTCTGTTTCTCGGGACCGCCGGCTATCCGAACCGCAAGCTCATGATCGACTCGATCGCGGCGAGCGGGACGGAGATGGTGACGGCCTCGATCCGGCGCATCAGTCTCGCCGGCGAGGACGAGAGCCTAGTCGATGTTATTCCGAAACACGTGCATTTTTTGCCCAACACGGCGGGCTGCCAGACCGCGAAGGATGCGGTGCTCACCGCCGAACTCGCGCGCGAGGCGCTCGAGACCAACTGGGTCAAGCTCGAAGTAATCGGCGACCGCGAACTGTTGTATCCGGATACCGAAGAGCTCGTGCGTGCCACCGAGACGTTGGTCGGGAAAGGCTTCATCGTCCTGCCTTACTGCACCGACGACCCGGTGGTCTGTCGCAAGCTCGCGGATGCCGGTGTTGCGGCAGTGATGCCGCTTGGCGCTCCGATCGGCTCGGGGCTCGGCATCTGCAATCCGCATCTGATCGAGCTGATCTGCGCGCGTTCGGCGGTACCGGTGGTGCTCGATGCCGGCATCGGCACCGCCTCCGATGCTGCGTTGGCGCTTGAGCTCGGTTGCGCGGCAGTGCTGCTCAATACTGCGGTCTCGAAGGCACGCGATCCGATCGCGATGGCCAAGAGCATGCGCGCTGCCGTCGAAGCCGGCCGGCTGGCCCGCCTTGCCGGGCGCATTCCCAAGCTTGCCCATGCGGAGGCGTCGAGCCCGCAATTCGGCCTCGTCGGCACGTAGCGGTGCTTATCCCTGGCTCGGCGCACCACTCATGAAGCTGCCGGACCCGCCGCTGTTGCTCATCACCGACCGGCATCAGGCGCGACTGCCGCTCGTCGACGTGGTGCGAGCGGCGCTTGCAGCGGGCTGTCGCTGGGTCAGCGTGCGAGAAAAGGACCTTTCAGAGGAAGATCAAATCGCGCTCGCTTTGACGCTATTGCCGATGGCGCGGCGGCACGGGGCATGCCTGACGCTCCACGGTCCCGCCGCGTTGGCCAAGGCGTGCGGCAGCGATGGCGTTCACCTGCCGGCGGGTACCAACCCGGCCGCCAGCCGTACGCTGCTGGGGCCGGAACGCCTCATCGGCGTCTCGCTCCACACCGTGACCGAGGCCGAGGCGATCGACCCTAGCGTCATTGACTATGCCATTGCCGGCCCCGCGTTCGAGACGGCGAGCAAGCCAGGCTACGGGCCCGAGATCGGGCGTAAAGGATTGGCGGAAATCGCGCGCGTCGCGCCGGTACCGGTTCTGGCGATCGGCGGGCTCAACGTCACGCGGGCGGCAGAAGTGCTCGCGGCCGGGCCGACCGGCCTCGCCGTGATGGGTGGCGTCATGCGCGCCAGCGATCCGGGCCAGGAGGTGAGGGCGCTCCTTGCTGTCGTTGCGGGATCGCGTCGGCCATGATCACAAAATTGCGCAGTGTTTTGAGATGAGTTCATCCGACCAGGAAGGGCTTCTTTCAGCCTCGCCCGCGATAAGGCGCGACACCCTGGTCTGGCAACCATACGCCCGCCGGCAGCCTGCCGGTCCGCCAGAACACGTCGATCGGCATGCCGCCGCGGGGGTACCAATAGCCCCCGATGCGTAAGAATTTCGGATGGAGCAGTGCCGCAAGCTTTTTGCCGATGGCGATCGTGCAGTCCTCGTGGAAACCGCCGACGTTGCGGAAGCTGCCGAGATAAAGTTTGAACGATTTCGATTCGACCAGCCATCTTCCCGGCACGTAGTCGATCACGAGATGGGCAAAATCGGGCTGGCCCGAGATCGGGCAGAGCGTGGTAAATTCGGGCGCGGTGAAGCGGGCGACGTAGTTCGTGTCGGCATGGGGGTTCGCGACCCGGTCCAACTCTGCAGACGCAGGCGAGGAAGGGGGGCGGCTCGACTTGCCGAGGTGACGAAGCGCCTTGGCCATTTTGTTCATTCCCATCGGGCGATCGGCGGGCCCGTCTCGAGGGCTGGGGACACGTCACTGGATGCCTTGCTTTCACGGGGCATGACAAGGGCGTTCTCGATCCTGTAGAAGCCGCGCGAACACTGCTATCCATTGGGAATCTCATGACTGCCATCACCGATATCATTGGACGCGAGATCCTGGACAGCCGCGGCAATCCGACCGTCGAGGTCGATGTCGTGCTCGAGGACGGGAGCAGGGGCCGCGCGGCCGTTCCCTCCGGGGCCTCAACTGGCGCACATGAGGCGGTGGAATTGCGCGATGGCGGCAAGCGCTATCTCGGCAAGGGCGTGCGCAAGGCCGTCGATGCCGTCAACGGCGAGATTTTTGATGCCGTCGGCGGTATGGACGCCGAGGCACAGGTCAAGATCGACGAGACGCTTATCGCCCTCGACGGTACTCCCAACAAGAGCCGCCTCGGCGCCAACGCCATCCTCGGCGTCTCGCTGGCCGCTGCCAAGGCGGCAGCGGCCAGCCATCGGGCGCCGCTCTACCGCTACGTCGGCGGCATTTCGGCACGCCTTCTGCCCGTGCCTATGATGAACATTCTCAACGGGGGCGTGCACGCCGACAATCCGATCGATTTCCAAGAGTTCATGATCATGCCTGTGGGCGCGACCTCCTTCGCCGAAGGATTGCGCACCGGCTCGGAAATTTTTCAAACCCTGCGGTCGGCGCTCAAGGAGGCCGGCCACAACACCAATGTCGGCGACGAGGGTGGCTTCGCTCCCAATCTGCCGTCAGCCGACGCGGCGCTCGATTTCGTCGTGAAGGCGATCGAGAAAGCGGGTTTCGTCCCGGGCAGGGATGTCATGCTCGCACTCGATCCGGCCGCCACGGAGTTTTTCAAGGATGGGGCGTACCACTATGGCGGGGAGGGCAAGATCCGGTCGAAACGGGAGCAGGCAAGCTACCTGGCCGACCTCGTCTCGCGCTACCCAATCGTGTCGATCGAGGACGGCATGGCCGAAGACGACATGGAGGGTTGGAAGATGCTGACCGACCTGATCGGCAACAAGTGCCAGCTCGTGGGTGACGATCTGTTCGTGACCAATGTCACCAGGCTTGCCGAGGGCATCAAGGACGGGATCGCCAATTCGATCCTGGTCAAGGTCAACCAAATCGGCACGCTCACCGAAGCGCTGGCGGCGGTCGAGATGGCCCACAAGGCCGGCTATACCGCCGTCATGTCGCACCGCTCCGGCGAGACCGAGGATGCCACCATCGCCGACCTCGCGGTCGCCACCAATTGCGGGCAGATCAAGACCGGTTCACTCGCACGCTCCGATCGCACGGCGAAATACAACCAGCTGCTTCGCATCGAGGAGGAGTTGGGTGACCAGGCGAAATACGGCGGCCGCGCGGCACTCAAGGCGTTGCGCTGACATTGACCACAACGCGATATCAGTAACCGACTCTGGAGCAGGGGACACCAACGCATTAAAGCGGTCTTAACGCTGGCGGAGTCATGGTCGCGGCATGGTTACCCGCAAGCGGTTCCGCACGGTCCTCAATGCGCTCGCGCTTTATTCCATCGCGGCGCTGGTAATCGGCTATTTCGGCGTCAATGCCTATTCCGGCAATCGCGGGCTGCGGGCGAAGCAGGATCTTGACCAGCAGATTGCGCAGCTGAGCGGTGAACTTGCCGGGCTCAAAGCCGAACGGGGCACCTGGGAACGCCGCGTCTCGCTCCTACGGGCCGACAGCATCGATCCCGACATGCTCGACGAGCGCGCCCGCGTGCTGCTCAACTATGCCGATCCCCGTGAATTGACCCTTCGCGTCAAGCAACCCTGACCACATTTCCTTGAGTTTTCGCGCCGGTTTGCCAATCCGGCTCCCGCCCCATATGTCCTGCCGCGAAGGGACGCGTCCGCGCTCCCATCGGCTTCCGCCCTGCGGTGATTTCGGCTATTGGGGAGGCGGCCGCATCGCCCACCCCCGAGGAGAAAAATGGCCGTTGCCAGTAACAAACCAGCGGCCCAGCCCGCCACCCCGCGCCGAGCGTCCGCCGAACATGTGGCGGAAGTACCTGAGTTCAACCAGGAGCAGGAGCTTCGCGCCTATCGCGACATGTTGCTCATCCGCCGATTCGAGGAAAAAGCCGGCCAGCTCTACGGCATGGGGCTCATCGGCGGCTTCTGTCACCTCTATATCGGCCAGGAAGCAGTCGTCATCGGCATGCAATTGGCGATCAAGCCGGGAGACGAGGTGATTACCGGTTACCGCGACCATGGCCATATGCTGGCCTGTGGGATGGATCCGAAGGGGGTGATGGCGGAGTTGACCGGCCGGCGCGGAGGCTATTCCAAGGGCAAGGGCGGCTCGATGCACATGTTTTCGGTGGAGAAGGGGTTTTTCGGCGGGCACGGAATTGTCGGCGCCCAGGTTCCGATCGGAACTGGCCTGGCCTTCGCCAACAGGTATCGCGGCAATGACAATGTTTCGCTCACCTATTTAGGCGACGGCGCCGCCAACCAAGGGCAGGTCTACGAAAGCTTCAATATGGCGAAGCTGTGGAAGTTGCCGGTGATCTACGTCATCGAGAACAATCAGTACGGGATGGGCACTTCGGTTGCGCGCGCATCTGCGACCACGAACCTGTCCCAGCGCGGCCGTTCCTTCGATATTCCCGGTGAGCAGGTCGACGGCATGGACATCCGCGCCGTCAAGGCTGCGGGCGACAAGGCGGTGAAATGGTGCCGCGAGGGCAACGGCCCGATCATTCTTGAAATGCTGACGTACCGCTACCGCGGCCATTCCATGTCCGACCCGGCGAAGTACCGGCCAAAGGAGGAAGTGGACAAAGTGCGCACCGAGCACGATCCGATCGAGCAGGTGCGCAGCCGACTCTTGAAGAAGGGTTTCGCAACCGAGGAATCGTTGAAGAAGGTCGATGCCGAGGTGCGCGCCGTCGTCAACGAAGCGGCCGAGTTCGCCACCAACGACTCAGAGCCCGATCCGGCGGAGCTTTGGACCGATGTGTACGCCGGGTAGGACATGGCACTCTTCGCAGCGATTGTGGCCTTTCTCGCGCTCGCCGGCGCGTTCGCGAGCTGGATCGCGGGCGGCTGGTTCTACGCGCGGACGCTGCGGGCCCTTGCCGCCGGGCCCGGGCATGCGCGGCTCGCAACGCCCGCCCGTATTGCTGCCGTGGTGGCCTGGCCGTTCGCGCTCGGCCGACTCAGGGGCGTGCCGACGGCGTACGTTGCTCCCGTAAACAAGGCGCTCGTTGCTTTTCTCGCCTGTCTGATGGTCGCCGCTGCCGCGACATCGGTGGCGACCAATCTCGCGCGGGTCTCCCGCTAAGCCACCAACAGGTGATGCGTCTATGCCGATCGAAGTCTTGATGCCCGCACTCTCGCCCACCATGGAGAAGGGAAACCTTGCCAAGTGGCACAAGAAGGAGGGCGACGCGGTCAAATCCGGCGACGTCATTGCGGAGATTGAAACCGACAAGGCCACCATGGAGGTCGAGGCTGTCGACGAGGGCACGCTCGGCAAAATCCTGGTGCCGGAGGGCACCAACGATGTGGCCGTCAATACTCCCATCGCCATGATTTTGGGCGAAGGCGAGGATGCCTCGACGATTACCGACGGTGCCAAACGGAAGCTGCCACCAGCGAAGGGGGGCGAAGCCGGACAAGCGGAGCTGGACGCCAAAGGCGCGGAAGCGGTGCCGCGGCGACGGGAAGACGATCGGGGCAAGCAAACCGCGCGCAGTTCGGCGCCGCCCGCCACAGCTGCGCCGCCGCAGCCCGCAGTGCTGCCGGAATCCGAGGTACCTGAAGGCACCGAAATGGTGACTATGACGGTGCGCGAGGCGCTGCGTGATGCCATGGCGGAAGAGATGCGGCGCGACAAGTCCGTCTTTGTGATGGGCGAGGAAGTGGCGGAATATCAGGGCGCCTACAAGGTGACCCAGGGGCTGTTGCAGGAATTCGGTGCCATGCGTGTGATCGACACCCCGATCACCGAGCACGGGTTTACCGGCCTCGGCATCGGTGCGGCGTTTGCGGGCCTCAAGCCGATCATCGAGTTTATGACGTTCAACTTCGCGATGCAGGCGATGGATCATCTCATCAATTCAGCAGCGAAGACCCGGTACATGTCGGGCGGCCAGATGGGTGCGTCCGTGGTTTTCCGGGGACCGAATGGG
>Ga0207691_10005711_pt1 | contig 12031 bp, 8 predicted proteins | sample KBSM13metaG_FD_184327 | JGI IMG/M metagenome (GOLD analysis project Ga0207691, IMG submission 184327) | Miscanthus rhizosphere microbial communities from Kellogg Biological Station, Michigan, USA - KBS M1-3 metaG (SPAdes) (version 2) | ecosystem: Host-associated > Plants > Roots > Rhizosphere >...
GATCTCGGCCACCAGCGCCGGGTCGCGCGAGGCAACGCCGAGGTCGATGTTCGAGAGCTCGGCGCCGATCGCGTTGGTGAGCGGCTCGACGTGGATCGAGTCGCGCACCGGTCCGGCGCGAACGATCCCGGTGGCGGCAGCGGCGATGAGGGTCATGGACTGTCTCCGTGCTGAGACCGCGCGTTGGCGGCCTTCTCGACGACAAGGTTAGGGAGGAGACGTGCCGGATTTCCCCCCAACGTGGAGGGGGGCGGGCGAAGAACGCAGTCGCTCAGGGCTCCGCTTCGAGCAGGCCCAGGATCCGCGCCCGCTGGACGACCTGCTTGCGGGTGCCCGCGTCGAGCTTGGCGAAGAGATTCTTCATGTGCCACTTGATCGTCTCTTCGCCCACCTGCATCGACAGTCCGATTTCCTTGTTGGAGAGATGACGCGCGAGCAGCGTCAGCACCTCGCGCTCCTTCGGCGTCAGCACCATGTTCGGCGCCGGGCGTGCCGGCGCCGGCCGCGCCGATCGGAGCGGCGTGGCCAGGAAACCCGGCCCGAAGGGCACCGGGCCGGCGGCGGCGGGCAGCGCCTGGCGCACCCAGTCGCCCAGGGCGGGATGAGCATCGTCGAAGACGCGCAGCAGTCCGTACGCGGTGGCCACGTCGACCGCTTCGCGCAACAGGGAAAGCGACTTCTCGCCGCAGCGATCGAGCACCCACGCCCGCAGCCCGAGCAGCTCGATGTGCAGCCGGCCCAGCTTGACTTCCTGGGCGAGCGCGTCGGCGCGCCCGAGGATGTCCGCGGCCCGGCGCCAGTCCTGCGCCGCGACGGCGGCATGGGCGAACGCCACCTCGCGCAGCAGCGCGACGTTGCGGCGCCAGAGCGGCCCCTGCGGCGCGTCCGGCGCGGCGATCTGGGCGTCGATCTGCGCGCACAGGTCGCGGCAGGTCTCGGCCCGGAACCGGCGCGCATGCAGGCGCACTTGCTCGCCCAGGCTGGCAATGCGAAGGCGCGGCAGGCTGCGCGCGACGCCGACCGCGTCGAGCGCGCCCATCAGCTCGATCGCGCGGTTCTCCGCCCCCTCGGCGCTGGCGATTCGCGCCATCGTCCGGTAGCCGAGAAGCACGGCTTCCGGGAGTGCGCTGCGTTCCAGGACATCGAGCCGGTTCGCGAGCAGGTCACCGGCGTGCGGGTCGTTCCGCTCCCAGATTCCCGCCGCGAGCAGCGCCGCGATCACGCACGCGAACGGGCTGCGCCGGCCGAGATCGACCTCGGCGCGCGCCAGCGTCGGCCGCAGCAGCTTCTCGGCCAGCAGCGCCTGCCCCTCCCAGAGGTACGAGAGCCCGACGATGAAGTCGCCCCAGCGGCCGAGGTAGCCCTGCGCCTCGCCGCGCCCGCCGCGCGGGGCCTGCTGCTGGCGCAGCCGCGCCAGCGCGGGCTCGCCGTCGACCAGGGCGCGGAACGCCGAGCGGTTGGCGTGCACCTGCAGCAGCATCGGATCGCTCAGCGGCGGGTTCTGCGCCCAGGGATCGTGGAGCGCGGCGAAACGGTCCAGATCGTCGGCATAGACCGCCGCCCCGCTCTGGATGAGCGCGCACTCGCAGCGCAGCGCGTCGTCGATCCCGGGTCGGGCGAGGATGCGCTCGAGGAAGAGGCTCGCCTCGTCGTGGCGCTCGCTGAGCGCCAGCGACCACGCCGCGGCCAGCAGCAAGCGCGGCCGCCGATCGACCTCCTCGGCCGGCAGCCGCTCCAGCCAGGCCAGCACCTCGCCCTGGCCGCCGCGCGTCATCAACGATTCGTACAGGCTGCGCTCGGCCAGGTCGTAGGCGACTTCGCGACGACCGGCGGAGAGTGCATGGAAGGCAGCGGATTCGAACAACCCTTGCGCCGCCAGTCCATCGGCCGCGCGCGCGTGCAGCGTCGCCTGCTCTTTCGCCGGCAACAGCGCAAACCGGCGGCGCAGCTCGTCGCGCGCCAGCGCATGCATGCGGAGCCAATCGCTCTCCTCGCCGGCGGCGAAGACGGGCGTGTCGCGCGCCAGTCGCGCCAGGCGCTCGGCGGCGTCGCCGACCCTGGCGACGGAGTCGCACAGGTCGGCCTGCAACAGATCCAGGATGGAGATCCGGGTCAGGAACGCGACATCGGCGGCATCGAGGTTGGCCAGCAGCAGGTGGACGAACCGGTCGTGCAGGACGCCGGCCTGCGTCGACGGCACCGAGATCTCGGCCTGCGGATCGCCGCCGGCGGCCATGACCGACAAGGCCAGCTGCAGGCCGAGCGGCCAACCCTCGGCCAGCTCGTGCAGGCGCGCCGCGGCGTCGCGATCGACGCGCGTGCCGAAGCGTCCGCGCACGAGCTCGAGCGTCTCCTCGAGCCGGAAGCAGAGCTCGGCCGGGCCGATTCGGGTCGCTCCGCCGTAGAGGACCAGGTCGTCGATCTCGAAATTGCAATCGGCGCGCGCCGCGACGACGGCGCGCAGGTTGGCCGGCGCGTTGCGAAGCAGGTAGGCGAGCGCCTCGCGGCTGGCGGGAGGCAGCCGGTCGGCCTCATCGACGATCAGGACGACGTCGAGGGCCGACTGCGTGATCTCGGCGAGCCAGACCGTCACTCCTTCCAGGCGGGTCGGCGTGGCCGCCTCGAGCAAGGTATGGCCGAACGTCGGCCGGCCGGCCGCGGCGCGAACCGCCAGTGCCAGGAGCTGCACGAAGCGCCTCACGTCGTCCTGCATCTGCGCCGACAGCCAGGCCACGACCCGGCCCTGCGCCAGGTGCTCGCGTCGCCACTGGGCGAGCAGCGAGGTCTTGCCGTAGCCCGCCGGTGCCTGCACCAGGATGACCGGGTGGTCGCGCAGGCGCTCGTGGCCGGACTCCAGGCGCGGACGGGCGATCTGGTGCCGCGGCACGCGCGGCGGAGTGACCTTCAGCAAAAGGTCGTCGGCGACGCCAGCGAGGGTGAGGGGGCGATTGGCCACGGCATTCCGGGACGGCTGGCGGCGCCCCTACGGGCTGGCTGCCGTCGCCACTTCCGGCGCAGATGGTAAGGGCTGGCGTTGCGACGATGGGAGCGCCTCCCCCCTGCGGCGGGGAGGGAGCCGGGCCCCCCGGATGCCTAGGATCGACGCAGTCGCATTCAAGGTCCTTCATGTATCGCCATTTGCTCGTTCCCCTCGATGACACCGACCTCTCGATCGGTGTCGTCGGCAACGCAGTCGCCCTCGCCCGCGCGGTCGGTGCGCGCATCACGTTCTTTCATGCCATCGGTGCCGCCGGCGGCTCGCTGCGCGGCGACGCGGAGGTCTTGCGCCTGACCGCGCGCGACGAGTACGAATACGCCTCCGTCGGCAAGGCGCAGGAGCTGCTGGCCAAGGCCGAGGCCGCCGCGCGCGCGCTCGGCGTGCCTTGCGATTCGCGCCACGTCGTCAGCGACAAGCCGGCGCAAGCCATCGTCGCCGCTGCACGGGCGGGCGCCTGCGACCTGATCTTCATGGCGTCGCACGGTCGTCACGGCAAGCTCGGCATGGCCCTCGTGTCCGATCTGCTCGAGGTGCTGATGAGCGCGCGTCTGCCGGTGCTGGTCTCGTCGATCGGCGAACCGGCGCTGTCGGCGCGGGCCGTCGGCATCATCCGCGACGAGCACCGTTCGCTGGCTGCGGTGATGCACGCCTGGATGCATGCCCTCGCCGCGGCACGCCGGGCGGGCACCGGCGCCGACCCGGAGCTGATGCGGGCGATCGTTCGCTACGTGCGCCAGTTCCCGCTCGAGCAGCATCATCCCAAGGAAGAACAGCAGCTGTTCGCCCGCTTGCGCGTGCGCACTCCCAGCTGCGACGCCGAGCTCGCCGAGCTCGAGCGCCAGCACCGGCGCGATGGCGAGTTCGTCGCCGCGCTCGAGCGCCAGGTCGAAGCCCTGGCGGCGGCCGAAGGGGGCGCCCGGATCCAGGCTGCACTCGAACTCGAGGAAGGCGTGACCGGCTACGCGGCGTTCCTTTGGGACCACCTGGGTCGCGAGGAAGGCGTCATCCTGCCCGCGGCAGAGCGTTTCCTGCTCGCCGAGGACTGGGCCGCGATCGACGAGGAATTCGCCGCCAACCGCGACCCGAATTTCAACGGCGCGTACCGGGAATATCGTCAGCTATTCGCGCGCATCGTCAACCTGGCGCCGGCCTGAGCGCCACGGCGCCTTGGGTCCGGCACGCTTGCACGGCTCGGATGCGGGCTAGCACGGTGGGCGCGGCTGCGCCTTTCCGTTGGCTACGTAGTGCCCGAGCGTCAGGTTTCCGGCCCCACACCCCGAACCGGACACTCTGCCTACACGTCATCCAACAGAATCCAGCGTCTCGTTCGTCCCCAGCGGAATCTGTACCGCTACCTCTTCGACCTTGCGCCCCATGCGCAGACCCGATGGGTTCTCGGTGAAGATGACGGCCTCGAGCGGAGCATGCACGGCCGCGAGCTCCTTGAAGCTGTTCATCACGGCTGAATCGAGCCCGCGACTGCCGTGCGTCAGCGCGTCCAGTGCGCTCACCACTTGATTGGCCGCTGCCGCGAGTGCGCGCACGAGGGCAGGGTTCGGATTCGGGCGGTTCTCGTCGGCGACCATCCGATGCGCCAGCCCCTTGAGCGTCTCGGTGGCCATGCCGAAGTCCTTGATGTTGCATGACGCCACGGCGCGCGACCAGCGGCCGTCCATGCTGTACCGGCGCGTGAGGATGGTGGAGCTGTCGGTAAAGGTCGTCGGCACGTCTCCGTTCACGAGCGACTCGGAAACGGCGAGTGAAACGTTGAGCGCGCCGTTGCCAGGGAAATCGAAGTTGCGAATCTTGAGCGTGCTCGTGTAGCCGGACACGGCGATCAGGTACTGAATGTTCAGGGTCGTCGCGAAAGGCGCTTCGCCGATGCCGGGAATGGTGTCCGTCGCGGTGAACGACAGTGTCACGGCCTGCCAGTTTTTCGCGGCAGGGAGCGCCGTGCCATTTACGGCCCAGGAAAATGTGGGCTGCGCATAGCCGACGGTCTTGCCGGTGAGCATGAGCTGCGAGGACAGGTTCACGTTGTGATAGGAATAGATATCGGGCGGACATAGCGGACCGGGCTTCAGCTTCGTGAACAGGGTCTCCTTGTCGACGACCGGATTCAATTCCGTCTCTTGGGGGCTGAAGCTCACGCTTCGCTGGTTCGCCGTCCACAGCGGGAAGAGGTTGTCTCGCGTCGGCGTATAGGTTTGCCCGACGGGAATGTGGGCCTTCAGCAGGTCAGTGAATTCCTTGAAGGCCGACGCCGCGGGCCGCCCGGTCAATTTCGAGAAGACGCTCGCCAACGAAGTCTTGGTCAGACCGGGGATCGCGAGTACTTGAAATGACCCGGCCGCGGCGATGATCGACTCGAAGCTGAAGCCGAGCTGGTATCGGAGATAGTTGATGAAGAGCGTGGCGCAGCCGTATGACACCGAATTCGTGTCCGTCTCCTCGCTGTTCGTGATGAAATCGGGGCGCGTTCCATTGAGCCATGTCTGGATGCGCGGGCCCTGGCCCGTGGCGTAGTACCCCGTGGGATGCAGGGTCTGCGCGGCGACGATCGACAGCCCCTCGCCCATGCTGTCGCCGCGGTCCCAGGCGCTGAGCGTGAAGTCCATCAGAACTTCCGCCAACTCCGCGACGAAGATCATTCGCGCCATCTCGTCGCGCAGGGTGGCGTTCGCAGGACCACCCGGCGGCGCATACGTGCCAAGGATGTCGATCTGCGCCGACTGGTCCGTCGGCCACCCTCGATTCGACGCGCCACCCAGGTGCTTGCCTGTGTACACGGTGACGATGATGCCGAATTCACTTTTTCCGAAATCGCAGCGGAACCAGCTCTCGAGCGTCTTGAGATCCTGCTCGCAGGTTGCGGCGATGGCTTTCGCCCGCGCGAGCGCGTCTGCGTCATCGGGAACCGAGACAACGAGAAAGTGCGGGGACCGTATTCCGCTGGAGAGGTCGACTAGAGGCATGAGGGGCACTCCCTTGATCCAGAGACTGTCGCCAACGTTGACCCGCGAGCGTGAGGGAGCTTCGTCCTTTCGAGCGGCGAATGCAATGCCGCAAGCGATGGCCGATAGACGAAGGTCGCCGAAAAACACAGCTGGCGCCGCCGACGTCGATGCAGCACACTTGGTCGCGAACGCGTCACCCGGGAGGTGCGACATGCCCCGCTTCATCCGACTTCGTTTCCAGGCCGAGGTCGCCATTGCGTTGATCTGCGCCGCGGTCTTCGTGGCGACGCTCGTGCAGCCGCAGTGGTTCGAACTGCTCTTCGACGAGGCGCCCGACGGCGGTGACGGCAGCCTCGAGGCCGGGATCGCGCTGGCCTGCTCGCTGTTCTTGGGCGTCGTCTGCGCCCGGCTGGCGCACCTCGAGTGGCGCCGCGCCGCCGCTGCCAAGGGCGGGGGCTGAGCCCCAAACCGGGCATCTGCCCGAGCCCCCAGGACACCGATGAACAAGTGGCGCTGCGCCGACCCCCGCGTGCGGGCGCTGCTGCTGCTGTTGTTCGTGCTCGCCGTCTTCGGCGCGGCGCTGTTCCTCTATGCGGTGGGCCTTCTCTCGCACCGCGGCTTCCTGTATTCGCTGGCCGTGCTGCTGCTGCTGGCTTTCGCAATCGTCGGCGCGATCGCTGTCGCGCTGCTGGCCCATAAGCTGTTCAAGCGCTGGTGCGAGTTGCGCGGCCAACCGCCGAAAGGGCAGGGCACCCGCGAGAACACCGGGCCACCGTCGGTCCATCTGCCGGCCACGATCTACAAGCGACCCGACCCGCTGATCTACAGCCAGTACTTCATGATGGCCCAGGGTCTCGCGGTGACCTGGGACAACCCGGACATCTGGCTGACCGAACTGCCCGCCGGCGACGGCTCGATGGCGGCCGTGGCCTCGAACGCGCTCCTGCCGAACCATGTGTACCGCGTGCATGCGCTCGTCCACAACGGCTCCACCGAAGCCCCGGCCGTCGGCTTGCCGGTGATCTTCTCGTTCCTGAGCTTCGGCATCGGCATCACGTCGACCCCGTTCGGCGTCAAGCTCGTGACCCTGCCGGTCAAGGGCGCGGCGGGTGAACCCACCGAGGCCTGGCACGACTGGAAGACACCCGCGGCGGGCCACTTCTGCCTGCAGATCGGGCTCTTCTGGCCCGACGACCTGAACTCCGCCAACAACCTCGGCCAGGAGAACGTCGCTGTCGGCAAGCTGAATTCGCCGAAGGCCGAGTTCAAGTTCCCGCTGCGCAACGATGCAGCCCTCGCGCGCCGCTTCCGGCTCGAGGTGGACGTCTATCCTCCACCCGCTGCGTTGCCCTGCCCGCCGAACGACGACGACCCGGCCCGGGGCGCCGCGGCCTGGCAGGGACGCTTGGCCGCGCACCGGCGGCTGGCGCATCCACTGCCGGCTGGATGGTCAGTCGGCTTTGCGCCGGCAGCCGAACTTGACCTCGGCCCCGGCGAGCAGGTCGAGATCACAGCCACGGTGCTGGTACCGGACCCGGTGCCGACGCCGCGGCCGATCAACGTCAACGCGTTCGCCAACGGCCAGCTCGCCGGCGGCGTCACGCTCTACGTGCACAGCTAGAAGGAACGGCGATGTCCGAAGGGCCGCAGTACACCAGTTGCGTCGACAAGGATGACTTCGTCACCGTGGAGTCCTATGTCGGCGTCGCCAATGTGCTGGGGGCGATCGGCGCGATTCTGTTCGTGCTGGCGGGCTTCCCGGCCGCGGGTGCGGTATTCGCGTTCGCGGCCGGCGCCGAGATCCTGCGCAAAGTGGCCGAATGGCTGCTGATGCACAAGCTCATCTGCCTGAAGAACGTCAAGCGGCGGGTTTTCGACGACCCGGATCCCGACCGCATCTGCGTGCTCGGTGCCGTGCTGGACTTCGAGCGGGTCGGCGAAGACAAAAGCGGCTTCGAGGAGATCGACAACGACTTCGCGCTGAACCTGTTCTTGGCTCCGACGCCACTGATCGACATTGCCGGCAAGGACCTCGACGCCATCACCCACGCCGTCGAGATCACGGCGCAGGGCGACCTGATCCAGAACCCCGCCGTCACCGACCCCAACCCGGCAGATCCGAACGCGTTGCCCAAGCCGCTGCTGCGCAAGGACAACGGCCAGCCTTTCGGGCCGATGCCCAAGGGATTCACCGGCTACAAACGCGGCCTGATGTCCTCGGCCGCTTACCCGCGGCTCATTCCGGCCAACGTCTACCGCGACCCGCATGGTCTGGTGCTGGTCGACCCGAAGTTCGCTCAGATCGCCAAGGACGCACATGCGAAGTTCGTGCTCGAGCTGCAGACGAACCCGATCGGACCCGACGGCACACCGCTGTCGCCGGCGGCCAAGAACCAGATCCTCGCCGTTGCAGCGGCCGACCCGCTTGCGCAGCCGCGCATCGTCGAGTTCTTCTACCAGCAGGTGGACGCGGCGTTCGCCTTCGTCCACAAGTTGGCGCCGTCGTTGCACTGCGAATTCGAAGGCGCGCGCATCCGCGACGTCTACAACGTGCTCGACTTCGCTCACGTGAACTGCGATACCAGCGGCTTCTGGGGTTTTTTGTGCGACGTGCTGAACTTCGTCATATCGCTATTCCTCGGCCTGCCCAAGCTGATAGCCGCCGCGGCCGCATGGTTGCTGGCCAAAGATGGAAAACTGTCAGACGCCTATGACGGCCAGGGTGGAGAGATCCAGTTCGGCGACTCGATCGTGCTGCGCGGTCGCTGGGCGTACGACGGCGGCCACGACGGCTACAACGAGATCCACGCCGTGCGCGCGGTTCAGAAGACCTTCTGGCCTGGACCCCTTGACGCGGCGGGGTTCAAGGACTTCCACGACCAGTGGTGCACCGAACTCGCGAAAGTGCCGCCGCACGACCCTGCGTCGAACCCGGCGTCCGCCCCGCTGACGCCGCAACAGCAGACCACGTACGACGCGCAGGCGCGCCCCGAGAATCGCTGGGTGCTGCATCCCGCGATCGACGGCTGCGCGCCAGCGCCTGACGATCCGCACCCTGGTCTGCACTGACGGCTGTGCTCCGATAGCCTTCCCCCTCATGGGCCGCCGTCGCATCCGGGAGCCGACATGAAGCGCAGAGTCTGGATTGAATGCGTCTCGTCGGCAGCGCTTGTTCTCGCATGGCGGCCGGCCCGCTCGCAGTGGCCGGCGTCAAACTCGAGTTCCTTGCGCAGCCTTGCCGTACTGGACTTCGAACTCGAGGACGACCACGACAATCCGCTCACCAAGCCGGCGCAAGATGTTCGCCTGGCCCGCGCCGGCGCCCAACTGCGCGCGGAACTGGCGGCACGCCAGCTTTATCGAGTCGTCGACGAGACCCCATCTGCTCCGCTCCAGCTGCGGCTGCGATCCCAGCAGGCTTTCCTGTATCGCTGCGACGATTGCGCTGAACAGGTGGGCGTGCTGCTGGGCGTGGAACTGGTGATGACGCCCTGGGTGCAGAAAGTCAGCGAGCTGATCCTCAACCTGAACGTACAGATTCACGATGTCCGGGCCAACAAGACCGCGTTTACCAAGTCGGTCGACATGCGCGGAAACAACGACGAGTCCTGGACGCGTGCGGTGAGCTACCTGGTGCGCGACATCGCGGAACGGCGTGAGCGCAATCCGCGCTATGGACAATAGCGATGAGCGACGTCGTCAGGCTCAAGACCAATCGCAAATATGAGGTCGGTGGCGCCTGAGCCGGCCGACTGTGACGCCTGGCTGCGAGCTTCCGCCGAAGAGGCGCAGGCGCTGGTCCGGCCAGACGGTGGCACGTTCGGGCCTGTCCATAAGTTCATGGTCGCGCCGCCTGTGCCCCGGCGGCGGACTGCCAGCGGCGAAGCCACTCCAGCGCCGCGGCACACAGGGCCACCGTGGCGATCAGCGTGATCAGCGCCGCGATCAGCGCAACGCGCTGCGAATGCGCCGCTTGCGCGCCGAAATAGACAGCGCCCACCACCGCGACGCCAGTCGCGTTCGCGACCTGTTGGGCCGTCACCAGAACGCCCGAAGCTGAACCCGCCCGACTGTCCGCGACCGAGCGCAGCACAGTGCTGAATAGTTGGGCCATGACCAGCCCTTGGCCGTAGCCGAAGATCGTGAGCGGCACCATCAGTTGAAACATCGAAGGCGCGTCGATCCATCCGACCAAAGCGACAAGGCCTGCGAGCGCCAAGGCCTGCACGACGCAACCTTTGACAAGCACGCCGATGCCGCTGGCAGCCTGGGGGGCGCCGGCGCGGCGCGCCGCAATGACGAACGCCACGGTCAATGGGACCATCACGAAGCCCGCGTCGAGCGCGGAAAGGCCCATCGCGGTCTGCATGAACAGCGTGACGAGAAAGTAGAACGAGATGTTGCTGAGAAAAAAGCAGAACGTCGCGATGAGCCCGCGAACGAAGGCGCTATCTGCCAGCAATGCTGGCTCGATCAGCGGTGAGCCGCGGCGCCGTTCGATCGACCGCTCCAGGCGCGGGAAGGCCGCGAGCAGGACGGCGCCGACTCCCATGACGACGAACGACCACTGCGGCCAGCCGAATTCGTGTCCGAACAACAGGGGGCCAACCAGCAGCGTGAGACCGGCGAACAGGACCAGTACGCTCGCGAGGTCGAGCTGTGCGCGTTTTTGCTTTCCCTGCGCGGGCATCAGCCATAGGGTTGCGAGCACAAGCGCGGCGCCGATCGGGCCATTGACAAAGAAGATCGTGCGCCAGCTGAGACCGAATAGATTGAGGGTCACAAGCCAGCCGCCGGCGATAAAGCCCACCACGCCGCCCAGCCCGAGAGCGACGCCAAAGATCGCGAACGCCCGGCTACGCGCCGCATCGGGGAACAGAGTGTGAATCGTGGCAAGGACCTGCGGCACCATCAGTGCAGCTGTGAAGCCCTGGGCGAGACGCGCGAGGACCAATGCGCTCCCGGTGGGCGCCAAGCCGCAAGCGAGCGAGGTCGCGGTGAATCCGATCAGTCCGATGAGAAACAGACGCCTGGCCCCGTACATGTCGCCGAGACGCCCGCCGGTGATGACCATCGACGCATAGGCGATCTGATAGAGCGCGATCACGCTCTCGATCTGCGCCGTGCTGGCATGGAGATCGGTACGAATGGCCGGGATCGCGACGTTCACGATGAAAATGTCGACCACGTACATGAACTGCGCGGCAACGACCACCGTCAGAACAAGCCAACGTCGCGGATTGATCGAGCTAGTAGGTATATCTTCCATGGCGCGTGCGTTTTCACACAGCTTCGGTCGGAAGCGGACATCGGGCTGCTGCGGGAGAGCTCCGCATCCGCGGCAAAGCGGTCACCAAATCCCGTTTAGAGAACGACAGCGTCGGTCTGCCAGCAGCCAGTCGCATTCATCGCGGGAAGTGAAAGCCCCTCGCAGCCCGCTTGTCGCGGCGCCGCGCGGGTCCGCTAGCCGGGACCGACGCTGGCCTCTCGCAGCGGCCCGAGAGCGACGCCCGGCCGCGGCCGGTCCGACAACAGGTAGTGCGACAGCGCCGGAATGAGGATCACCGCGCCGACCATGTTCCAGATGAACATGAACGCGAGCAGGATGCCCATGTCGGCCTGGAACTTGATCGGCGAGAGCGCCCAGGTCGCCACCCCGGCGGCCAGCGTGACGCCGACGAGAACGACCACCTTGCCGGTGAACTGCAGGGCGCTGCGGTACGCCTGCGCGAGCGACACGCCGACGCGCTGCTGCGCGAGCTGGACGGAGAGCAGGTAGAGCGCGTAGTCGATGCCGATGCCGACGCCGAGGGCGATCACCGGCAGCGTCGCCACCTTGACGCCGATGCCGAGCGCGACCATCAGCGCCTCGCACAGGACCGAGGTGATGACCAGCGGCACGACCGCGACGACGACGGCGCGCCAGCTGCGGAAGGTGATGAGGCAGAGCACGATCACCGCCGCGTAGACGAGCAGCAGCATCTGCACCCAGGCCTTGCGGACGACGATGTTGGTCGCGGCCTCGATGCCGGCGCTGCCCGCGGCGAGCAGGAACTTGCGCTCGGGCGTGCTGTGG
>Ga0207691_10005713_pt1 | contig 12029 bp, 10 predicted proteins | sample KBSM13metaG_FD_184327 | JGI IMG/M metagenome (GOLD analysis project Ga0207691, IMG submission 184327) | Miscanthus rhizosphere microbial communities from Kellogg Biological Station, Michigan, USA - KBS M1-3 metaG (SPAdes) (version 2) | ecosystem: Host-associated > Plants > Roots > Rhizosphere >...
TTGGCTGGAATCATCCCTGGATGCGCCGGAAGGCGCTGCAGTTCGTCATCCTGGCGCGCGCGATCTGATCGCCATTCAGCGACTGACGCCTTCCGGCACTAGCTCCAGCAGGCTCGTTCCTGGCCGGAGCACGATGCTTACGTTGCGGCGGCTCGAGGACATCTGGAGAGGGTCATCGTCCGCACCGACGTGCAGCCGGTTTATGTGGATGCATCGGTGCGGGAGGAGCCAATGATGCTCCGGTAGAAGCCCTCCAAAGCATCGAGCTCGCGATCCCATCGGTATCGTGTTTGTATGGCTGACCGGCCGTTGGCGCCAAGCCGACTTGCATATGGTCTATCCATCACCAGCAACTCAATGGCGTCGGCGAGTGCGCTTGGATCTTGGGGATCCACGCAGATGCCGCACTCGCTGCTGTCGACGACGGCTTTATAGAGAGGGAAATTGGACACAACAACCGGCAGGCCGAGCGCCATGTACTCAAACATCTTGGTTGGAAAGGACTCGATGTAGTTTGGCGCGGGGCTGAGGATTGCCAGACCGGCAACTGATCGCTTCGCCAGCTGCCACGCCCGGAGGGGCTTCATATATCCGTGCAGGGTCACGCCCTCCAGGCCACGCCGATGCAGCATGTCGGTCAACTCCTCCTTGTGGCGCTCAGCAATCGGGCCGACGATGTCCAGCGAACAGGCCAGGCCCCGCCGTCGAAGCTCATCCATTGCTTCGACCATTCGGAAGCTCCCTCTGCTTGCCGAGACGCGACCAACATAGATGACGCTGTCCATCTTCTCCGTCTCAGAGATGCCCAGCAGTGCCTCGGTGTCGGGCATATTCAGAATAGTCACGGGGTTACGGAGCCAGGTGTAATGCTTTGCGTAGGACGTCTCCGCAAGAATTACCAAGGAACGGCGTAGTGCCATTCGCTCGAGGACCATCCATGTCACGGCAAGAGCTTTACGGAGCGGCGACGCAACCCAAGGCCGCGTACTGATCGTGCCGGGCACGTACTCATGCATGTCGTACACAACCGGACGCTTGCGAACCGTGAAGATCCATTTCCAGAGCAGCAGCTCTGGATCGTGGATGTGGTAGAGGTCTGCGTCGATTGCACACGCGGCGACTATGACGCGGTATCCTCCTACAAGCGCACGAAAGATGCGCGATGTCGGCACGCGGACGCCGACCACACGAACACCGTCGACCGTCTGAGCGGGGACATTGGGTGCAACAAGGGACACCTCCCAATTGCGGCGCGACAGACCTCTGCACATGCGGTGAAAGATTCGTGTATCCGACCAGACGTGAACGGACGTCACGTGCACAACCCGGTGACCGTTCATCTCTGACCTGAGCCCTCGCAACTGCGCAGGCGTCTCGTCGCAGTGATGTCAGTGCGTACGGCGACATCCAGCGCCTGTTGCTCCTGCAACGACAGGTAGACCGGCGCGTAAATCGCGATGCCAGCGATACCGCAGAGCTGCGGATTCGTCGAAATGAACTGGACCTGCCTCGCGAGATGGTCCGCTAGACGGCTATCACGCGGCTTCCGCATGCGGTCCGTGGTACCGATTGCCAGAAGGATCTTCTCGCGTATCCCAGGTGCCAGGGACTCGACACGGTCGAGGCTGCGCCGAAACCGGCTGAGTTCCGCTGAATCGGCCTCGCGTTCGGAGATATACGTCTCCAGCGCGATTGCGTCCGCATTATCCCGCATTGCAAGGAGCAGGTGCTCCGACTCCTTGTTCCAGCGCGAAGCGTCCCAGACAACGATTACCTTGTGTGGAAACGCGGACCGCAACCGGACCAGCACTCGTTGCAACGTCCAGCGACGCTCGGCATCAAGCGTGTGCGCCACGACCTCGTCGATCGATATGCCGTCCGCGTTCCTGATGGCCTCCGCGAAGTAGGCGAACATTTCGTCTTCGGAGCGCTGCGGACGAAAGGGGTAGACGCGGTTCAGCAGTATCTTTCCCCTGTCCGCCCAGTAGCGCCGCACCTCTGGAGAGCCATGTCCTTCGGAGGGAAGGATGTCAATGACGTTTGGAGAGGACATGGTCAGCTCATAGAAGCTGTTCCGTCCCTGAACTACTGGCCAGTAATATGAGAGCACAATCCCCCCGCCCGGATCGCGAAGGGACAACCACTTCTGTTGCGGCGTGGGCCTGTCCCCAACGGTGTCGGGAGAGGGTTGACCCGAAGCGCCGGGCCCCAGAGGCGCGACATCGGTTGAGCTCCGGTGCTCGACGATCGTGACGTCAACCGGCGGCGGAGCAGCGTCCAGGTACAGAAGAATCATGGTTCGTCACACATGCTTGCTCGGCTTCCTGCAGCCGACGACATGTTAGCTCGCGCCGCTACACGACGCGCCGTTACACACCATGTTGTGCGGCTTTTATGGCGACCGGAACCCAGCACCTGCACGTGCGAGTGGGCCGCGGCCTAGGTAGAATCCGCCGCCGCCGCCGGCGAGCCTTTGTGAATGGGTTCGGTGCCCGACTATGCGGATCATTTACCTGCATCAGTATTTCAATACCCCGGAAGACAGGGGCGGCACGCGCTCGTACGAGATGGCCCGGCGTCTCGTCGAGTGGGGGCACGAGGTGCACATGGTCACGTCGGACCGGAGGGAGGGTAGTCGCTTCAGCGGCTGGCGACAACGGACCGTCGAGGGAATTCAGGTATACGAGCGGGCGATTCGATACTCGAACAGCAGCAGCTATCGGCAGCGAATCCGGGCATTTGTATCGTTTGCGGTGGCCAGCGCGCGGCTGGCAGCTGCAATCCCTGCGGATGTCGTCATAGCAACGAGTACGCCGCTGACCATCGCGTTTCCTGCGCTGTACGCGAGATGGCGCCAGAGAATTCCGATGGTGTTCGAGGTCCGCGACCTCTGGCCGGAGATGCCCGTAGCGGTCGGAGCCTTGAGGAATCCGATCCTCATTGCAGCCGCACGGTGGCTGGAGCGAGTAGCGTATCGCGGTTCGACGGAGATTGTCGCATTGTCCCCGGGAATCGCCACCGGGATCAGTGCCGCGGGGACGCCGGTCAGGCCGGTCACGGTCATCCCGAATGCGGCAGATCTGGATGTGTTCCAGGTGCCACCTTCGATCGGCGAGAGCTTCCGGGAACGCAATGGCTGGCTGGCCGGGCGACCGCTGGTCCTGTACGCGGGAGCCTTTGCACGATTGAACGGCGTTGGCTTTCTGGCCCGCCTGGCCCATCAAGTGCGGATTATCGATCCCGACGTGAGATTTCTGGCCGTGGGGGAGGGTAGCGAAAAGTCGAAACTCCTGGCCGAGGCCGGGGCTCTTGGCGTCCTCGGAAGCAATTTCTTCGTGTGGGACGGTGTGCCGAAGAAGGCTATGCCTGAGTTGCTGTCTGCGGCGACCATCGCAACCTCCCTGTTTCTGGACATCCCCAATATGTGGAAGAACTCGGCGAACAAGTTCTTCGATGCACTTGCGGCAGGAAGACCGGTTGCCATCAATTACGGTGGATGGATGGCCGATATGCTGTCGGAAACGGGTGCGGGGCTGGTCCTGGACCCGCACGACGTCCCGAGGTCGGCAGCGCTCCTGCGGCAGCGCCTCAGGGACGAGACCTGGCTGGCCAGCGCGCGTCGGTCGGCGTCGGAGCTGGCAACGACGAGATTCGATCGAGACAAGCTGGCGAGACAACTGGAGGACGTGCTGCTGCGGACGACCGGGTGCGAAAAGCGGACAGAGGCGCCGGATGAGGAAATAGCTGCGGGACCCAAGCTGGGCTGAGCAAGCGGCTAATCGCTGGTAGCGGCGTGAACGACGTTCGTTATGGCTTCGCAGGTACGCGTGAGATCCTGTGTTCCCACCGTTTGGTCCACCTGAAGCATGAGACTCGTGTCTCCGAGGAGACGGGCAACAGGGAGACGCTCCCGAGGGGTAAATCCGGCCCGTTGAAAGGCCTGTTCACGATAAACCTCGGAACAGGAGCCCGAAAAACAGCTAACGCCACGCTCATTGAGCGTCTCAATGATGCGATCCCTGGACCAATCGTGCCGCAACCGACCGGAGTCCAGGAACGCGTAGTATTTGTAGTATGAGTGAAAGACGCTTGGAGGTGGTTCCGGGATCCTGAGTGCGGTAAGGGTTCGAAGGTTCTCCGTCAGGATCGCGGCATTTCTTCGACGTGAATCGACCCAAGCCGGCAGTTTCCGCAACTGGATGCGTCCGATTGCGGCCTGCGTTTCGGTTAGCCGCCAGTTTGTACCAAACGACTCATGGACCCAGCGGAATCCGGTTTGCGGTAGCTGCGGATGTCCGTGGAATGCGGCAAAACTCTTGCCGTGATCCTTGTGGGACCAGGCGCGCTGCCATGCCTCTGAGTCGTTTGTTACGAGCATTCCCCCTTCGCCGCCGGTAGTTATGATCTTGTCCTGGCAGAACGAGAAGACGCCAATGTCTCCGAAGCTTCCGACCGGCTGACCGCGATATCGTGCGCCGTGAGCTTGCGCGCAATCTTCGATGACCTTCAGGTTACGCTCGCGGGCGAGGGAGGTGATCGACTCCATGTCGCAGGGCCACCCCGCAAGGTGCACCGCTATGATCGCCCGTGTGCGCGCGGTAATTGCATCGGCGATCGTTGAAACAGTCAGGTTCTGGCTCTGCGCATCTACGTCCGCGAAAACGGGAGTCGCCCCACGCAGGGCGACACTGCTTGCGGTGGCGACGAATGTGCGTGCGGGAACGATGACCTCGTCGCCGGGGCCAATCCCGAGCGCGTACAGGGCGAGCTCCAGGCCCACAGATGCATTGGCGACTGCGACCGCGTAAGAGACGTTGCAATGCTGCGCGTACTCGCGCTCAAATTGCGTGCACTCATTCCCTGTCCAGTAGTTCACCTGCCCGCTTCGCAGGACGCGCTCGACGGCCTGGATTTCGTCGTCGTCAAACCGAGGCCACGTAGACATGATGTTTGAGGGTACCTGTAGTGAAGCGGGAAGAACTATACCGACCGGCTTCGGAGTTCGGTATGGGCGAGGTTGCAGCAGGATCAAGACGGAACAGCACCCTCGGCAGTGGGAATGTGTGCCTGTTGCGCTATCATCCGCATCCTCAATTTGAGGAGTCCTTTCCATGCCGTCCAGGCGCTGGCAGCTGGCCGTCAAGCACGCCGGTGATCGGGTCGCGGCAGGGGTTCTCCTGTTGCTGCTTTCGCCCGCGTTCGCGGTCATCGGGCTGCTGGTCTGGCTGGAGGATGGCCGGCCAATCTTCTTCAGGCAGGATCGCGTCGGTCGCTACGGTCGGCGGTTCCTCATCTGGAAGTTCAGAAGCATGGTCGTGGAGGCCGACCGTCTCCTCGACAAAGAGGGCCGGGTGCACGGCGATGGGCGGATTACGAGGGTGGGCCGATTCCTCAGGTTGACCAGCCTCGATGAACTCCCGCAGCTGATCAACGTTATCCGTGGGGAAATGTCCTTCATAGGGCCTAGACCCGGCTTGAAGGAGCACTACGACCGATATACAGCCGCGCAAAAGCGTCGCTACGACATGAGACCCGGCGTCACGGGGCTGGCGCAAGTCAATGGGCGAAACACCCTGCCGTGGTCTCGCCGAATTGCCTACGACCTCGAGTACATTGACGAGTTCAGCCTCTGGCAAGACGTGAAGATACTGGCGAAGACGATTGCCATAGTGGCCACTGGCAAGAACCTCGTGCTGGACAGGAATCCGGAGCTGGTCGACGATCTCCCGCCTTCCCGAGATTCGGGCGGGCGATGAGGCGTCCCGAGGGGTTCCAGAAGGACCCGGAGGAAGAGCGATTCCTCACGGAACTCAACGATGCCCTGCAGAGCGTTGAGGAGACTCGCTATCGAGACTTGCCTGAGCGTTACGCAACGCTGCATGTGATCGGTGTTCCCCGCGCAGGTACGACACTGGCCACGCAGCTGGTGGCGGCTCATCTCGACGTCGGCTACATCAACAAGCTGATAGCGGCGTTCTGGAAGGCGCCCACTGCCGGGATCCGTTTGTCTCGGAAACTCCTACCCGACAGTCGACCGCATGCGTTTGCGTCAACATTCGGCCTGACCAGCGACGTGCAGGAGCCCCACGAATTCGGCTACTTCTGGCGCTGGCTGTTGGGCTACCAGGACCTCTCCGATCTGGGCGAGGAACACGCGGGAACGATCGACTGGCATCGTGTCCGCCGCGTGCTCATCAACATGACATGGGCGTTCCAGCGCCCGATCGTGTTCAAGTCGTTCTGGCTTGGAATGCACATCAGACGGATCCAATCCGATCTTCCGAGGACATGCTTCCTCCGGATACGCCGGGAACCGCTGGAAACTGCACTGTCATTGCTGCGAATGCGAGAGGAGCTTCTCGGATCGGCCGGCGCGTGGGCTTCGATGAAGCCGAGGGAATATTCCTGGTTGCGACGCGAAAGCATCCCCGTACAGCTCGCGGGCCAGGTGCTGTACCTCGAGCGCATGCTCGACCGGCAGGTGGCCTCGGTGGACGGGAGGAACGTCGTGGAGTCGTCTTACGAGATGCTATGTGAGGACCCGAATCGAGTCCTAGGTGAAGTGGACGAACTTCTCCGCCGCAATGAATCGGGAGTAAGCAGGATCTCGACCTCGATCGGAGCCTTCAAAGTCAGCCGTCCAAGCCGGTCAGCGCCCCAGAAGCTCGTGAAGGCAATTCGCGAAGCCTTTATCCAGCTCGAGGAGAGGTCCTGATTCGTAACCAACCGGCTACGACGGCCCTCCTCAGCTTGGAGGACGCAGGCGAATGGCGCGATGTCCTGCGTGATTGCACGCGTCACGACGTCTATCACACTCCGGAATATCACACGGTCGCCGAGAGCCAACAAGGCGGGCGGGCGCGATTGTTCGTGATGCGGCGAGGAGGGCAGGTGTGTGCGCTGCCGTTTCTGATCCAGGACGTTCGTGGGCTCCCCTGGCTCCGAGATGTGACCTGCTTCGACGGCACCTCGGTCTATGGCTATGGGGGACCGGTCTGCAGTCTCCAGGGGGCAGATCCAGCCCTCGCGATGGAATTCGGGAACTCACTTCGCGCCACACTGCGCGAGCAAGGAATCATTTCGCTTTTTTGCCGACTGCATCCATTGATCGAAAGCGAGTGGCTTCTGACCGACGTCGGCCAGGTGGTGCGGCAGGGAACGACAGTCAGCATCCCTCTCGACACTGCGTCCACGGTCGATGAATTCGCTGCGATGATGTCGACCAGTCACCGATATGACGTGCGTAGGCTTCGAAGCGCTGGCGTTGTCGTGGAAGAGGATGTGCAGTTCAGTATGCTGGCGGAATTCATCGCGGCGTATCACCAGACGATGCGCCGCAATCAGGCGTCTCAATGGTATTTCTTCGACGTTCAGTATTTCGAGTCCCTGCGCGCCGCGCTGGGCGACAGGCTGCGATTGTTCGTCGCCAGGTCGGCGGCAGGCGAGTTCATGAGCGCCACGCTGACATTCATTTGCGGCGACATCATGCAATACCACCTCGCCGGAACGCCCGATCAGTTTCGGCGAGACAGTGCCAGCAAGTTGATCCTGGCCGAACTCGCAGTGTGGGGTGCTCAGCGCGGTTTCCGGCATTTCCATCTTGGCGGTGGGTTGGGCGCGTCAGACGAGGACGGCCTTTTCCGCTTCAAGCAAGGATTCTCCAGCAGAACCCATGCCTTCAGGGTCTTCAGGCTGGTGGTTCTCCAGAAAGTCTATGATGATCTCTGTGAATTGAGGCGGCAGGCGCTCGGAATGATTCGTGATCATCCGGCTCAGCCGTATTTCCCGCTATATCGAGCGCCCGCAGCCGCCAATTGAGATTCCGAACTGGCTTCGCCCCGCTCGTTCTCGGGTTCGAGTAAATCGTCTGGATCGCCGATCCAGGCGACTTCCGCCAATGGCAACTCGTCGGTCCCGCGGAGAATCCGGGTCACGTGATCCTTGGGGACGTTGGCTTTCTGATGAGAAACGGCATGCAAAGACACCGGCCTCGCTCCCTAATTCGGCGTGGGCGCAGGCGAGGAATGGCTCAGACGACGTTTTTCAGCGACTTGCGATGAGGGTTGAAGAACTTTCACCATGTCAAATTGATTGATGGGCGGCTAGAATTGCCACCGATCGCCTTGGCCCGCACAAGCAGCGGCACACGGCGCGGCACGGTGATCGCTGCGTCAGAAGGGAGCTCTAGTGACGAGATCGATCATCGGTCCTGCGCAGCGGTGGACGGCCTGGCTCGCGGTGCTACCCCGGTCACGCAAGCGCCTGCTCATGGTCGCGGCCGACGTCCTCTGCATTCCTGCGGCGCTACTGACCGCCGTATGGCTCAAGCAGGGGACCGGCCCGGATGCTTACGGCCTCGAGCCGTGGCTGTACCTCGCGGCGCTGTGCACCAGCCTTCCTGTGTTCGTCCGGCTCGGCCTCTATCGGGCGGTGATGCGGTTCGTCGGCTCGAAAGTCGTCGGCGTCGTATTCGTGGGCGTCACCGTTTCCGTGCTAGTTCTCGTCGGGATCAACGAGCTGTTCGCGACTGAGGCGCTGCCGCGGGAAACATTCGCGATCTACTGGGCAGTGGCGCTCGTTTATGTCGGAGGCAGCCGCCTCCTGGTCCGGCACGCTCTCTATGCGCGGAAGCCCGGCGCCGCACGCGTGGTCATCTACGGAGCCGGAACCGCAGGGGCTCAGGTGGCGAACGCGCTGCGCAGCGGAGGCCGGTTCGAGCCGGTGGCGTTTATCGATGACGATCCGTCGCTCAAGAAATGCGTGGTTGCAGGGATCCGGGTCTTCAGCCCCTTGGATCTTCCGCAGCTCGTCGAGTCGAGGAACGTCGACGTCGTGCTGCTCGCATTGCCGTCGCAGTCACGGCAACGCAGGCAGCAGATCATCAAGCGCATCGAGCCGCTGCCCGTGCGGGTCATGACCGTGCCTGACATCTCGGATCTTCTTGCCGGCGAGGCTCAGGTCGAAGACCTGCGTGACGTCGACGTCGCGGACCTGCTGGGCCGGGACCCGGTGTCACCGAACGAGCACCTGTTCGACGCGTGCATCCGCGACAAGGTCGTGATGGTCACGGGGGCGGGCGGATCCATCGGCTCCGAGCTGTGCCGGCAGATACTGCGCAACGGCCCACGACGGCTGGTTCTCCTGGAGATGTCGGAGCTGGCGCTCTACAGCATCGAGCGCGAACTCGCGCGGCAGATGAAACACGAGGGGCATTACGTCGAGCTCACCGGTCTGCTCGGCAACGCGCACCACAAGTACCGGGTCCGCGAGATCCTCCAGTCGTATGAGGTGCAGACGATCTATCACGCCGCCGCCTACAAGCACGTCCCGATCGTCGAGCACAACGTCATCGAGGGAATCCACAACAACGTGATCAGCACCTGGTACACGGGCGAAGCGGCGCTCGAGTGCGGAGTCGAGACGTTCGTGCTGATTTCCACCGACAAGGCCGTGAACCCGACCAACGTCATGGGGGCCACCAAGCGCCTGGCCGAGATGGTGCTGCAGGGACTTCATCACCGCGGCAGCCGCACGCGATTCTGCATGGTGCGGTTCGGCAACGTCCTCGAGTCTTCCGGTTCCGTGGTTCCACTGTTCCGGGACCAGATCCGCCGCGGTGGCCCGGTCACGGTCACCCACCCGGACGTCACCAGGTACTTCATGACAATCCCGGAGGCGGTCCAGCTAGTGCTGCAGGCCGGGGCGATGGCACAGGGCGGGGACCTCTTCGTACTCGACATGGGCAAGCCGATCCGGATCGCCGAGCTCGCGCGCCGGATGATCAAGCTGTCGGGTTTTACGGTGCGTGAGGAAAGCAATCCACAAGGCGACATCGGTATCGAGTTCACGGGTCTGCGTCCGGCCGAGAAGATGTTCGAGGAGCTCCTGATCGGGAAAAACGTGACTGGGACCGAACACCCGATGATTCTGAGAGCGATCGAGGATTCCCTGCCTTGGGATGATATCCAGCACCTGCTTCATGACCTGCTGGTCGCAATGGGCCAGTTCGACGTGCCGGGTGCCCGGAGATTGCTGATCTCAGCGGTTCGCGAATACCGGCCGGGTCCGGAGGAGATCGATCTCGTCTGGAAGCGACGTGACAATCCGCGCGCGCCGGCCTCAAAGGTAACCAACATCGAAAGCCGTCGCTTGCGCGGACGGCGCGAGCTCGGGCCGGTTCCCGACTGACCACCGGGGGACCCTGGCCGACGCTGGCCGCGTGCGGCGTCGAGGCGCTGCGAGATGAGCTCAACCCCCGGCGACGCGCGAGGCGGCGCCGAAAGGTTGCGTGAACCGACATCGCGCCCCGCGCCCCACCCCTTTGCTAAGATGCGATACCGATGTCACTATTGTCAGTCATAATAGTAAATAAGACAAAGGGTTAGGTTTGAAAGTTACAGTATTTGGTTCGGGTTACGTCGGCCTGGTGACCGGCGCCTGCTTTGCCGACGCGGGCAACCAGGTCGTGTGCGTCGACATCGACGCCGCGAAGATCGCACGTCTGCAGAAGGGTGAGATCCCGATCCACGAACCCGGGCTCGAGCAGCTGGTCCATCGCAGCCTCGAAAAGGGCCGGCTCAAGTTTACGACCGATGCTGTTGCCGGCGTCCGCCACGGCCTCTTCCAGTTCATCGCCGTCGGCACGCCGCCGGAGGAGGACGGTTCAGCGGACCTGTCGCACGTGCTCGCGGTCGCCGAGACCATCGGCCGGCACATGACGGAGTTCCGTATCATCGTCGACAAGTCGACCGTACCAGTCGGCACTGCGGACGAGGTGCGCGAACGCATCGAACGCACGCTCGGTGAACGTAGCGTGAACCTCGAATTCGACGTGGTCTCGAACCCGGAGTTCCTCAAGGAAGGGGCGGCCGTGACAGATTTCATGAAGCCGGACCGGATTGTTGTCGGAACCGACGACCCGCGCACGGCGGAGCTGTTGCGCTCGCTCTACGAGCCGTTCACCCGCAACCGTGACCGCATGATCGTGATGGACGTGCGCTCGGCGGAGCTGACGAAGTACGCAGCCAACGCGATGCTTGCCACCAAGATCAGCTTCATGAACGAGATGGCGAACGTCGCCGAGCGGGTCGGCGCTGACATCGAGAAGGTCCGGCTCGGCATCGGTTCGGATCCGCGCATCGGCTACAGCTTCATCTACCCGGGGGCAGGCTACGGCGGTTCCTGCTTTCCGAAGGACGTCAAGGCGTTGATATACAGCGCGCGCGAGCACGGCCTCGACGCGCGTCTGCTCGCCTCGGTCGAGGCCGTGAACGAGCGTCAGAAGAGCGTGCTGTTCGAGAAGATCAACAGCTACTTTCATGGCAAGCTTTCCGGTCGAACACTTGCGCTCTGGGGGCTCGCGTTCAAGCCCAATACCGACGACATGCGCGAGGCGCCGAGCCGCACGCTGATGGACGCGCTGTGGTCGGCCGGCGCGACTGTACGCGCCTACGATCCCGTCGCGATGCCCGAGGCGCGGCGCGCATACGGGGAGCGCGCTGATCTCGTGCTTGCCGAGAGCGCCGAACAGGCGCTCGCCGGCGCCGACGCGCTCGCCATCGTCACCGAATGGCAGGAGTTCCGCAGTCCGGACTTCGACGTTATCCGCGACGCGCTGCGCTCGCCGGCGATCTTCGATGGACGCAATCTGTACGATCCAGCCCTCGTACGGAGCTTCGGCCTTCGCTACTTTGCGATTGGCCGTGGCGAACCGCTGACGGGATAGGACTGCGCATGGCCCCATCGACCGTGCGCAGCGCGAGCCGCGCGAGACTGGTTGCTGCGTGAGCTTCGAGATCGTCATTACGCTGTTGGTCGTAGCGGCGGTCCCTGAGACGGCAGGACCGGGCCAGCCGCGTGGCGGACGGCCGCGCGCACCCACGCATCGAGGGTAGGATAGTCAGCCTCGACACAGAGGCATGCGGCTCATGCGGATAAGTTCAACCCTTTTCATCCCGGGGATCTCGGAGGCGTCGTGCTTGTCCCGGTGATCCTGTCCGGCGGGGCGGGAACCCGACTCTGGCCGCTCT
>Ga0207691_10005716_pt1 | contig 12027 bp, 8 predicted proteins | sample KBSM13metaG_FD_184327 | JGI IMG/M metagenome (GOLD analysis project Ga0207691, IMG submission 184327) | Miscanthus rhizosphere microbial communities from Kellogg Biological Station, Michigan, USA - KBS M1-3 metaG (SPAdes) (version 2) | ecosystem: Host-associated > Plants > Roots > Rhizosphere >...
CCTACATCGACATCGTCGCGTTCGATCCGGGCAACATTACGGGCTACGGCGCGAACACGCTGACGTTCGAGTTCCACGTCGCGAGTCTTCCGGCGAACATTGGCCTCTGCCGGTACCCGAGCGCGTTTGCCAGCGACGGGTCTGGCGTCGACACGATCTGGCTGGCGGCAATCGACATCGACCACGACGGCTCGTTCGACGTTGCAGTCCTGGCCAATACGACGCCGCAGGATGCAAGCTGCACGAGCCATACCGCGCCAACAGCCACTTCGGTGTCCGCCGGACTCTACACCGTTGAGCCAGGGGGCGGCCTGGTCTATGTTTCCGACCTTCCTGTCAGCGTTGACGTCGCCAGTGGCACGATCGCGGTGCAGGCACCGCGAAACGATCCGCTGCTTGCGGGTCTTTCGAGCAGCAGCGTGCTGATCGAGCAAACGCAAGGCTTTTACGCTGCCAACCACACGATTGCCGTCGATGGAAGTCCGGCGTTTGCACTCGGCAGTTCGTTCAATGACCCGACCCAGGACGTGACGATGTGCACGGGAAACTGTTCGACCGGACAGCCGTGGTATCCGCAGATCGACCTGGTAGGCGGGACGGTCTACGGGCCCGATGGCATCTTTTACAGCGGCTTCGAATAGGCGGACTTGCGTTTGATTGCATCCGGGCGCCCGAAAAAGCGCTCGTTGCCGTTCGATGCGCTTCGTCAAGTCTTGTCGACCGGGCAGCCGGGGGCTACGTCAAGTCTTGTCGATCGGGCGGCCGGGGGCTACCCTCGCCAGGTAACTTCCGGTCGCCATGAACCCCTCCTTCGTCCACCTGCGCATCCACAGCGATTTCTCGCTGGTCGATTCGACGATCCGCCTGCCGGAAAAGCCCGAATACGGCGATCCGGCCAGGGCGTCGTATCCGAATCTGATCAGCCACGCCGTGACGCTCGACATGCCGGCGCTGGCGCTGACAGACCAGAGCAACCTGTTCGCGCTGGTCAAGTTCTACCGCGCCGCCGAAGCCAACGGCATCAAACCGATCGCCGGCGCCGATCTGTGGGTCGGCAATCCGGCCGAACCGGGCGCGCCGACGCAACTCACGCTGCTGTGCCAGAACCGCCGCGGTTACCTGAATCTCGCGCAGCTGATCTCGCGCAGCTACATCGAGGGGCGCCAGGGCGACTTCGCGGTGGTCGATCCGCAATGGTTTGACGGCCATTGCGACGGATTGATCGCGCTGGCCGGCCGCCGCAGCGATGTCGGCCGGTTGCTGCTCGCCGGCAAGGAAGAAGCCGCCCAGGCGCTTACGCACGAATGGCTGCAGCGCTTCGACGGACGCTGGTATTTCGAGGTCACGCGCTGCGGGCATCCGGATGAAGGGCACTTTCTCGACGCCGCGCTGCAGCTCGCCGCCGCAGCCGATTGTCCGGTCGTCGCGACCAACGACGTGCGCTTCCTGACGCGCGCGGATTTCGAGGCGCACGAGGCGCGCGTGTGCATCCACCAGGGCCGCCTGCTGAACGACCCGAAACGGCCGCGCGATTTCACCGCGGAGCAATATCTGAAGTCGGCCGAGGAAATGCAGGCGCTGTTCGCCGACCTGCCGGAGGCATTGCAGAATAGTGTAGAAATTGCAAAACGCTGCAATCTGGAACTTGCGTTCGGCACCTACCACCTCCCGGCGTTTCCCGTCCCCGCCGGACACACGATCGAATCGTTCATTCGCGCAGAAGCGCAGGCTGGACTCGAAGCACACCTGGCCAAGCGCGCGCCGGCGCAAGGCTTTACGCTGGAGGACTACGCGCGGCGTCTCGGCGCCGAACTCGACGTCATCGTCAAGATGGGCTTCGCCGGCTACTTCCTGATCGTCGCGGACTTCATCAACTGGGCCAAGCGCAACGATATTCCAGTGGGCCCGGGCCGCGGCTCGGGCGCCGGATCGCTGGTAGCGTACAGCCTTGGCATCACCGATCTGGATCCACTCGCCTACGGGCTGCTGTTCGAGAGGTTCCTGAATCCCGAGCGCGTGTCGATGCCGGACTTCGACGTCGACTTCTGCATGGACGGACGCGATCGCGTCATCGACTACGTCGCCGACAAGTACGGCCGCGACCGCGTCAGCCAGATCATCACCTACGGCACGATGGCGGCGAAGGCGGTCGTGCGCGATTGCGGCCGCGTGCTCGGCCATCCGTATGGGTTCGTCGACAGCATCGCCAAGCTGATTCCGATGACCTTGGGCATCACGCTTGACGATGCGCTTGGTCTGTCTGCCGAGACCGAGACCGATCCGGCCAAACGTGCCGAGAAGGCGCAGCTCGCCGCCGGCGACCTGATCACGCGCTACAACAGCGAGGAAGAGGTCAAGACGCTGCTCGACCTCGCGCGCGAGCTCGAAGGCCTGACTCGCAACGCCGGCAAGCATGCCGGCGGCGTCGTGATCGCGCCGGAACCGCTGACGGATTTCGCCCCGCTCTACAGCGAAGGCGGCAACGATGGCGTCGTCACGCAGTTCGACAAGGACGACGTCGAAGCGGTCGGCCTGGTCAAGTTCGACTTCCTCGGCTTGCGCACGCTGACGATCATCGACTGGACCGTCAAGGCGATCAATGAACGACGCGCCCTTGTTGGCGAAGCTCCGCTCGATATCACTACGTTGCCCCTCGACGACGCGGCGGTCTATGCGTCACTGAAGAAAGCGCAGACGGTCGCCGTGTTCCAGCTCGAAGGCCGCGGCATGCAGGACACGCTGAAAAAGGCGAAGCCGGATTGCTTCGAGGACATCATCGCGCTGGTCTCGCTGTACCGTCCCGGCCCGATGGACCTGATCCCGAGCTTCTGCGCGCGCAAGGCCGGCAGCGAGCGGATCGAATATCCCGATACGCGCGTCGAGCCAGTGCTGCGCGAGACCTACGGCATCATGGTCTATCAGGAACAGGTCATGCAGATGGCGCAGATCGTCGGCGGCTACACGCTCGGCGGCGCCGACCTGCTGCGCCGCGCGATGGGCAAGAAAAATGCCGCCGAGATGGCCAAGCAGCGCGCCGTGTTCCGCGACGGCGCCGCGGCGAACGGCCTGTCCGCCGCGCGCGCTGACGCGATCTTCGACCTGATGGAGAAGTTCGCCGGCTACGGCTTCAACAAGTCGCACGCCGCGGCCTACGCACTGGTCGCATACCAGACCGCGTGGTTGAAGGTGCACTACCCGGCCGAGTTCATGGCCGCCGTGCTGTCGTCGGACATGGACAACACCGACAAGGTCGTGAACTTCCTCGCCGAATCGCGCGCGCTCGGCTTGAGCGTGCTGCCGCCCGACGTCAACGCGTCACGTTACATGTTCGAAGCGCTCGCACCCGATACGTCGGTTGCGAAACCGGCGCGCGCGATCCGCTATGGGCTCGGCGCGGTCAAGGGCGTGGGCCGCGGCGCAGTCGAGAGCCTAGTCGAGGCGCGCGAGCGTGGCGGCGTGTTCCGCGATCTCGCCGATTTCTGCGGGCGCGTCGAGGCGCAGAAGCTCAACAAGCGCGCACTAGAAGCCTTGATCCTTTCCGGGGCGATGGATGCGCTGGCGAAGAATCGCGCGAGCCTCGTCGCGCAGCTGCCGGCGGCCATGCGTGCGGCCGAGCAACACGCGCGCGATGCGCAGGCAGGACAGAACGACATGTTCGGCGCCGCCAGCCCGGCCGCGCCGAAGCTGAAATTGCCGGAAGTCGAACCCTGGCCGATTCAGCAGAGCCTCGCCGGCGAGCGCGAAACGCTGGGCCATTACTTGTCCGGCCATCCGACCGATGCGTGGCGCGACCTGATCGCCAGGGCCGCGACCTGTCCGATCGGCGAGATCGACAAGCATTACAAACCGCCGCCGCCCGACCGGCAGTTCCGCTACGCCGACCAGCAGAGCTTCACGCTTGTCGGCGCCGTCATGGGCATCCGCAAGCAGGGTGACAGCCGCGTGTTCGTGCAGGTCGAGGATTTCTCGGGCAAGTTCGAGGCCATCCTTTACCGCGAGGCCTGGATCGAATTCGGGCCGTTGTTGACGCGCGATGCAATACTGCAGTTCGAAGGCGCGGTTCAGGCCGACGATTTTTCCGGCGGCTTCCGCATGCGCACGCAGCACATCGTTTCGATCAATTCAGTCTGCGAACGCCAGACCCGCGTATTGCGACTGCGCCTGAACGGCATCGAAGCCGATTTCGCCCAGCGCCTGCAGAACGTGCTGGCCGGGCATCGTGGCGGAACGACTCTGGTGCGCCTCAGCGTGCGCAACGCCCAGGCGCGCGGCGAGATCGAGTTGGGACCGGAATGGCGCGTGCGCGCCAGCCCCGAGTTGCGCCAGGCCTTGGAAAAGCTCTCTGGCGTGCTCGGCGCGGAGCCGGTCTACGGGGCGCCTGCCTCTTAGCGCCTCTCCCGCTGGCGGGGCGAAGCGGTGTGCTTGCGAGCCACTGGCTCGCGCACCGCTGAGCGCCCGTGCGCCTTGCGCGCGGGCCGGGGGTTGCTTAGCGAGGGACGAGCTTAGCAACGGCCGCGCCGAAGGCGCGGGTGAGGGTGGCGCGTGAAGATGCGAGGCTGCGTGAAAGCCCCCTACCCCTCGCTCTCTCCCACGAGGAGGCCACTCCCCCTTCCCGCGGGCGGGAGAGGGGGAATGATCGTTCGCTCGCGTGTAGCACGCGGAAGCGGCCTGAACGCGTTGAGGCCACCCTCACCCCTTGCCCTCTCCCGCCAGCGGGAGAGGGGGAGTGATCGTCGCGCTTTGCGCGACCACGGTACTTTATTGAAGCGGGTTATACTTCGCGCCTTTGCTGCCCTGCTGCGTCGAATGAACCCGAACTTCCTCGAATTTGAACAGCCCATCGCCGAACTCGAGGCGAAAATCCAGGAGCTGCGTCACGCCAGCCAGGGTCAGGCGTTCAATATCGAAGAGGACATCGGCCGGCTCAAGGACAAGCTCAAGCACAAGACGGCCGAAATCTTCCGCAACCTGACGCCGTGGCAGATCGCGCAGCTCGCGCGCCATCCGGCCCGGCCATACACGCTCGACTACCTGCAGACGATTTGCAGCGAATTCCACGAACTGGCCGGCGACCGCCTGTTCTCCGAAGACGCGGCCATCGTCGGTGGCCTGGCGCGTATCGACGGGCGATCCGTCGTCGTCGTCGGCCACCAGAAGGGCCGCGACACGAAGACCAAGATCCGGCGCAACTTCGGCATGCCGCGCCCCGAGGGCTATCGCAAGGCGTTGCGCCTGATGAAAATGGCCGAACGCTTCAAGCTGCCGGTCCTGACATTCATCGATACTCCCGGCGCCTATCCGGGAGTCGGGGCCGAGGAACGCGGCCAGAGCGAAGCGATCGCGCGCAACCTCATGGAGATGTCGGAGCTGCGCGTGCCGATCATCTGCACCGTGATCGGCGAAGGCGGCTCGGGTGGCGCGCTCGCGATCGGCGTCGGCGACCGCACGATCATGCTGCAGTATTCGACCTATTCGGTGATCACGCCGGAAGGCTGCGCATCGATTTTGTGGAAAAGTACAGAAAAGGCCAAGGATGCCGCGGAGGCGCTCGCGATCACCGCGCCGCGCCTTCTCGAACTCGGCCTGATCGACAAGATCGTGCGCGAACCCCTCGGCGGCGCGCATCGCGACCCTCACGCGATGGCGATCCGGCTCAAGGCCGTCCTGCTGAACCAGCTCGACGCCCTGGAACGCAGCGACGCGGCCGGCCTGGTCGAGCAGCGCTACCGGCGCCTGCGGCGTTACGGCGCGATCAAGGCCGCGTAGGAGCCGCGACCCAGAGACGTTGTGTGGCGCATCGCGCGATCCGCTACGCGCTGGCTACCCGTTCTGGCACCATGCGCGCATGTCGTCTTCCCGATTGATCAGTGAACTGCAGGCGGGCCTCTCGCGCTTGCCTCCCGGCGAAATCGTCGTCGGTTTCAGCGGCGGACTCGATTCCAGCGTCCTTCTGCATGCCCTCGCGGCGCTCACACCGGCGCGTGAGCGCGGGCTGCGCGCGCTGAATGTGGATCATGGTCTGCATCCCCGGAGCGCGGAGTGGGCGGCGCACTGCGCGGCATTCGCCGGGCAACTTGGCATTCCCTTCATCGCCGCTGGGGCAGCGGTCACGGCGACGGGCGAGGGCCTCGAAGCGGCGGCACGCGACGCGCGCTATCGAATTTTCGCCGAACACCTGCAGCCTGGGGAATCGCTCGCTCTCGCCCATCATGCCGACGACCAGGCCGAGACCGTGCTGCTCAAGCTGCTGCGCGGCGCCGGACCGCAGGGGCTGGGCGGCATGCGAGTCCTGCGTGAATTCGGTGCCGGCCGATTGTGGCGGCCTCTGCTGAATGTCCCGCGCGAACTGTTGCGCGGCTACGCGCAGGCGCTTGGCCTGCGCTGGATCGAAGATCCGAGCAATATGGACACTCGTCTGCGGCGCAATTTCCTGCGCGCCGAGGTCCTGCCGCGGCTGACGCAACGCTGGCCCGACGCGACGCTCGCGATCGCCCACAGCGCCGCATGGGCGCGCGCCGCCGCCGATTTCGTCGACGACCACGCGCAACGCGCGCTTGCGCAGGTTCAGGGAACCGATCCGGCAACCCTGAACTGGCTCGGCTGGCTGGACCTGCCCGATGCGCTGCGCGATCCGGTGCTGCGCCTGTGGCTGCGCGCGTTGGGCTACGAAGAGCCGGCACACTTCCATGTCGTCGAACTCGAACGCCAGTTGCGCACCGCGGCCGGCGACCGCGCGCCGTGCGTACGCTGGGACCAATGTGAATTGCGCCGCTACCGTGACTTGCTCTACGCAATGCGGCCCCTCGTACCGGTCGCGGAGCACTGGCAGGCCAGTTGGAACGGATCGCCGTGCACACTACCCGGCGGCGGTGCGCTTGCCTTGCGCGGCGAAGACGGATCGGCGGCGACAGCGCCGGACGACCGGCCATTGACGATTCACTACCGCAGCGGAGGCGAACACATCAAGCCCGCGGGTTCAACGCATACACGCGAACTGCGCCTGCTCCTGCAGGAAGCCGGCATTCCGCCCTGGCAACGCGATCGCATTCCACTGGTCAGCATGAACAGCGAGTTGATTGCCGTCGGCGACCTGTTCCTCTCGGCGGCAGCTGTCGAGTTATGCGCGCGGGTGCGCGCGCGGATTGTGTGGGATCGCGAAGGGCTGAGGGCTGAGGGCTAAGAGCCGACAAGCAAAGCATCTGCCTCCGCGTCTCTACGCGCCTACGTCTCAGCCTCCGCATCTAAGTATATTTCTGCCAATATAGATTTTTGGCATATTGTCACCGAGGCCGGGCCATTGAGAGCGACCTGCCTCACCAGCCCTCGGCCCTCAGCCCTCAGCCCTGCCCCTCCCATTGATTCCAGCGCGCCCGTGCGGTAGCTTTCACGCCATGGCGCCAACCCCATCGCAAGCGAACAGTCCCGAGGCGGTATCATCGCCGGCCGCGGAACCGAGCCGGGTCGCGGAATTCGAACACTCGCTCGATGAACTCGAACAGCTGGTCCAGCGCATGGAAGGCGGGGACCTGAGCCTGGACGACTCGCTCAAGACCTACGAGCGCGGCATCGCCCTGTATCGCAACTGCCAGACGGCGCTCGAGCAGGCCGAATTGCGCGTCAAGCTGCTGTACGATCCGGAAGCTCCGGACGAGGCGGAAGACTTCAAGCCAGATACGCCTTGAGCCTGACGAGTTCCTCGCCGGCGGCGGGCCCAGCCGCGCAGCTGTCGCCCGAACTGATCGCATGGAGCGCGCGCGCCGACGCAGTGCTCGCACGCGTATTGCCATCTTCCAGCCAACCGCCCGAGGACCTGCACGGCGCCATGCGCTACGCCGTCCTCGGCGGCGGCAAGCGCCTGCGGCCGATTCTCGTGTACGCGACCGGCAACGCACTCGGCGCAGTCCCGGAACGCCTGGACGCACCTGCCGCCGCCGTCGAGATCATCCACGCCTATTCGCTCGTGCACGACGACCTGCCGGCGATGGACGACGACGACCTGCGCCGCGGGCGCCCGACCTGCCATGTGGCGTTTGGCGAAGCGACGGCAATCCTCGCCGGCGACGCGCTGCAGGCACTTGCATTCGGCGTGCTCGCGGGCGATTCGACACTCGCCGACGCGCCGGTCCTGCTCGTGGAGATGTTGCGCGTCCTCGCCGGCGCCTGCGGCTCGCACGGGATGGCTGGCGGCCAGGCGCTGGACCTGGCTGCCGTCGGACGAGTCCTCGATGCGGCCGAACTCGAGCGCATGCACATACACAAGACCGGCGCGCTGATCCGCGCCAGCGTGCGGCTCGGCGCGCTGGCCACTGGCTGCCGTGACGAAGGCACGCTAGCCGCGCTCGAAACCTACGGCCATTGCATTGGCCTTGCGTTCCAGATCCGGGATGACATCCTCGATGTCGAAGGCAGCAGCGCGACACTCGGCAAAACGGCGGGCAAGGACGCCGCGGATGCGAAGCCGACTTACCCGTCGATTCTCGGCATGCAAGGCTCGCGCGACCGCCTCGCCGAGTTGACGCAGGCGGCTATCGACAGCATCCAACCGCTGGGCGCGAAAATGCATGAACTCATCGCGCTCGCGCACTACGTGGCGGAGCGGGATAGCTGAGTGAGGGCTGAGGGCTGAGGGCCGAAAAGCCCAGAGCACGCAGCTCTTGATCTTCAGCCCTCAGCCCTCGCCCCTCAGCCCTGCTCCCCTACTTGATAAATCGAAACGCGAACGGATACCGATAGGCCTGGCCGTTGTTCGCGGCGAGCGCGGCGATGATGATGAAGACCAGATTGGCGAGCGCCAGCGCCCACAGCAGCAGGATGCCGATCAGTATCAGCACCAGCACGAGGCAGATAATGGCGATGATCGCCACCGTGATCTGGAAATTCAGCGCTTCCTTGCCCTGATCGTCGACGAACGGCATTTCATTCTTCTTGATCTGCCAGATCACCAGCGGCCCGATGATCGAGCCGAATGGAATGATGTAGCCGATCAGCGCGGACAAATGCGCAAACAGCGCCCACTGTTTCTCTTCTGCACTGGGCGTGCCCGTGGGCACCGGCGGCGGCGTCATTGCATCGTTCGGAACGCTCATGCTTTTTTCTCCCCTCGGTTGCCGTTGATGTGGATTCAACTCTGGGCTGCGCGCATTGGCGTGTCAATGGGGCAAGGGCTGAGGGCTGAGAGCCGAAAAGCGCAGAGCGCGCCGCTCTTGATCCTCAGCCCTCAGCCCTCGGCCCTCAGCCCTCGTTCCAAAATCAGCTTCCCGCAATCGTCATGCGATCCACCAATATCGACCCCGTCAAAATCGATGACCTCGGATCGACATCGGCGCCGATCGCGACGATGCCGGCGAACATGTCGCGCAGGTTCGATGCGATCGTGATTTCCTCGACCGGATAGGCAATCGCACCGTTCTCGACCCAGAACCCGGATGCGCCGCGCGAATAGTCGCCGGTTACGGTCGACACGCCCTGTCCCATCACGTCGGTGACGAGCAAGCCGGTGTGGAGCCTCTTCAGCATCGCTGCAAAGTCATCTGTCCCCGGCTTGACCACGAGGTTGTGCGTTCCTCCGGCATTGCCGGTGCTTTGCAAGCCAAGCTTGCGTGCCGAGTAGCTGCCGAGGACGTAGCGCTGCAAGACCCCGCCGCGAACCAGATCGCTGTCGGTCGTCGCAACGCCTTCGGCATCGAACGTTCCGGAGCCCAGCCCGCGCCGCAGATGCGGCCGCTCGACGATCTCCACAAAGTCCGGAAATATCTTCTTGCCGGCGTGGTCGACGAGAAAGCTGGCGCGGCGATACAGCGAACCGCCGCTGACCGCCGAGACGAGATGGCCGACAAGTCCGCGCGCGACTTCGGGCGCGAACAATACCGGGCACTCGCGCGTGTCGAGTTGTTGCGCGTGCAGTCGCGCCAGGGTCCGTTCCGCCGCCTTGCGGCCGATCGTTGCCGGGTCGGGAAAATCCTGCGCCGCGCGCGCGACTTCGTACCAGTAGTCGCGCTGCATGCCGTTGTCGTCTTCGCCGATCAACGAGCACGACAGCATGTGACGCGTGCCGCGCTCGCGGCCGACGAAACCCTGCGAAGTCGCATAGACGGACATCGTTGCGCCAGCCTGTATCGACGCGCCTTCCGAATTGGAGATTCCCGGCAGCGCGCGGCCGGCATCCTCGATCTCGATGCCCAGCGCGATCGCGTCTTGCGGATCGATCGCCCAAGGGTGCCAGAGATCCAGATCGGGAAACGATCGCGCGAGGCGGTCCGGATCGGCCAGTCCGGCGCAAGGATCCTCCTCGGTGTGCCGCGCGATCGCGCAGGCCTGTTCGATCGTCTTGCCGATCGACTCGGCGTGCAGGTCCGCGGTGCTCGCAGAGCCCTTGCGCTTGCCGAAATACACGGTGACTCCGAACGAGCGGTCACGCGAATGCTCGACCGTCTCGACTTCGCCGAGGCGGACGTTCACGTTGAGGCCCAGATCGACGTTCGCGCCGACCTCGACCTCGCTCGCACCGGCCGAGCGGCAGCGCGCGACGACGTCCTCGGCAAGGCTGGCCAGCCGATCGAGCTGGGCCATGGAATCGTCCGCGGCCGTCGCGCCGATCTTTGCGATAGAGTCGTTCACTGCGTATGCTTCCCGGGATTCAACTGACATTATCGTCGATATGCGTCCTCGCGCGACCGAAACCAATGGCCAGCCGGCTGCCGCCGACACGGGCGACGACGCGCTGGAAGTCAGCCGCAGCCAGCGCCGGCGCGAGGCGCTCGACGTGTTGCAACTGGCGCACGCGCTGGTCGCGCTGTCCGATGCGCAACTCAAGGCGTTGCCGCTCGCCGAAGATCTGCGCGACGAAGTCCGCCAGGCGCGCGCCGTCAAGCAGCAGATTGCCCACAAGCGCCAGACGCAATTCCTGGCCAAGCAGATGCGCAAGCTCGACGACGCCGAGATCGAAGCGATACGTGCTGCGCTCGATCACGACCGCGACGTGGCGCGGCGCGAAACCGCGATGCTGCATCAGCTCGAAGCCTGGCGCGATCGCCTGATCGAAGAAGGCGACGAGGCGCTCGGCGAACTGCTCACCCGGTTTCCTGGCGCCGATCGCCAGCAATTGCGCCAGCTCGCACGCCAGGCTCGCGCCGAACGCGACAACAGCAAACCGCTGCACGCCTATCGCGAACTGTTTCGCTTGTTGCGCGAAATCTCGGGCGCCTGAAAGCACACGGTCCGGGTCAACAGCGTGCCGACCTCTCCTACAAGGGGAGAGGTCATCTTCTCTAGCGCGGGGTTGGGGATTGCAAGGACGATTTCTGCGACGCGGCGAATGGGTTGCGCCCGAGCGCGGCCAGCGCTGCCCACGCAGTTGCGCCGAGATGCGGCCAACGGTAGTAAAAGAAGTCCGCTGATGTGCTGGCGGCGCTCAGCGCCAGCCCGGTCGTGATGCGCGGCTCGCGGGTCGCGTATACATATCCACTTTGCGCGAACTGCCGGTCGATGGTCGCTTCCAGCCGTTGCGCGTCGGCGCCACGCCCGGCCGCGCGATAGACCAGTGCCGCCTGCGCCGTGCCCTCGAGCCACAGGCCGTCGCGGTCGGCGTTGAAATCGAAGCCGCCGTCGACGCCATGTTCGCGCTCTGCGTAGTTCAACGCGCGCTGCCAGTCCTTCGGCGCATGTGCCAGCAGCATCGGCCACAGCTGCGCGTCCAGCCCTGAAGTCGTACGATTCTGCGTCACGCCATCAGGCTGCGTGCCGACGAAAAAATGCCCGCTGTCCGCGTCCCATTCGCTCTCCACGAAGCGGCGAGCCGCGTCGGCGTGGCGCTGCCAGTCGCCGTGCTTGTCCACGGCCGCAAGCCGGTCGAATAGAGCCGCGGCATCGACATTGTGCTCGGTCGATTTCCAGGCGGCCTTGCGTGCGTGGGCGTCGTCACCCTCGATGCCGCCGCTGAAGCCGCCGGCGCCGCGCGCGTCCGAGGTCTGGGCGACGATCCAGGCCGCGAGGCGCCTCGCTGCGTCACGCCATTCCGGTCCTCCCGTC
>Ga0207691_10005719_pt1 | contig 12023 bp, 12 predicted proteins | sample KBSM13metaG_FD_184327 | JGI IMG/M metagenome (GOLD analysis project Ga0207691, IMG submission 184327) | Miscanthus rhizosphere microbial communities from Kellogg Biological Station, Michigan, USA - KBS M1-3 metaG (SPAdes) (version 2) | ecosystem: Host-associated > Plants > Roots > Rhizosphere >...
CGCTCGGCGAGCCGTTTTCCCTATGGAGGCTCGGAGCGATTAGACTTTGGCGGACGTTGATAGATGCGTTCTTGGCGGAGAGGGCGGGATTCGAACCCGCGGAGGGCTGTTAACCCTCGCACGCTTTCCAGGCGTGTGACTTAAACCGCTCATCCACCTCTCCGTTTTCGAATTCCTCGGCAGCTGTTACGCGTCGGAATGCGGGTGGTGCGGAGCGCGCATTTTACAGGACCCGCTACTCCGGCACATTCTGGGGCGTCAGCAGGCTCGCGATCGCCTTGAAAATCGCGGGCGCGGGGTTGGCCTTGCCGACCGGTATGTCGCTGTTCACCATGACGACGACGACCGCCTTCTTCTCCGGAAGGTAATACGCGGCGGTGTTGTATCCCGGCAGCTCACCCGTGTGCCCGAGCCAGCCGTGGTCCTCGCCAATGCCGAGGCCGTAACGACGCGCGGGCGTGTTCGGCGGCAGCGTGACCCACGTGAGCCGCTCCTTCTGCAGTTCCGGCGATACGAGCGAACCCGTGGCGTACGAGGTGACCCACGTACGCAGATCGCCGAGCGTCGAGATGAGCTCGCCGGCGGTGAACGCCCAGCTCGGATTGCGGTCGGTCGCGTTCGCCCGCGTGTTGTCGAGCGTCTGCTGGGTGTAGCCCGAAGCGTGCGGCGACGGCATCTGCCCTGACGTGGGCCACATCGTGTGGCGCAGGCGCAGCGGCGCGAAGAGCTGCTGCGCGAAGAGATCCTGGATGCGACGGCCGCTCACCTTCTCGAGGATCATTCCCAGCAGCACGGTGTTCGTGTTGCTGTAGTGGAAGCCCGTGCCCGGCGGGAAGTCGGGCGGACTCCTCAGGCCGGCGTCGACGAGCTCGCGCGGTGTCCAGACGCGATTCGGATTGCCGATGATGATCCGTACCGCGTCTTCGTCCTCCGTGTAGCTGTGAAGGCCGCTCGTCATGTTCGCGAGCATGCGCAGCGTGATCTTGTCGCCGTTCGGCACGAAGTCGACGTACTTGCTCACCGCATCGTCGAGCGCGAGCTTCTTCTCGTCGGCGAGGATCAGGAGCGAGGTCACCGTGAAGGTCTTCGTGATGCTGCCGATGCGGAAGTAGTACGAGCTTCGCATCGGCTGCCGCGAGCGCAGGTCGGCGAATCCCCTCGCGGCGATGTAGTTGCCTTCGCCGGGAATCCAGATGCCGACGACGACCCCGGGAACCTGTGCTGCGGCGTATGCCCTGTTCACGACGGCGTCGATCTCGTGACGTTTCGCCGCGGGAAACGGCCGATCGACCTGGCGCGGCTGCTGCGCGACTGCGCCGCGAACCGGCACGAACAGTGCGATGCAGGAGAACACGATCAGCGCGAGCGGGGCTCTGCGGGCAATGCTGTCGAACATGAGAATCCGTGGGCAAGGGGTGGGCAACCCGCATGGTACCGAAGGGCGATATGGGCGCAAATCGTGATAGCGTTTGAGGTCGATATCCAGGAGAACCGATCATGTCTCCCCTCGACGCCGTGCTCGACGACATCGTCGCCGCCAATCGCATCCTCGCGGGGCTCGGGGTGCTGGATGGATTCGGTCACGTCAGCGCACGCCACCCGGAGCAGCCGGACCGTTTCCTGCTTTCCCGTTCACTCGCGCCGGAGCTCGTCACGCGCGCAGACATCCAGACCTACGACCTGCAATCGAACGTGCAGGACGGCGACTCGCGCCAGCCGTATCTCGAGCGCTTCATCCACGGCGAGATCTACGCGAAGCGGCCCGATGCGCTCGCCGTCGTGCACAGCCATGCGGCGGCGGTGGTGCCCTTCAGCGCCACCAAAGTGCCGTTGCGCCCGATCTTCCACATGAGCAGCTTCCTGCGCACGGACGTGCCGGTGTTCGACATGCGCCATCGCTTCGGCAACACCGACATGCTCGTCCGCAACAATGCGCAGGGCGCCGCTCTCGCCGAGGTGCTCGGCGCAAGCTCCGTCGTGCTCATGCGCGGACACGGCTACTGCGCGATGGGTCAATCGATCGCCGTGGTCGTGTTCCGCGCGTATTACACGCAACTCAACGCGGAGCTGCAGCAGCGCGCGATGGCGATTGGCGGCGACGACATCACGTTCCTCACCGAAGAAGAAGCGGCGCTTTCCGAAAAATCCAACGAATCCGTCATGGCGCGTCCGTGGGGCCTGTGGAAGGCCAAGTTCGCGCCGAAGGAGTGATGATGAAAACCCTGATTGCCCTGCTCGCGCTCGCGGCGACGAGCGTTCTCGCGCAGACGTACCCCGCCAAGCCGATTCGCCTGGTCGTGCCCTTCTCGCCAGGCGGGGCATCCGATCTCACGGCGCGCACGGTCGCCCAGAAGATGAGCGAGCAGATGGGCCAGACGATCGTCGTCGACAACAAGCCGGGCGCGAACGGCGTCCTCGGCATGGACATCGTCGCCAAGGCGCCGCCAGACGGATACACGTTGTTGCTGACCGATCGCGGTTCGCTCACCGTCAACCCGTGGCTGTACCAGAAGCTGCCGTACGACGTGCAGAAGGACTTCGCGTTCGTCGGCATCATCACCGACGGTCCGTACGTTCTGGTCGCAAACCCGAAGCTCGGCGTGAGCACCGTGAAAGAGCTGGTTGCGCTGTCGAAGTCGAAGCCCGGCACGGTCAACTATGCGAGCTATGGCATCGGCAGCATGGCGCAGCTCAATCTCGAGGCGTTCAACCAGAAGATGGGCACGGACATGTTGCACGTGCCGTACAAGGGCGCGAGCCCCGCGGCGCAGGCAGCGGTGTCGGGCGAAGTCGGCGTCACCATCTCGACCGTGCCGGCGGTGCAGGGCTTCATCAAGGACGGGCGCCTGCGTGCGCTCGCGGTCGGCGCCGAGAAGCGCTTCCCCACGTTACCCGACGTGCCGACGATGCAGGAGGCGGGCGCCAGCAACGATATCCTCGTGCCGACTTACTTCGCCCTGCTCGCACCGGCTGGCACGCCGCCCGCGATCGTCGCCAGGCTCAACGAGGAGATGAAGAAAGCGGTCGCAGACCAGCACGTCACCGAGCGTCTCGGCGGCGCAGGCCTGCTGCCCGTCGGCAGCTCGCCGGAGCAGATGGCCGCCAGCGTGAAGTCGGACCTGCCGCGCTTCCAGACGCTCGTGAAGTCGATCGGGATCAAGCCGGAGTAGCTACGCTACGTACGCCGGCTCGCGCAACCCTTGCACGCCCGCATCGACGGCGAACAGCGCGCCCGCTAGCGGCTCGCGTGCGAGCGCTTCGTCGCTCAACCGCTGGCGCGAGGTCGTGACGTAAAGCGTTCGAAGATCCGGACCGCCGAACATCACCGACGACACCTGGCTTACCGGCAGCCGCAGGAACCGCTCGACCCGCCCCGCCGGATCGATGCGCGCCACGCCAGCGCCGCCGTATCGCGCGCTCCAGAGGAATCCTTCCGCATCGACGGTCGCGCCGTCGGGACGGCCGGGCAATGCGTTGGCGTCGACAAACGTGCGCTCGTTGCGCAAGTCGTCATCGCAGTCGTACGCCCGGATGCGTCCGTCCGCGGTGTCGGCGAAATAGAACGTGCGGCCATCGGGACTCCAGCACGGACCGTTCGGAATCGTGACACCGCCAAGCACGCGATCGACGACGGCCCTGTCGACGCGATACAGCGAGCCGGTGGCCGCCGCGCCGAAGTCGCGCATCGTACCCACCCACAATCGGCCACGGCGGTCGCACTTGATGTCGTTGAGGCGATTGTCGAGGTCGCGCGGCTCGAGCTCGACATACGGGTCGAGCTTGCCATCGCGAAAGCGCGCGAGCCCCGACTTCATTGCCAGCACGAGGCTGCCGTCATCCGCGAGCGCCACGCCACCGACGATCTCCGGCAGCTGCCACTTCGATCCATCGAGCGAGAAGAGCGTGGGGCCGCGCACGTCCACCCAGTACAGCGTCTGCCGCCGCATGCACCACATGGGCGATTCGCCGAGCGTCGCGCGGTACGCCGACGCGACCTCGAAGTCGGCATCGACGATCTTCATGCGCTGCTGCGCGAGACGAGCTCGAAGCCCGCATCGACGACACGCTTGCGCACCGGGCGTCCGCCAAGCCGATCGCAAAGCATCGCCCCGGCACGCTTGCCGATCTCATAGCGCGGCACACGGATCGTCGTGAGCGCAGGCACGACCTGCGCCGCCAATACGATGTCGTCGAACCCGCCTATGGCGACCTGCGACGGCACGTCGACTCCTTGCCGCTGGCACTCGTACAAGGCGCCGACCGCAAGCGCGTCCGCGGAGCAGAAAACCGCGCGCGGCTTCCGCGCGAGCATCTTGCTCATCGCCGCGGCGCCTGCGTCGATGTCGAGCGTCGTCTCGATGCAGAGCGCCGCATCGACCTGGCGTCGCGATGCCGCCATGGCCTTCTCGTAACCCGATCGTCGGTCGCGCGCACGATCGTTGTCCTCGGGAAATGCGCCGATGTAGCCGACCGAGCCATAGCGCTGCAACAGGTAACGCGTCATCGTGCGCGCCGCCTCGACGTTCGAATAGCCGACCACCATGTCCACCGGCGACCTCGTCAGGTTGCCCGCTTCAACGACCGGAATGCCCGCACGCTCGAGCATGGCAAGCGTTGCCTTGGTTCGCGTGACGCCGGTGAGGAACATCGCGTCCACCCGGCGCGACAGAAACGCGTGGACGAGCTCCTCTTCCTTCGCCGACGAAAATCCGCTTACGCCGAGCACCATCTGCAGCCCGTCTCCCGAGAGCGCATCGGTGAGGCCCTGGATGATCTCCGCGATGAGCGAATTCGTGAGCACTGGCACGATGGCGCCCACGAGGCGCGTTCGCTGCGACGCAAGAGCGCTCGCAGTGAGGTCCGGGGTATACCCGGTCTGGCGCAGCACCGCTTCCACGCGCTCGCGTGTTCGCATCGCCACGCGCTCGGGCTCGCGCATGACGCGCACGACCGTCATCGTCGACACTCCCGCAGCGGTGGCGACGTCGGCGAGGCGCGTGCGTTTGCGGGTCGTGGGCATCCGTTTGACGATCGCGGAAGGTAAGCGCTAACATGTAAGCGTATACATTCCGTCCGATACTGGCAAATGCGAACGACGAGGACGCGCTCGGTCCTGATCTACCTCCGCACGATGGCGCTGTTCCTCGCGGCATGGGCGCTCGCCGCCTGGTGGAAGGACAAGCCCGTGCTGCTGCCCTCTCCGCTCGCCGCCATCGAGGCATTCGTCGAGCTCGCCGGCGGCATGGAACTCTTCGAGCACGCGGGCATCAGCCTCGCACGATTGCTCCTGAGCCTGGCGCTCGCCTCGGCTCTTGCCATTCCGCTCGGCCTCGCGATGGGACTGCGGCCCACGCTCGACCGCGTCGTCGACCCGACCGTCGAATTGCTGCGCCCGATCTCCGGCATCGCGTGGATTCCGCTCGCGCTCTTCATCTTCGGCATCGGCAACGCGCTGCCCGTGTTCATCATGACGTACGCGGCGTTCTTCCCGATTCTCCTCGGCACTATTGCCGCGGTGCGCACCGTCGACGCGCGGCTCGTGGATGCCGCGCGCACGATGGGCGTGCCGCGCCGCGGAATCGTCACCCACGTGGTGATGCCCGCTGCCCTGCCCTCGCTGCTCGTCGCCTTGCGCCTCGGCGTCGCGTCGGCGTGGACGGCGGTTGTCGCGGCGGAGCTTATCGGCGCGCCGAGCGGCCTTGGCTACGCCATCGAGTGGTACCGCGAGCTCCTGATGACGCCGCAAGTGATGGCCTTCATCGCGATGATCGGCATCCTGGGTTACCTCTGCGACCGCGCCGTCCGCGAGCTGTCGGTCGCGCTCACGCCGTGGGCGCCTGAATCGGCAGCGTCGCGATGACCGCGCGGTTCGCGCAGGGCTGGCTGCTGCCGATCGCGCTCATCGCGACGTGGCAGGCCGTCGGCAGCACGGTGCAAAACCCGCGCATGCCGCTGCCCTCCAAGGTCGTGACCGCGTTCCTGCGCATGATCGCGGACGGCGACCTGCCCATGGCGATTGCGCAAAGCCTGTCGCGCGTCTTCATGGGATTCATGGTGGCAGCGTCGATCGCCATTCCCCTCGGCCTTGCGATGGGTCACGTGCGCGCGATCGAGCGCAACGTGGATCCGCTCGTCGAGAGCTTCCGTCCGGTCGCCGCCATCGCAATCCTCCCGCTGGCCATCCTGTGGTTCGGCACGGGTACGGGCGCGGCTGTCCTGATCGTTGCGTACGCCGCATTCTTCCCGATCATCATCAACACCGTGGCGGGTGCCAAGCGCATCAACCCGACGCTGTTGCAGGCGGCGGCGACGATGGGCCTCACGCGCATGCGCACGATTCGCACCGTGGTGGTTCCCGCCGCCCTACCGTCGATCGGTGTCGGCCTGCGCATCGGCATGGGCGTGGCATGGACCGCGATCGTCGCGGCGGAGCTCGCCGTCGGCGCCAAGGCGGGCGGCGGCGGCTCCGGCGGCATCGGCCAGATGATGTTCGTGTTCTACGCGTACAGCATCGAGCTCAACCGCATCATCGTGTGCATGATCGGCGTCGGCATCGTCGCCCTCCTCCTCGATCGCCTGATCCGCTGGGCGCTGCGCGCCGCGATGCCGTGGACGGCGCGATGACGCGCCTTCGCATCGATCACGCCACGAAGTCGTTTCCTGCCGCCAATGGCAAGGAGACCGTCGCCGTGCACGACGTCACGCTCGATGTCGCGCAAGGCGAGTTCCTCGTCATCGTCGGACCTTCGGGTTGCGGCAAGACCACGGTGCTCAACATGCTGGCGGGATTGCAGCTGCCGACGTCGGGAAGCGTGATCCTCGACGACAAGCCGATCGCCGGACCGGGTCCCGAGCGTGGCGTCATGTTCCAGGACTACGCGCTCTTTCCCTGGTGCACCGTGTCCGGCAACATCGAGTTCGGATTGCGCCATGGCCCGGCGGGCGCGAAGCTCGACGCGACCGCGCGGCGCGAGCGCGTGCGGCATTACGTCGACCTCGTCGGCCTCGTAGGTTCGGAGGAAAAATATCCGCATCAATTGTCCGGCGGCATGCGCCAGCGCGTCGCGCTCGCGCGGCTGATGGCCATCGAGCCCGCGGTCCTGCTGATGGACGAGCCGCTTGCGGCACTCGACGCGCAGACGCGGCTCATCCTGCAGGACGAGCTGCTTCGCATATGGGGACAGGATCGTCCGGCGACCGAGCGTCGCACCGTCGTATTCATCACGCACGCCATCGACGAGGCGGTCTTCCTCGCGGACCGCATCGCCGTGATGACGACGCACCCCGGACGCATCAAGGAAGTGATCGACGTGAACCTGCCGCGCGCGCGCAACGACGCCACGCGCGCGCTGCCCGAGTTCCAGGCGTTGACGCAGCACATCTGGCAATCGATTCGCGACGAGGCGTACCGCGCCACGGTCGCATAACAGGAGGAGACATGAGCGAACACACCCCATCACGCCGGCGCTTCGTGACCGCGGTAGGCGCGGCATCGGTCGCCATGGCGGCGCCCGGCATCGTGCGCGCGCAGCAGCGCAAGGCGATCAAGGTCGCGGTCGGGCGCCAGCCGTGGGCCGCCGGCAATTCGCCGGTCACTGCGTACATGATGGCGAACAAGACGTTCGAGAAATACGGCGCGGAGCTCGGGTACGACATCACGCCCGACTATCGCGACTATCCGTCGGCGCTGCCGATGGTCGAGGCGTTCGTCTCGGGCAACCTCGACTTCGGCATGTGGGGCAACACGCCGATCGTGCGCCTCATCTCCCAGAACCAGGGCATCCAGCTCGTCACCGTCGGCGAAGGTCACTTCCGTTTCGTGCTGGCCACGCGCAAGGACTCGCCGATCCGCAACATCGCCGACCTCAAGGGCAAGACCGTCGGCGCGCTGCTCGGCGGCGACCCGTACAACGTGCTCGTGCAGATGCTGCGCTTCGAGCTCGGCAACGGCGATCCGAAGGCGCACGGCATCACCGTCGTGAACACGCCGACGCAGGCGCAGGCCGCGACGATTCCGCAGGGCATGGACGCCGCGATGGTGATCTATCCCGCCTTCCTCAAGGCGAACACGGAGATCGGCACCGTCGGCATCATGAATTCGTTCGGCTACACCGAAAGCCATTACAAGGGACCGGCCGGCGAAGGCGCGGGCATCCTGCTCGAGTCGGTGAAGAAGTCGCCGTTCTATCCGGACGGCTACTACCTGCACCGCTCGTTCTGGATCACCGGCGACAAGATGGTGAAGGAGAACCCGGGCGTCGTCACCGCGTTCACGATGGCGCAGCAGGATGCCGTCGCGAAGCTCTCCACGATGGAGGCGGGCGCCGTCTCCGAGCTCGCGCGCAAGTACTGGGAGCTCGAGCCCAAGCTCGGCGCCCTGGTCGTCAAGGACGACGTGCTCTTCCAGCGCGGATGGTGCTGGCCGACGGAAGGCGATGCGGCTGCGCTCCTCGAGACATCCAGGTACATGGTCGACGGCAAGCTGATCCCGAAGCCGCTCGCGTGGGCCCAGGTGCGCGACGCGTTCGCGCTCGCGTCGGTCCCGGTGAAGGCCGCGTGGGAGAAGATGGGACGCAAGCCCGACACGCCGGCGTTCGAGGCGAAGGATGCGAAGGACCTGCGCGGCGCGCCGGCGTGGGACCTCGGACGATGGAAGGATCGGACCTGACATGAACGTAGGCTTCATTGGACTGGGTGTAATGGGCAGCTCGATGGCGAAGAACCTCCTGAAAAAGGGGCACTCGCTCACCGTGCTCGATGTGAACGCGACGTCGATGCAACCGTTGGTCGACGCCGGTGCCACGACAGCGGCCACGCCGCGCGACGTTGCCGCGGCGAGCGAGGTCGTGATCACGATGCTGCCCGACGCACCCGACGTCGAGCGCGTGGCGCTCGGCAGGGACGGCGTCGTGGAGGGATTGAAGCCCGGCTCGATCTACATCGACATGAGCACGATCGATCCCGCCACGACGAGGAAAGTCGGTGCGGCGGTCAAGGCCAAGGGTGCTGCGATGATCGACAGCCCCGTGGGCAAGACCGCCGACCACGCCGTCGCGGGCACGCTCACGCTCATGGTCGGGGGCGATGCCGCCGACATCGCGCGCGTGCGGGACGTGCTCGGCGCGATGGGCACCGATTTCTTCCATTGCGGGGAATTGGGCGCAGGCCAGACGATGAAGCTCCTGAACAACCTGCTCGCGCAGGCGATCGGCGAGGCTTCGGTCGAAGCCGTGGTGGCTGGAACGAAGGCGGGGCTCACCATCGATCTCATGCTCTCCGTGCTGAAGACGACGATGGCGTGGAACAACCAGCTCGCCATCTCGATGCAGAAGCGCTCGATGATGGGCGACTTCAAGCCGGGATTCATGATGAAGCTCGCGCACAAGGACTGCCGGCTGGCCGTATCGATGGTCGAGTCGCTGGGCGTGAGCGCGCCGGTGGGCAAGGCCACGCTCGCGAGCCTGGAGGAAGGGCTCGCCAAGGGCTACCAGGATCACGACGTGGGAGCGCTGCTCAAGATGCGCGAGGATGCGGCGGGAGTGAAGGTGCGGCTGGCGGGGGGCGCGGCGTAGCCCGCGAACATTCATGCAGATCAAGGCTCGATTGTTTGCTTCACTCCTTGCGGCCGCTGCTGCGAGCTTGCCGCTGAGTGCGTTGGCGCAGGCACCGATCCGTCTCATCATCGGCGGACCGGCGGGAGGCAATTCCGATCTCGCGGCGCGGCTCGCCTCCGAGAAGCTGGGCCAGGCAATGGGCACGACGGTCGTCGTCGAGAACCGCCCCGGCGCCGGCGGTGGCATCGCGGTCGAGGCCGTGAAGAGTGCGAAGCCGGACGGCACCGTCGTCGGCGTCATCAACGCGATCAACACCGCCAACGAGACGCTGACCCGCGACAAGGGCTTCAACCTGTTGTCGGACGTCGAGCCGGTCGGCTTGTACGTGTGGCTCGCCAACGTGCTGATCGTGACGCCCGCGATCCCGGCGAAGTCGGTCACGGAGCTCGTCGGCGTGCTGAAGGCGCGGCCGATGACCGACTACGCGTCGGGCGGTTCCGGCAGCCCGGGACACCTCTCGGGCGAGACGTTCAAGCTGCGCACGGGCGTGGCGATGACGCACATCCCGTACAAGGGCGCGCCGCCCGCGGTGCTCTCGGTCATCACGGGCGAGACATCGCTTATGTTCAGCACGGCATCGGCGGCGCTTCCGCAGATCAAGGCGGGCAAGGTCAAGGCGCTCGCGGTCACGTCGAAGTCGCGCCTCGCGGAATTGCCCGACGTGCCGACGCTCGCGGAAGCCGGATTCGGGTCGATCGACGTCGCCGACTGGATCGGGTTCGTCGTGCCGAAGGGCACGCCCAACGACGTGAAGCAGAAGCTTCACCAGGCGTTGTCTGCCGCCTACGCCGATCCGGCGGTACGCGAGAAACTCGAGAAGAGCACGATGCAGGCGGTACAGCCGCCCCTTGGACCGGCCGCCTTCGGCGAGTTCCTCGCCAAGGACGTCGCCAAGTGGGCGAAGACGATCCAGGAAGCGAACATCAAGGCGGACTAGGCGTGCCAGGACACTCGATGGTCGCGGTGTGGCTCGACGCGAGCGACGACGTGGCGACCGCCCTTCGCGCCATCGAGCCAGGCGAGCATGTGCACGTTCGATGCGGCGACGATGAACGCACCGTTGCTGCGCGCGAGGCCATCGCGCTCGGACACAAGATCGCGTTGCGCGCGATGGACGCCGGCTCGGGCGTGCGCAAGTACGGCGAGCTCATCGGAAAACTCACGGCCGACGTCGCGGAAGGCGAATGGATCCACACGCACAACCTCGCGACCGCGGCGCAACGCACCGCCTGCCCCGAGGGCACGTCGTGAACGGACCCAGCTTCCAGGGCTACCCCCGTGCGGATGGCCGCGCAGGCACGCGCAATCACGTGCTCGTGCTCTCGCCCACCGGACTCACCTCCGCCGCCGCGCAGCGCATCTCTCAACTCGTGCGTGGCACGATCTGCGTGGCCACCGGCTACGGTCGTGGCCAGGTGGGCGCGGATGCGAAGCTGCAGATCGCGACGTTGTCCGGGCTCGCCGCGCATCCGAACGTTGCCGCCGTGCTCGTGGTTTCGGCAGCGGACGACATCACGTCGATCTACGTCGAGGCCGCGCGTGCATCAGGCAAACCCGCAGCGGGCCTGTCGCTTCAAGTGGTGCACGAAGACGCACTCGCGCTGGTCGACGCCGGCGTGCGCATCGCAACGCGCCTGGTGCGCGAGGCGTCGCAACTGCGGCGCGTGACCTGCGCCGCAGGCGATCTCGTGGTGGCGGTCGAGTGCGGCCACTCCGATGCCACGTCGGGCCTCGTCTGCAATCCGCTCACGGGCCGCATGATGGAGCTCGTCGTCGAATCGGGCGGCACCGCGATGTTCAGCGAGACCGTCGAGTGGACCGGCGCGGAGCATCTCCTCGCACAACGCGCGGCGACGCCGGAAGTTGCGGCGCAGATCGTGGCCGCGGTCAGCGAGCGCGAACGGATGGTGCGTGCCTCGGGCGGCGACCTGCGCGCACAGAATCCGGGCCCCCAGAACAAGGCGGGCGGCCTCACCACGATTGAAGAAAAAGCGCTGGGTGCCATCGCCAAGGGCGGCCGGCAGACGATCCAGGGCGTGCTCGCGCCTGCACAACGTCCCCCGACGCCCGGGCTGTACCTGATGGACACGCCGTTCTTCTCGCCCGAGTCCATCACCGCGATGGTCGCCGCGGGCGCGCAGCTCGTCTGCTTCACCACGGGTGCCGGCAACAGCTACGCGAGCCTCGTGGCGCCGACGCTCAAGATGAGCGCGCATCCGGACACCTGTGCGCGTCTCACCGAGCAGATCGACTTCGCGGCGGCCGGCGTGCTTGCCGGCACGCACACGCTCGAAGCGATGGCGCACGAAGGATTCGCAAAACTGCTCGACGTGGCGTCCGGATCGCTCACCTTCGGCGAGATCGTCGGTGAAGGTGCGGAAGTGGTGAGCCGCCTGGGACCCTCGATGT
>Ga0207691_10005725_pt1 | contig 12016 bp, 9 predicted proteins | sample KBSM13metaG_FD_184327 | JGI IMG/M metagenome (GOLD analysis project Ga0207691, IMG submission 184327) | Miscanthus rhizosphere microbial communities from Kellogg Biological Station, Michigan, USA - KBS M1-3 metaG (SPAdes) (version 2) | ecosystem: Host-associated > Plants > Roots > Rhizosphere >...
GGGCGCTGGGTTCGCCCCACGGCTGGTTCTCATTTCGGCGAAACTCTCCTTGCCAAGCGAACCCTTCAGCTAAAGCACGTCCCAAAAGGTCAATGCGCCCCGCATAGTCCCCGTAATACCAAAAGTCCTCCCCGGTGGTGGCCCAGTGCAACAGATGGTGGATGTCGTCGCTCCATTGAGCCGTGTAAAGGCGGGGTGTCCCATCACTGCGTCGCGCGAGCCACCCGGCCTCGTTTTTCGAGTTCTCCGCGACGAGATGAATATGGCGGCCATCTGTCGAGGCCCTGATCTGCTCGGCGGTCAGCACGCTGACCCCGAACGGCAGATTCGCCGCACTTTCCTCAAAACGCGTCGCGGTGACGGTGACCGGCGCCAGCCGGCTTTCCGGCAAGGCAGATGATTGCGCATGCGCGCCGCCGCAGACGAGCGCGATCATTGACGAGGCGAACCACGGCGAGGGCAGCCGCACGTGGGCGCCACGGGGTGCGGGGCGCACCGGAGCAAACAGGATCATTGGAAGAACTCGCAGAGTGAAGTCGTGCGCGCCAGCTTCCCCGCGGGCGCGCACCTCATGACGCACCTCGGTGCGTCGCCTTGTTGGCCGGTATCCGGGCTGGCGGAGCCACGCTTGCGTACCTTCCCGTCGGCCGCGGCCTTCAGTGGTGTGAGCGCATGCGCTGAAGCTTTCGATCGAAAGACTTCGTCCGCCGTACCGTTGCGGGGGCAGCGCAGATTCGGTGTCACGCGCGGTGTGTGACTTCCTTCTGCTTCCCGTTTAACTGTGCCGACTGAACGCCGGCACGGGCACCAACAGCGCGCATTGTAAGCAGGTGCGACGCCTACAATTGCGCGTCTCCCAGCCTACCCGCCAAGCGCCATGTCGAAGATCGAAGAACTCGCCGACCGGGTCGAGCGCCTGCTGCTGCGGCATGACGAGTTGCAGCGCACGAATGCGTTGCTCGAACAGCACCTGGCCGCGGTCACCTTGGAGCGCGACAACCTGCGCTCGCGACTGAATGCCGCGCGCAGCCGCATCGATGCGCTGCTCGAGCGCCTGCCGGCCGAGGCGCAGGCACCGGCATCCGACGACCACGCGGGGAATGCCTGATGAAGCAGATGGAAGTGACGATTCTCGGGCAGAGCTACCTGCTCGGCTGCCCCGACGGCGGCGAGATGGCGCTGCTCGAGGCGGTCGGCAATGTCGATCGCGAGATGAGCGCGATCCGCGACGGCGGCAAGGTCAAGGCACGCGAGCGCATCGCCGTGCTCGCGGCATTGAACCTGGCGTATGCGCTGGCCGGTCGACCGCCGGCGCGCCCGGCCGGCAGCACGACCGCACCGGCGCCTGCGCCTGCTGCGGCCCACGGCGACGTCGACATCGACACGCTGATCGCGCGCATCGATCGCGCGCTCGGCGCCGATGGTCAACTTCTCTGAGATCGCGCTGCCGCCGAGCGGCATGCAGGCATAGAATGAATTCGTCCGTCGCCTCCGCGTGAGTTTTATATTTCCTTGAACCTATGCTCTGTCGAGCAAGGGCTTGGAACATCGCCCGGTTGGTGTGATCGTCTCGCGTCAGATGAACCCGAAGCCGGGCTGACCTCGCCCACCTGAACTCCTGGTTCAGGAATGCGGCTCACGGTTGGCGGCGGACACCTCCTCGTCATCGCCGACTCAAGGGTTTCATGCGCCATTGGTTGATGAAGAGCGAGCCGTCGGAGTGCAGCATCGACGACCTCGCGAACGCCCCTTCGCAGACCGTGCCCTGGGTCGGCGTGCGCAACTACCAGGCGCGCAATTTCATGCGCGACGAGATGCGGGTCGGCGACGGCGTGCTGTTCTATCACTCGTCCTGCCCTGAACCCGGCGTTGCGGGCCTCGCCGAGGTGGTCAGCGCCGCCTATCCTGACGCGACCCAGTTCGATCCAGAGAGTCTCTACTTCGATCCGAAGTCGTCGCCCGATGCGCCGCGCTGGTCGCATGTCGATGTGAAGCTGGTGCGCAAGACGCGCCTGCTGTCGCTCGCCGAGATGCGCGAGACACCGGCGCTGGCGAGCCTGCAGGTCTTGCGGCGCGGCAACCGCCTGTCGATCACGCCGGTCACGCCGGATGAATGGACGGCGGTGCTGGAGTGCCTCGCGCGGCGCTGACCGCGCCGCGGCCCGGGCCTTTCAGGCCGCGCCGAGCTCGAAACGGATGCTGGCGAGCGCGACATGATTGCCGCCGCGCTTTTGCGCCTCGCACAGCGCCAGATCGGCCGCCTTCATCAGCTCTTCTTCGGTGTGGGCGGTGTGCGGGAAGCTGGCCACGCCCATCGAGACCGTGAAGCCGAGGTCGCGCCCCTCGAGCACGACGATCTGGGTCGCGCACTGGCGCCGCAGCCCTTCCATCCGCGAGTGTGCCGTGGCCAGGCCGACGCCCGACAGCAGCACCGCGAAACGGTCCTCGTCGAGCCGGCACGACGCGTCCATCGCCCGTGTGTTGCCGCGCAACAGGCGGCCCAGCGCCTCGAGCACGCGCGCCTTCGCGGCGCTGCCCAGGGCCTTGACCGTCTCGCTGAACGGGTCGAGCGCGATCGACACGAGTGCGAATTCGCGGTGCTCGCGCGACGACAGGTCGACCTCGCGGCGCAACTGATCGTCGAAATGCACCCGTTGGTAGAGGCCGGTCGCCGGATCGCGCAGCGACTGGTCCTGGGTCTCGCGGCGTTGCACCTCGGCAGCGACCTGCTGCTGCTCGAGCTGCGACAACGCCTGCTGGAGCTGGTGCTCGCGCTCGTGCGCGGTCGTGAGTTCGGTCCAGGCGGCCAGCACATGCCGCGCCGCCGCGCCGTCGGTGCGCGGCAGCACGATGCGGGTGACGCTGAATTCGCGTTTGCGGCCACCGAACTCGAGGCGATGTTCGCTCAGCGTGGGCGCGGCGTGCGCCAGCGCGGTCTGCTCGGCCGCGCGAATTGCGACCGATGCGCCCTGCGCCATCAGCTCGGCGTCGGTGGCGCCGACGAGTTCGGCCGGCGTGCGGCCGAACAGGTCGGCCATGCGCGTGTTTGCAAGCACATGGCGGCCCGAAGCGACCTCCTTGACCGACAGCAGCACGTCGACCCGGTCGAGCAGTTCGAGCAGCGCGCCGGCGACTTCGGTCTCCGCGGCGCCGAGCGCCTGCGCCAGGGCGCTCGCCCTGTCGGTACGGGCGCTCGGGAGTGCCGGTGTCGTCTGGTCCATCTGCGGTCGTCCTCGGCGAGCGACCACGGCAGCGCGGACACTCATTGTTTCATCTTGGTCCGCGCATCATCGAATGGCAAGCGCGACTGGTCACGGCGGCAGCGAAACCCCCTAGCTTGATCATAGCTTCGGCTGCGTCGCCGCCCGCGAACGGCATTGCGCCGCAACGCACCGAAACGCCCACAGGATCACGCTCGCCGCGCGACGCCGATTTGGGGCGCACCGGCCTGGCACGGGATTCGCATTGGTTCGGGGCAGCGCGCACCCATCCGGGTGAGGCACCTCAGCACAAGGTCGATTCCATGGCGTCGTTCAAGACATTCCTGAAAGCGGGGCACGCGCCCACGCTGTTCGCAGCATTCCTGTACTTCGATTTCACCTTCGCAATCTGGGTGCTCAACGGGGCGATGGCCCCATTCATCGGCGAGACATTTCACCTCGACGCGGCCCAGAAGGGCTTCATGGTGTCGGTGCCGATCATTGCCGGCGCGCTGATGCGCTTCCCGCTCGGCGTGCTGTCGCAGTACATCGGGCGCAAGAACGCGGCGATGGTCGAGATGGCGCTGATCATGATCGGGCTGATCTACGGCTACGCCTTCGTCGACACCCACGGCGAGGTGTTGGCGATGGGGGTGCTGCTGGGCATCGCCGGCGGCAGCTTCGGCGTCGCGCTGTCGCTCGGCTCGGGCTGGTTCCCGCCGCAGTACAAGGGCCTGGCGATGGGCATCGCCGGCGCCGGCAATTCAGGCACGGTGCTGGCGGTGCTGTTCGCTCCGCCGCTGGCGATGAAGTTCGGCTGGACGGCGGTCTACGGCCTGGCCTCGGCAACGATGCTGCTGCCGATGGCGGTGATGTGGTTCTGCGCCAAGGAACCGCCCGACCGCGTCGAACACCAGAGCTTTCGCGAGCACATCGCCTGCCTGTTCGAGAAGGACGGCTGGGCCTTTAGCCTGATCTACATCATCACGTTCGGCGGATTCATCGGCCTCGCGAGCTTCCTGCCGACCTATTTCTACGACCAGTTCAAGGTCACCAAGGTCGAAGCCGGGCAGCTGACGATGCTCGCCACGCTGATGGGCTCGGGTGTGCGGGTGGTCGGCGGCTACGTGTCCGACCGCATCGGCGGCATCAACACGCTCAGCGCAGTGCTGATCGCGGTCTGCATCACCCTGGTGCTGTGCGGCCTGGCCGGCCAGTCGCTGACAGTGACCACGCTGTTGTTCATGCTGTGCTTCGCGGCGCTGGGCGCCGGCAACGGCGCGCTGTTCCAGCTCGTGCCGCTGCGCTGGCCAGTGTCGACCGCAGTCGCCGGCTCGATGATCGGCGAGATCGGCGCGCTCGGTGGCGGCTTCATCCCGAATGCGATGGGCCAGTCGAAGCAGCTCGCGGGCACCTACCTGTGGGGCTTCGTCGCGTTCGCGGTGCTGTCGGCGGGAATGCTGGTGATGCTGCGCACCGTGCAGATCCGCTGGACCCGCACCTGGGCCGAAAAGGGCGGCCGGGCGCGGATCGCGCCGGCGCACGCGCCGCGCGACGATGCCGACGCCGGCCTGCGGATGCAGCAGGGCCGGTAGCCGAGCCGCGGCCGCGCCGGCGCCTGCATGGCGCGCGGCGCGGCGATCAAGCCATGCGCAGGCGCCACGCAACGGCGGTTCAGCGCGGCAGGAACAGCAGCCAGTACATCAGCAGCAGGTCGAACATCAAGGCCACGCCGAACGCGATCTTCCACATCGCCGCCGGATCGCGCACCAGCATCGGCGTGCCCGGCGGCGGCGCCAGCGGGCGCGAGGCGCCGCGCTCCAGCGCAAGCAACAGCTCCTCGGCGGTCTCGAAGCGCTGCTTCGCGTCGCGGGCGACCGCCTTCAGCACGACGTGGTCGAGCCAGATCGGCACATCGGGCCGCAGCCGCGACGGCGGCTTCGGGTCGCGCCGGTAGCGCAGCTTCTGGTACGGCTCGATCTCGCCGTACGGCAGGTGGCCGCAGAGCAGCTGGTACAGCGTGACGCCGAGCGCGAACAGGTCGCTTTGCGCGTTCGCCGAGGCGCCGTCCCACAGCTCCGGGTTCATGTAGCTGGGCGTGCCGGCGTGCAGCGCGCGCTGCTCGGCGGGCTCGTTGCCGGAGAGCGCAACGCCGAGATCGAGCAAGCGCAGCTGGCCGTCGTCGCCGAGGTGCAGATTGCCCGGCTTGACGTCGCGGTGGATCACACCGAGCCGATGCAGCCTGCCGAGCGCGCGCGCCGCGGCGACGCCCCAGTCGACGACGTCGCTGACCTGCAAACCCGCTGGCCCGTGGCGCTTGGCGAGCTGGGCCAGGGTCTGGCCGGTATGCCAGTCGTAGAGCACGTAGAACTCGGTTGCGTCCGGCTGGCGATGCACGCGCACGAAGCCTGCGGCATCGTTGCCGACGCGTTCGCCGAGCCAGGCCTCGTGCGCCAGCATCGCGCGCTCCTGTGGGTCGCTGGCACGCGACGGGTGCAGCGTCTTGAGCGCGCGCAGGCCGCGGCCCGCGCCGGCGTTCAGGTCGCGCACCTGATACAGCAGGTGCACCCCGGTGTCGGCGACCAGCCCGGTGACCTGGTGGCCATCGATCGTGTCGCCGATCTTCAGGCGCCGCGGCACCGGCAGTTGGCGGCCGCGCAGCACCGCATCGGCGAGCTCGGCCTGCGCCAGGCCGAGCACCCGCACGACGACCGCGCTGGCGTTGTCGGGCGTGCCGGCGGCGAGCGCGGCCTGCACCAGCGCGTCGCTCGCCTGCTGCGCCGAGCCCGCGGCCGCCAGCTCGGCCAGGCGCGCCGCCGGCACGCGGCCGTGCACGCCGTCGGAGACGAGCACGAACGCGTCGCCCAGGTGCAGATCACCCTGCAGATAGTCGACATGCACCGCATCGTCCAGGCCGATCGCGCGCGTCAGGCGGCTGCGCAGATCGGGATGGTCGAACGCATGGTCGTGCGTCAGGCGCCGGCATTCGCCGCCGCGCAGCAGGTAGGCGCGCGTGTCGCCGACGTGCGCGATGGTCCAGCTCTGGCCGCGCAGCACGAGCGCCGTCAAGGTGCTCATCGCCGAGCCGTCAGTGCGCCGATTGTTGGCGACCAGCCAACTGTTGTGCGCACCGATCACGCGATCGAGCACCACCGTGGTGTCCCAGGTCGCGGGCGCGGCGAAGTAGTCCTCGACCAGGCTCAGCACGCTCGTCTGCGCCGCCATGCGCCCCTGCCCGCCGGCGGAGACGCCGTCGGCGATCGCCAGCACGATGCCGCGCGCTTCTTCGCCGGGCGGGTGGCGGTGCACCGCGGAAAAATCCTCGTTCTGCGAGCGCGGACCGCGCTCGCTGGTCTGGCCGTATTCGACGTCGAAACTCATGGGCAGTGCGCAATGACCCGAAAAGATGCGATCCACCCCATTTGGTGCATCGCGCTACAAGCCATGACAAGAAAGCAAGATTCCTGCGCGGTCGTGGTGCATCGAGTATCGAACACCCGGCGAAGGGGCGGCGCGGGATGCTGGCACCGTGCTTGCTGATATCCGCCATTGCCACCGACGTGTGTGGACGGAGAGACGCCTGATGAAGAAGATGAAGTTGGTGCTTGTCGGCAACGGCATGGCCGGGGTGCGCACCCTGGAAGAGCTGCTGAAGATCGCGCCCGATCTGTACGAGATCACCGTGTTCGGTGCCGAGCCGCACCCGAACTACAACCGCATCTTGCTGAGCCCGGTGCTGGCTGGCGAACAGACGCTCGACGAGATCGTGCTGAACCCGCTCAGCTGGTACGCCGAGAACGGCATCACGCTGCACCTGGGCAAGAAGGTGGTCGACATCGACCGGCGCAACCGCATCGTCAAGGCCGAAGACGGCACGACCGCCGAATACGACCGGCTGCTGATGTGCACCGGCTCGAACCCGTTCATCCTGCCGGTGCCGGGCAAGGACCTCGACGGCGTGATCGCCTACCGCGACATCCTCGACACCAACACGATGATCGAGGCCGCTACCAAGTACAAGCACGCAGTCGTGATCGGCGGCGGCCTGCTCGGCCTGGAGGCCGCCAACGGCCTGATGCTGCGCGGTATGCAGGTCACCGTGGTCCACGTGATGCCGTGGCTGATGGAGCGCCAGCTCGACGACGTCTCCGGCAAGCTGCTGCAGAAGTCGCTCGAAGACCGTGGCCTGAAGTTCCTGATCGGCGCGCAGACGCAGGCGCTGATCGGCGGCAAGGACGGCCGCGTGATGGCGGTCCAGTTCAAGGACGGCAGCGAGATCCCCGCCGACCTGGTCGTGATGGCCGCCGGCATCCGCCCGAACACGCAACTCGCAGAGAAGATCGGCCTGCACTGCAACCGTGGCATCGTGGTCGACGACACGATGCAGACCGTGACCGACCCGCGCGTCTACTCGGTCGGCGAGTGCGCGGCGCACCGCGGGATCGCCTACGGGCTGGTCGCGCCGCTGTTCGAGCAGGGCAAGGTCTGCGCAACGCATCTGGCGCACTTCGGCATCGGCCGCTACCAGGGCTCGCTGACCTCGACCAAGCTGAAGGTCACCGGCATCGACCTGTTCTCGGCCGGCAATTTCATGGGCGGGGCCGACTGCGAAGAGATCGTGATGAGCGATCCGTACGGCGGCGTCTACAAGAAGCTCGTCATCAAGGACGACAAGCTGATCGGCGCCTGCATGTACGGCGACACGGTCGACGGCAGCTGGTATTTCAAGCTGCTGCGCGAGGGGCGCAAGATCAATGACATCCGCGACAAGCTGATGTTCGGCGAGTCCAATATCGGCGACACCGGCCACGAGGGCCACAACAAGGCCGCGGCGATGGCCGATGCCGACGAGGTCTGCGGCTGCAATGGCGTCAGCAAGGGCACGATCTGCAAGGCCATCAAGGAAAAGGGCCTGTTCACGCTCGAAGAGGTGAAGAAGCACACCAAGGCCAGCGCCTCGTGCGGCTCGTGCACCGGGCTGGTCGAGCAGTTGCTGATGTTTACCGCCGGCGGCGACTATTCGAAGGCGCCGACCAAGAAGGCGATGTGCGGCTGCACCGACGCTAGCCACCACGACGTGCGCGAAGCCATCAAGTCCCAGCACCTGCTGACCATCGACAGCGTCTACAAGTCGCAGGGCTGGCGCTCGCCGAACGGCTGCGCGAGCTGCCGCCCGGCCATCAACTACTACCTGATCAGCACCTGGCCCAAGGAGGCGAAGGACGACCCGCAGTCGCGCTACATCAACGAGCGCAGCCACGCCAACATCCAGAAGGACGGCACCTACAGCGTGATCCCGCGCATGTGGGGTGGCGAGACCTCGGCCAGCGAGCTGCGCCGCATCGCCGACGCGGTCGACAAGTACAAGGTGCCGACCGTCAAGGTCACGGGCGGACAGCGCATCGACCTGCTCGGCGTCAAGAAGGAAGACCTGGTCAACATCTGGAAAGACATCGGCATGCCCAGCGGCCACGCCTATGCGAAGGCGCTGCGCACCGTGAAGACCTGCGTGGGCAGCGAGTGGTGCCGCTTCGGCACGCAAGACAGCACGCAGATGGGCAAGGACCTCGAGCGTGCGATGTGGCGCATGTATGCGCCGCACAAGGTCAAGTTCGCGGTCAGCGGCTGCCCGCGCAACTGCGCCGAGGCCGGCATCAAGGACGTCGGCATCATCGGCGTCGACTCCGGCTGGGAGATGTATGTCGCCGGCAACGGCGGCATCAAGACCGAGGTCGCGCACTTCTTCACCAAGCTCAAGACCGCCGAAGAGGTGCTCGAGTACACCGGCGCGTTCTGCCAGCTCTACCGCGAGGAGGGCTGGTACCTCGAGCGCACGGTGCACTACGTGAGCCGGGTCGGCCTCGACTACGTCAAGAAGAAGATCCTCGACGACGCGGCCGGCCGCAAGGCGCTGTGGGAGCGGCTGCAGTTCTCGCTCGACGGCGAGCCGGACCCGTGGTTCGAGCACGACAAGGCCGCGGTCGACACGCGCCAGTTCGTGCCGGTGGCGGTGCCGTGAGCCGACGGCCGAGCGCGCTGTCGCGCCGGCGGCGCACGCTGCTCGCGGGCCTCGCGGGCGGCGCGCTGCTGGGCGCCCGGCTGCCGGCGCGCGCGCAGGTCGGCGACATCAACGACGCGATCAACAAGGCCGGCCGCCAGCGCATGTTGTCGCAGCGCATGGCCAAGGCCTGGCTGGCGATCGGCCAGGGCGTCGATCCGGCGCAGGCCCGGCGCGTGCTGGACGAGTCGATGGCCCTGTACGAGCGCCAGTTCGCCGAGCTGAAGGCCTATGCGCCGACGCCGGTGATCCGCGCGACCTATGCCGCGACCGAAGCGGCCTGGCGCGACTACAAGACGGCGCTGCTGAACGGCACGCCCGCGAAGGGCGGCGGCGTCGCGCTGGTGGCGCTCGGCGGCCGCGTGCTGACGCTGGCGCACCAGGGCACCGTGCAGCTGGAGCAGCACTCGGGCCAGAGCACCGCCCGGCTCGTCAACATCGCCGGACGCGAACGCATGCTGTCGCAGCGCATGGCCGCGTTCTATCTGGTGCAGACCTGGGATCTGGCGCTGCCGGATGCCGCGAAGGAACTGGACGGCGCGCGCTCCGAATTCCTGCAGGCACTGAAGACCTTGCGCGATGCGCCCGAGGCCACCTCGGCGATCCGCGCCGAGCTCGACCTCGCCGATCAGCAATGGGTGTTCTTCAGCAACGCCCTGGCCCACCTGACGGACGCGCGGGGCAACCCGCAGCGCGCCGCCGACGTCTTCAAGACCAGCGAAAACATTCTCCAGGTCATGGATCGCGTGACCGGCCTGTATGCGCGCGTCGCCGTCGCGACGCCGCCCCTTACCGCTACGAGACAACAATGAGTCAATGGAAACCCATCTGCCGCGTCGATGACATCCCGGTGCTCGGCGCGCGCCGCATCGAGCGCGCCCAAGGCGGCCCGGTCGCGATCTTCCGCAATGCCGAAGACAAGGTGTTCGCGCTGCTCGACCGTTGCCCGCACAAGGGCGGCCCGCTGAGCCAGGGCATCGTGTTCGGCGAGAGCGTGGCCTGCCCGCTTCACAACTGGACCATCGGCCTGGCCGACGGCTGCGCCCGCACGCCCGACGAAGGCTGCACGCCGCGCTTCAGCACCAAGGTCGACGACGGCGTCGTGCACGTGGATCTCGATGAACTGAACAGCATCGCGCTCGGAGAGGCCCAGGCATCGGCATGACATCGGCCGATCCCTCGGCAAGCCCGTCTTCTGCAAGCCCCTCGGCGGCGAAGGAAACGCGTTCGACCTGCCCGTACTGTGGCGTCGGTTGCGGCGTGATCATCGAGTCGCATGGCGATGAGGTCACCGGCGTGCGCGGCGACCCGGAGCATCCCGCCAACTTCGGGCGCCTGTGCACCAAGGGCAGCACGCTGCACCTGACCGCGACGCGCACGATCGCGATGCACACGCGGCTGCTGCAGCCGCAGCTGCGCACGCGACGCGATGCGCCGCGTGCCGCGGTCGACTGGCACGTCGCGCTCGACACCGCGGCCGACCGCTTCGCCGAGATCGTGCGCACTCACGGGCCGGACGCGGTCGGCTTCTACCTCTCGGGCCAATTGCTGACCGAGGACTACTACGTCTTCAACAAGCTCGCGAAAGGCCTGGTCGGCACCAACAATGTCGACACCAATTCGCGCCTGTGCATGAGCAGCGCGGTCGCCGGCTACAAGCAGACGCTCGGCGCCGACGCGCCGCCGGCCTGCTACGACGACCTGAACCATGCGGCGACCTTGTTCATCGCCGGCTCCAACACCGCGTTCGCGCACCCGATCCTGTACCGCCGCATCGAGGACGCGAAGCGCGCCAACCCGACCCTGCGCACGATCGTCGTCGACCCGCGCCGCACCGACACGGCCGAGGCCGCCGACCTGTTCCTGCAGATCCAGCCCGGCACCGACGTGGCGCTGTTCAACGGCATGCTGCACCTGATGCTGTGGGAAGGCTGGGTCGACGCCGCCTACATCGCGGCGCACACGACCGGCTTCGACGCGCTGAAGACGCGGGTGCGCGATTTCACGCCGAAAGAGGTCGCGGCGATCTGCGGCATCAAGGAAGCCGACCTGCTGCAGGCGGCGCGCTGGTTCGCCGGGCTCGACGGGGCAGCCGGCGCGCCGCGCCGACCGGTGCTGTCGCTGTACTGCCAGGGCCTGAACCAGAGCAGCAGCGGGACGGCGAAGAATGCCGCGCTGATCAACCTGCACCTCGCGACCGGCCAGATCGGCAAGCCGGGTGCCGGGCCGTTCTCGCTGACGGGCCAGCCCAACGCGATGGGCGGGCGCGAGGTCGGCGGGCTGGCGAACCAGCTGAGCGCGCACCGCGACCTCGCGAACCCGGTGCACCGCGCCGAGGTCGCGCGACTGTGGAAAGTCGATGACGTGCCGGCCGAGCCCGGCAAGAGCGCGGTCGAGATGTTCCAGGCGGTTGCCGACGGTCAGATCCGCGCGCTCTGGATTGCCTGCACCAATCCCGCGCAATCGATGCCCGATGCGACGACGGTGCGCGCTGCGCTCGCGCGCGCCGAATTCGTTGTCGTGCAGGAGGCCTTCTCGACCACCGCGACCTGCCAGTACGCCGACCTGCTGCTGCCGGCGTCGACCTGGGGCGAGAAGGATGGCACCGTGACCAACAGCGAGCGCCGCATCAGCCGCGTGCGCGCGGCGGTGCCGCCGATCGGCGCCGCGCGTGACGACTGGCGCATCGCTGCATCGTTCGCGCGCCGCCTCGAGGCGCGGCTGCGCCCCGGTCGCGCGAGCGGCTTCGACTACGCGA
>Ga0207691_10005728_pt1 | contig 12013 bp, 8 predicted proteins | sample KBSM13metaG_FD_184327 | JGI IMG/M metagenome (GOLD analysis project Ga0207691, IMG submission 184327) | Miscanthus rhizosphere microbial communities from Kellogg Biological Station, Michigan, USA - KBS M1-3 metaG (SPAdes) (version 2) | ecosystem: Host-associated > Plants > Roots > Rhizosphere >...
ATCATCGCCTTCAACGCCGACGTCACAAAGCTCATCCAGCTCTACATCGTGGGCGTCTTCATCTCCTTCACGATGAGCCAGCTGGGCATGATCCGGCACTGGGGCCGGGAGCTGAAGCTTTCCAAGGAACCTGCCGTGCGGTTGCGCATCATCAAGTCCCGGACCATCAACACGGTGGGCTTCTGCATGACCGCCCTGGTCTTGGTGATCGTCCTGATCACCAAGTTCTCGCAGGGCGCCTGGATCGCGCTGCTGGCGATGTTCGTGCTGTTCCTGATCATGTGGAGCATCCGGGCGCACTATGACAACGTGGCCAAGGAACTCGCCGTCGACGAGGACTCCTCGCCGCGCGCCCTACCCACCCGGGTGCACGCGGTGCTGCTCGTCTCGCACGTGCGCAAGCCGGTTCTGCGCGCCCTCGCCTACGCCCGGGCCTCCCGCCCGTCGCGGCTGGACGCCATTACCGTGGACATCAGCTCCGAGGAAACCGAGGCGACAGTTGCGGACTGGGAGAAGCTCGAAATCCCGGTACCCCTAACCGTGCTGGCCAGCCCGTTCCGCGAAACGGTGACCCCGATCATGGACTACATCAAGAACATGCGCCGCGATTCGCCGCGCGACCTGATCGTGGTCTACATCCCGGAGTACGTCGTGGGCAAATGGTGGGAGCAACTCGTCCACAACCAGACCGCGCTGCGCATCAAAACCCGGCTGCACTTCGAGCCCGGGGTCATGGTGTGTAGTGTGCCGTGGCAGCTGAAATCGTCCGAAGAAGCCAAGAACCTGCAGGATATCCAATGACCCCCGACACCCGGACGCACGCCCACACCGATACCCGCACCGAACTGACGCTCGACGTCGGACCCGTCGCCCACGGCGGGCACTGCGTTGCCCGGCACGAGGGACGCGTCATCTTCGTCCGGCACGGGATTCCCGGCGAAAAGGTCCGTGTCCGGCTCACTGACGACGGCCCGGCCGCGAAATTCTGGCGCGCCGATGTGGTGGAGGTACTGGAGCCCTCCCCGGACCGGGTGCCGCACTTCTGGGACCTCGCCGATTCCGCGCGCTCCTGGTCGCACCGGCACCCGCCCGTCGGCGGCGCCGAACTCGGCCACATCTCCCTGGCGCGCCAGCGCAGCCTCAAAGCCGAGGTCCTGGCCGAACAGCTCAAGCGGCTGGCCGGCGTCGAACTTGCGCCGGCGGGGCAGCTCACAGTCGAAGCCGTCGGCACGGCCGCGGGGGAGCCGGCCGCTTCCGGCCTGGGCTGGCGGACGCGCGCCGGCTTCGCCGTGACGGCGGCCGGCAAGCTCGGCATGCACGCCCACCGCTCCGATGCCATCCTGCCCGTGCGCGACATGCCGCTGGCCGTGGACGGGATCAACGCGCTCCGGCTCTGGGACATCGACCTGCAGGGCATCGACCGGGTCGAGGTCGCCGCCCCGGCGAACGGCTCCCGGCCGCTGGTGCTGCTGGTGCCAGCCCCGGGAACCCGGTCCAAGCGGCTCAGCGGCATCCTGGCCCAGCTGCCCGACGACGTCTCGGTCGCCAGCCTGGACCCGGCCACCGGCGAGGTGCTGCAGTTGCGCGGCCGCACCTACGTCCAGGAGTCCGCCGCGGGCCACGAGTACCGGGTTACGGGCGACGGCTTCTGGCAGATCCACCGGGATGCCCCGGAGACACTCGTCGGCGCCGTCACCGGCTTCCTGCACGACGGCGGCTACCTCGCGCCGGGCTCGGTGGTGGCGGACCTGTACGCCGGGGCCGGGCTGTTCACGGCACCGCTGGCCGATGCCGTGGGCGTGACCGGATCCGTGCTCTCGGTCGAGGGAGCCCCGGGAACCAGCCGCGATGCACGCAAGAACCTGCACGACGCCGCCCAGGTCGAGATCGTCCAGGGCCGTGTGGAGCGCGTGCTGCGGCAGAAACCCCGCAACTTCGACGCCCTGATCCTGGACCCGCCACGCGCAGGTGCCGGCAAGGCGGTAGTCAAACAGTTGATGGACGCCGGTCCCCGGGCCGTCGCCTACGTCTCCTGCGATCCGGCCTCATTCGCCCGCGACCTGGGCTACTTCCGGCAGGGCGGCTGGGGCCTGGCCGGGCTGCGTGCCTTCGACCTGTACCCGCATACCCACCACATGGAGACTGTGGCGTTGCTGACTCCTCAACCGTGATGCCACTAGGATGGGCGTAGTAGTCCGTCGTCGCGCTCCATCATCAGTGGTTAATTGAGTACTGGCGTTGAATTAACCACTTGCGTTGATTTAGCGGCCGTTCCCTGCGTTCTTACCTGCATTGCGTACCATGATGTACCGATGCCTGTATTAGTTAGGCCGACCTAACTAGCAAGGGTCCAGTAGCGCGACAAAGATGAAACTGTTGCGAGAGGAGTCCTGCGATGAGCATTGTGGACAGCTTCGGTTCAAAAGGCAAACTTAATGTAGCCGGAACCGAATATGAAATTTTCCGGTTGAACTCCGTCGAAGGTGCAGAAAACCTTCCGTTCAGCCTCAAGGTATTGCTTGAAAACCTGTTGAGGACCGAGGACGGTGCCAACATCACGGCCGACCACGTCCGTGCGCTGGCAGGCTGGGATCCCAGCGCCGAGCCCGACACCGAGATCCAGTTCACGCCGGCGCGCGTGATCATGCAGGACTTCACCGGCGTGCCGTGCGTCGTTGACCTCGCCACCATGCGTGAGGCCGTCAAGGAGCTCGGCGGAGACCCGAAGCGGGTCAACCCGCTGGCACCGGCCGAAATGGTCATTGACCACTCGGTCCAGATTGACGCCTTCGGCAACTCCGGCGCACTGGAGCGCAATATGGAGATCGAATACCAGCGCAACGGGGAGCGTTACCAGTTCCTGCGCTGGGGCCAGACTGCATTTGACGACTTCAAGGTCGTCCCGCCGGGCACCGGCATTGTGCACCAGGTCAACATCGAGTACCTGGCCCGCACCGTTATGACCCGTGAAGTCGACGGCGTTGTCCGCGCTTACCCGGACACTTGCGTCGGCACCGACTCGCACACCACCATGGTCAACGGCCTGGGCGTGCTGGGCTGGGGCGTTGGCGGCATCGAGGCCGAGGCTGCCATGCTTGGCCAGCCCGTGTCCATGCTCATCCCGCGCGTCGTGGGCTTCAAGCTCACCGGCTCCATCCCGGCCGGCGCCACCGCCACCGACGTCGTCCTGACCATCACCGAGCAGCTGCGCAAGCACGGTGTGGTCGGCAAGTTCGTCGAGTTCTACGGTGAAGGCGTCGCGGCTGTGCCGCTGGCCAACCGTGCAACGATCGGCAACATGAGCCCGGAGTTCGGCTCCACCGCCGCGATGTTCCCGATCGACGACGTCACCCTCGACTACCTGCGCCTCACCGGCCGGTCCGACGAGAACGTCGCGCTCGTGGAGTCGTACGCGAAGGAACAGGGCCTCTGGCACGACCCCTCCCGCGAGATCAAGTTCTCCGAGTACCTCGAACTGGACCTGTCCACGGTTGTTCCGTCGATCTCCGGCCCGAAGCGCCCGCAGGACCGCATCATCCTCACGGAGTCCAAGGCCCAGTTCCGCGAGGACCTGCGCAACTACGTGAAGGAAGACCTGGCCGACGGAAGCCTGGACGAAGCGATCGACGAAAGCTTCCCGGCTTCGGACTCGCCCTCATTCACCGCCTCTTCGTCGCACCTGAGCGACGTGGCCCCGCACGCGCACGGCCCGAAGTCCAACGGCCGCCCGTCCAACAAGGTCAGCGTCAAGACCGCGGACGGACGCGAGTTCGAGCTCGACCACGGCGCGGTCTCGATCGCCTCGATCACCTCCTGCACCAACACGTCCAACCCGTCCGTGATGCTGGCCGCCGCACTGCTGGCCCGCAACGCCGTCGACAAGGGCCTGACGTCCAAGCCGTGGGTCAAGACCTCCGTGGCTCCCGGTTCCAAGGTGGTCACCGACTACTACAACAAGTCGGGCCTGACCCCGTACCTGGAGAAGCTCGGCTTCTACATCGTGGGCTATGGCTGCGCCACCTGCATCGGCAACTCCGGTCCGCTCGACGCCGAGATCTCCGAGGCCATCCAGGCCAACGACCTCTCCGTCACCGCGGTGCTCTCCGGCAACCGTAACTTCGAAGGCCGGATCAACCCGGACGTGAAGATGAACTACCTGGCCTCCCCGCCGCTGGTCATCGCCTACGCCCTGGCCGGTTCCATGGACTTCGACTTCGACAACGACGCCCTGGGCCAGGACGAGGCCGGCAACGACGTCTTCCTGAAGGACATCTGGCCGAACCCGGTCGAGGTCCAGCAGGTCATCGATTCCTCGATCGACAAGGAAATGTTCGCCCGCGGCTACGAAGGCGTCTTTGAGGGCGACGATCGCTGGAAGGCGCTCGACACCCCCGCCGGCGACACCTTCGCCTGGGACGAGAAGTCCACGTACGTCCGCAAGCCCCCGTACTTCGAGGGCATGAAGGCCCAGCCGGAGCCGGTCCAGGACATCACCGGTGCGCGCGTGCTGCTCAAGCTGGGCGACTCCGTCACCACGGACCACATCTCCCCGGCCGGTTCCTTCAAGTCGGACACCCCGGCCGGCCAGTACCTGCTGGCCAACGGTGTGGAGCGCAAGGACTTCAACTCCTACGGCTCACGCCGTGGCAACCACGAGGTCATGATCCGCGGCACGTTCGCGAACATCCGCATCAAGAACCAGCTCCTGGACGGCGTGGAGGGCGGCTTCACCCGCGACTTCACCCAGGCCGACGGCCCGCAGGCCTACGTCTACGACGCCGCGCAGAACTACCAGGCAGCCGGCACCGCGCTGGTGGTCCTGGCAGGCAAGGAGTACGGCTCGGGTTCGTCCCGTGACTGGGCCGCCAAGGGCACTGCCCTGCTGGGCGTCAAGGCTGTCGTTGCCGAGAGCTACGAGCGCATCCACCGCTCCAACCTGATCGGCATGGGTGTCCTCCCGCTGCAGTACCCGGCCGGCCAGAACGCCGCCAGCCTGGGCCTGACCGGTACGGAAACCTACGCAGTTGAGGGCGTCACCGCCCTGAACGACGGCACCACGCCGAAGACCCTCAAGGTCACGGCCACCGCCGAAGACGGTTCCGTCACGTCCTTCGACGCCGTGCTGCGCATCGATACGCCGGGCGAGGCGGACTACTACCGCAACGGCGGCATCCTGCAGTACGTCCTGCGCCAGATCTCCGCACACTAGCGGAGCTGCCGGGCACGCTCCGGTAGCGCATGCAACGGCCCCGGCCGGTCACTGACCGGCCGGGGCCGTTGCGTTTCCGCTTTCGGCCGCGGGTGCTGGATCTCGAGCGGGGGAGCGGCGGGCGGGGCCGTGCAGGGCGCCGGTGCTGGCCTCCGGCGCGGCGGCCTGCCCGGAGGCGTTAGAGTTAAAAGGCATGTCTACCACCCGAAGGAGGGGCCGTTGGGAATCTTGGACACCATCCGGAATCCGCAGGACCTGAGTAAGTTGTCCGGGGCGCAGCTGGATCAGCTGGCAGCCGAGGTCAGGGATTTCCTGATCGGCAACGTCTCCCGGACGGGAGGGCACCTGGGCCCGAACCTCGGCGTCGTCGAGCTCACCATCGCGGTGCACCGGATCTTCGATTCCCCCCGCGACAGCATTGTCTTCGACACAGGGCACCAGTCCTACGTGCACAAGCTCCTCACCGGACGGCAGGATTTCAGCACGCTCCGCCAGCAGGGCGGCATGTCCGGCTACCCGGACCGCGGCGAATCCGAGCACGACATCGTCGAAAGCTCGCACGCGTCCTCCTCGCTGTCCTGGGCCGACGGCATCTCGCGCGCCCGGCAGCTGACCGGCGACGGCGACCGCTTCGTCGTCGCGGTGGTGGGCGACGGCGCCCTGACCGGCGGCATGGCCTGGGAGGCCATCAACAACATCGCGGCGGACAAGAAACGCCGTGTCGTGATCGTGGTCAACGACAACGGCCGCTCCTACGCCCCGACGGTCGGGGGGTTCGCTGACTACCTGGCGTCCCTGCGCCCCACCATCGATTCCCTCCGGGCCGCGCCCTCCTATGAAGGCACGCTCGAGTGGTGGAAGCGCAAACTGCAGAAGGGCGGCCCCGCGGGGCAGTTCACGTACAAGAGCCTGCACGCCATGAAGAAGGGCATCAAGGACTGGTGGGCCCCGCAGGGCATGTTCGAGGACCTCGGCATGAAGTACATCGGTCCCGTCGACGGCCACGACCTCCAGGCCATGGAAAACGCCCTGTCCACCGCCAAGAACTATGCCGGCCCCGTGATTGTGCACGCCATGACGGAAAAGGGCCACGGCTACGCCCCGGCCCGCGCCCATGAAGCGGACCAGTTCCATGCCGTGGGGATCATCGATCCGGAGACCGGCGCACCCACCGAGGCCGGTGGCGCGAAGTCCTGGACCGCGGTGTTCGCCGACGAGATCGCCGACATCGCCGACGAGCGCCAGGACATCGTCGGTATTACCGGTGCCATGCTGATTCCGGTCGGGCTGCACAAGTTCGCCGCCCGGCACCCGGAGCGCGTGTTCGACGTCGGCATCGCCGAGCAGCACGCCCTCACCTCGGCTGCCGGCATGGCGTTCGGGGGACTGCACCCGGTGGTCGCGGTCTACGCGACGTTCCTGAACCGTGCCTTCGACCAGCTGCTGATGGATGTCGCCCTGCACAAAGCCGGCGTCACGATCGTGCTGGACCGGGCCGGCGTCACCGGACCCGACGGCGCAAGCCATCACGGCATGTGGGACATGGCCATGGTCCAGATCGTTCCCGGGCTGCACCTCGCCGCGCCGCGCGACGCCACCCGGCTGCGGGAGGAACTGCGCGAGGCTGTGGCCATTGAAGACGCCCCGAGCGTGCTCCGCTACTCCAAGGGCAACGTCGGCCCCGAAGTCGATGCGGTCGAACGCCTGGAGGACGGCGTGGACGTGCTGGCCCGCCGGCCCGCGGGCTCGAGCGAGAACGACGTCCTGATCGTCAGCGTGGGCGCCATGTCAGAACTCGCTCTGGACGTCTCCGGCCGGCTCGGTGCCCAGGGCATCAGCTCCACGGTGGTGGATCCGCGCTGGGTCCTCCCGGTCCGGCAGTCCATCATCGATCTCGCCGCGCGCCACCGCCTGGTCATTTGCATTGAGGACGGAGTGCGGGCCGGCGGCGTCGGTTCCCGGATCCGCCAGGAGATGCGTGCCGCGGGCGTCGACACCGCCCTCAACGAGGTGGGCCTGCCGGTCGAGTTCCTCGAACACGGCACGCGCAGCCAGGTGCTCGAACGCGTGGGCATGACCGCCCAGCAGATCACGCACGACGTCGTCGCCCAGGTCCTGGGCACCAAGGTGCCGTTTGCGCGCCCCTTGCCCGGCCAGGAACACCCCAGTACCGGCAGCATCCCGCAGCTGTAGCCAGCACATCCGTTGAGCACTACCCGTGGGCGCCACTGAATCCGGCGCCGGACGGCCCAGGAAGGAACTGGCATATGAGTGGAATTATCAGAGTTTACAAGCGTGACGAAGAGGGCACCCTGCACTTCAGGGAGGCGTGGTTTGATGAGGACTACAGCCAGTTCGTGATGAACCACGGCGTCGTCGGACACCAGAGCAAGACGGACGAGACCGACGTCGCGGACGCCGAGGCAGCGGAGCGCCTCATGGACGCCTTCGCGGCGCAGTGCGCCGAGGACGGCTACGCCGAAATTCCGGCGGAGGAACAGTCCTGGGTAGTAGCCCAGTACGCGCTGAAGACCAAGGAGGGGACCAGCCGCGACCGGTACCTCGAGGAAAAAGCCAAAGACGCCCTGATCAGCCATCTGGCCTGGCGGGGCCTGGGGATCGTGGACCGCAGCGAATTTTCCGACGCCCGGCTCAACATCTTCTGCCTCACCCCGGACGTGAATAAGACCGTCAACGCCATCAAGGTCTGCATCCGCGGCGAAGACCTCGACTTCACCAAACTGAGCATTGGCGCCGCGCCGTTTGGCGAGGATACTTTCAAGCTCAAGCACTCGCCGAAGCCGGCAAACAGCTTCACGCTTTAGGCAGCACGGGCAAGGAGCCGGGCACGGCTCACACCAGTTTGGGGGCACGGACTGAAAGGCAACGCAATGACGCGCAAACCCTCGAAACCAGGCTGCACCCCGCTGCCCGCGGGACTCGCGGCGCCGGCGCGAAAGTCGCTCGCGCACGCCGGGATCGAGACCCTCGAACACCTCGTGCAGCTTGGCCGGCGCCGGCTTGCCGGGATGCCGGGTGTCTGCCCCCGCACCCTCGCTCAGCTCCAGGACGCCATGGACGAGCACGGGCTGAAGCTGCCGGCAGGGTAGCGCGGGCCCGCTCTCCGCCGCCCCCGGCGGCCTGGCCGGGACACCCGCCGGGGCGATATAGGCTAAAACCATGACTGAATACCGCCGCGTTGGAAATTCCGGACTGTCCGTCTCCGTCGTGGGACTTGGCTGCAACAACCTGGGCCGGTCCGGGACCGTGACTGAATCGCAGGAAGGCACCGACGCCGTCGTGCACGCGGCGCTCGACGCCGGGATCACCTTCTTTGACGTCGCGGACGCCTACGGCCGCGAGCCCGGCCTCAGCGAGTCAATGCTCGGCAAGGCCCTCGGTTCCCGCCGCGACGATGCGGTCATCGGCACGAAGTTTGGCATGGACATGCGCGGGGCCAACGGCGAGGACTTCGGTGCGCGCGGATCCCGCCGCTACATCATCAAGGCGGCGGAGGCCTCGCTGCGCCGGCTCGGCACGGACTGGATCGACCTCTACCAGTTCCACACCCCGGACCCGCTCACGCCCATCGACGAGACGCTCTCGGCCCTCGAGGACCTCGTCACCAGCGGCAAGGTCCGCTACATCGGCCACTCCAACCGGGCCGGCTGGCAGATCGCCGAGGCTGAGTTCGTGGCACGCGCCCGCGGGGGAGCCCGCTTCATCTCCAGCCAGAACCACTACAACCTGCTGGACCGGCGCGCCGAACTCGAGGTCACCCCGGCGGCCGAGGCCTACGGCCTGGGCGTCCTGCCGTACTTCCCGCTCGCCAACGGCCTGCTGACCGGCAAATACTCCGCCGGCCGGGCCCCCGAGGGAAGCCGGCTCAGCCACACCCGCACCAACCTGGTCCACGACGCCGACTGGGATCAGTTGGGTGCCTTCGGCAAGTTCGCCGCCGACCGCGGGCTCAACGAAGTCCAGGTGGCCTTCTCCTGGCTGGCCGCCCAGCCGTCCGTCAGCAGCGTCATCGCCGGCGCCACCACCCCGGAGCAGGTGCGCCAGAACGCCGCCGCCGTGGCCTGGAAACCCAGCCATGCCGACCTCGCCGAGCTGGACGACCTCTTCCCGCGCACGCCCAAGGTGGCGCTGTTCTGAACGGTCCAGGTCTGAACAATGCTGGACTGAACAATGCTGGACTGAACAGAGCCGGCGGCGCCGAACCTGCCGTGACGCATTCGATCCTCATGGACGTCGACACCGGCATCGACGACGCCCTGGCCCTGGTCTACCTGCTGTCCCGGCCCGAGGTCCACGTCCAGGCGATCACGTGCACCGCCGGGAACGTCGGGGCCCGGCAGGTGGCGCTGAACAACCTGGCCCTGCTGGAGCTCTGCGGCCGCGAGGGCATCGAGGTGGCCATCGGTGCCGAGGTTCCGCTGGAGATCCCGCTGGTCACCACCGAGGAGACCCACGGGCCGCAGGGCATCGGCTACGCCGAGCTGCCGCCGCCGCGCCAGCAGATCTCGGCGCGGCACGCCGTCGACGTCTGGGTCGAGGAGGTGCGGGCGCACCCGGGGGAGCTCACCGGCCTGATCACCGGGCCGCTGACCAACTTTGCCCTGGCCCTGCGCCGGGAACCGGAACTTCCGCGGCTGCTCAAGGGACTTGTGATCATGGGCGGCAGCTTCTACTACCAGGGCAACACCACCCCGACGGCCGAATGGAACACCTCGGTGGATCCGCATGCCGCCAAGGAGGTGTTTGCCGCCTACCGGGGCCTGCCCGAGGACAAACTGCCGATCCTGTGTGCCCTGGAAATGACCGAGCGGATCGAGATGCACCCAGAGCACCTGCGCCGGCTTGGCGAGGCCGCCGGTGCACCGGAGCCCGAACTCGTCCTCCCCGAGCAGCCCGAAGGCCAGCGCAGCCAGTCCGGGAACCCCCTCGTCGCGTGCCTGTCCGACGCCCTGCGCTTCTACATGGAATTTCACCGGCTCTATGACCAAGGCTATGTGGCGCACGTGCACGACGCCTTCGCGGCCTGCGCCGCCGCGGGGCGCACACCGTTCGCCACCCGGCCGGCCACGGTCGACGTCGAAACGGATTCGCCCCTGCTGATGGGTACCACGGTGGCCGATTTCCGCGGGCTGTGGGGGTTGGCGCCGAACGCCAGGATCGTCTCCGACAACAACCCCGGGCACTGCTTCGACGAATTGATTTCCTCGATCGGCGCCCTGGCCCGGGACGTGGGACTCCGGACGCCGACGGGCTGAAACCGGACAGCATGGCTGAGCCAATGCGGGGGGTGCCCACACGGGTCTGCGGATCGCTAGAAGGGTCGCCGCTCGCTAGGATGGTAGCTGCGCCGAGGTGACATGAGGCGGAACTTGTTGCACCCAGCCAAAGGAACACCCCTCATGTCACAGCCAGCCCTCACCATCATTGCCCCTGGACAGGCGGCCGGCCGCAGGCGCCGCCTGCTCGAAATCGCCGGGGCCGCCGCGATCGCCGCCACCTACATCTTCCTGGTGCTGACCCAGCCCGCTGACATTGCCAACGGCCCGGCCAGCTTCTCGGCCCTCGTTGCCCTCGGCGGCTTCCTGCTCGGCGCTGTGCTGCTGATTGTGGCCGTCCTGCCGGCGCTGCCCACCTCTACCGTGGTGCTCATCCCGGTGGCGCTGGTCCTGAACGTGGTCCTCGGACAGCTGATGGGCAGCACGGGCCTGCCGTTCTACATCGACGCGGTCGGCACCGTCCTGATCGCCGTTCTCGCCGGACCCGCAGCGGGTGCCGCCACGGGCGCGCTGAGCAGCATTGTCTGGTCCTTCTTCAACCCCACCGTCCTGCCGTTCGCCGCCGGTGCCGCCCTCATCGGCTTCCTCGCCGGCATGGCCGCCCGCGGCGGCCTGTTCCGCCGCTTCTACCTCGCCCCCGTCGCCGGCTTCGTCACCGGCATCCTGGCCGGCGTCGTCTCCGCCCCGATCGCCGCGTTCGTCTTTGGCGGCACGTCAGGGCTGGGTACCGGGGCGATCGTCAGCGCCTTCCGCGCCATGGGCGACACTCTCCTGGCCGCCATCACCAAGCAGGCGCTGATTTCCGACCCCATGGACAAGGCGATCGTCTTCACCATCGCGGCGCTGCTCGCCTACGCCCTGCCCCGCCGCACCACCTTCCAGTTCCCCTTCGTGCGGCGCTACCGGGTGCTCGCCGGCAAGGCCCCGGCAGCACCGGAGGCCTGAGCCCCGCGGCGGCTGGGACACCCTGACCTTGGGACACTGACACAGCGACCATGACACCGCGACTGCACCCCTTCACCACGCTGACCCTCGCCGTATGCGCCGCCGTCGTCACGACGGCGGCCGCGTATTGGCCGTTGTCTGTCGCCGTGGCCCTCGCCGCGGTGATCCTTGCCGCGCGCCATGGCATTGCGGGGCGCGTCCTGACCGCAGGAGCCGTGATCCTGACGCCCCTGTGCCTGTCCCTGCTGGTGCTGCACGGTCTCTTCTTCCCTGAGGGCCAGACCGTGCTGGCCCAGTGGGGCCCGGCGAGGGTCACGGCCGAGGGTCTGGGCTTCGCGCTGGAGCTGGGAACCCGGACCACGGCCTGCGTGCTGGTATTCCTGCTCTTTTCCTTCACCGTGAGCGTCCCCGACCTCGTCTCCGCCCTCGCCGGGCGCAGGATCCCGCCGCAGTTCGGCTTCGTCCTGGCCTCCACGCTCACCCTCCTGCCCGCCGTCGCGGGCCGCCTGGCCCGGATCCGGCAGGCCCAGGAAACCCGCGGGATGGTGGTCGGACGCGGCCT
>Ga0207691_10005729_pt1 | contig 12011 bp, 9 predicted proteins | sample KBSM13metaG_FD_184327 | JGI IMG/M metagenome (GOLD analysis project Ga0207691, IMG submission 184327) | Miscanthus rhizosphere microbial communities from Kellogg Biological Station, Michigan, USA - KBS M1-3 metaG (SPAdes) (version 2) | ecosystem: Host-associated > Plants > Roots > Rhizosphere >...
CGGTACGCTCGGCAGCACGACGCTGTGCGACGAATATCCTTTCGAGTCGGGCAGTGACACCGCGTACGCATGCAGCAGCGTCGATCGATGGCTGAATAGCACGCCTTTCGGATGTCCCGTCGTGCCCGAGGTGTAGCAAAGTCCCGCGGCGGTGTTCTCGTCGAACTCGGGCCAATCGAAATCGTCGCTTTCCGCCGCGACCAGGTCTTCGTAGCAAAGAAGATTCGCCAGCGTCGTCGACTTCGGCATGTGCACGCGATCGGTGAGCGCGATCCAGTGCGCGATGCGCGGGCAGTGCGGTGCGAGCTTCTCCGCGAGGGGCAGGAACGTGAGGTCGAAGAAGACGAGGCGGTCGTCGGCGTGGTCGACGATGTAGGTGAGCTGGTCGAAGAAGAGACGCGGGTTGATCGTGTGAATGATCGCTTCGATCCCCGACACCGCGTAATAGAGCTCGAAATGCCGGTAACCATTCCAGGCGAGCGTACCAACGCGCTGGGCCGGCTCGACGCCGAGACGAGTGAGCGCCCGGGCGAGCTTGCGCGCTCGCACGTGGGCTTCGCGATACGTGCAGCGATGGATGGGACCTTCGATGGTCCGCGACACGATCTCGGCATCGCCGTGGCAGCGATCGGCATGGCGAAGAATCGACGAGATCAGCAATGGACGGTTCATCATCAGGCCTAGCATGATCGTTGCCTCCGGGGCGACCCCGATGCGGTTGGAAATGATGCGGTGCAATATCGCAGCTGCCCGTCAAGCGACGGCACGGCCACACGATGCCGCCCGAAACAATTTCGGCGCGGCTTGTCTTGGGCCAAACGTGCCATTAGCATCTGACGCTTCGGCGAACGTACTCGAGCAGACGCTGACGCGCACCGCCGTTCGCCACCGCGGGCAACGACCCGCGGACCCGTAAGCAGTGAGGAGGAGCCATGGTTCGACGCGTGCGCGGTATCGTCTGGGCGGCTGTGATCGGCGCGTTTGGGGTCGGGGCCGCGGGTGCCGGCCCTGCGGCTGCAGACGTGAAGATCGCGTTCATCGATCCCTTGTCCGGCGGTGCTGCCAGCACCGGCATTCTCGCGCAGAAAACGCACCAGTTCTATATCGACGCCATCAATGCCGCTGGCGGCATCAATGGGGAAAAGATCCAGCTGCTGTCGTACGACAACAAGGTGAATCCGCAGGAATCACTGATCCAGCTCAAGAAGGCGCTCGACGAGGGCGCGCGGTTCGTCGTCCAGGGCAACGGCAGTGCGGTCGCACTCGCGATCACCGAGGCGGTGGAGAAGCACAACGAGCGCAACCCGGGCAAGGAGGTGCTGTTCCTCAACTACGCCGCGGTCGATCCCGCGCTCACCAACGAAAAGTGCAACTTCTGGCACTTCCGCTTCGACGCGGATGCAGACATGAAGATGGCGGCGATGACGGACGTGATCGCCAAGGACCCGAAGGTCAAGGCCGTTTATCTCATCAACCAGGATTACTCGTTCGGCAAGGCGGTGGCTGCGGCCGCGCGCAAGATGCTTACCGAGAAGCGCCCCGACATCAAGATCGTCGGCGACGAGCTCCATCCGCTGCAGAAGGTGCAGGATTTCTCGCCGTACGTCGCGAAGATCAAGGCGTCCGGCGCCGACACCGTCATCACCGGCAACTGGAGCAACGACATGGTGCTCCTGATCAAGGCCGGCAAAGACGCGGGTTTGAAGGTCGGCTGGCAGACGTATTACGGCGGCAGCCCCGGCACCGTCACCGCCGTGGGCGAGGCGGGCGTCGATACGCTGAAGCAGGTGTCGGAGTGGCACAAGAATGCAACGCCGGATCTCGATGCGACCGTTGTTGCTTTCGACAAGCGCTTCCCGGGCAAGGAGAACGAATACGCGTATTGGCGCGCGCGGAACATGTGGGAGATGTTTGCGGCGGCGGCGAAAAAGGCCGGGTCGAACGATCCGGTCAAGATGGCGAGAGCGCTCGAAGGGATGAAGATGCAGACTTCGCTCGGCGAGGTCGAAATGCGCGCCGACAACCATCAGATCCTGCAGCCGCTCTACGTGTCGACGCTGTCGAAGGGCGTGAAGTACGACGCCGAAGGCACGAATCTCGGGTGGAAGACGGACGCGAAGGTCGAGGGCAAGTCCACGGCGCTGTCGACGACGTGCAAGATGGAGCGGCCGAAGTAGGGCGGCTTGGGGTCGAGCGTCCGATGACAGGGGCGTGCCGGGACGGCTCCTGCCGATCTCAACACGGCGCACTCCGCGCGTTGGCACCGTGCGTTCGGCCCTGTGAGACCGGGATTGCAGATGCTTGAGCTTACCGCCGTCTCGCTCCTGAACGGCGTCGTCTACGGTCTCCTGCTGTTCATGCTGACGAGCGGCCTCACGCTCATCTTCAGCATGATGGGCGTGCTCAACTTCGCGCATGCGAGCGTGTTCATGCTCGGCGCGTACTTCTCGTTCCAGTTCGGGCGATGGGTCGGCTTCTGGCCCGCGCTCGTACTGGCGCCGCTCGCGTGCGGCCTCATCGGCGCCGCCATCGAGCGCTACGGGCTGCGGCGCGTGCACCCCAAGGGACACGTGGCGGAGATCCTGTTCACGTTCGGGCTCGCTTACCTGATCGAGGAGGTCGTCACGATGCTGTGGGGCCGCAACGCCGTCGCGAACAACGTCCCTGAGATCATCGATTTCTCGTTGTTTACGCTGTTCGGCACAAGCTTCCCTGCTTACAAGGGGCTGATGATGGCGATTTCGGTCGCCATGTTCATCGGCCTCTACCAGGGACTGAAGCGCACGCGGATCGGCCTCATCATCCAGGCCGCGCTCACGCATCCGCAGATGGTGGGCGCGCTCGGACACGACGTGCCCGGGCTCTTCGTGCTGGTGTTCGCCATCGGCAGCGCGCTCGCCGGGCTGGCAGGCGTGATCGGCGGGTTCATGTGGCTCACGCAACCGACGCTCGCGCATTTCGTGGGACCGATCGTCTTCGTCGTCGTGGTGGTGGGCGGGCTGGGATCGCTCGCCGGCGCGCTGATCGCGTCGATGTTCATCGGCATCCTGCAGACTTTTGCAGTCGCCGTGGACTCCTCGCTGCTCGATCTCCTTCGCGTGTTCGGGGTTGCCGTCGATCGCAAGTCGCCGTTCTACGAGCTGTATTCGATCAAGGTTGCGACGGCGGCACCGATCGTGCCCTACTTGCTGCTCGTGCTGATGCTGATCGTGCGCCCGCGCGGAATTCTCGGCACGCGCGACGTATGAAGAACGGCAGCACGCTCGCCGCACCTTCGTTGCCGGTGACGGTGACGCGCAAGCCCGATCTGCGCACTTACGGCGGCTGGCTGGCGGTCGCGGTCGTGATGGCGCTCCTGCCGCACGTGCCTGGCTTGAATGCCGATTTCGGCCATTCGCTGCTGAGCCAAATGGGCATCGCTGCCGTATTCGCGCTCTCCTACAACATGCTGCTCGGGCAGACGGGCCTGCTCTCCTTCGGCCACGCGGTGTACTTCGGGCTGGGCGGGTACGCGGCAATCCATCTCATGCGAGCGATCAACCACGGCCTGCCGATTCCGATGCCACTCGTGCCGCTCGCGGGCGCCGCGGCGGGGCTCCTGTCCGGCATTCTGTTCGGCGCGGTGTCGACGCGACGCGCGGGCACGATCTTCGCGCTGATCTCGCTCGGCATCGGCGAGCTCGTCTACGCGTCGACGTTCATGCTGCCCGCGCTGTTCGGCGGCGAGGAGGGGATCACCGCGAATCGCACCCGGGCGCCGGCGCTGTTCGGGCTCACGCTCGGGTCGCAGCTCGAGGTCTACTACGTCATCGCGGTGTGGGCGCTCATCGCCGCCATGCTGATGCGCGCCTTCACTCGCACACCGCTCGGGCGGATGTGCAACGCGGTCCGGGACAACCCGGAGCGCGCGGAGTTCATCGGCTACAACGCGCAGCATGTGCGCTTCTTCGCGTTCGCGTTCGCGGGCATGTTCGCGGGCCTCGCCGGCGGCTTGCACGCGATCAACTACGAGATCGTCGCAGCGGATGCGATCGGCGCCCAGCGCTCGGGCACGGTGCTGCTGATGGCATACATCGGCGGCGTCACGCATTTTGCGGGGCCGGTCGTAGGCGCCATCACGCTTACGTGGCTGCAGACCAGCCTGAGCGCGTACACAGGCGCATGGCTCCTGTACATCGGCCTTTTCTTCATGGCGATCATCCTGTTTGCGCCTTCCGGACTCGCCGGCCTCATAGCGATGCACCGTGCAATCGTCCGCACGCGAGCGTTCCCTGCAGTGCTCGCTTCGTATTTCGTCGCGCTCGTTCCTGCGCTCGCCATGGGCGCAGGCGCCGTGCTGCTGATCGAAATGTGCTTCCGGGTTTCGACGGAAGCGGAGCGTGGGACGCAACTGCGTTTCCTCGCCGTCGCGCTGGATCTCTCGACCCCATGGCCGTGGATTGGCGCCGCCGGTCTGCTCATCGTCGGCTTCGCTGCGTTTCGCGCGAAGCGCGGGCGGGTGGTGGCCGCGTGGGCTCGGGCGACCGACGAAGTCGCAGTGGAAAGGACGCACCCGTGAAGCGCCGCCCCATGGGCGTAGCGCCCCGAAGCGCGATAGCGCGGAGGGTAGTCCAGTGAGCCTGAAGGGCCGCCCCGAGGGCGAACTTGCCCCGAAGCGCGACAGCGCGGAGGGTACTCCACTGGCCGCGCGCAGTTCGCCCGCCGCGACCGAGGCGGCGCCGGCGCTGCAACTCTCCGATGTGCAGAAGAGCTTCGGCTCGACGCTCATCATTCGAGGTGTCTCGCTCGACGTGCGGCGCGGCGAGCGACTGGCGATCATCGGCCCGAACGGCGCCGGGAAGTCGACGCTCTTCAACTTGATCAGCGGACGGCTCCGCCCGACCAGCGGATCCATCCGCTTGAACGGCGAGGAGATCGCCGGCGCGCCTCCGTATCGCATCAACCGGCGCGGACTCTCGCGCAGCTTTCAGGTGACGAATATCTTTCCGCGCCTCTCGGTGTTCGAGAACGTCCGCTGCAGCGTGCTGTGGTCGCTCGGCCACCGTTACAACTTCTGGCGGCGCGCCGACAAGCTCTCCGACGCCAACGAGCGCACGGAGCATACGCTGGAGCAAATCCGCATGACGGCGCGGCGCGACACGCCGGCAGGCGTGCTGACGTACGCGGAGCAGCGCGCGCTCGAGATCGGCATCACGATCGCCGGCGGCGCGAGCGTGATCCTGCTGGACGAGCCTACGGCGGGGATGAGCCGCAGCGAGGCGGACCATGCGGTCGAGCTCATCCGGACGGTCTCGCAGGGACGCACGCTGGTGATGGTCGAGCACGATATGAGCGTCGTGTTCGATCTGGCCGACCGGATATCGGTGCTCGTCTACGGCGAAGTGATCGCCACCGACGTCCCGTCACGGATTCGCGAGAACACAGCGGTGCGGACGGCCTATCTCGGAGCCTCGATGGATGCTTGAGGTGAGCGACCTGCACGCGTATTACGGCAAGAGCCACATTTTGCAGGGCATCACGTTTCACGTTGCCGAAGGCGAGATCGTGAGCCTGCTCGGCCGCAACGGCGCCGGCCGGTCGACCGCAATCCGGACGATCATGGGTCACGTTCGCGCGGTCGGCTCGATCCGCTTCAAGGGAGAGCGCATCGACCAGCTCAAGACCCACGAGATCGCGAGGCGCGGCTTGGGCTACGTGCCGGAGGATCGTGCGATCTTTCCGACGCTCAGCGTACGCGAGAACCTCATTCTCGGGATCAAGCCCGGCGGCGCTCCGGGCCGGTGGACGCAGGACGACGTGCTCGACCTCTTCCCGATGCTGCGCGAGCGGATCGATGCACCGGGGGGCGTGCTGTCGGGAGGCGAGCAGCAGCTCCTCACGATCTGCCGGACGTTGATGGGCGATCCGGACCTCATCATGGTGGACGAGCCGACCGAGGGTTTGGCACCGATGGTGACCGAGCGTGTGCGGGCGCTGCTCGAGGAGATCGCAAGCCGTGGCGTCGCGATCCTGCTGATCGAGCAGAAGCTCACGATCGCGCTCGCCATCTCGCATCGCCTCTACGTGATGGGGCAGGGCCGGATCGTGTTCGAAGGCACGGCCGCGGAGTTGCGGCAGAACGAAGGCGTGCGCAAGGAGTGGCTGGAGATCTAGGTCTCGCAATGGGCAGAATGTCGCGCGGGCATCGTGCCACGCCTTGTTGGCGGCCGGATGCGCACACGGGACGATGACGGACTGAACACCGGGAGAGAGTAGACGATGACGGCTCGATACGACTTGCAGCGCGATGCGGCGGTGATCACGCTCGACAACCCGCCGGTGAACGGCCTCGGCCACGCGACCCGGGCGGCCGTGGCCTCCGGGATCGAACGCGCGAACGCAGACTCCTCCGTCGAAGTCGTCGTGATCATCGGCGCCGGCAAGGCGTTTTCGGGCGGTGCCGACATTCGCGAGTTCAATACGCCGAAGGCCACCGCGGAGCCGAGGCTCGTGACCGTGATCCGCGCGATCGAAGCAAGCGCCAAGCCGGTCGTTGCCGCCATCGGCGGCGCATGCATGGGCGGCGGGCTCGAGCTCGCGTTAGGGTGTCACTTTCGCGTCGCGCGGCCCGACGCGATCATCGCGCTGCCGGAGGTCAGGCTCGGCCTGCTGCCCGGTGCAGGCGGCACGCAGCGGCTGCCGCGCGTCGTCGGCGTCGAGCGCGCGATGCAGATGATCGTGACCGGTGCGAGCGTGCCCGCAAAGGCTTTGCGCGATACCCGCCTCTTCGACGCGATCGTGGATGGCGATTTGCTGGAAGGCGCGCTGGCGTTCGCCCGCAACGTCGTCGCCGAGCAGCGCCCGCTCGTGCGCGTGCGCGACCTCGCCATTGGTTGTCCCGACATCGCGGACATCGTCGCGACGACCCGCGCCAAGGCTGCCGTCGACGCGAAAGGCCAGCCCGCGCCGCAACGATGCATCGACGCGGTGGAGGCGGCCGTCACGAAGCCGTTCGATGAGGGCCTCGCATTCGAGCGCAAGATGTTCGAGGATCTCGTCGCCACGCCCGAATCGCGGGCGATGCGCCACGCGTTTTTCGCGGAGCGGGCGGCCGCGCGCATTCCGGGCGTTGCCGAGACGACGCCGACCCGCTCGATTGCCTCCATTGGCGTAATCGGCGCCGGCACGATGGGAACCGGCATTGCGATGAATGCCCTGTCGGCCGGTCTTCCGGTCGTGCTGCTGGAGACGAGCCAGGAGGCGCTCGATCGCGGCGTCGCGACGATCCGACGGAATTACCAGGCGTCGGTCGACCGCCGAAAGCTGGCGTCGGACGCGCTCGAGCGCAGCATGTCGCTGCTCCGGCCCACACTCGCCTATGACGACGTTGCCGCCGTCGATCTCGTCATCGAAGCGGTGTTCGAGGAGATGGAGTTGAAGCGCGAGGTCTTCGGCGCGCTGGATCGCGTGGCGAAGCCCGGCGCCATCCTCGCCAGCAACACGTCGACGCTGGACTTGAACCGCATCGCGGCTGCGACGACCCGGCCGCAGGATGTGATCGGCATGCACTTCTTCAGCCCGGCCAACGTGATGAAGCTGCTGGAAGTGGTGCGGGGCGAGAAGACACGCGATGACGTGCTGATGACGGTGATGGCGCTCGCGAAGAAGATCGGCAAGACGGCCGTCGTTTCGGGGGTCTGCGATGGCTTCATCGGCAACCGGATGGTCGAGCAGTACCTGCGCCAGGCCATGTTCCTGCTCGAGGAGGGCGCGTCGCCGCCACAGGTCGATGCCGCGCTGGAAGACTTTGGCATGGCGATGGGCCCGTTCCGGATGAGCGACCTTGCCGGCAACGACGTAGGCTGGCGGATCCGCAAGCGGCGGTACGTCGAGAAGCCGCAGGTCGCGTACTCGCGGATTGCCGACCGCCTTTGCGAAGCCGGACGCTTCGGGCAGAAGACCGGCAAGGGCTGGTATTCGTATGAGGCCGGGCAGCGCAAGGCGATCCCGGACCCCGCCGTCGACGCGTTGATCGCGAGTTACCGCGCGGGACTGGGGATCGAGCCCCGCGCGATCGGCAACGAGGAAATCGTGGGCCGTTGCGTTCTGGCGCTGGTGAACGAAGGCGCCCGGCTACTGGAGGAGGGCATTGCGCTCCGCGCCTCGGATGTCGACGTCGTCTACATCGCCGGCTACGGCTTTCCGCGATATCGAGGCGGCCCCATGTTCCATGCCGATCTCGTGGGACTGCCGCGCGTCATCGCCGCGATGCGCTCCTTCGCCGATGCGCCTCGTGCCGACACGCGTTTCTGGGAGCCGGCACCGCTGCTCGTCCGACTCGCGGAGGCGGGCGGCGCCCTGAGCTCATGACGTTGCCTTGAGGTCGCGTCGAGGTTGCCTTGAGGTTGCCTTGAGGTTGACAACAGGTATCGTCGGGCGCGCCTCGCGGTGACGAAGTGGGGGGCCGCGCGTCGCCTTCGTCTCAAGCGCGGGCCGACCCGCCTTTGGCTTTTGCCGTCGCGGTCGCGATGAAATCCATCAGGGGCGGCGACAGGCAATCGTAGGGCTCGAGCCCAAGCTGCTTGAGCCTCGCCCTCACGGCGCCCATGCCCGCGGGGTCCGCGCCCGATTCGATGATCGACGACACGAACGCCGCGAATTCGGGCGGCGACCATCCTTTCTCCGGCGAGAGCTCGGTATGGATGAAGTCGAAGCCGTAGAGCGGATGCGCCTTGTTCTCGATTCGGCCGTACATGTGGACGCCGCACCCCGTGCACGCGTAGCGCTGAATCGTTGCGTTCGAGTCGACGACCCTGAGCTTGTCGCCGTTAGCTGAGACCGAGAGCTTGTCGCGCGGCACCACGGCGACCTGGGAGAAGAGCGCGCCCGCGGGCTTCCAGCACCGCGTGCAGCCGCAGACGTGGTTGTGCGCACTCTGGCTCTTGATCGAAAGCGTGACTTTCCGATCGGCGCATTTGCAGGCCAGCGTTCCGCCGGCGAAGTTCGGGTCAGCGGCGGGGACTCCATTGTCGACGGCAGGGTGGATGGCAGGTGTCATGGAAACTGATGAAGCCATGGTCGTGCGTCCTCCGGATGAGGTTGGCGAAAGCCGGCGCGCTGCAGGTCTTGCGAGTGCCGGGGAACTCAAAATCCTGAACCTAAAAACCGCAATGTGCAATCGCGCGTGGACCGGTCGCCTTACTCCGTACCTTCGACGCTACTTTTGTTGGGCGGATAGACGCCCGCGAGGCGGGCGATCAGGATTGCGAGGAAGAGCGTGCCGATGAGCTGTTCGGAGACGCACAGCGAACGAGCCTGGCGCGAGACGGGCGTGATGTCCCCGAAGCCGGTGCTCGTGAGCGCGGTGAAGCTGAAGTACAGATAGTCGTAGGTCGCGAGCGTCGCGACTGCGCCGCCGACGGCGAATGACTCCGCGTACAGGTGGCCCACGATGGCGTAAAGGTAACCCCACAGCACGCCGATGATCAGATACGCGGAGGCGGCGCCGAACAGCCGGTCGGCGGTGATCACGTCGCGCTCGAACACGTAGCGCAACAGATAGGCGAGCGTCAACCCATAGAGTCCCGCGCCGAAGCACGCAGACAAGAACAGATAGTGGGCCTCGTCCGTCGAAATCCCGAGCCAGTGGAAGGCTGCTGCCGGGATGGCGAGCAGGAACGCGATGACGAACGAAAGCCGGGTGCGTCCCACCGCGGCAACCGCGGCGATGACGACCGCGGTGCCCGTGACGTTGACCAGGAATCGTCCTGCCGGCGTAGGCTCGATGAACGGCACGCCGATGATGAGCGTAAGCAGGACGAGAAAGAGATAGAAGCAGCGCTGGTAGAAGATGCGGCCGATGGCCGCGCGTGCCGTGGTGATCGCCATGAGGGCCCCGTCTGGCGCGTGGCGCCTGCGTATGCACGGCGAACCCCTTCGCCGGCGCGCGCACTATACCGCATGTGTCGCCGCATTGTCGCGAGATGCGATTGCATGCTACGGTGACGGAGGGAGGTCGAATGCGCCGCGTATGCAGGCGAGCCTTCGTACCCGCGGATGGTGCAGGACATCGAACGCAGAGTCGCCGCATGCGGGTTGTACCGATGATGAGCTTGTCGACCATCACCCGTGTTGTGCGCGTCGTCGCCGTCATGCTCGCGGTCGCTGTCGCGACGCCGACCGGCGCGGCGGACGAGCCGAAAGTGCTGCGGCTCTCGCTGCCGGACATCGCCTACCTCGACCCGCAGCAGATCACCGATCTCTACTCGGCGCGCGTCGCTATCGCGATCTTCGAGGGCCTCTACCAGTTCGACTATCTGGCGAAGCCGGCACGCGTCGTGCCCAATACGGCGGTCGCGATGCCGGAGATCTCCGCCGACGGCCGCACGTGGACCATCCAAATCAGGCCGGGCATTCTCTTTGCGAGCGCACCCGCGTTCAACGGCAAGCCCCGCGAGCTGAGCGCCCAGGACTACGTCTATTCGCTCACGCGCAGGCTCGATCCGAATCTCAAGCGCGGCGGCGATCCGGTGTTGACCGACCTGATCGACGGCGCCCGCGCAGTCGTCGATGCGGCGGCCAAAACTGGCAAGCTCGACTACGACGCCAGGATCGAAGGCCTGCAGGCCGTTGATCGCCACACGCTCCGCATCAAGCTCACGAGGGTCGACTACACGGTCCTCGAGCGGCTTGCCGACCTCGGCTCGTTCGCCGTCGCGCGCGAAGCGGTCGAAGCGGAGGGCGCGGAAGTCGTGAGCAAGCCGGTGGGTACGGGTCCGTTTCGATTGCAGGAATGGACGCGCGGGTCGCGCGTGACTCTCAGCGCCAACCCGCAATATCGCGCGATCGCCTTTCCGGACAGCGACGATCCCGCGCTCAAGGCGATGGTGGCGACGATGAAAGTACGCAGGCTTCCGGCGCTCGCGCGTATCGAGATCTCGATCATCGAAGAGCAGGTGCCGGACTTGCTGGCCTTCGATCAGGGCAGCCTCGATTACATCGGGCTGACCGGCGGCATCCTGTCGCGTCTCCTCGACAACGGCAAGCTCAAAGCCGACTACGCGCGCCGCGGCGTGCAGCACTTCCGCTATCCGCTGCCGGCGCTGATCTACACGTATCTCAACCAGGACGACCCGATCGTCGGCGGCAACGCGCCGGAGAAGATCGCCCTGCGCCGGGCAATCGCAATGGGCTTCAACAGCGACGAGTTCATCAAGGTGTTCTACGGCGGCGAAGGGACGCCGGCGAACCAGTTGCTGCCACCCGGAACCAGCGGCCACGACCCCAGGATCGTAGCGAAGTCCGCTTACGATCCGGCGGCGGCGCGCGCGTTGCTCGATCGATTCGGATACAAGGATCGTGACGGCGACGGCTTTCGCGAAATGCCGGACGGGAAGCCGCTCACGCTCGCGCAAAGCTCGCTGCCCGACAGCCTGAGCCGCGAAGGCGACACGCTCTGGCTCAAGAACATGACGGCGATCGGGCTCCGCATGACGGTCAACACGCAGCAGTTCAGCGATCTCCTGCGGCAGAGCAGGGCGGGTCAGCTGATGATGTTCAACCTCGGCTTTCGCGCCAGCGAGCCGTCCGGTTACAGCCTGCTCGCCACGCTGTGGGGCAAGTCGGGGCCGGACATCAACCACTCACGCTTCCGCAATGCCGACTACGACGCCGCGTTCGAGTCGTTCTTGCGCACGCCCGATGGACCCGCTCGGGTTGCGCTCGCGGAGAAGATGTCCAACGTCGTCAACGCGTTCGTGCCGATCGTGCTGCAGGTCAATCCGGTCGGCAATGCATTTGCGCAGCCGTGGCTTCTGGGCTACTACCCGTCGCAGTTCGGCTTCGCGTGGAAGTACATGGACATCGATCTCGACAGGAAATCGGCGGCTTCTCGCAACCAGGGAAGAGCCAAATGAAGCAGAAGATCCTCGTCGTCGTCCAGGAGTACCCGCAGGTGTCGGAAACGTACATCAAGAATGAAATCGATGCGCTCGCGCAGCGATTCGATCTTGAATTGCTCGCGCTCGTGCCCG
>Ga0207691_10005732_pt1 | contig 12009 bp, 5 predicted proteins | sample KBSM13metaG_FD_184327 | JGI IMG/M metagenome (GOLD analysis project Ga0207691, IMG submission 184327) | Miscanthus rhizosphere microbial communities from Kellogg Biological Station, Michigan, USA - KBS M1-3 metaG (SPAdes) (version 2) | ecosystem: Host-associated > Plants > Roots > Rhizosphere >...
AAGCTGCTGGCGACAGGATCGGACCGTTCCGCCAGCAGCTTCGGCGCCGGCTCCGGCACGTTTGCCAGCGCGGCAGGATCGGTGTCGAGGATCGACGGAAGCGCCTCCGTCATCCAGCTCATGAACGACGCCGCCTCGGATGCAGGCGCATCGACGCCCTTTTCGTACAGCCGATGCACGGCGCGCTTGACCCTCGCGTGCAGACGCGCGGTGTCGCCGCCGTAGATGCGGCTGGAGAGCGCGATCAGCCGACCGAGTTGCCACGCCGCCGCATACGACACATCGAACGTGCCGCTCTGTTCGTCGTAGATCAGCGCGGCGTCGGCGGTGGGCGGCGGCCAGGGGATGTCGAACCTGCGGACCGGATTCGGCACGAGTGGTCCGTGGAACCAGGCGAACGACGACTGCCCGGCGCGCGTGTCGTGGCCGAGCGGCATGTAGCCCTGCTCGATCGCGCGGCGGACCGATTCATCGGCCGCGTTGCCCGCCGCCGCGGGAGCGGGCGCGCGCAGCCGCAGCGCTTCGCCTCCCGCCGTGGCGTTGCGCACCAGGCCGCGCGCGAGCGTGTCGAAGTCGCCCGCGGGCGCGCGGCAGATGTACGTCCACGAATGCAGCGAGACGAGGCGGACCTTCGTGATGTTCGCCGGCGGCCAGATGCGATTCGGCTCGAGGTGTGGTCCGAATCCTTCGAGCGAGACGAGATGCACGATGTGATGCGGCTTCGTCGCCGGCGACGGCGGGAAGCGGTTGGCGACGGCGACCGAGAACCAGCCGTCGCCGAGGATCGGCGTGATCTTTCCGGAGACATCGACCTTGCGGCAATGCGTGAGCCAGGGCAGGTCGTCTTTGAACGGAACGATCGCGGCGAAGGTCTCCTGCTTGATGTCGATGGCCCAGCATTCGCCGGCCAGCTCGGCGGGCGTGCAGGTGATGTTCGGTCCGAGCGTTCCGGCGGGCGGATTGACGACGCTGCTCACCTTGTACCGGCCGCGCTTCACCGGATCGTGCGCGTCGTCCGCGCCGATGCTTCCAACCGGCGCTTCGATTTCATCGTCGGTGAAGAGCAGCAATGCGAGCCAGGGATGCGTCTGCCGCGTGATGCCGTTGCCGAGGTCGCGCTCCCACGGCAGACCGGGCTCGAAGAAGGTGATGTTCGGCAGGCTTTCGCTGAACGCTCCCTCGCTCCCCGGCGGGAAGAACGATTCGACATCCCCCTCGGGCAGTTGAAATCGCGGAGCGTCGACGCGGATCTCTTCCGTCGTGTTCGGATACGAGCGCGAGCCGCCGCTCCAGGTCAGCTGATGCGATGCAGTGATGGTGTAGCGGCCCGCGCCGAGCGCGGGGACCTGGCTGTCGACGAAGCGGATCGTGCCGAGGGAGGCGTTGTCGCGACGGGTGCGGATCATGCGGTCTCCCAGGGCCGGCCGGCCAGCGGCGGCGCGACGAAGAGCGTCGAGGCGTTGGCCGCGACCGCGCTCATGTCGTCGTTCGTGTCGATGCCGTACTGCGCGATCACCGCCGCGAAATTCGCGCGGCTCTGCTTCACCGCGGCGGAGGCGATCGTGCTCGCGATCGCGGCGATGCGATTGGCGTCGACAGCCGGCTTGCGCACGACATCGGGCTGGTCGCTGCGGATCGGCAGGAACGCGCCGTCGATCGGCACCGGATCGTGCGAGACCCGCTCGCGCGGGAAGGCCTCCGGTCCATGCAACGCCGGCAGCGCGGGGCGGAGGCTGCGCACGCCGAGCAGCCGGTCGGGAAGGATCTTCGTGTCCGGCAGCGGCGGCCCGGGCAGCGGCTCGCCCCACATCCCTTCCGGCACGCCGTTGAAACTCGGCATGCTGTCCCACTGATCGATGGCCACGCTGCCGCCGCCCTGCATCGTCATCGTCAGCGTGGTGACCGACTGAACGCCGGTCTGCTTCATGCCGCGCACGCTGATCGATTCATACGCCGTCGGCTTGTGCGACCTGACCTGCGCGCCGCGCAGATCGATGCGCGTCGCGGGAAAGACGCTGCCCATCGTGAGCTCGAGCGCGGCGGGCCGCGCGATCCAGACGTCGCCCTCTTTGCCCGACACGCCGCCCGCGAAGGTGATGGTCGTGACCTGCGGCGCTTCGGCCGCATTCGATCCGGCGCCGAGCATCGTCGCCGGCTTGCGCCTCGGCGGCAGCAACTGATCGAACCGGTCCCAGTCCATCGCCGGCGGAGCGACGCGCGGGGCGCCGAACGAAACGCTGAAGGAGAGGATGTACCAGTCGATCTCCACGCGGCCGCCGGTCGGCGGTCCCCAGATCTCGAGCGACGCGCCGAGCTCCACGCTCACCGTCACGGTGGTGAAGAGAAGATTGAGCCGGTACGAAGCGCCGATGCTGACGGCGACGAGTCCGCTGTAGAAGAACGGCTTCCATTGCAGGAGGAAGTCGGCGCGGGCGATGAACCAGGCGCGCAGGTCGCCGGAATGGAACTGCACCTGCAGCAGGCCGCCCCCCATCGCGCACGTCGGCGTCAGCGCGAAGTACGCCTCGCCGGCGATCGTGACGTTGTCGTTCACGTGCCACGAGAAGCCGAGGCGCGGAACGCGCGGGTAATGGTCCGGAATCCGGAACGCCGGGTGATAGCCGCCGAGCGTGAGGACGAAGTCGCCGCCGTGCTTTCCGTCGAACCAGGCGAAGAGCGCGAATCCGCCCGTGAGCTTGCAGGCCGGATCGAGCACGTAGGAGTTGTCCGCGAGGATCGCCGACGCGCCGAAGAATCCGTCGTCGAAGCGGATCGTCGCCTGCAGCCCGAGCTCGGCGTAGACGAAGGCGCGGGAGTCATCGCCCTGCGGCAGGCGCAGACGGGAGATGCCGAGGAGTGCGATCTCCGTCTTGCCGCCGAAGATCACGAAGAGGATGGCGTTCGACTTCACGATCTCGTAGGTCGTGAACTGCAGTCCGGCGGCGAGCCAGTGCGTGCCGTGCGCCGGCTGCACCCACTTCCCGTCGTTGAGCTTTTTCAGCGCGACGTCGGGCGTGGCGTTCTCGCCGCCGATCTTCTTCGGATCATCGAGCGCGGCGAGCAGCGGGAAGTCGCCGACCTTGTCGCGGTCGGGGAGACGGAGCGCGCGGTTGTAGCCGAAGCCGGCGCAGATGCCGGTGACGAAGCAGAACGCCGGTCCGCCGAGCGACTTGCGGAAGAAGGCGAAGACGAACATCGACGGCGCGTCGTCGACGACCGTGTACGAGCCGAGCGCCGCCAGCGACCAGCTCGCGGCCTTGATCACCGCCTTGCCGTCGTAGCGCGTCGTTCCCGCGGGATCGGTCCCGGTGACCAGCGCGGCCTCGATGCCGATCGCTCCGGTCTGGAACGAGACGCCGAGGCCCGAGAGGGCGAAGTTGTAGGTGCCGGGCTGGCCCGCGCTGGCGAGCGGAACACTCACGCTGAATCCGCTCAGCGCGACGTTGAGCGATTGCACCGTGACGCTCGCGTCGAGGGCCAGCGTGAGCACGTGATTCGGGTTCTCGCGCGGCCAGCGCACCGTCACGCGCGTGCAGCGCAACGGTCCGAACGAGCGCTGGATGGGGAAGGCCACTTCGCCTTCGTCGCCGACGCCTTTCGATGCGTCGAGCCAGACGGCGAGCTGCGTCGGCGCGCCGCCGCGGATGATGCGCGCCGCGGTCGCGGAGAACGTCGGGTTGGCCGGCTGATTGTCGGAGCCGGGGCCCGGCTTCCCAGAGGAGAGGAGGTTGCGGACGACCGGATTCTTCACCGCGCCGCCCGACCCGCCGGCGCCGAGCGGCACGCCGATCGAGTCGCAGCGGATGACGCCACCCCAGTCGATGGCCGACGTGTTCGTGAAGTCGAGGCGGAAGTAGTAACGCGCTTCGATGGCGTTGAGCGTCACGCCGCGGACGTCGACGAGCGGCCGTCCTTTCGCGCCGGTGATGTCGAAGCCGACGCTGGCCAGCTGCAGGACGGGGCGGAACGAGAGCGACCGTCCCGTGCCGCTCGGCGTTGCGCGCAGCAGCGTGATCGTCGCTCCCGGCGCGGTGATCTTCCGGTCGGGATCGAACGAGTCGCGGCGGACCCACGCGTTGTCGTCCTTCTCGTTCGACAACCACTTTCCGCCCTGCACGACGATGCCGGGTCGCGTGTCCTGCTTGCGCGTGCTGATGTCGGGCGCGGTGAGGCGGATGCCGAAGTCGGTCGCGCCGCCGCCCGCGTCGCTGGTCTGGATGCTGAGCTTTCCGCTCTTGCCGAGATTGAGCGCCGCCTTGCCGGTGGCGGCGAGCACGGTGAGGATGTCGGCGATGAGCGTCTGCGCGATCGCCAGCGGTGTCGCGTCGTTGAATTGATCGAGCGGCGCGAGCACCCAGGCGTTGCCCTCTTTGGCCAGGAGGCGGATGTTCTGCAGGAGCTCCCCGACGCCGAGTCCCGAGTCGCCGACTTTCTTTCCCAGCCACGCCGTCGCCACCGGAGTCGCGAGCATCGCCCGCACCGCCGCCCGCACCGGCTCCGCCTTCACCTCGGCGAGCGTGCGCGCAATCGTGTCGACCGCGTTGATCTTTGCTTTGAATTCGAAGGTTGGCGCGGCATTGAACTGCACCGTCGCGGCGGCGTCGAGCTTCGCCGATTGATCGGCCGTGGCGAGGTTCAGCCAGACCCGGATCGGATGAGTGGCGCTGCCGAGGACCACCGGGTTGGGCGCGGCCAGCGGAAGAGTGAAGAGCGGCAGATGAAGATAGAGGTCCGCGACGCCCGCCCCGTCGACGCGCGCGCGGATGCCGAGCCCGATCGTCGACGAATCGCCGTCGGTGTCGTTCGCCGGCAGCACGACGAACACGCCGTTCGGCAACGCATCGCGGTCGAGCGGATACCAGCTCCACTTCTCTTCCGGCCGGGGAGGGTTTTCCGCCGCCGCCCCGAGCTGCTCGCGCAGCATCGGCAGGAAAACGCCGCGCCGCCTCGGCGTCTCGCGCAGATATTTGAGCGGGTCCTCGAACCAGTCGAGGACAAACGCGACCTTGTCCGGCGGCACCAGCTCGAGGATGCCGGCGGCCAGCCCCACGTTCCGGATCGTGGAGTTGAGTAGATCAGCCCCGAACTCGATTCGCGGCATCGATCCTCCAGAACCTGACTAATTGACGGCGTGTTGGGCGGCGGGAAGGGTGGGAGGATTTAACTCGGGTGTCGGAAGGAAGTCAACGAGGGCAGGGCTGCGGGGTAGCCCCGCTTCGTATCGAGAGCGGGGCGCGCTGGTACAGCTTCCTGCGGGTTTCGCGATTCGCGTTCAGCACTCTCGGCCTTACGGCGATGACGACCTGGTTGGCCGACACCGATTTCGGTGTCTTCTACGGCGACTAGATCGATGTGCCCGACAGTGCCCCCGGTATGCCTTGCCGACGGGTTCTTCGAAGACGAACCGACGGAATCTCTCGACATTCTCAACGATCGGGCTGAGGCAGAGAGTCCTGCTCAGGACGACGTCGAGGCCGTCAGGCTTTGCCACCACATGTTGCCGACGCCGTGCTTGACCTCACCTGCATGGATCTCGGTCTCTCGATGTAGGAAGTAACCGACTATGTGTTTCCGACCGCCGTCAACAATCGAGGACACTTCATTCTCCTAAGGGGGCGTTGGAATGGGTGCATTCCGAGGACAAAGCAGCGGAGCTAACCGATTGATATCGAATACTTTAACTTCAGCGAGCGCAATCACCGCTACTCTCCGTATGCGGTGCGCTACCCCTTCCGGTTAACGTAGCGCCAGAGCTCGCGTTCGTAGACGAAATTGACGTAGCTGGCGGTCGATGTATAATTCCGCACTCATCCCTCTTCAGCAATGATTGAATTCTGCTTTACACCCATGTTCTGGGTCTGCCGGTCGGTATCAACGACCACGCCGGTGGCGTCTGCTTTGCGAAAAGCCCGCTTATGTGTGTCTTCCGTCACAGCCGGAAGCGTCGAGGCGTCTATCATTCAGGAACAAATTTGGCTTCCAATCGGTCTTGGAAGAGCTATATCATTCATCAATCGCCACTTAGGAGGCGCGCCGTGCCGGAACCCGACGACATCTCTTCATATCTCCGCGAGGATAACGACCCGTGGTCTAGTCCCGAAGACGATTTGCCGGCGGGCTTCTCCGCATTTCACCAACGATTTCCGGCGATCGTTTCGCCGCACTTCCCCGACGCGGAGCCGTTACCTGAGCAAGCAACGGCGGCCGACGACGACCTACAGAATCGGATCGACACCTTCCTCGAAACGCTCATTCATCCGCTGCGGTGAACGGAACACACACCGGTCGCGAGTCCCGGCGAGGGAGCAGGCGTGACGCAGTCGCCGCCATCACCTCCCATTCCATTCATTGATACCAGCGGATACGCCACCGTCTACCTCACGCTCCCGGCAGGATCGTTCTTGGATGCATGGCGGGAAGCCAAGAATCGTCTCCGTGCGGTCGACGGCGCCGTACAGAAAAATCCCGAGTTGTTGTACATCCTGGGCCAAGCCAGTATGGCGGCTCGGTTGCACCTGAAGGATTTTCGCGGACTGATCAAGCGCGTTTATCCAAGCGCCGGCTCAAAGACAATCGTTGCAAATACTGTTTTTTCGACGCCGTATTTGACGGAACGGGTCCATCGGACGGCCGATACGATCCGGGCTCTGTGTTTCGATTCATAACGCACATGCGCGTCCGTCGCACCGTGTACATCACCAATCCGGTGCTGGCCGAGTCCTACATTGTCGAGAAGCTCCGCCAACTCACAGACATCGAAGGGGGGGCCGTGGCGATTGAGGCCGGGATCGGATGGGCCGACTTCGTATTATCAGGAACGATGCATGTAGCGCAGTTCGACCGGTTCCTTGCCTGGCTCGTCGAATTCAATCGCATGCATATTCCGGCGAACGTCGGCTTGGCCGGATATACCTTCAAGCGCACGCTAACTCTGATCGGATATCCGTGGACGACTGAGAAACAGTCGGCGCCGATCATCAGCGGCTTTAAGCATCCGTCCAAGGCGCTGATCTTCATCCGCGCGAGACGCGGTCGCCTTGCCGAAGTGAAGCAAGCGCTGGGAGCGAATTTTGATCCTGTCGAAATTGGGTTCGTCGACGGCAAGCTCGATGTCATCGCGGTCTGCACTGACCCCAAGCCGCACTTCCTGCAACAGCATCAGGATTTCGTACTGCACGCGAAAGAACACTCTGTCGAGCGGATCGAAACCCATCTGATGTTCGATTCGAACAGCCCAGACGCAGGCGTTCAGCGAGCCGCGGTCGGTTCCGACTGTCATTGTGATCGTGTCGCCGAAACCGTCCAATCATTCGTGGAAGACGGCGCACTCAATGCACTGCCGATCGGCACGGCGACGGCAATCAAGAATATCGGCTTCCTCTCGTCCTCCAATGCGCGTGACTCAGCGAGTTGTTGCGACGCGCGCCCGGCCATCCTGGCGATCTGGAAAAACGTGAGCGAGTTGGTGTATCGCATCCGGAGGCAACAGGCATGGAGTCAGACACTTGGCATCTCCGAGGATGTTAGCATGTTGATCCATCGAAATATTCGAAAGAACATCGAGAGGATCGATCTTTGGTTGCTTTCGGCCGATCGCGTTCTGCGACAGCGCACCGTGGGTTCGTTCGAAGAGTTTTTGGGGCAAAGCGACAGGGCTCTGTCGTATGGCGGTGGCGTTCAGAAGGGACTGTTCGTGTCAGACTGCCTGATGAACGACTTCTATGCGAAGATGAAGGACTGTCGCGCCATGCCTCGCTTCGCTGCTGTGTATGACTCCGTTGATCACGTAATGACGGCTGTCCGCACCGGTATCGTGCGAATCCCGGTCACGAAGGCGTTTCACCTCGCTGGCTCGTTGCCCGACCTCTGGCACGAGGTCGGTTGCTATGAGTTCTTTCGCGTTCTGCCGATATCCCTATTCAAGCAACCAGTATCGCCAGCTTGGTATCGCCAACTCGCCGACTATTTTGGCGATCGTATGTCTCTGATTCATGGCTTCGACCTCGATTTTCATCGATTCGCGCGCGCGATGGTGCACGGGTGGCATGAATCGAAAACGGGGAACGAATCACAGATTTCGCAGCAATTTCGTGAATCTCAGCACGCTAAAGAGATGAGTTTTGCGTCAGTTCTGTTGAATCGACTCGTTGCAGCGCTGGAGTTTTATGTGAGAGTCGAGCAGCCAGCCCTTGCCCAGAACATTCCATTGTTACGCGCGCGAGCTTTTGTATTCATGGAGAAATTGGCGACCGAATATCTTGGAGACCGCGCCCCCAAGCGCCATGAGCTTCGTAGCTCACGAGCCCTCGATAGTCTCTCGCACGGACGATCCGACCTTGAGCTGTTGCACGATCAGGTTACAGCGAATGACATCGCACGTGCTCGCGAACGTGCCCGCCGATCGGCGCCACCCCTCACACTGAACTCCCAACCGGCGCAGCTGGTCCAATTCAGTGAGGATACGGATCTTAATGCAGTATTTCGCGATCTCTACGTTGCCATTGAGGAAAGTCGGGATCCAGTCACTCTAGTTGCAAAAAGCGCTTTCGCGCCGATGGCCGCCATCTCCCGTAGTGCAGCAATCGAATACTACAGGCGTATGGCAAAAGCTGACTGAATTTGGCGACGCTATTTTGGGGCCCGCTATGCGCAGCTCACGTCAACCTCACGCACTCTCAAGCTTTCCGAGACAATTGACGTGTCTTGAGTTAGCGCTTCGAAAAGATGGATGGTAGGTTCTATTTCAAATTTGATTCCGGTTTTCAAGTCACGTGAACGGGATTTAAATTGGAGCCGCTCGTCTTTGAACTATCTACCAGGCGGCGATGTTCGAAGGATGTCGATGGCCGAGGCGCGGTGAGTGACTATGAATGTTTGCCTGACCGTTGACACGCTCATGTTACTCAACGATCGGCGCCAGAAATGATTCAGGTCAGTACTATTCGATCGCTCTCGGATGCCGTTGACAAACTGGACTGGCTCGCGCGCAACTTCTTTGACGAGGCTGAATGGACTCCGCATAAATTTCCCTTTGGCCTGTGGTTTCGGGGCCATTCGAGGCGAGGCATGGAACTTCCGCCGCGCGCGTTTCGGCGATGTCTGCCGCCGCCGCACGACAATCGGCGCGGTTGCTGGGGCGAGACCAATGTCTATGAACATTTAAAACGTCTCGCTCCCAGGCACGAGCATACATACCATTTGCCATTCGATTGGCTGTGTCTCATGCAGCATTATTCCGTCCCGACGCGCCTGCTGAACTGATCTGAGAGCATCCTCTCCGCCCTATATTTCGTGGTCAGAGATGATCCGAAGGTGGACGGAGAGTTGATCGCTCTGAACGCAAAACACCTCAATCACGCAAGTCAAGAAAAGGCCGACGATTTCGACGGCAGGCAACGGTCACGCGATCATCGGGGCTGAGATGGCGACGACGCGCTCTCTGAAGAATTTGCGCGCCCGGGAGACTGTGAGGCGGGCGATTGCTGAGGATCCTGTGGATTTTGGACGATTGCTGGCTCGAGCGTTGCCGTCGACCGATCGCCGTATTTCCGCGGCGGCTGAACGAAGAATTGTCTTCCATACTAGTGTCTTTGCGCTGCACGGTGGAAAGATGTACAGCCCGGAGATGCTGAAGCACTATGCGGCAGATGATCGAATTCCGCTTCCGATCACCTTGGAGGAGGTAGATGAAGCGGACCGACGTAAACCGATTCTCAAACGGTATCGCGTGCCGCGGACTGCCAAGAAAGGGATACTAGATAGCCTCTTCAAGCTTGGCATTCACGAGGCGAAGCTGTTCCCGGAGGTCGATCGACAAGCCTCGTACCTGCAACACCTTTGGTGGTACGAGAAGAAGCGTGGATGGCGGGCCGCGTCGACGGGCTGCTTCGTACCGTTTTCGGAGGGGCATGGCCGACCTGATATCCTTAACTCCGCAGGCGAGGAGGTAACGAAGTGGCCGATCGTGGCAGCAACGACCTCGTGCTCGGTTTGGACGAGGAGCGCGAGATATGACCTCTCTCCCCGTCAATCTGATCCCGGCCGAGCTTCTGAACCGGCTGAACGCGGACCAAATCGTTCTGATCACCAACGAGGATCTCGACGCCCGGGTCCTCGGCACTACCGACTTCGATCCCGCATCGCTGCGGGAGCTCGACGGACTGGAGTCGCTGTCCGACTTCCGCCGGAGGGAGGAGGTCTACTCCATCACCACGGTGGTGATGCGCCTGACGCCGTCCGTCATCGGTGATGCGACGAACGGCTTCGAGCATGGAGATCGAATCGCGGCGGAACTCCAATCGCTCGTCGATCGCGAAGAACAGGTTTTCATCGTCTACGCCGTCACGCATTTCAACCACAAGCCTCTCGAGGAGATGACGGTCTTCATCGGCGGAGACTGCTACCGCACCGACCCCGGGATCAAGGATTTCGAGAGTGTTCTGATCCGGACCAAAAATCTGGCGAAGTCGATGATCCGGAAGGCAGTGCTCGTTTTTCCGGATATCCCGGCACTCCACGGCGGGAAGAAAGGCGAATGGATCATCATCGATCGATCGGGGCGCAAGATCGAGAAAATTTCCGATAAGAAAATATCCGATGAGGCGATCGTCGCTCTCGGTACGCTGCTTATCCCCGACGGCATCAAATTCCTCAACCAATACAAGGAAAAACGGGCGAGAGAGAAGGACATCTACGAGTCTTTCCCCGCGCAGAACTGGATTCGTCCGGATACGGCATCACCCGATGTCCTATCCGGACCGAACTGGGAAACGATGTGCGACGTCTGGGATAAGCGTGACGTCAATCTCTCGATGGTGACGTGTCTTCCGGACCGTCTCGGCGGCCCGATCGTGACGTCGGCGTATCCCACCGGCTTCGGCGTGGTGGCGACCGCGCTGAAACTGGTGGACCATCGCCTGGGTGGTCGAGACAGGCGGAATATCCGGTTTCTTCTCGAAGCGCTGGGTGGTGTTGGCCGGGCCACGGTCGAGGCACTCATCAAAGAGAAGGGAATCTCTCCGCATCAGATCACCGCATTCGATAAATCGGGGGAAGCCTGCAAGCTGGTTTCGAACCAGTACGGTATCCACACGCAGACGATGCCGAGCAGCAGCTTCTATGAGGCCCTCGATCGGAGCCAGAGGTATGACGTCTGGATCAACAACGGCGAGGGAGACAACACGCGGCCGGAGCATGTCGAAAAGCTGCTCGAATGCGGCGTGCGCATCTTCTGCGGCGCGGCCAACAATTTCCTGAAGCTGACGGACGACGAAGAGCGGAGTCCGGATCACCTGAAACGCGAGTCACTCCAGAACATCTTTACCGCGGGCGGATGGGCCTGGCCCGACGAAGCGGCAAGCGGCGGCGGTTGGACCCTGGCGGTCATCGATGTGTTGACTCGCGCAAAGGGAGAGCGCTCGTCCACCGAGGCTGCCAAACGGCAGATCCTCGAGACGATCATCGCCCGCAACGAGATGCTCGTCGATGCCGTCGTCGGCGACGTGACGAACGGTGGTCAGGCGGACGGTGAAGCGGTCTGGCACCGTGTGGAGCAGATCATCAACGAGCGGGTTCAGGCCACACTTCTTAGAAGTATCGACCCCACCGAAATCCTGGCCGCCGCTGACGTAACCCGATGGAAGCTGGCCTGATCTGAGCGACCCCATGAACGAACATCCAGAAAACGAATACCTGCCGCAGTCACTCGAAGCGAAGTGGCAGCAGCGCTGGGCCGAGAGCGGTATCGACCGTTCGGACATCGACCCCTCGCGACCGAAGCACTACGCCCTCACCATGCTGCCGTATCCATCCGGCGACCTGCATATGGGGCATTGGTACGCCATGGCGCCGTCCGACGCGCGCGCTCGGTTCATGCGCATGCGCGGCTACAACGTCCTCTTCCCCATGGGCTTCGACGCCTTCGGTCTGCCCGCCGAGAATGCCGCCATCAAGCGCAACATCCATCCGAAAGAATGGACGTACGCGAACATCGAGCGGATGCGCGGACAA
>Ga0207691_10005733_pt1 | contig 12009 bp, 10 predicted proteins | sample KBSM13metaG_FD_184327 | JGI IMG/M metagenome (GOLD analysis project Ga0207691, IMG submission 184327) | Miscanthus rhizosphere microbial communities from Kellogg Biological Station, Michigan, USA - KBS M1-3 metaG (SPAdes) (version 2) | ecosystem: Host-associated > Plants > Roots > Rhizosphere >...
CGCCCGACGCGTCGGTCTCGACGAGCTGGCGCACCTGCTGTTGCGAGGAGCGCACGCGCATCACGCTCTCGGCGTGCCGCGGGCCGATCGTCGCCCGTTCGGCGGCGATCGTGTCCCGCCCCTGCCGGACGAGGAAGACAGCGCTCGCGTCGCCCTGCTGCGCCTGCGCTGCGACGGGAAGCAGAGTGAGCGCGACGAGCACACCGCCCAGTCGAATACCCGCGTTCATCGTCCCTCCTCCCGCTTCCAGGTGAGATACGAGTAGAGCGCTGGTCCGACCGTCGACGCCACGGCGACGGCGATCAGCACGGCGATGCCGAGCGATGGAGGCAGCGCGAGCGCGGCGAGGATCATGATGAGCCCACCGGCGGTCATGCAGTATCCGGCGAGGCGGTGCGTGCGCGCCCAGACGCGATCGTTCGAGAGTGTCCACGGCGTGCGGATGCCGACCCACCAGTTCGGCCGCACGAGGGGCATCATGTTGCCGATCACGACGAAGAGGACCCCGACGAGCGCGGGGATGATGCGGGCGACGGAGACGTGATAGCCGAGCGCGACGGCGAGCATGATGCCGTGCGTGACGAGCAGGAGGACGAGCACGGCGGCGATGATGACCTCGTACGCCGCGCCGAACCGCTGGTAGTTCTCGGCCCGCGGGTCGATGCGCGGGATGAAGCGCAGCACGAGCCCGAGCACGAGAATGAGGGCCGGGAGGAACGCGGCCCCGACGGCGCGCGGCATCCAGCCGTTGGGATTCCCGCGCACGTCCCAGTGCACGGCCATCGTGTCGGGGAGCTGCCGGAAGACGGCCGCCGACATCCCGAAGCCGAGGAGAGCGAGCACGACGGGGTACCACTGCTTCACGCGGCTATTCACGACGCCCACCGGGATGGAGCCAGGAGTAGAGGTGTTCGACGACGTCCTCGAAGACGCTCATGTTGAGCTCATAGACGATCTGCTGGCCGACGCGCGTGGAGGTGACGAGCTTCGCCTCGCGCAGGACGGCGAGGTGTCGCGAGACGGTCGGCCAGGCCGCATCGAAGTGCTGGGCGATCTCGCCGGACGTCCGCGGCCCGTCGCGCAGGAGCCGCAGGATATCGCGGCGCGTCGGATCGGAGAGGGCGCGGAAGGCGGCATCCATTGCTTTATAAGCTAATTAGCTAATTATAGAACTGCAACGGCCACGCCCAGCCAGGTGGTACCAGGGGTCAGATACCGAAGGGGTGTCTGACCCCTTGGCGCGTTGGGGTCAGAGTCGTCGGGGTCAGAGTCGTCGGGGTCAGAGTCGTCACTCTGACCGACCATTCTGATGCCGTTTACTCTGACCCCACTGACTCTGACCCCACTGACTCTGACCCCAAATGGCCGTTCAGCCCAGTCGCGTCAGTAGCTCCATCATCTGAACATCGTACGGGTCCGGCGAATCGTCGTCCTCGCCGATGTCCATGTTCAGCTGTGGGGTCTCCAGGATCAGCGGCACGCCGCGCGTGCGCGGGTCGGCGAGGAGCCAGCCGAACGCGTCCGCGCCGATCTTGCCGTCGCCGATCAGCATGTGGCGGTCCTTGTTCGAGCCGAGCGCGCCTTCGCTGTCGTTGAGGTGGAAGAATCCGGGTGCCTCGCCCGTGGCCTCCTCGAAGGCGTCCAGCGTCTTCTTCACTTCCGCCCTGGAAGCGCTCAGATCGTAGCCGCTCGCGAACAGGTGGCAGGTGTCGAGCCCGTAGCCGGTGCGCGCACGGAGCGACTTCGGCACGTGCGCGAGGATCGAGCCGACCTCCTCGGCCGTGCGCGCCATCGTCTTCCCCGCCCCCGCGGTGTTCTCCACGAGCAGTCGCGTGCTCCCTCGCACGCCGTCGAGCGCGTGGATGATCGCCGAGGCGATGCGCTCCGCGGCCGCCTCGCGGTTGTCGTCCGTCGCGGCGCCGGGGTGAAAGCACACCGCGCCGACGCCGAGTGCCGTCGAGCGCTCGAGCTCCTTGGCGAGGCCGTCGCGCGCGCGCGTCCACTTCTCCTCGTCCGGTGTCGCGACGTTGAGCACGTACGCCGCGTGCACGACGATCCGCTCGGGAGCGATCTTCGTCGTGGCGAGCGCCTCGCGGAAACGCGCCACGCGCTCCGGACGGATCGACACCTTGTCGCCGTAGTACTTGGGGATGGCGGTGAACAGCTGCATGGCACGCATGTCCGCGTTGCCCGCCCGCTTCACCGCCATGTGGATGCCGCCGTTGTCGATCGTGTGTGCCCCGAAGTAGTGCTCCACGCGTCTCCTGGTCGCGGTTGAACGCTCTCGAGTCAGCGCAGCGTCCCGGCCCGGATGGCGACGAGAGTGGCCGCGCTGTCGCTCGGCTGGCTCCGGTCCCAGGCGACCGCCACGCGTCGTCCGCGGATCGCAGCACGCGGATGCGTCGCCGCTCCGTTGTCGTCGGAGATCGGCAGGATGCGCTCCTCGAAAATGTGCCCCATCGTCCGGGAAAGGGCGAGACCGACGCGCGGCATGCGGCTGTTCGGGTCCTCGAACGCGACGACGACGTGGTCACCGTCTGCGGCGACGCTGGAGCGTCCGAGCTTCTCGCCATAGAAGATCGGCACGGCGGCGTGAAAGGTCGCACCGCCGTCCATGGAGTGGGCGAAGAAGAGCCCGGGCCCCTCCTTCCCCACGAGCGCGAAGGCGACGTGCACGTAGCCGCTCGCCGAATCCGCGGCGATCGCGGGTGGGGCGCGATTGCATCCCGTCGCGCCGACGTCGGTGGTGTCCACCGGTGCGGATGCGCTCCAGTGGCGTCCCTCGTCGTCGCTGTGCGCCGCGAGCAGCACCGCGCCGCTGTCGGGGCGCGCATGCCACCAAGCGCCGAACAGGTGTCCCGCGGCACGCGCGAGCGCGAGCGAGCCCGGGCACATCGCCGCATCGGGCGACGGCAGACGCGCGGCGAGCGCGGCCAGGGAGTCTGGTCGAAGCGCTCCGTCGGGAGTGACGACGACGGCGCCACGCACGGAGTCCACGCGCGCGGGATCCCAGTTCACCGGTTGATCGGCACAGGCGGCGAGGAGGACACACAGCGCGGCCGTGCTCGCGGAGCGGATCGCGCGCGCGACGCGTGACGAGCCCAGGTGCGTCGCAGCGCGGAGGTGCATGGCGGAGGATAATCGGCGTGGCGATGGGCGAGAAGCACGATCGACGCGACGTATCGAGTATCTTTGGTGCAGATCCCTCGACTCGCTCCGCTCGCTCGGGATGACAGCCGGTCGGAGGTACATCGTCACCCGCACCAGATCTCGCCATGGCCAGCACTGCCAGAACCGATCGCTCCGCCCCCGCGCGTGGCGCGGCCGCGTCGCATCAGGCCGACGAAGCGATCGCGCCCACGTCGGCGCCGCTCGCCGGATTCTCCGGCACCAGACGCGTCCCACCGCCCGTGAACGAGCCGGTGAAGAGCTACGCACCAGGCTCGCCGGAGAAGCAGGCGCTCAAGGCACGCCTCGCCTCCATGGCGAAGGAGCGCGTCGACATCCCGATCGTCATCGACGGGAAGGAGATCCGCACGGGCGACATCGCGCACAGCGTGATGCCGCACGACCACCGGCACGTGCTCGCCGACTACCACAAGGCGACGCCGCAGCACGTCGAGCAGGCGATCGCCGCATCGCGCCGCGCGGCCGCCGAGTGGGCGAACTGGGCGTGGGAGGATCGCGCCGCGGTGTTCCTCCGCGCGGCGGAGCTGCTGACGACGACGTGGCGCGCGACGGTGAACGCCGCCACGATGCTCGGCCAGTCGAAGACGGCGTTCCAGGCCGAGATCGATTCGGCGTGCGAGCTGATCGACTTCTGGCGCTTCAACCCGGCGTACGCGCAGGAGCTGTACGCCGAGCAGCCGATCAGCAACAACACGATGTGGAACCAGCTCGACTACCGGCCGCTCGAGGGGTTCGTGTACGCCGTCACGCCGTTCAACTTCACGTCGATCGCGGGCAACCTGCCCACGGCGCCAGCGCTGATGGGGAACACCGTCATCTGGAAGCCCGCCGCGTCGGCGATGCTGTCGTCGTACTACATCATGAAGCTGCTCGAGGAGGCGGGACTCCCGCCGGGCGTGATCAACTTCCTGCCGGGCGATCCGGTCGCCATCTCCAACATCGCGCTGTCGCACCGCGACCTCGCGGGTGTGCACTTCACCGGCAGCACGGCGGTGTTCAACTCGATGTGGCAGACGATCGGGACGAACATGTCCCGCTACGCGAGCTATCCGCGAATCGTCGGCGAGACGGGAGGAAAGGATTTCATCGTCGCGCATCCGTCGGCCGACGTGCAGGCGCTCGCCGTCGCCATCGCGCGCGGCGGGTTCGAGTACCAGGGCCAGAAGTGCTCGGCGGCGAGCCGTGTGTACATCCCGCGCTCGATCTGGCCCGCCCTGAAGGAGCGGCTCGTCGGCATCATCGAGGAGCTGAAGATGGGCGACCCTGTCGACTTCACGAACTTCATGGGCGCGGTCATCGACGACCGCTCGTTCAAGAAGATCAGCGGCTACCTCGACGACGCTAGGCAAAATGCAAAAATCCTTACCGGTGGCGTAGCCACCGGTAAGGATGGCTACTTCATCCGGCCGACGCTCGTCGAGACGACCGATCCCGGCTACCGCCTGCTCTGCGAGGAGATCTTCGGACCAGTCGTGACGGCGCACGTCTACGACGACGCGAAGTGGGACGAGACGCTGCGGATCATCGACACGACGTCGCCGTACGCGCTGACGGGCGCCGTGTTCGCCAACGACCGGCGCGCCGTGCGCGAGGCGATGATGGCGCTGCGCAACGCGGCGGGCAATTTCTACGTCAACGACAAGCCGACCGGCGCGGTGGTGGGGCAGCAGCCCTTCGGCGGCGCGCGCGGCTCGGGGACGAACGACAAGGCGGGCTCGAAGCTGAACCTCGTGCGCTGGATCAGCGCGCGGAGCATCAAGGAGACTTTCACTCCGCCGCTCGACTACCGCTATCCGTTCATGTCGGAGGCGTAGCGCCGTACTTCTTCGTCCAGATGAGGATCAGGCCGCACTCGGCGCGATACTGGCCGGGTGCGCTGGCCGCCTCGGCGTAGACTTCCATCGCGGCGATCTCGGCCGGCGGCACGGTGTTCACCTGCGCCTGGTCCACGCCGTCGATCACGACGTTCGCCTCCTTGCAGTTCGGCCGGCCGGCGCGCGCGCTCGTGGAATACACGCGCGCCTCGGGCCCCACGCCATCGATCCGGAAGCCGCCGAGTCGCTGGATGAAGATCCCCATCTCGAAGGGGTGATACCGCTCGATCTCGGCCGCGGTGACGAAGCGGCCCATCGGGTTGTTCCTGCGCCGGTACTCGAAGTCGGAGAACGGCTTGCGCCGCTTGGCGACGACGTTCAGCGAGTCGAGTGAGACGACGCGCCGGAGCACGACGTCCTGCTGCACCATGCGCCCGGTGCGCAGCTCGACGGCGACGTCGCCGATGAGATATCCGATGCGCCGGACCGCGAGCAGCTGAGTACCGGCCGGCAGGCCGCTCAACGAGTAGTGGCCCACAGCATCGGTGCGTGTCGTGGGGCGCGCATTCACGACGCGGATCTCCACGTCCGCGAGCGGCTGCCCCTGCGCGCCGCGCACGATACCGCTCACCGACGCGTCGCCCGTGAGCAGGAGCTGCCGTGCCGTGTCGTCGGGCGCCCGCGCGGTGTCACCCGGAATCGGCTCGCTGTCCATGCCGCGCACCGTCGCGCCGACCGAGTCGAGCTGCGCGAGCGTGGGCGCGCTGGCGACGCTCATCGAGAGGTTACGGACGATGACCGCCTCCTCGCCGGAGACGGAGACGCGCACCGCATTGCCGGCGTGACCGGCATACTGGAGCTGGATCAGCACCCAGCTGCCTGTCGGGATGTTGCAGATGCGGTACTCGCCGCGTGGTCCCGTGCGCACCTGGGCGTCGTGCTGCTCCGTATTGGCGTGCAGCGTCTTGCGGTCGAAGGCGAGCTCCGTCCAGGTGATCGCGACGTCCGCATTGGCGAGTGGATGCTCGTCGTCGGCGTCGACGACGCGGCCGAACACCGCTCCCGTTTCGCGACGCACCGTGAGTCCGCGGCAGATTGCTTCGCGCAGGTCGGCGCCCGACGGCAGGTTGAACGGCACCTCCAAGGTCTTGCCGGCAACGACGAAGACTTCCTCCGCCGGTAGCGCGAGCTCGAGCGAGTCCAGCACCTGATGGCTGAGCTGGATCATGTAGCGGCCGGCCGGCAGCGAGTCGATCTGGTAGTGCCCCTTCGCATCGGGCTTCGCGCCGAACGAGCGCGTCGAGTCCGAATCCAGGCGGGCGAGCGTGATGGAGGCGTCGCGCACCGAGCGTGGACGCATCGTCTCGCGGATCGTGCCGTGCACGCGGCCCCACCCAGCGCGAGCGACACTCGTCGTCTGCTGCGCGACGAGTGGTGCGGCGCAACCGAGCGACGCGACGAGCGCGGCGGTGCGAACGGCGACGCGCGCGCGGACGCGCGCCTGACGCGCGTCGCTCACTTGGTCGCGGGTCGACACCGCACGTGGGCTCATCTCATTTCGACCAGATCACGATTGCACCACAACCTCTGTCGTACTGCGGCGGCGTCGGGGCACCGCCGCGATAGATCTCCATCGCCCCGATGCTGCTCGGGTGGATGAGATTGATCTCCTGATTCGGCATTCCGTCGATCACGATGTTCGGCGAGCATGCACCGGTCAGCGACGTCACGCCACGCGAGCTTGTCACTTTCGCATCCAGCCCGTATCCAGACACTCTGAATCCCGGGATCATACGGAACAGATCGCTCGTCTCGAACGACGCGCGCCGCGCGACTTCGTCGGCCGTGAAGAAGGTGCCGAAGCCGTTCATCCTGCGATGCTGCTCGAACTCCGGATAACGCGATCGCTGGGCCAGCACGCGCATCGAGTCCAGAGTTACGATGCGCTGGAGACGGACATCCTGCGAGATCGGGCGGGCGGCGCGCAGCTCGACGGGCTGCTGCGCCAGCAGGTAGCCGATACGTCTCACCTCGAGGACCTGAGTGCCGGCGGGCAGGTCACGAAGCTCGAACCGTCCACGCTCGTCGCTGAGCGCGGTACCACGCGCGCCGACGACGCGGACCTGCGCGCCGCTCAGGGGCAGCCCCCCGACGCCGCGGACGACGCCTGAGACGAGCGCCGATCCTGTCAGCGGTGGCGGAGGAACGGTATCCGCACCCGCGCCCGCGACGCTCACCGAATCGGCGATGGGCCGAGCGGCGGGCGTGCTGATCGAGAGGTGCCGCACGACGACGCCCGCGCTGTCGGGAACCTGAAGACGAATCGGGCTCCCCGATCGGCCATCGGCCTGCACCTGCACCACGAGCCAGGTCGCCGTGGGCACTCCACACAGTCGATAGCGGCCGAGGCTGTCGGAGGTGACCACACCCGTTCGCTCGCCGATCGATGGCTTGAGGGTCTTCCGGTCGACCGAGAGATCGTACCACGCGACGACGACCTTCGCTCCGATGAGCGGGTGGTCCGTGTCGGCGTCGCTCAGTCGCCCGACGACGGCTCCTGTCTCGCTGTCGAGCGTCAGCCCGGGACACGCCGCGAGGCGCAACGTCCGTCCCGACGGGAGCGCAAAGTCGGCGCGCGTGGATCGCCCCTCGACCACGCTCACCTCGCGCGGTGGCAGGGTGATCTCGAGCGAGTCGAGAAAGGGGCTCGCGAACTCCACCATGTATCGGCCAGCCTGGAGCGAGTCGATCCGGTAGCGGCCGCGCGCGTCGGTGGCAGCGCCCGACGACACGGAAGGCTCCGGCTCTGTGCGGACGGCGAGCACGTTCGCCTTCGCGAGGGGCGCGGCGTGAATGCTGTCGGTGATCGTGCCTTCGATCCGACCAGTGCCCTGCGCGCCGAGTGATCGGGACAGGAGCGTGGCGGCTGCGAGCGCAGGGAGTGCGAAGCAGAAGGAACTGCGATGCGACGTCATGATCACCATACGCAGTCAGGGCGCTGCAGGTGCCGCCGCCGGCTTCGATGCAGGGGTGTGCCGCGACGCCTTCGTCCAGAAGACCACGACGCCGCACGAGCCGCGGACAGCGAACCGGGACGGAGCGAACGCGCCATTGGCGTAAATCTCCACGGCGGCGATCTGGCTCGCCACGATGCCGTCGAGCGGGACGTTCTCGGTTCCGTCCACGACGATTCGCACCCCACCGCAGCCGCGCCCGCGCCGCGTTGACGCGACTCTGGCGGAGGCTCCCTGCCCGGAGACCGCGAGACCGGGCACGCCGACCAGGAGATCCGCGGCCTGGATCGCATGACGTCGCTCCACCTCCTCGGGACCGAGGTAGCGCCCGAATGGATTGGCGCGACGGTTGTACTCGAACTCCGGATACTGCGAGCGCATCGCGACGACGCGAACGGAATCGAGCGAGAGGACGCGCGTGAGCTGGACGTCGCGCTCGATCGTGCGACCGCTCCGAAGCTCGACCGCGAGCTCCGTCAGCTCGTAGCCGAGGTGACGCGCGACGAGCACCTGGGTGCCGGCCGGCAGCGCGCCGATGCTGAATCGGCCCGCTGCATCCGACACGGCCGACGAGCGTCCACCGCGAACACGAATCTCCGTGTTCTCGAGGGGGAGCCCGGTCGAGCCGCGCACGATCCCCGCCACGCTGGCCGATCCAGTGAGCAGCAGCGGTTCGGCCGCGTCGGCCGTGTCGCCACGCGCCCGCTCCATCGAGTCGAGCGACGCGATGGTCGGCGCGCCGCGCGTGCTGAGTGACAGGTCGCGCGCCTCGGCGCCAGCCTCGCTGGCGACGATGAGGTCGACAGCCGCACTCGCGTGACCGGCGTGCTGGAGCTGCAGCGAGAGGCGAGTGTCGGCGGGCACGCCGCAGAGCCGGTACTCGCCTCGCTCACCTGTGTGAACGGAAGCCGAAAACTCCTGGCTCCGCGATTCGAGCTTGCTGTCGACCGCGAGCTCGACCCAGGTGACGACGACGTCGGCACCCGCGAGCGGCTGGTCGGTATCGGCATCGATCGCATGGCCGGTGACCGCCGCCTTGGCCATCCCAAGGGAGAGCCCGGGGCACACGGCGTCTCGAAGCAACGCACCACGCGGGACAGTGAAATTCGCTTGCGCCGTCGCCCCCGCCGCGATGGACACTGCTCGCTCGGGGAGTGCGAGCTCGAGCGAATCGAGAAGCGGGGTCGAGAGGTGCAGGACGTAATCGCCCGGCGGCAGCGAGTCGAGACGATAGCGCCCGTTCGCGTCCGACCGAGCGGTGAACGTCACCACCGGCTCCGGCTGCACACGCGAGAACTCCACCGTGGCTTGTGGAACGGGACGGCCGTGCATCACATCGGAGACCGTGCCGTGCAGTGCGCCGGTCCGGGGTTGCTGCGCCGCGAGCACTGCCGGCAGCGCGGTAGCAGCGAACGCGACGATGTTCCGCGCGAGGCGCGGCGAGCAAATCAGTGAGGGGAGGGGCAAAGTGCGGTGAAGTTGGACGCGACTACGTTCTCGCGCGACCTCATCGCCGCGTCCAGAAGATGATCGTGCCGCAGGGCGATCGATGGTTCGGCGGTGCGCCCGCCGTGCCGCGATAGACCTCGACGGCGCCGAGCGCCGACGGGATGGGCAGCTGGATCATGTCGTTGATGGGCAGGTCGTCCACCAGAACGACAGGCGAGCAGCCCGGATCGCTCATGCTCACGATCTTCGTTTCACCCCAACGCACGTGCACCGCGCGGAAGCCGGGCAGCTTGTTCACGTAGTCCACCGTCGCGTTCAGGTTCATCTTCCTGATGTCGTCCTCGTCGAGGAAGCGGCCGTCGAGCGCTTCCTTGCGCCGCGCCTCGAACTCCGCGTAGCGCCAGCGCCGGCCGACGACGTTGAACGATTCCAGCGTCGCCACGCGGTCGAGCACGACGTCCAGTCGCGCGCGCTGCTCGCTGCGCAGCGTCGTCGGGCCGCGCGCGATGCCGTAGCCCAGGCGCCGGACCTCCACCTCCTGCGAGCCCGCCGGCAGACCGGTCAACGTATAGGCACCGCGCTCGTCGCTTCGCGTGGAGGCGGCGGTGCCGATCACGCGGATCGTCGCGCCCACGACGGGCCGGCCCGTGCCGTCGCGCACCGTGCCGGCGAGCCGCGCGCTTCCCGTCGGCGCGTCCGTCTGCGCGCTCGCCGCGGCGCTGTCGTTGAGCGCACGGGCGCTCATCGGGCTGTACTCGATGTCACGCACGAGGACGCCCGGCCCTTCGGGGATCGTCATGTGGAGGACTGCCCCGGCGCGCCCGTTGAGCTGGACCTGCACGAGGAGGGGATCGTCCGTCGGCAGCCCGCACAGCCGGTACTGGCCGGTCGCATCGACCCGCACGCGCGCGGTCCGCTTGTCCTCGGCGATCGCGCGCTTCGCCGCATCGACCTTGAGGTCGCTCCACGCCACGGCGACCGAGGCGCCCTCGAGCGGCTTGCCACTCCCGGCATCGGTGAGCAACCCGAGCAGCGCGCCGCTGCCGGCGGGGAAGTCCACACCGGGGCACGCCATCCCGCGGATCGTCGTGCCCGACGGGACGGCGAGCGTCGTTCGTGTCACGCCACCAGCGCTCACGCGGACCTGCGTGGTCGGCCCACCGTACTGCAGTGAGTCGAGCATCGGGCTGGCGAAGCGCAGCGCGTACTCGCCCACAGCGAGCGAGTCGAATCGGAAGTGGCCCCGCGCGTCCGAGGTGGCGACGTAAGTCGAGTCGCGGCCGGCGACAGTGTGCGTCGCGCTCACCAGCGCGCCGGCCAGCGGGCCGGCGCGTACGCTGTCCGTGATCTCGCCCTCGATCGCACCCGACGGCGCTCGCTGCGCGGCGAGTGGTGAGCCAAGCAGAACGAGCAGGGTGAGCGCGGAAATCGAGCGCATCGGAGGTCCCGGTATGAAGGTCTGGAGACGTGCATTCGTCCGGCGGCACCGAGGTGCCGCCGGAACGTGGCTCCGCACGTCGCAACATTGGGAAGCCGCGCAAGGACAGGCAAGCTGGACCGACCCTGCCGGAATAGATTCCGCCACATGGCCCGATACCGCTACCTGACCGCCGATGTGTTCACCGACACGCCATTTGGCGGCAACCAGCTCGCAGTCTTTCCAGATGCACGCGGCATTCCCGAACATCGACTTCAGGACGTCGCGCGTGAGTTCAACTACTCGGAGACAACGTTTGTCTATCCGGCGTCGGATCAGGCGCACACACGTCGCGTGCGGATCTTCACGCCGGGCACCGAGCTCCCCTTCGCCGGCCATCCCACAGTCGGCACGGCGCACGTGCTCGCCGCCATCGGCGACCTCGCGCTCACCGGCGACGAGACGCGCATCGTGTTCGAGGAGCTCGTCGGCCCGGTGCCGGTGACGATCCGCTCGGAAGGCGGCGCACCGACCTTCTGCCAGCTCTCCGTCGCGAAGCTTCCCGAAGAGGGACCGACTCCGCCACCGCGCGACGCACTGGCCGCGGTGCTCGGCCTCGAGGCCGACGACCTGCTCGACGGCGATTGGTCCCCACGCGGTTGGTCGTGCGGCGTGCCCTACCTGTTCATCCCGCTGCGCGATCGCGACGCCGTCGCGCGCGTGAAAGTGAACGTCCAGGAGTGGGAGCGAACGATGGCCGGCACGTGGGCGACGGAGCCGTTCGTCTTCGCGCGCGAGGGCGAGCGTGCGGGCTCGGACGTGCACGGACGCATGTTCGCGCCAGGCTTCGGCATCCCCGAGGATCCGGCTACCGGCAGCGCCGCTGTCGCGCTGGCGGGTTATCTCACGCGCCGCGATGCGCGTCGCGACGCCGGAGGAACGCTGCGCTGGCGGCTCGAGCAGGGATTCGAGATGGGGCGCCCGAGCATTCTCGACATCGAAGCGGACGTCGCGCGGGGCGAGATCACGGGCGTGCGCGTCGGTGGCGGATCGGTGATCGTCTGCGAAGGGACGATGAACATCGAGTGAGCTCGTCATCCCGAGCGAGCGCAGCGAGTCGAGGGAT
>Ga0207691_10005734_pt1 | contig 12009 bp, 8 predicted proteins | sample KBSM13metaG_FD_184327 | JGI IMG/M metagenome (GOLD analysis project Ga0207691, IMG submission 184327) | Miscanthus rhizosphere microbial communities from Kellogg Biological Station, Michigan, USA - KBS M1-3 metaG (SPAdes) (version 2) | ecosystem: Host-associated > Plants > Roots > Rhizosphere >...
CGGCACGGGCGGCGCGCGCGACGCTGGCGCCGATGCACGAGACGGAGCCGCCGGCGACGGCGGAGGCGGACAGACGGCCGGCGGCTCGGGCACGAGCGGCGCTTCGGGAAGCGGCGGCGGCGGATCCGGTGGCGGCGACGCCGGCGTGGGCGGGGCCGCCGTGGGCGGGATCGGCGGCGGGGGCGCCGGTACGGGCGGTGCCGGCGGCGCCGTCGGCATCGGCGGCAGCGGCGCGACGGGTGGAGGCGCCGGTACGAACGGCAGCGCCGGCGGCGCGGCTGGTGCCACGACACCGGGAGAGGAGTCGAGCTCGGGCTGCAGCTGTGTCGTCGCACATCGGTTCACGCGTTCGCGTGACGGCGCGGCGGCGCTGCTTCTGGTCGCAACGGGATTCTGGGTAGGTCGCTCGCGGCGCCGCCTCCGCTGCGCGAGCTGGGATTGCGTTCCGGGTGACCGTCTGGATGTCAGGGCAACGAAAACCTGCTCAGAAAAGACCATCCGACGTTCGCATCGCCGGGCGCGTGGCCGCCGCCCTGCTTGACGCACAGGCCGACCTCCACGCCGGCGCTGCACGTCTTGTAGGTGGTGCAGTCGCCCGTGGTGGTCGTGGGCGTCATGCAGCCGTCGATACTGGCCCAGCGCTGGAAACTGCCCTGCGCACCCAGGAATGTGATCTTGCCGCTGGGCCCTTTTCCTCCGGCGTAAGGAACGGTGGTGTCCGCGGTGCCGCGGTATGTGAGGACGCTGATCGGTCGAGACGGCGAACACGGCTCCTCTTCTGGAACCAAGAGGTCGAATGACGCTGGCGCGACGGCGGCAAACACGTCCGCCGCGTTGCAGGCGAGGTAGTGAGACATCCCGCCTCCCATCGAGAAGCCGGTCGCGTAGACACGCTTCGTGTCGATGCACGCCTGCGCGACAACTGCAGCGACGATGCCTTTGGCGAAGCCGAGGTCGTCGACCGTACGCGAGTTCGTGCAGCAGGGCCCGATGTTCCAGGCGTTGTCGATGCCGTCCGGGAATGCGATCGGGAATCCCTCGCGATCGGCGATCGCCTGGTAGCCCGAGAGCGACTGTTCCTGACTGCCGGATCCGCCCAGCGCGTGGAAGTCGATCACGAAGGGAACCGCTTTCGTTCCCGTGTAGGTGGTGGGGACGTGGAGGATGTACGTGCGGTTCACGCCGCTGATCGAGATCGTCCGGTTGCTGTTACCTGCGGCGAGCGTGGAAGCGGTGCAGGTCGATCCGCCACCGGTGCCGCCACCGCTCGTTCCGCCGCGGCCCGCACCGCCACCCGCCGCCCCGCCGCGACCTGAAACACCGCTGCTGCCACCTCCGCCGCCGACTGAACCTGCTGCGCCAGCCGCGCCCCCGCGGCCGCCCGTTCCAGTGGTGCCTGCGATGCCGCTGGTGCCCGCGCTGCCGGTCGTGCCGCCCACGCCGGTCGTGCCGCCGCCGCCGGTCGCGCCGCCGCCGCCGATCGCGCCGCCGCCCGTCGTGCCGCCGCTCGCACCGCCGCCCGTCGTGCCGCCCACGCCGGCCGCTCCGGTCGTCCCGCCGCCCGTTGCGCCTCCGGCGCTCGTCGTGCCGGCCCCGCCCGACATTCCGGCTGCGCCACCGCTGCCGCCCGGCGAGGATGCGGGTCCGCCACAGGACAGAACGAAGACGACGGCAAACGCTGCGAGGACCGACAGACGACGATGGAGCTTCATGAAGGCCTCCATGAGCGGCGCACACCAACGCCGATTGGTCCGCAGTCGCGCCCATCCTGAGAAAGGGTTCAGGAAGGTGCCAGGGCAGGGGCCGTAAAAGCGGCGCGCGACACGGATCCTGACCCCGGCACGCGGGGATAGCACAGTGGTTGCGTTTCTTGGACAGTCTGAAATGAGAAGCGCGATGCGCAGGATGTGACTTCGTGCAGGGAACGTTTCGCGGCGCCATCGCGCTCCTGATCTGGATCGTTTGCCTGGCGTCGTGCGGGCGACGCGGGGTCACAGGGAGGGACGGCGGTCAGGACGGGCAGGCCGGTCTCTCGGGAGGTGGGGCAGCGGGCCAGGCGGGCGGCGGCGCGGGCGGAGGCGCGGGCACGGGCGGGAGCGCGGGCACGGGCGGCGCGCCCGGCGCGAACGGCGGACCGATCTTCACGCGCGTCCAGCGGCTCACCAAGGATCAGTGGGAGCGCGCGGTCGGAGACATCCTTCGCTTCGGCTCACCCGCGCGGCTCCTGCCAGCGCGCGTCCCGGCGGGAAGCGACGCCGTCGACTTCACGAACAACGAGAAGCTGCTGTACGTCGACCTGCAGGCGGAGCTCGATTTCGAATCCGCCTCCGAGGCGGCGGCCGTGCAGGCGACCGGCTCCGCGGGCGCGCTCGCGAAGCTCTACGCGGGCACCGATGCCGCCGGGTTCGTACGCGCCGTCGGCCGGCGCGCGTTCCGCCGTCCGCTCACCACCGACGAGGAGACGCGGTACCAGGGCGTGTTCATGCTGGGTGAGCAGCTTTACGGCGCGGGCTTCGCGAACGGCGCCGCGCTCGTCATCCGCGCCATGCTGGCGTCGCCGAAGTTCCTTTATCGCTCGGAGCTGGGTCCGGCCGGTCAGCCGCTGGACGGCTACGAGATCGCGTCGAAGCTGTCGTTCTGGTTGCTCGGAACGACACCGAGCGACGAGCTGCTCGACATGGCGGCCGCGGGCGGGCTGGATGCGGTCGACGGCGTGGAGACCGTGGCGCGCGCGATGCTCGAACGGCCTGGAGCCGTCGAGGTCATGCGGGACTTCCACGGACAGCTCCATCATCTGAGCCGCTACGACGGCATCGACGACGCGCGGGCGTCGGCTGCGCTGCGCGCGGAGATCTCCGACGCTTCGGCGCGGTTCTTCGACACCGTCTTCGAGCGCGACGAGGGGTTGCAGGCGATCTTGACGTCGACCCGGTACTTCGTCGGGCCGGGCCTCGCGTCCAACTACGGTGTCGACGCGCCCACCCAGATCGAAGAGCGGGTGCTGGACCCGTCCCGCATCGGCTACTTCATGCAGGTCCCGTTCTTGTTGCTGAACGGGTTCGAAGACGAGCCGGATACGATCGCGCGCGGCGTGGCCATCGACCGCGATGTTCTATGCGTGACGTTGCTGGGGCACACCGCCGTCCCCCCGCCGCTGCCCGCGCTGGCGCCGGGGCAAACCAATCGGGACCGCATCGAGGCGCTGACGGCCAGCTGCACGGGCTGCCACGCGGACTCCATCGATCCCCTGGGCTTCGCGTTCGAGGGGTTCGACGGCATGGGACAGGCGCGCCTGCGCGACAACCACGTCGCCGTCGACACGGCCGCCAGCTATCCGTTTGATGAGGGAACGCGGACCTTCGCGGGCGCCGCCGAGCTCATGCGAATCCTGGCGGCCAGCGCGCAGGCCCACGCGTGCTACGCGAGGAAGCTGACGGGCTACGCGCTCCAGCGCGACATCGTCGACGGTGATCGCGCCGTGATCACGGATCTCGCGAAGGTCAGTCGGGATCGATCGCTCAAGGAGATGGTGATCTCGCTGGTGCGCAATCCTGCGTTCCGCCTGCGCGCGGAGGACCAACCATGAAATTCGTGAAGCCCAGCGCCGGCAGTCTACTCCCGAGCCGCCGCGCGTTTCTGCGTGGGGCGGCCGGCGCGACCGTCGCGCTCCCGTTTCTGGAGAGCATGCCCGAGCGCTCGCCGTGGGCGGCCGACGACAAGCCCGTTTTCGGCTTCTTCATCTGTGCCGTCCAGGGCGTCGTTCGCTCCAGCTTCTTTCCCGACGCGACGGGGCCGCTCACGGCGGCGGGGCTCGCGGCAGCGGGAAAGGCGACAAGTCAGCTCGCCTCGCACGCGGACAACCTCCTCTTCCTCTCCGGCGTCAACTGGGCCGCCAATTCCATGTCCGACTCACACATCGAGGGGCTGTGCATCTCTCTCACCGCAAAGGCGCCCTTCCGGGACCCGTCCTCCTCCTCCAGCTTTTCAGTGGGGGCGAGCGCGTCGGCCGACACCTATATCGCCGCGCGGGTGCATCCCGGGAAAGACCCGCTCGCGCTCTACGCGGGCAGCCTGCAAAGCTTCGGGGCCCAGCGCCTGTCGTACCTCCTGGCCGGCAAGCTCACGCCGGTGATCAACAACCCCTACACCTTGTACCTCCAGCTCATGGGCCTGGCTGGGCCCGACGGCGGCATGACGCCCGACGATCGGCGGACCGCGCAGCTGTTGCTGGCGAGCCGCAAGAGCGTCCACGACCTGGTGCGAGACGAGCTCACGACGCTGATGCAGCACCCTCGCTTGAGCGCGGCCGATCGACAACGCCTGCAGCTCCACTTCGACGCCATTCGCGACGCCGAGAAGACGATGACGGGCATGGCCGGCGATGCGGTGGACGCGTGTTCGAGCCTGGGGCTCGACGTGACGACGCTGGAAGCGCTGAGCGCGTACAAGTACGACAACCGCCGTACCGACGAGATCGTCCGCCTCCACATGAGCCTGGTCGCCATGGCCTTCGCCTGCAACTTCCGTCGGGCCGCCTCGCTGCAATGGGGCGACCCGTACGACCACACCGTCTACGACGTCCCCTCGAACGCCGATCGGAAATGGGCCTTCACGTACATAAGCCACCGCCTGATGAGCGACAGCGCGGTGGGTAGCGACTACGGCGATCCGCTCGCCGCCCAGGCGCACGCCGAGATCGACGTCGTGCGCATGAAGACGCTCGCGGCCGGGCTCGACCACTTCCGGGCGCGCGGCCTCGCCGATCACTGCTTCGTGATGTGGACGAACCACTACGCCGAGGGGCCGTCACACAGCTTCAGGAACATCCCCCACATCATCTGGGGCAACGCGGGCGGCGCGCTCAAGCAGGGGCAGTACCTCGACGCGAACGGCGCGACCAACAGCCCTCTGCTGACCACGCTGATCAACGCCGCCGTGGCGGATACCCACACCACCGTGACCGACTTCGGCGACGGCACGGGCGCGATGCTCGACGTCATCCGCAAGTAGCGTCAGGCGGCGTTCGCGCTGTAGGCTGCTAGCCGCTTTCACGTTCGTACGATCGCGTCGGGGACGCCGAATCCGCGCGTCCGCGGGGCGCCATCGTGCGGGCGGTTGCAGTGGTTCAGGCGGCAACCTTGAAGCCCGCACGAAACCGGTGCCGGCGTTCGTAACCGCACGCTGCCAGCCGTGAGCTCGGGCTACCGCGCGGCGTGAACGCTACCGCTCGGACCGGGTTACCCGCTGCTTGCTTGGCGCCCCGCGGACGCGCGGATTCGGCGGGTCGCGGGCGGCTCGAACGCACCCGTGTCGACGTGAAAGCGAGTCAGTTGCGCTCGTAGAAGGTGATGCTCACGCCGCCCGCGCCGCTGCCCGGAGCAGAGCTCAGGAACTTCCCCGTCGTGAGAAACGCGAACGATCCGTCGGTGCGGGCCTCGAAGACCGGTGTCAGTCCGTTGATCGGTCCGCAGTTGCGCACGATGATGAACTCGCCGTTGCTCGGCGACAGCGTGTAGCGGGCGTCCAGCGTGGTGCCGCCCGACGCCGCCAGCTGGTAGTCGGCGCCGCCGTTCAATATCTTGCCCGCCACCTTGCCCGTCGTCGTTCCCCCGGTGATCGGGATGATGTTGCGGCTGCCGCGCTTGGCATTGCTGACGCTGAGGGTTGATCCCAGCGTGACGTTCTCGGTGAACACGGTCGCGCCATTGCTTCCGGTCGCGGTCACGCAGTTCCACGACACGTTGGGGACGCCCGCCGGATCCTTGAGCTGCACCTTCGGATCCGCGACGGTCACCTTGGATACGTCGTAGACGTCGAGCGTGATCTTGTTGCCCGCGGCGTCGACCACGCGCGTGCCGACGAGCTTGGTGGTGTTGAGCCACGCGTACGAGCCCGACGTCGGGGCCTCGATGTCGGGGACGATGCGGACGACTGAATCTCCCGCGGCGGCGACGCCGCAGATGCGCGTGAAAATGTTGACGTTGTCGCTCGTCTTCCAGATGAGGACCTCTTCCAGCTCGATCGCGCCGTTCGACAGCGTCAGCTCGTAGTCGAGGCCGCCGGTGACGACCGTGCCCTTCAACTTGTCGCCCGTGATCGTTCCGCCCGAAACGTCGAGCTGCCGGCGGTGGCCGAACTGCGTGTTGCCGACGTCGTGGGTGGCGCTGACCGTGAGCGCCACGCTGAACGCCAGCGTGCCGGCCGTGGGCGGCGGAATCCCGTCGGGCAGCGAACACGTCCACGAGGGATCCGGAACGATGGTCGCGGTATTGCCGCTGCCGCCCGTGCCCGTCGCTCCGCCCGTGCCGGCGGGCCCACTCGTGCCCGCCGTGCCCGTCGAATTGCTGCCCCCGGTGCCGGCCCTGCCGGTTCCGCCCGCGCCGCCGCGCCCGCCCGCGCCTGCAAGACCGCCCGCGCCTGCAGTCCCACCGGCGGCGCCCATGCCGCCGCCGCCCCGTCCGCCCGTCCCCGCTGTTCCTCCATCACCGCCTGTTCCGGTCGTGCCACCGACGGTGCTGCTGCCGCCGGACCCGACCGTGCCCGCGAGGCCGGTCACGCCGCCCGCGCCGACGCCGCCCGTGCCGGTTCCGGTGACACCACCCGCCCCGGTCCCGCCGGTGCTGCTCGTACCGCCGCTGCCGGCACCACTGCTGCCGCCCGAGCTCGAACCGCCATGACCACCGCCGCCGCTGCCTGCATCGCCGCAGCTGGCGATGCCGATGAAGACGATGCAGAAAAAGATCAGCGTTCGCGCCAACCTGTCCGGACGACGGGATGTCGACTCGTGCATGGCCGTCGGCAGTCGCCGCGGATCCGCAAAGTGGTCCAGGATTGTCTCAGAGCGTGTGGCGCGAGAGGACCGGCCAGGCGATGCTCGGATCGCCCGGCTCCTCGCGGCCGCCGTCCTTGGTGCAGAGGATCACCTCGACGCCGTCCGCGCAGCCCGCGTAGCTGGAGCACCCCTGGGCGTCCGCGGGCGACGCCGCGCCCACGCACCGATCGATTCGCGCCCAGGCTTCGAACGTCCCCTGAGCGCCGAGGAAAGTGAGCGGCATTCCGGGAACCAGCGAGGAAGGGCCGCCCGCGTACGGCACGCGGCTATCCGCCGTTCCACGAAATGAGATGACGGTGATCGGTCGCGGCGGGTTGCAATCGCCGACGTTCTCCTTGAGCAGATCGAACGCGGCGGGCGCGGCGGCGGCGAACACGTCGGCGGCGTGGCAGGCGACGTAGTGAGCCATTCCTCCACCGGTCAACACGCCGACGGTGTAGATGCGCGCGCGATCGATGCACGCGAGCGTCTGGATCTGCGTCACCAGCGCGCGGGTGAAGGCGACATCGTCGACGCCCGCGACGCAGCACGGCCCGACGTTCCAGCCCGTGCCGGCGGGTCCCGGCAGCCCGTCCGGAAATGCCATCACGACGCCCTGGGGGTCGAGCATCGGCGGGTAGGGCGAGCTGCTCCGCTCGTCCGATCCCGACGAGCCGATGCCGTGGAAGTCGACCACCAGCGGGACCGGTTTCGTGCCGTCGTACGCGGGCGCGACGTGCAGGACGTAGCTGCGGGTGTCGGCGCCGACCTGCACCGTGTGGCTCGTGTCCCCGGACGGCAGCGCGGGCGAAGGACACGCGACCGGCACGATGCCGTCCATCCCGCCGTCCATCCCGCCGTCCACCACCGCGCCGCGCGTGACGGGATAGAGGTCGGCGCGCGCGCAACCGGCGCCGGCGCCGACGCCAGCGCCGAGGAGGCCCAGCAGGACGACGGACGCGGCGCGGGCCGGCGCCGTCATAGCCACGCACCGACGGTGAGCGTGAGGAGAAGATTCAGACGCCCCGTCGTCGCGGCGACGGTGTCGGCGATGTGGACCGCGACGTACGGCGTCGCGACCTGCACGTGCGCGGCCAGCGTGAGGAAGGTCTGGCTCGGCCCGCTGGCGCGCGCGCCGACGCTTCCGTCCAGCAGGACGGACCACCGATTCACGGAATGCGCCTGCGCGGGCGGCGCGGCTTCGCCGTCGATCGCGGTCCGCAGGACGCCGGCCGCGAGCGCGGCGTAAGGTCGAATCCGCCGCGTCGAGGGCGCGCCGCTGCTGATCCCCAGGACGGCGAACTGCTGCGCCACGCGCGCGGTGCCTGCGGGTGCGGTGAGGACGGGGCGGCTGCCCAGGCCCGCCAGCGCCACGTGGACGACCAGCCCGGATGGCGTCGCCCAGCCGATCCGGGCTGTGGGAAGCAGCGCCGGCCCGACGCCGTCGGTCCCGGTGAGGACCACGGCGCCCGCTTCGAGGCCGATGCGATCGGCCGCGCTCGACGGCGGGCCCGTCTGGGGCGGCGGCGCGGTCGCGACCAGCTGCACGTCGCTCGATCCCGCCCGCGATCGCGCCGCGAGATCGATCTCGACGAGGCTCGAGCGCAGCACCTCGATGGTTCGAATGGCCAGCCGCGCGGGCGCGTTCTCGGCGTTCGACTCCGCGGAAACGCGCGACACCTCGGATCGGTGGGCCCGGCGATCGAGGACGTAGATGTCGACCGACGCCGGGGCCGGCTCGGCGGCGACCTCGATGACCGCGTCGTCGTCGCGCGCGGTCGCGATCGGTTCCAGCCGGGCGCGCGGGTCCGCCGGGCTCGTGACCGTGACGGCGGCGCGCTCGGCGAACGCGACGTCGATGCCCAGGGACAGCAGCTCGCCGTGCAGCCGCGAGACCGTCTCGGTCATCTCGGGCGAAGCGCTCGTGGGGCGGATGATGACGATTGTGGCCGCTTGCGCGCGCGCCGCTGCGAGCACGCCGAGCAGGAAGACGAACGTTTGCGCCAGCCGGTGCACCGCGGGTACTACGGGGTTCGCTGAAGCGCGCGCGCCGCGCCGGCGTAGCTGCCGCCCGGGAAGCGACGCAGATATTCATCGGCGATCGGCTGCGCCGCCGATCGCCCGTTCCGCTCGTGGGTGAGGATCATCTTTCGTCCCAGCGCCTCCGCCGCGTAGGCGCCCGCGGGCGCTCGAGCCAGATAATCGTCGTACCAGGTGATCGCCTGCGCGGCGCCCTGTGCGCGCAGCTCTTCGACGCGCCCGAGCAGGAAGATCGCGTCGAGCGCCCGCGCGTCGCGGGGAAAGCGCTGGCGCTGCGCCAGCAGCGCCGCGCGGGCGAGGTCCGTACGCCGTCGATACCGGGCCGCGTCGGCGAGCGCGAAGAGGTCCTCGCTGGACGCGTTCGCCAGCGTCGCGTCGACGCCCTCGCGATCGACGTCGGCGAGGATGCCGTCCCAGGATCCCCGCGCCAGCTCGGCGGCCCAGCGGCGCCCGCCGCCGGACTTCACGGCCGGCGACGATCCGGCCGGGCTCGATGCGCCCCGCCGCGCGCCCGTCGCTCTCGGTGGAGAGGGCGGTCCGAGCGATACGGTGACGGCGGGCGGCGGGTCGTCGAGGCCGGCGCTCGCGTCGGACGCAGACGCATCGCTGGTGATGACGGTCTTCCCGGTGGGCACGCTCACCGTGAGGTGCTGGCCCGCGCGCAACGCGATGGCCCCGCCGGATCCGCTGACCACGACGTGACCGGCCTTCAGCGCGAGATCGAAGCGCTCGCTGGTGGGATCCCAGGAAACCGTGAACACGGTTCCCGTCACGGTGACCAGGAACGGTCCCGCCTCCACCGACCACCGGTGCTCGCGACTGGGCGTGATCCGCAGCGCCGCGGTGCCGTGCTCGATGCTGAGCCGCGCGCCATCGGCGTCGACGGCCCGCAAGCGGCCGCGCGTGCCGCGCGTGAGCTCGAACCTGCTCCCCTCGTTGAAGATCACCGTGACGCCCGCGCGACCCGATTGAGACAGATATCCGCCCTCCAGCAGATCGCCGCCTTCGATGCGAGCGACGGCGACCGCCGGTTCCGGCGCAGGCGCGCGCTGGCCGCGCATCGCGGGAATCCGGAGCGCCAGCGCGACGCACGCCGCGGCGGCTCCCAGCACGGTCACGCAGACCAGCGCGCGGCGGCGCACCTGCCCGGCGACGAAGCGTTTCCTGAGCGCGCGGTAAGCTTCGTCGAGGTCTGCCCGCGTGTGCGGCTCGACGGCGTCGCGTCCCAGCTCGGTGAGCGCCGTCAGCGCCGGAGAGCCTTCGTCCTCGTCGGGCGTCGCGGTCACGCCTCGCCCTGCCTATCGATGCGGAGGCCGGCCAGCTCGGGATCGGCGTCGACCCAGCGCGACAGCCGGTTCACGGCGTGCGAGATGGCGCGCTTGGCCGTCGAGGTCGAGATGTCCATCGTCGCGGCGATCTCCTCGACGGTCATCGCCTCCATCCGCCGCAGCACGAAGGCCAGCCGATTCCTGGGCGAGAGACGGTCGAGCAGCGCATACAGCTTCCTGAGCAGATCGCGCGCTTCGACGTCCAGCGTTCGCGCGCCGCAGTCGAGCGGCGCATCGGGCAGGAAGAGCAGCCAGCCACGGATCTTTCTGCGGCGTAGCTCGGCCTTCAGCACGCGCACCGCAAAGGAGTAGATGAAGCTGCGCAGGCTGTCGGGATCGCGGAGGGTGCACGCTTTCCGGAACACCTGGATGAATACGTCCTGGACGACATCCTCCGCTTCCGTCCTCGAGCCGAGAGCACGGCGCGCGGTCGTCAGCACCATCGGCGCGAAGCGGCTCCACGTCTCGGCCATCGCCCACGCCTCGCCTGCGCCGAGAGCCGCGACGAGGTCGCGGTCGGTCGGGTCGCCCCGGCGCGCCCCGCCCACCAGCGAGAGGGGCGCGTTTGATCGACGGGTTCGCAAGATTGTGGCCGGCCTCGGAGGCCGCTTCGCAGTGATTTCGCGCGCGTGGACTGGTCCAGATTTCTGCCACGCCGCGACGGGTCAGCTCGCCCACAGCGAATTGAACCGGTCTTGGGTATCCCCGTCCGACGGCGTCCCGATCACCCTGAAACGGCGGTCGTTTTTTGGACCACTGGCGCGGCCGAGAATCACTGCCCCGCGCTTCAAACTCTCCCGACCCGAGGTGCATTTGATGAGGACACCGCATCCGCTGACGATCGCGCTGGTCGTTCGCACGTTGGGCACATTGGGCATATTGAGCATCGCCGCGTGTGGCCCGGCTGAGCCGGGCGGGAGCGCGGGCACGGCGGGTTCCGGCGGCGCGCAAAGCACCGGCGGCACGGGCCAGGCCGCTGGCACGACGGGCAGCGGCGGCAACGGTGCGCGAGGCGGCGGCGCCGGCAACACCGGCGGCTCGGCGCCGGCGGGCAGCGGCGGTGCCGGGGATTCGGGTGGCACGAGCGGCGCCGCCGGCACGAGCGGAGCCGCGGGCACCAGCGGAGCCGCCGGCGCGAGCGGGCGAGGAGGCGCCGCGGGCGACGCAGGCGGCGGCCGTGGCGGAAACGGGGCGGGCGGTACGACGGGCGGCGGCGGTGGGCGAGGCGGAAGTGTCGGAGCCGCAGGCACGACCGGCACGGGCGGTAGCGCGACGGGCGGTCGCGGCGGCGGAAGCGCCGGAGGCGGTGGTACGGGCGGCAGCGCAGCGGGCGGACGCGGCGGCAGCGGCTCGGGGACGTGCACGGCGTCCAAATCGGTGAACACCAGCGCCACGGGAAGCGGGTCGCACAAGGTCGTCGTGGAGACCAACGCGGATACCGGGATCAAGGAAGGAACCATCTTCCGGCCGATGGATCTCGGGGGCACCGAGAAATATCCAATCTTCGTCTGGGGCGAGGGCGGCTGCTCGCAGAACGGGCTGTCGAACTCGGCCGCGATGGCCGAGATCGCGTCGCACGGTTACTTCGTCATCGCGGACGGCACACCGAACAGCTCGGCCGCCAACCGCGCCCAGACGTCGGACGTCGTCGGCATGGCCAAGCCCCTGCTCGCGTACGTGACCTGGGCGATCGCCGAGAACGACAAGTCGTGCAGCGCGTACTACCAGAGCCTCGACACGGCGAAGGTCGCGTCCAACGGGTTCTCGTGCGGTGGACTGATGTCTGAAGGCACGGCCGCCGATCCACGCATCACCACCTGGGGCATCAAC
>Ga0207691_10005735_pt1 | contig 12009 bp, 8 predicted proteins | sample KBSM13metaG_FD_184327 | JGI IMG/M metagenome (GOLD analysis project Ga0207691, IMG submission 184327) | Miscanthus rhizosphere microbial communities from Kellogg Biological Station, Michigan, USA - KBS M1-3 metaG (SPAdes) (version 2) | ecosystem: Host-associated > Plants > Roots > Rhizosphere >...
GGGCAGCTTAATCTGCCCCAACACCTTGCCCTTGGGCGTGATGATGCGGATGCCGCCGGGGCCGCTGCTCCAGAGGTTGCCGGCCATGTCGACCTTGAGCCCGTCGGGCCCGCCGTCGCCGCTGTTCGGCGGATAGTGGATCAACGTACGCGGGTGGGACAGCCTGCCGTTGGGCCCAACCGAATAAGCCCGCACATACATGTCCGGTCCGTAATTGCTGACATAGAGCGTCCTGCCGTCAGGTGAGAAGCCGATCCCGTTAGGCAACGCCATGTCGGTGATCACGGCCTCGAGCTTGCCGTGCGCGTAGCGGAACACACCGTTGAACGGCAGTTGCTTGGCCGGATCCTTGTCCATCCCGTTGAACAATCCGAACGGCGGATCGGTGAACCAGAGGGATCCGTCGCGCGCGAACACGAGGTCGTTGGGGCTGTTGAGCCTTTTGCCCATAAAGTCCGAAAGGAACGGACGGATGCGGTTATGCGCGTCGAGCCGGACGATCCGTCGCGCGCCCATCTGCGTCAGCAATACCGAGCCGTCCTTGTCGGTGACCATCGCGTTCGAGCCGATATTCGCGCCTGGCGGCGGGTTATGATAGCCGCCCGAATTGTTCAGCAGCACGCTCACCTTGCCGTCCGGCGCTACCGTCAGCAGCTGGTCCTTCTGCACGTCGGAGAACCACAATTTCCCCTGGCGCCACATCGGCCCTTCGGTGAAGACGAAGCCGGTCGCGACGCGTTCGACCTTCGTGCCAGGCGCGATCACCGCATCCAGCCCCGGATCGAGCCGCTCTACGGACGTGGCCGGTACGGCGGCGACAGGCATGGCGAGCGACAATGCCGCCAGGGCCAGACCGGCGGACGCGATCGTCCGCAGCATCCTGCGCTTCATTTGCTGTTCCTCCCTGATTTATCGTGGGGGCCGCATCGCGGCCGCGATTTTCGCGCGGTAGGCAGCCTTGGCCGCAAGATCGCGCGCCACGCCGATCACCATCAGTTCGAGCGGCTGCGTGCCCGTCGCCTTGATCGAACGCGTCTGGCCGAGGTCGACGGGGATGGCGTCGCCATTGTGGATCGCGGCGGTCTCACCGTCGATCGTCACTTCGCCATCGCCGCCCATCACATAATAAGCCTCGCTGAGATCGGCCTTGGCCGAGGGGCCGACCGAGCTGCCCGGGGGCAGCAGCAGATGATCGACATAAGCCCAGGGCGTCGAGAAGACGGTCGGATCGAGCGCGCGGCGATACAGGACGCTGCCCGTGCCGCCATCCATCCCCGCCACCGGGCGCAGCAACGCGCGATCGAGACGCATGGTGATGAACTGGGGCACCTTGTCGAGCGGCGCATCGGTGCGCGCGTCGCCAAGGTCGAAATTGTCGTAGATCTTGGTCATGCCGACATTGATGTTCAGCCACTGCAGCGGCGTATCGCCGGGATTGTAGATGGCATGCGCATGGCCCATCCGGTCGGGCACGCCGACGGGCCCTTTCAGCACGGAAGTGCGGCCGTCGATCGTGAACTGCGCCTCGCCGTCGAGGATGACGAACATCTCCTCGCAGTCATTGTGGAAATGCTCGCCGATTCCGCTGTGCGGCGCGATGACGCCGCGATGGATGAAGATCAGGTTCGTGCTGAGCGCATTGAGGCCCATGATCGGCCCGAACTTCATCGTCCCCGCGCCCTGGTGGACCGCGCTCAGCGGGCGAAAGCGGGCCGGATCGCTATGCCCGATCCGTTCCTGCAAGGGCGCCGCCACGAGGGCCGCACCGCTGCCGAAGATGCATGACATGGCGGCGAATCCTGTCGCCAGACGGCGTCCTCTCACGGGGCTTCCTCTCTGATCGGCCGGTATTTCCGGGTCTTTACCCGCTCATACATTGGTCGTAACAGGAATCCTATAGGATATTATGCGGCCGCGAGAGCCGATAAATGGCGGAGGACAAGATGGCTGAAGTCGGTCGTTCCAAGGTAAGACTAGGCCTCATATTCCTGCTATTCGTGGTGAGCGCGATCGCGTTTCTGGATCGCACCAACATCTCGGTCGCGGGCGTCGAGATGCGCAAGGATTATGGGATCGACCAGGTTCACTTGGGCTGGGTCTTCAGCGCCTTCCTGATCGGCTACGCGCTGTTCCAGGTGCCGGCAGGCTGGCTGGCGGCGCGCTTCGGGCCGCGGCGGGTCCTGACCGCAGCTTTGGTCTGGTGGGGCCTCTTCTCGGCTTTGACCGCGCTCGTGCCGCCCGGCGCTGCCCACGCGCTTTTGCTCCTGTTCCTTGTGCGGCTGGGGCTGGGGATCGGCGAATCGGTGGTCTACCCTTCCGGCAACCAGCTGATCTCGCGCTGGATCCCCGCGCAGGAGCGGGGCAAGGCCAATGGCTGGATCTTCGCTGGCGTCGGCGCAGGGTCGGGCATCTCGCCCCCGCTCATCACCGCGATCATCCTCGCCGCGGGATGGCGTGCCTCCTTCTATGTCTGCGCGGTGATCGGCCTCGTTGCCAGTATCGTCTGGTATATTGTCGCGCGCGACACGCCGCAGGAGCATCCGCGCGTGAACCGCGCCGAACTCGCCCATATCGAGCAGGGCCTTCCCCCGCTTGCGAAGCGCCCGCGCGGGCCGGTGCCGTGGAGCGCCATGCTGACGAGCCGCAACGTATGGGGCCTGTTCCTCAGCTATTTCGCGTTCGGTTACGTGATCTGGATCTACTTCAGCTGGTTCTACATCTACCTCGCCGAAGCGCGTCATCTCGATCTCAAATCGAGCGCGGCTTATTCGATGCTGCCCTTCCTCTGCATGACATTGGGCTGCCTCGCCGGCGGCGTCATCAATGACGTCATATCGAAGCGCTACGGCCTCTATTGGGGACGGTCAGGCCTGTCCGTCGTCGCTTTCATTCTGACCGGGACCTTCCTCCTCCTGGGGTCGATGGTAAACGACGCCGTCCTCGCGGTCGTGATCCTTGCCGGCGGTGCCGGCGCCATCTATCTTTCGCAGAGTTCCTTCTGGTCGGTCACCGCCGATATCTCGGGCCCTCATACCGGCGTCGTGTCCGGCTTCATGAACATGGGGTGCCAGATCGGCGGAGCGGTGACCTCGTCGCTCACGCCGTGGATCGCGCGCGAGTTCGGCTGGACCGCCGCCTTCATGGCGGGCGCAGGGATCGTACTGCTGGGCGTACTCGCCTGGGCGGTGGTGGATCCGAACCGGCCGCTGCTCGCCGCGGAGCCCGAGCCTGCCGATCCCGCTATTGCCGCGACAGCCTGACCGTGATCGGGCTCCATCCCTTGATGTCGAAGAAGGTCGTGCCAAACAAGGTGCGGCGGATATGGACCTCCGAGCCCACCGGCGGCGGCGGGCCGACGACCGTAGTTTCGTAGGCGGCACCATCCTCCAGCTCGAGCCGGAAATAGCCGTGCCGTAGGGGCTGGGTCGCGGCGATCCGGCCGCTGGTCGTCGCTTTTGCCTCCTCGCGCGTCGGTGCGCGTACCGGTGCGGGTGCGGGTGCGAGCGGCTGAGGCGAAGCTGCCAGAGGCGTAGCTGGGGCATTGCGCGCCGGGGCGGGAGCGGCAGGCTGGTCCGCCGCACGATCATAGCAGGCGAGTCGCTCTGTCGGGTCCGCGATCGCGCGACACGTTCCGGTGTCCGAAGGCGCCGCATATGCCGCTGTGCCCAGGAGAAACGCCGCGCCGATCAGGCTCATCGATCTCGTTGTCACCTCTGATTTCTCCTGTTGATTTTTCTACAAGTCGGGCGAATTTGCCTGATCCAATAGGTATTTGACACGCCTCAAACAATCATATCATATATGATCACATGAGAGGACGATAGAGTCCCTAAGAGGAGAGATAGCATGGGCAAGGGCACGATTTGCATATCGCTGTGCGCAACTGCGGCGATGGTGGGTGCGTCGTCGCTTGCCGCGCAGGCCCCGCCTTCCGGCCGTCCGCCACTCCAGATCGGATGGTCTCCCAAGAAGACCCCCTATACCGCCTATAAGGCGCCCAATCGCGCCTGGTGGAAGCTTGCCGACGTCCTCGCTATGCACAAGGGCGAGAAGAATTGGTCGCAACCGATCGTCCGCAACAAGGACCTGATGGCCGACTGGCATCAGATGGCGCCGGGCGGCCGCACCCCCGAGCTGGAATATCCCGACAACCGCACCGGCATCATCGTGTGGGCGGGGCAGCTCAAGGTAAGCATCAAGGGCCAGGAGCCATTCATCGCCTCCAAGGGGTTCCAGATCGACGTCCCCTTCCGACTGCCTTTCACAATGGAGTCGGTTGGCAGCGAGCCCGCGCTCTGGTTCGAGGTGCATGCGGATGGCGACGTCCCAATCTATCCGGTCGCGACGACGCCGCAGAAGCCGAAGGACGTTCCCGGCTTCACCTATCAGCAGGCGGTGCTGATGGGCGGCGACGGCAAATATGACGACGTCAACAAGCCCTATCTCGATTTCTTCAAGGACGTGGTCCAAGGCGGCGCCCGCGCCGGCGCCTTCATCTCCGGCGACCACATGTTCATCAACAATATTCGCGGCAAGGGAACGCCGACGCCGCCGCCGGGTAACCTCGGCCACTTCCATTTCGGCCACGACGAATTCTGGTTCATCATGGAAGGCAATGTCGATTACCAGATCGAGGGCGTGCCCTTCTTCACGGCCGCGCCCGGCGACATCGTCACCGCCGCGCAAGGCCGCTGGCACCGCGCCAGTTTCGGCGGCCCTGTCGGCCAGATGGCCACGCGTGTCGCGATCAATCCCTATCCCTACGGTCTCCATAACTACTCGGTCGAATCCGGGGGCCGTCAGTAAGGCCTGATCGGCCGATTTCATCGGGAGGGGGCGCCTTCCCTATATTTTGGCAGATCCGCCCACACAGGCGCGGCCCAATTGTACGCGCCTTCAGCAAAGTAATGGTAGCGCTACCTCAAACTTGTCGGCGCGTATTCACGAGCAGTGGACCATGAAATTCCGCAGTGCATCATGTAAAGAGCGGCATCACCATTCTGATAATCCAAATTCACTTAGAAAATCGCCCTGCACGCTGGCAGCCCAATACATGCTGCAGTGCAGCTATGCGGGAATTTGACACGCCCGCCACAGCGGTAACGGCAACTTTTATGATCGTAGACTACGCGAAGACTTGACGCGTCCCAACCGCATGTTACCACGCGCAGGATCGTATAGGATAGGAAAAACGACGATCGAACGTCCAAAGCAAAAGGGGTCAGGAGAGATGCGCTCGATATCAGGCTCGAAGATTCATGTGTCGTTGCTTGCTCTGACGGTGGCGACGCTCGCCGCAAGCGGTGCGGTCGCCCAATCTGTCCCGGCAGGACCGCTCGGCGCCGACGCAAGTGAAGCCAATCGGCCCGCCAATCCGACGCCGGTGATCCGCTCGCAGGCACCGGCTGATGGCGGCGACGAGATTGTCGTGACCGGTACGAAGATCCGCGGCGTCGCACCGATCGGCTCCAACCTGGTCTCGGTGGGCCAAGAGACGATCGAGAAGACGGCCCCGGTCAATGTCTCGCAGCTCGTGAACACGGTGCCGTCCATCTCGACCGCGGGATCGGTGGCGCAGGGCGAGAATGCCTATTCCTATTATTCGCCGCAGATCCACAGCCTTGCCGGTTCGTCGTCGAACACGACGCTCGTGATCCTGGATGGCCTGCGTCTGCCGGGCGGCGGCACGCAATTCGCGCAGACGGATCCGAACATCGTCCCGGTCAGCGCGATCCAGCGGGTCGAAGTGCTCGCCGACGGCGCCTCCTCCGTCTACGGTTCGGACGCCGTCGCCGGCGTGGTCAATTTCATCACCCGCCGGACCTTCGACGGTTTCGAGGCGAACGCGCAATACGGCTTCGCCGATCATTATCATAACAAGAACCTCAGCTTCATCTGGGGCAAGAAGTGGGAAACGGGCGGCGTCTATCTCGCCGGATCGTTCACCCAGCAGTCGAAGCTGATGAACAAGTATCGCGATTTCTCGAGCATGGGCGACTATCGCTCGATCGGGGGCAGCAACACCAACAGCTTCCAATGTCTGCCAGCCACGATCACGACGCCGGGCGTTTCAGGCGTCTATCTGTCGCCGAGCGCGACCAGCACGGTTGCGAACTCGTCGGCCAATGCGCCGTGCAACAACTCGGTCTACGCGACTTTGCTGCCGAGCCAGTATCGCGCCAACACGATGATCAAGATTACCAACGACTTCTCCGACAAGCTCACCATCACCGCGATGCTGAACTATAATCGGCAGGAGACGCATTCGCCCAACGCGCCTGGCGGTGTCAGCAACGTGACAACGTTCGCGCCCGGATCGGCCGCCTCCAACGCAACGATTATTGTCGGTGGTGTGCCGACCGTCGTGAGCCGCGCCAATCCATTCTTCGTCGCTCCTGCCGGCACGCCGGGCGCGACCCAGGAAAGCATCACCGCGCTCATCCTGACTCCGGACGGCAAATATGGCCGTGGTCAGTCGCAGGAGGATTCGATCTACGCGACGATGGTCGCCGATTATAAGTTGTGGAAAGACTGGACGGTCACGCTCAGCGACGCGTTCGGCTGGAACCGTTCGGCGCTCAATACGATCAACGGCTTCTGCGGCGCCTGCGCGCTGCTGGCACTCAACGGCACGGCACAAAGCTCGGCCAATACCAGCACGACCGATGTCGCCGGCCAGAACGTGGTCGCGCTCAATTTGCCGCTGACCACCGCGAACGCGCTCGACGTGTGGAGCCCGGTCGGCTCCAGCCGTACCGCGCCAGGCGTATTGCGGTCTATCTATCGCGCAAACAGCGAGAACACGAACTACAACACGTTCAACCAGGTGAAGCTGGATTTCCAGGGATCGCTGTTCACCTTGCCTGCCGGTCCGGTGAAGCTCGCGGTCGGCGGCGAATATTTCTGGGCGCAGCAGACCCAGAAGATCACCGGCTCAAACGGCACCGGCCCGACCACGACCGGCTCGGCGTTCCGCCAGTATAATTACGAGCGCAACATCAAGTCGGTCTACGCGGAATTGTATATCCCCGTGGTCTCTCCGGAAATGGAGATCCCGCTCGCACACCGGATCGACCTCAGCATTTCGGGTCGGTACGACAAATATAGCGACGTCGGCAGCACCAAGAATCCGAAATTCGCTGCCAATTGGGAACCGTTCGAAGGCCTGAAGTTCCGTGGCAATTACTCCCGTGCCTTCGTGGCGCCGCCACTCGCCGTCATCGGCGATCCGACGCAGGGTTATCTCTATGCGTCGGGCAGCGTCGGCACGCAGGGCCAGGTGAACGTACCGGTGAACAATTATCCGGATGTGAAGGGTATCCCAGGCGCCGTCATCGCCAATACGAGCACGTCCTGCTCGCAGGCGACCGCGGGTCAGGTCTGCTCGATCGGCATCAATGCGGGCTCGGCCGGTCTGCGCCGTCAGCTCGGCGGTGGCTTCACTCACGAGGTGCCGCAGAAAGGCCGCAGCTGGTCAGCCGGCGTCGATCTCGCCCCGCGCTTCATGCCGGGCTTCGTCGCCGCGGCAACCTTCTTCCATAATAAGTTCATCGGCGGCGTAAGCTCGCCAAGCCCGAGCGCGATCGTCAACTCGGCGGGCTTGCGGCCGCTTCTGACGCTCTGCCCCGCGAGCTGCACCCAGGCGCAGATCAACGACTTCGCCAACCTGGCGAACGGTGCCACAATCTCGGGCGCGGTGCCGGCCCAGGTCTACTTCCTGATCGATCAGAGCACGCGGAACGCCCTCAACCTGACGGTCGAAGGCATCGATGCGCAGTTCACCTATCAACACACGATCGGAGACATGGGCCGCTTCACGATCGGCACCGCGCTCACCTACTTCACCAAGTTCAAGCAGAATTTCGGTGGCGGGACGGACTTCAGCATCCTGAACACGTCAGGTTACAACACCACCTTCCCATCGGTACAGTTCAAGAACCGCGCACAACTCGGGTGGGAATTGGGTGGCTTTGGGGCCGACCTTTTCTGGAACCATGTCGGCTCCTACAACAACTGGATCAGCACCACCGTCACGCCGATCAAGACGGACGCGGTCGGCAATCCGGTGGGTGGCGGCGACCGCATCAAGGCAGGGAATACGTTCGACCTGCACGTGCAGTATGAGCTCAGGGGTCAGAGCTTCCTGCGTGGCTCGCAGATCTATGTCGACGTGCAGAACCTCTTCGACAAGGATCCGCCATTCTACAACGGCAATACCGCAGGCATTCTGGGTGGAGCATGGGGCTATAACGGCTTCGTCTCCAACCCCCTCGGTCGCCTGATATCGATCGGCGTCCGCGCCAAATTCTAACCTTTCGCCCCCCTCTGCCGCTCGCGAGTCCCCGCGGGCGGCAGTTTTTTGTTTCCGCGACATTCCGTCGCGCAAGCCGGGTCGAAGTTCAGTATGACGAAGGAGTATGCGGGCATGAGGAAGATGATCGGGACCCTGGCCGCAGCCGCCGCGCTCGCGGCGATCGGATCGCCAGCGCGGGCACAGTTCAACGGGCGTGAGGATCCGATGCCGGTCGCTTCGCCCAAACTCGCCGAATCCTACTGGTCCGCCAAGCCCTCCAAGCCGACGCCCTACACCGCGCCCAACAGGGTCCACTGGAAGCTTTCCGCAATCCTCGCCGCGCATCGCGGACAGGGCGATTGGGTCCAGCCGATTGTGCGCAATCCCGAGCAGGACGCCGACTATATCTCGCTCGGCGCGGGCAAGAAGACCAAGCGCAAGATGTATGCCGACGACCGCGTCGTCTGGATCGTGCAGGACGGCGCGATGCGCGTTTCGATCGACGGCTATGATCCGTTTGTCGCGACCAAGGGTTTCATGGTCAACGTGCCCTTCCGGCATTTCTATTCGATCGAGACGATCGGCGACAAACCATCGCTACGTTTCGAGGTCCGTCAGGCCGGCTCACCGCCGCTCTATCCCGCGGACGAGGTGCCGGATCCCTATCCTGGCCGCACCTATGTCAAAGTTACCGGCTCGCCCGGGCCCGCCAGGGACCGCGACACCAACCCGATCTACGTCGATTTCTGGAAGCAGATCGGCAGCAGCGACAAACCCTATAACGGCAAGTTCGTTTGGGACGATCACTTCACGTCGAACATCCTGCGCGGCAAGGCGCAACCGATCGCGCCGGCGAGCAATCTCGGCCATTTCCATGTCGACTGGACCGAGTTCTGGTTCGTGATGGAGGGCAAGATCGGCTATCAGATCGAGGGCTATCCTTACTTCGAGGCCGAGCAGGGCGACATCGTGACCGCGCAAAAGGGCCGTTGGCATCGGCCTTCCGCAGCACCGGACGCACCGATTTCCACGCGCATCCCGTTCAATCCGCGCCCCGTCATCCTCCATAATTTCGCGACCGACTGAGCCGCGGACAAAGGTCGGATGACGCCCGCCTGCATCGACGATTTCCGGGAGCTGGCACGGCGGCGGCTGCCGCGCTTCCTGTTCGATTATATCGACGGCGGTTCGTATGACGAGGTCACGATGCGCCGGAACGTGGCCGACCTGCAGCAGCTGCCGCTGCGCCAGCGGGTGATGCGCGACGTTTCGGACATCCATCTCGGCACGATGTTGCTCGGCCGGCCCGCGAGCCTGCCGGTCGCGCTGGCGCCGATCGGCCTCGCCGGTCTGTATGCACGCCGCGGCGAGGTGCAGGCCGCGCGCGCGGCGGAGGCGGCGGGCGTGCCCTTCATCCTCTCCGCTTCGGCCTGTTGCGGGATCGAGGAGGTCGCGGCCGCCGTGACCCAGCCGCTCCTGTTCCAGCTCTACATGATCAAGGATCGTGGGTTCATGGAGACGATGCTCGAACGGATCCGCGCAGCCGGGGTCGAGACGCTCGTGATGACCGTTGACCTGATCGTCCACAGCCCGCGCTATCGCGACATGCGTTCCACGCTGACCGGCAGACAGGGCCTTGGCGCGCGCCTCATCCGCATGGCGCAGATCGCGCGCCATCCGCGCTGGGCTTGGGACGTCGGCGTGCGCGGCGGACCGCACATACTCGGCAATTTCGCGCCGGCCATGCCCGACGGAGCCGGGCTGGCCCAATTCACCGATTGGGTCTCGCGCAATTTCGACCCCTCGATCCGCTGGGACGACCTCGCCTGGATCCGCGATCGATGGCGCGGTCCGCTCGTACTCAAGGGCATACTCGATCCCGTCGACGCGCGCCGCGCCTGCGAAGTCGGTGCCTCGGCGATCATCGTCTCGAACCATGGCGGGCGGCAGCTCGACGGGGCACCTTCTTCAATCCGTGCTCTGCCAGCGATCGCCGAGGCCGTGGAAGGCAAGATCGAGGTGCTGATGGACGGCGGCATCCGCTCCGGCCTTGATGTGCTGCGCGCGCTGGCGAGCGGTGCGAACGGCGTGCTGCTCGGCCGCGCCTGGGCGTTCGCGCTCGCCGCTGACGGCGGGGCCGGCGTGCGGCAGATGCTGAGCCTGCTGCGCCAGGAGCTTCATGTCGCGATGGCACTGACCGGGCATAGCCGCATTGCCGATGTCGGGCCGGACGCGGTGCTGCAGCAATGGGCGGAGAACCCGCGATGAGGAGGAATGATGGCCCGCTATAGCTGGATCGCGCTCGCGATCCTTGCCAACGCCGCCGCGCTGCAGGCGCAGATCGCGGTGTCCGCCAATGACGGCAAGGCCGTCCCCGCCGACGCGCCCGACACGCCGCGCACAACGGATTCGATCGCGGTGCTGGAGATTGGTCGCACCGTGAGGACGCTCGCCACGCTCGCTGTGCCCGCGACGGTCGTGGGCCCGCCGGGCAGCGTTGCGTTATCGCCCGACAGCCGACTCGCGATCGTCACAGCCGGACAGGTGATGGGCAATGCAGGCGCGCCGGTTGCGGGCGACGTCGTCACCGTGATCAACCTCCACCAACCGAAGGCGCCGCAGATCGTGCAGACGCTTCATGCTGGCACGGGGGCAGCGGGCGTCGCGATCAACCCCGCGGGAACGCTCGCTCTGGTCGTGAATACCGGCGCAGACAGTCTCTCCGTCTTCACGGTCGCCGACGGAGGGCTGACCCCCGCCGGCACCGTCACGCTCGATCCGAAGAGCCGCCCGGTCGACGTGGGTTTCGCGGATGCGCACAGCGCATTTGTCGTGGCGCAGGGCACCAACAAGCTGCTTCACCTGTCGGTCGACGGCACCAAAGTGACGGTCGCTGGAGATATTGCCGTGGGTGCCCAGCCCTACAGCCTAGCGCTCCGCCCCGGCACGCACATCGCCTATGTCAGCCATCTCGGCGGACGGGCACCCGGAGGCGCTCCCGGCCCGAAGCAGGGCTCAATCGGGATCGTCGATCTCGCCGCCGGCCGCATGATCGACCAGGTCGATACCGGCGTCACTCCCGAACATGTCGGGCTGTCGCCGAGCGGACGCTTTCTGGAAGTAACGGTCAACAATGGCTCGACCGCACCGGCCGCCTCGCCCGCCTTCCACGAATTCGGGCTGATGATCGTCTATCGTGTCGAGGGCGCACGCCTCGTGCCAGCCGCCCAGACGCGGACCGGGCGCTGGTGCCAGGGCGCGGTCTGGAGCACCGACGAACGTCGATTGCTGCTGCAATGCTCATTCGCGAAGCAGATAGAAACATACCGGTTCGATGGCCGCTCGCTCACGCTGGGAGCGCCGTTGACTTTCGATGCGAGGCCGGGCGCGATCGCGACCGCCCGCAGCCGCTGACAAAAAACCGACAGGAAGGGAGAAGATCGATGCGAAAAGCGATTTTGTTGAGCGCTGGGCTGATCGCCAGCGTGGCATCGGCCCAGGCGCAGCAGGCCGATTTGCCCTTCCGCAATCCAACACTGCCGACCGCGCAGCGCGTGGACGATCTGATCGGCCGATTGACGCCGGACGAGAAAGCATCGCAGCTCGTCAACCAGGCGCGTGCCATTCCCCGGCTCGGCATTCCTGCCTACGACTGGTGGAGCGAGGCGCTGCACGGCGTCGCCAATAACGGCTACGCCACCGTCTTTCCCGAACCG
>Ga0207691_10005736_pt1 | contig 12009 bp, 15 predicted proteins | sample KBSM13metaG_FD_184327 | JGI IMG/M metagenome (GOLD analysis project Ga0207691, IMG submission 184327) | Miscanthus rhizosphere microbial communities from Kellogg Biological Station, Michigan, USA - KBS M1-3 metaG (SPAdes) (version 2) | ecosystem: Host-associated > Plants > Roots > Rhizosphere >...
GAGGTCTTCGTGATCGCGCAAAGCGTGGGCGCGGTGCTGGTCACGGCCTGGGTGCACGACTACGCGCCGCGCATCCGCGGCATGTCGCTGGCCTCGCCGGCGTTCGAGGTGAAGTTGTACGTGCCGTTCGCGCGCAGCGCGATCGCGCTGATGGCGAAGCTGCGCGGCAATTTCTTCGTCAACAGCTACGTCAAGGCGAAGTTCCTCACCCACGACCCCGGGCGGATCGCCAGCTACGAATCGGACCCGCTCATCGCGCGCGCGATCTCGGCCAACATCCTGCTCGGGCTGTACGAGGCGGCCGAGCGCGTCGTCGCCGATGCGGCCGCGATCGCGGTGCCCGCGCAGGTACTGGTCTCGGGATCGGACTGGGTCGTGCACAAGCGGCCGCAACGCCTGTTCTTCGAGCGGCTGTCGAGTCCGGTCAAGGAAATCCGCGAGCTGCCGGGCTTCTTCCACGACACGCTCGGCGAACGCGACCGCGCGCCGGTCGTGCGCTCGGTGCGCGACTTCATCGAGCGCGTGTTCGCCGCCGCGCCGGCGATGCCCGATCGCCGCCGCGCGCATGAAAGCGGGTTCACGTACGACGAGGCGGCGGGGCTCGGCCGTGCGCTGCCGTGGTGGTCGCCGCGCGCCTGGTACTGGGCCGCGACCAGCGCGTCGCTGCGCCTGGGCGCACCGCTGTCGCAGGGGCTGCGGCTCGGCCACGACACCGGTTTCGATTCCGGCAGCACGCTCGACTACGTGTACCGCAACGAGCCGGCCGGATTCGGCCCGCTGGGGCGCGCGATCGACCGCACCTACCTCGGCTCGATCGGCTGGCGCGGCATTCGCCGGCGCAAGCTGCACGTCGAGGAACTGCTGCGGCTGGCGATGGAACAGGTGCGTGCGCGCGGCATGCCGGTCCATCTCGTGGACATCGCCGCGGGCCACGGCCGCTACGTGCTCGACGCGATCGCGCAGGCCGGCCCGCTTCCGGATTCGGTGCTGCTGCGCGACTACTCGGACCTCAACGTGCGCGACGGCACCGCGCTGATCGCCGCGCGCGGTTTGGCGTCGATCGCGCGGTTCGAAAAGGCCGACGCGTTCGACCGCGCGAGCCTCGCGGGCTTGCAGCCGCGCCCGACCGTCGCCGTGGTGTCGGGGCTGTACGAGCTGTTTCCCGACAACGACCTCGTCGGACGCTCGCTGGCGGGCTTCGCCGACGCAATGCCGGAAGGCGCCTGCCTCGTCTACACCGGCCAGCCTTGGCACCCGCAGCTCGAACTGATCGCGCGCGCACTGACCAGCCACCGCGACGGCAAGCCCTGGGTCATGCGCCGCCGCACCCAGATGGAGATGGACCAGCTGGTGGAGGTGGCCGGCTTCCGCAAGCTCACCCAGCGCATCGACGCGTGGGGCATCTTCACGGTGTCGATGGCGGTCCGGGCGGCGGACTGAGCGCCATGCGCCGGCCCGCCCTGTGGAAGCCGGGCCTGCTGTGGCTGCTGCTGCTCGGGCCGCTGTTCTTCCTCAGCTACGGCTTCGCGAACCACTGGGCCGCGAGGCAGGCGCACGTGCCGAGCATCGTGTTCGGATGGGAGCGGCACATACCGTTCGTCGCGTGGACGATCCTGCCGTACTGGTCGATCGACCTTTTCTACGGGCTGTCCCTGCTGGTGTGCACCAGCCGGCTCGAGCTCGCGCGCCACGCGCGCCGCCTGCTCACCGCGCAGGTGCTGTGCATCGCCGGCTTCCTCGCGTTTCCGCTGCGCTTCTCGCTGCGGCGTCCGCCCGTCGAAGGATGGGCCGGGGAGCTGTTCGACGCGCTGGGCCGCTTCGACCTGCCCTTCAACCAGGCGCCGTCGCTCCACATCGCACTGCTGCTGATCCTCTGGGACTTCTACCGGCGCCGCCTGCACGGCGCGGCGAAGGCCGCGTTGCATGCATGGAGCGCACTGATCGCGGTCTCGGTGCTCACGACCTGGCAGCACCATTTCATCGACGTGCCGACCGGACTCGTCGCCGGCGCGTTCTGCCTGTGGCTGTGGCCGCTCGATGGCGAGCGTCCGTCGTGGCGATGGACGGGTGCGCCCGCGCGACGGCGGCTCGCGCTCTACTACGGCGCCGTGGCGGTCCTCGTGGCGCTGCTCGCCGGATCGTCCCGGGCCGCGTGGTGGCTGGCCTGGCCGGCGCTGTCGTTCGCATTGGTCGCGCTGTGCTACGCGGGAATCGGGCCCGGCGGTTTCCAGAAGCGCGCCGACGGCCGCCACAGCCTGGGGTCGCGCCTGCTGCTCGCGCCCTACCGGGTCGGCGCCTGGTGCAACGCGCGCTGGTGGACGCGCGGGATGCCCAGCAGCGTGGCGATCACAGAACGCGTCTGGCTCGGACGGCTGCCGCTTCCGTGGGAAGCCGATTACGCGCGCTTCCAACGGATCGTCGACCTCGCCGCCGAGCTCTCGCTGCGGCATCCGGGCACGCGCGCGCATCCCTGGCTGGACCTGGTCGTCCCCGCGCCCGCGCAGCTCGTCGATGCGGCGGGCTCGGTGCAGTGCGCCGCCAAGGAAGGGCCCGTGCTGGTCTGCTGCGCGCTGGGCTTCTCGCGTAGCGCGGCCGTGGTCGCCACGTGGCTGTGCCTGCACGGCGGCGCGCCGACGGTCGTGGAAGCCATCGCCGCGTTGCGGCGCGCACAGCCGCGGATCGTGCTGCACGAAGCGGCGCTGGACGCCATCGCGCAGGCCGTTGCCCTGGGGCGGGCTTCGCCCTCCACGACGTGATCGCCGCAAGCGGCGTCGCGACCGCGCGTACACTGCGCGCATGCCCACACCCCACGTCTCCAAGCTCATCCTCCACCGCGCCTCGCACGCGCTCGAGGTCGCCTTAGACACCGGCGAGAGCTTCCGCCTGCCCTGCGAATACCTGCGCGTCGAGTCGCCAAGTGCCGAGGTGCAAGGCCACGGACCGGGCCAGAAGGTGCTCGTGACCGGCAAGCGCGACGTGAACATCGACGCGATCGAGCCGGTCGGCCACTACGGCGTGCTGCTGCGCTTCGACGACGGACATGCGACCGGGATCTACAGCTGGACGGTGCTCTACACGCTCGGACGCGAGCAGGACGCGCGCTGGGCGAACTACCTCGCGGCGATCGAGGCGGCGGGGGGGTCCCGCGGTTGAGGAACGCGCTCGTCAGTGGCGCTTGAAGTACTGGACTTCGCGCTCGTGTTTTTCGGCGGCCTCGCGCGAATCGAACGTGCCGAGGTTCCTGCGCTTGCCCGTCTTCGGGTCCGTCTTGCGCGAATACAGCCGGTACTGGCCGGTCTTGAGCTTGCGGATCATGGCGGCCTCCTTGTCGTGCCGCCGTTGTAGCGCCGCGCGTTTGACCCTTTGGTGAATTCCTCGGGCGCGGCCCCGATCGGATCGGGCCGGGCCGGGACGTCTCATTCCTTCTGGAACTGCTCGAGCTCGTCCACGAAGCGCTGCGCCTTCGTGATGCTCGCGCCGGCGAGGCTTTCGTCGACGGCCCGCGCCATGCCGGGACGCTTCGGGCTGCGCGCCCAGCGCGCGAACCACCACGTCAGCAGCAGGCCGATGACGCCGGTGGCGGTGCCCCAGCCGATCACGGACGGCGCGCGCTGGTAGAGGTCGACGCCCAGGTGGCCGAACACGACCATCAGCAGCGGCATCCACACGAACCACCACGACAGCCCCACCACGAGGCCGGAGGCCACGTACACGCGCCGCAGCTGCGCGAGCCGGCGCTGGAGCTCCACCACCGGCCCGGCGTGGTCGATGCGGCGGACGTGGCCGATCGTGATGCCGGCGCCGGCAATCGCGAGCACGCCGTAGAGGTGCACGAGCACGCCCGCGACGAGCAGGTGCGGTACGTCGCGATGGTCCGGCCAGAACGAGCCGCCGAGGATCACGATGGCCGCGCCGAACAGGATCTGCAGCACCTGGCCGATCACCAGCGGACGAAGGCCGCGGCGGATGCGGTCGAGCCGGCTTTCGCGCAGCAGGTGCAGGTTGAGCGCGGTCTGTTCCGCGAGGCGCGCGTCGAGCGACTGCCAGGCGGCTTTCATTTCGTCGAGTTCCATTGCTTGCTTCCTCTTCTCAGGTTCGGTCGGCGATGTCGGCGCGGGCGCGCTGCTTGAGCCGGTTGATCTTGGTGGCGACGTTGGTCTCGGTGATGCCGAGCACCTCGGCGATCTCGCGATGGCTGCGGTCCTCGAGGTAGAGCAGCATCAGCGCGCGGTCGAGCGCACCGAGACCGTCGATGAAGCGGTGCAGCGCGCGCAGGCGCTCGTCGGCCTCGTGCGGCATCGCGCCGGCGTCGGCGACGTCGTGGGCCTGTTCGTCGAGCGGCACCGCGTGGCGGTCGCGATGGCCGGCGCTGCGCGCATGCGAGATCGCGACGTTCAGTGCGAGCCGGTACATCCAGGTCGAGAACGCGCGCGCCGGGTCGTAGCTGCCGAACGAACGCCAGGCCTGGACCGCGATGTCCTGCGCGAGGTCGCGGCGATCCTCGGCGTTGCGGCAGTACATGCCCGCGACCTTGAACACGATGCGTTCGTGTTGCGCGAGCAGCGCCTGGAACCTGTCGCGCGTCGAACCCATCGCCATCCCCATCGCTGCCGTCGCCACCGCATTCTCCCTAAATCCCGCACGGCCGCGTCGCCGTATGTCCTGGTGATTCGCACGGGCGCGGAAAAAATCACACAGCGGAGGAAATCGGCGGCGCCGCGATTGACTGGCGGCTAAACGCGGCGCCCGCGGCCGCGGCCCCGTCGACCCTTCTGGCCTATCCTCGGGCTGCGCACGATGCGCGAATCCAGCCAGGGAGTCCCATCATGGCCATGAAGAAGTCCGCGTCCGGTCGCAAGGCCGCGAGCCGGAAGACCGCCGCGAAGAAGCCGGCGAGGAAGAAGACGGCAACCAGGAAGGCCGCGGCGAAAAAGGCCGCAACGAAGAAGGCCGCGTCGAGGAAGGCTCCTGCGAAGAAGCTCGCGGCGAAAAAGGCCGCGTCGAAGAAGACGGTGGCAAGGAAGGCCGCGGCGAAGAAGGTAGCGGCGAAGAAGAGCGCCGTCCGCAAGGCTCCCGCGAAAAAGTCGACGGCGAAGACGTCGACGGCCCGGCGGCCTGCCGCGAAGAAGGTCGCGTCGAAGCAGGCGAAGCCGCGCCGTCCGCGGGTCATCACGCCCGAACAGGCCCTCGCGAACACCCTCGCCCTGCTCGAGGCCAAGAACGAGCAGGCCCGGCAGGCGCCGCCGTGGCCCTCGGCCGGCGATCCGCATTCGCACGGCCATGCTCCCGGGCCGAACGAGGTCGCGCAGGCCGAACTGCAACGCGCGCCGGGCATCGAACCGGCGGCCACCGAAGGCCATCCCGTCGGTCGCGGGAACCAGGGCATGCGGAAGCAGAGCTGAGGGACCGGCAGGTCAAAAGGGGCGAGACCCGGCCTTCGCTCGCCCCTCAGGTATAGAAATACCGGCAAACGTGGAAAAACACCGGTGCCGCGAAGCTCACCGAGTCGAGCCGGTCGAGCATGCCGCCGTGGCCCTCGATCATCGAGCCCCAGTCCTTCGCGCCGAGGCTGCGCTTGGCGGCCGACAGCGCGAGGCCTCCGAAGAATCCCGTCAGCACGATCACCGCCGCCATGCCGGCGGCCTGCAAAGGCGTGAACGGCGTGAGGTGCCAAAGCGCAGCGCCGATCGCCACCGCGGACAGGCCGCCGCCGACGAAGCCCTCGACGGTCTTCGACGGGCTCACGCGCGGCGCGATCGCATGCCGGCCGAACAGTTTTCCGAACACGTACTGCAGCACGTCGGACAGCTGGACGACGATCAACAGGAAGATGATCAGCAGCTGGTTGCGCCCGAGGCTCGCATCGTGCAGGTCGAGCAGCAGCAGCGCCGGCGCGTAACTGATGCAGTACACCGTGATCAGCACGCCCCACTGGATCTTGGTCACGCGCTCGAGGAAGCCCTCGGTGTCGCCCGACATCGCCATAAGCACCGGCAGCGACAGGAAGCCGTACACCGGCAGGAAGATCGCGAACAGGCCGTACCAGCCGTCGTAGATCAGCCAGTACTGCGCCGGGACCATGAGGTAGAAGCAGGCGACCAGCGGCATGTGGTCGCCCGGGCGGGTCGGCGTGAGCGTCACGAATTCGCGCAGCGCGAACACCGAGGCGACCCCGAACAGCACGATCGTCGTCGTCTTGCCGAGCAGGAACGAGGCCGCGAGCACCGCGACCATCACCCACCACGCGCGGATGCGCTGGTTGAGGTTGTCGATCGTCGCGCTGCCGCCACGCGGCGCCGCCCGGCGCTGGAGGATCCATCCGATCGTCGAGGCGACGACCAGCAGGGTGCCGATGCCGGCCATGAGGCAGTAGAACTGCTGCTGGGTGGTCATGCCGGTGCCCATTGGAGCGAAGGACGTAGCCCGGATGAAATCCGGGGCGCTGTTGCGTCGGTCCCGGATTTCATCCGGGCTGCGCGTTTCATGCCATCCCCACGATCGCATCCCGCGCGCGTTCGAGGAAGGCTTCCTTCGCTTCGTCGACGCGCCGCTCCAGCGGCGCGCCGAAGCTCACCGTGCACGTCAGCGGCACCGGAAGCCAGGTGCCCTTGGGCATGCTGCGATAGAGGTTGTCGAGGTACACCGGCACCAGTTCCGCGTCGGGAAAGCGCGTCGCGAGGTGGAACAGCCCGCTCTTGAACGGGCTCGGCAGCTTCTGCGCGCGGCGGGTGCCTTCCGGGAAGATGATCAGCGATTCCCCGCGCGCCAGCGCATCGCACAGCGGCGCGAGCGGATCGCCGGCGTGGCGGTCGGGCGCACGGTCGATGAACAGGGCGTTGAATCCGTCGGTTGCCAGCCGCGCTCGCAGGCCCGAGCCCCAGTAGTCCTTCGCCGCGACCGGCCGCGTCGTGCGGCGAAGCGGCGCGGGCAGCGCGCTCCACAGGGCGAGGGTGTCGAAGTGGCTGGTGTGGTTCGCGTAGTAGATGCGCAGCGCGTTCGATGGCCGGCAGCCGATCCAGCGCGGCTGCGCCCCGACCAGCACGCGCGTGCCGAAGGCGATCAGCGCGGGAAGGAACATCTCAGCCCTGCGCCCGCAGCTGGCGAACGATCGCGAGCGTGCGCGCGACGCAGGTCAGCGCCGAACCGGCCGCGATCACGATAGCCGCCGCGAGCAGGGCATAGCGCTGCGGGTGCACGAAGGATTCGGCGATGCCCGCGAGGCAGGCGATCGTCAGCACCGCCATGCGCTGCGCCTTGGCGAGCGGCCCGCGGAAATCCTGCGCGAGGCCGAGCGAGCCGCCGAACACGCGCACGTACGCGGTCGCGACCGCGAGCAGGGCGCCGAGCCAGCCGAGCCAGGGCAAGCCGCAGGCGTAGCCGAGCGCGACGATCGACAGCGAGTCGGTGACGCGGTCCGGGAATTCGTTGTAGATCCTCCCGAGCACCGAGCCCTTGCCGCCTTCCACCGCGACCATGCCGTCGATGAGGTTGCATAGCAGCCGCAGCTGCACGCAGATCGCGCACACCAGCAGCCCCGGCCAGGCCGGCCAGAACGCCAGCGCCGCCGCGCCGACGGCCGCGAAGCCGATGCTCGCGACGGAAATCTGGTTCGGCGTGACCGGCGTGCGCGCGACCGCAGCGGCCAGGCCGCGCGCCCACCCGGTATCGCGCGAAGCGATCGGCCGGCGGTTGGAGTCGCTGTCGTTCAACGCGTTCCCCTTCGCGTGGTGCCGCCAGCTTACAACGCGGGCGTCGCGCGGAACGCAAGCAGGAACAGCGCCGCGAACACGAGGTCGATCGCGCCGAACGCGACCATCGGCATGCCGAGGCGCCCCTGCAGGTACAACGCGACCGCGGCGCCGCCGAAGCCGATCTTCTCCATCGCCGAGGGCAGCATCGCGAGCCGGTAGCGCGGCGGGTCGCGCGCGATGATCAGGAACAGGATCTGGAACGCAAGCGCGACGCCGGTGAAGCCGTAGAAGAATTCCGGATGGGTGATCGCGGGCGGGTAGTCGCGGCCGGTCTTGTCCTCGAGGAAATACTGCGGGACCAGGCCGACGATCCCATAGACCGCGGCGATGTTGAACAGGTACCTGGGGAACTTCATGGCAGGCCTCGGCTGTTGGTCGTTGAAAAAGGGGCGTCCTGCCCCTTTTCCAACTCGCCGAGTCCGGTACACGCCCGGACTCGGCTCCGACGAATCAAACACGTTCCGTGTTTGATTCGCGAGCGATCCGTCCATGGATCGCAACATCAGGCTGTCTAACGACAGCCTGCTATTCCGCAGGCGTGCGCGCACCGGCCGGCGGTTCGTGCACGAGTTCGAGCTTGATGCCGTCGGGGTCGGCGAAGAACACCGCGTAGTAACCCGGCGTGCAGTCGTATTCGGCGGGCGCGTCGAGGATCTCGATGCCTTCGCGCGCGAGCAGTACGTGGAATGCGTCCACGTCCGCGCGGCTGGCCGCATGGAAGGCAAGATGGTGAAGGCCGGCCGCACGGCGGTCGTGCGGACGGTCCGACTGCGCGGCGTGCAGGCCGATGCTGAAAACGCCGCTGCCCTCGCCGATGACCCAGCACGGCACCCCGCCTGCGTAGTCCTCGGTCCGCGCATAGCCGAGGCCGCCGAGCACCTTGTCGTAGAACGGCATCGAGCGCGCGACATCCGAAACGGTCAGGTCGAGGTGGTGCGGAAGGCAGTGCGGCATGCGCGGACCGTCGGATGGACTTCGCGCGAGCTTAGCCCAAGCGCGCCGGGGCCGTGGCCCGCAGCGAACCGGCCTTTGAATCCCCCAGCGTTGTCATCCCGAGCAACGCGAGGGATCTGTCGGCCGACGTGGCAGCCGCAAGGGCTACTTCGAGATCCCTCGCTACGCTCGGGATGACAAAGGAGTTGGCTATCCTCGGCCCTTGACCTTGTCCCAAGGGCAGGCCCCAGTCTCTCCATCGATGTCCAAGCCCACCGCCACCGCCCCGAAGTACCTGCGCATCGGCCAGCTCGCCGAGCGCAGCGGCGTGAGCGCGAAGGCGCTGCGCCTGTACGAGCGGCGTGGCCTGCTGAAACCGAGCACGCATTCGGAGGCCGGCTACCGCCTCTACGGACCCGATGCGCTGCAACGGTTGATGCAAGTCGTGCTGCTCAAGCGCAGCGGCTTCACGCTCGCACAGATCGGCCGGCTGCTTTCGCGCGATGCGAAACCGGCCGCGCAGCTGCTCGCCTCGCAGATCGCGAAACTCGAGCGCGAGCTCGCCGATCGCACGCAGGCGCTTGCCACCCTGCGCCAGGTCGCGCGGCGCGTGGGTTCGGCATCGACCCTCGACCTCGACCAACTCCTGGAGAGCATCCACATGGGCAACACCCTGAAACTGGACCTGAGCACCGCCGAACGCGAACTCGTGCAGCAGCGCACCGAACAGATCGGCGGCAACCTCGAGGCGCTCTGCGACGCCTACCCCGACCTCATCGCGCGCATGCGCGCCGCGATGGAAGCCGGGACGCCCGCCACCGATCCGCACGTCGTCGATCTCGCCAGGCGCTACCGCGCGCTGGCGCCGAAGTTGCCGGCCGTCGATCCCGCGATGCGCGCGCGGCTCGTCGATGCGGTCGCGACGCGACCGGACGTGATGGCCGAGCACGGCCTCGATGCGGCATTGTTCCGCTACATCGTCGATGCGGTGGCCGCGGCAAGGGCAGCCGAGACGAACTGATCGCAGACCGGGCGGAGGGCATCGACGCTGCCCTCCGCCGCTCGCGCCGAAAGGCTCCGCACGTATCGACGGAGCCCCGATCGGCGACGGGCACGGAAGGATCGCGGCCGCGCTACCGGACGGATCGTTCCCGTTCCCACCATGACCGCAGTTCCGGATTGATGCGTCGCCAGAAGACGCCGTGGTAGGACGGCTTGCGGATCTGCAGCGCAATCATGCGGATCGTGACCACCGTCATCGAACCGAACGTCGGCCACCAACCCGGCCAGCCGGTCTGCGCGGTCGCGACCGCGAGCGCAACGAACAGTCCGGCCCATGGCAGTTCCAGCGAACGGCTCATCCGGACGACGTTGCAGAACAGGAAGAAATGCGCAACCACGAAGACGATCGCGCCGGCTGTGGCGCCATCGATCCTGGAAGCCCAGCCCGCACCGATCGCGCCGGCGATCAGGACGCCCGCATCGATCCGCGACATGCGGAAACCGGGCTGGAATCCGTCCGCGGCCATGGCTAGGCCGATGGGAACGCCACGTGCACGACGATGTGCACCCACATCGAGACGAGCATCAGCCACCCCGCGAAATACGCGCGCAGCCGGTGGCGGATGCGGTTGCCGCCGAGGTGGATGGCCGCGTGGGCGATGCGCGCGGCGACGTAGAGCCATGCGAGCACGAAGACGGCCAGCGCCGTGTCGTGCACGACCATCGCGGTGATGCAGGCCGCGTAGAACAGCGTCGGCGCCTCGAACAGGTTGACGAAATGCCGCGAAGGCTTGGCGGTGTCCTCGGTCTCGGCCTCGCCCTGGTAGATCCGGAAATACTGCAGGCTGACCTTGCCTTCCTTCACTGCGCGGACGCGGCTGCGGAACAGGATCACGAGCACGCAGGCGGTCAGGAGCACCATGGCCGCCATCGGGAACACCAGCCGGAATTCGTTCATGCCTGCCGCCCTCGCCGGATCGCCGGTGCCGAAGGCTCGCATGCTACGGGAATCGCAGGGCCCGGCGTCTCCGCGACGCGGCCAAACCCCGGGCCGCGGGTCGCGGTCGCCGTCTGAACCGTCCGGAAACCCGGGCAAGCCCCGAACGCCTGCGCGCCGCGTCGCGCGGTTAGGCTGGGGCCTCCAAACGACGCCAGGGAGGGCGCGATGAACGCCGTATTCGGAAACCTCATGCGGGAGCTCATGGGCGCGGGGACCGGCCCCGTACCCGCCTCCACGCAGGAACAGTTCCACCAGGCCGCGCAGTCGGCCCCGCCCGAGTTGCTCGGCCAGGGCATCGCCGCCGCCTTCGATTCCGAACAGACGCCCGAATTCGGCGAGATGGTCGCGCACATGTTCGGCAACGCGAACCCCGGCCAGAAGTCCGGCATCGTCAATCGCCTGCTGGCCGGTCTCGGTCCGGCCGCCACGTCAATCCTTTCCCGGCTCGGGATTGCGGCCGCACCGCAGGCGGGCCAGCCGGTGCCGTCCGTGACGACCGAGCAGGCGACCCGCATGTCCCCCGCCCAGGTCGAGGAACTCGCAACGCATGCCAAGAACGCCAACCCCGGGATCGTCCAGTCGATGAGCCAGTTCTATGCGCAACATCCGGTACTCGTGAAGACCCTCGGCGCGGCCGCGCTGGCGATCATCTCGAACCGGATCATGAACCGCCCGCACTGAGCCGCGGTAGGCGCCGGCGACGTCCGACGGACGCGCCACCGACCGCGCCATGGAAGGCGCATCCGCACAAGGAGCGTGCAATGAAACGAGCCATTGGAACGATCGTGCTGTCGCTGGCCGCGTCATGGGTGGTGGAAACCTCGTGGGCCAAGCCCGCGGCGACCGCGTTGTGCAACGACGGATCGACGTCGCAGGCCGCCACCGAACGCGGCGCCTGCTCGAGCCACGGCGGCGTCAAGGCCTGGTACGGAACGAAGCAACCGGCCGCGTCGCCGGTCGCGGTGTCCGCACGCTGCAAGGACGGGACGAGCTACGCCGGCGCGTCGCGCATGGGCGCGTGCTCGAACCACGGCGGCGTGGCGCGCTGGAACGGCAGCGTCGAGGAGGCGGCCGTTCCGCCCGAGACGCCTGCCGCACCTGCCGCGCCGCCGGCACCGGCCGCTCCGGTCGCGGAGACCGCACCTGCGCCGGCGCCAGCGCCAGCGGTGCCCGTCACGACGGGAAAGGTCTGGGTCAACACCAGCACCAAGGTCTACCACTGCGCGGGCGACCGCTGGTACGGAAAGACCCGGCACGGAACCTACATGGCCGAATCGCAGGCCAGCGCGCAGGGCTTTCGTCCGGAACGCGGCAAGCTCTGCC
>Ga0207691_10005737_pt1 | contig 12008 bp, 8 predicted proteins | sample KBSM13metaG_FD_184327 | JGI IMG/M metagenome (GOLD analysis project Ga0207691, IMG submission 184327) | Miscanthus rhizosphere microbial communities from Kellogg Biological Station, Michigan, USA - KBS M1-3 metaG (SPAdes) (version 2) | ecosystem: Host-associated > Plants > Roots > Rhizosphere >...
GACCTCGGAGGGGATTGAAACGCCAGGACGCCACCGGACCGGATAGAAAATGTTTCGGATCCGCTGACATTCGCGCCTTCCGCGGCCCCAGCAAGGTCGTGCTAGCCGCCGGTGGCGCGGGCGCGGGCGCCGACGGCGGCGCGGTAGTACTTGGAGGGGACCTCGTGGCCGACGACGGTGGAGGCGAGGCGGCCGGCGTCGACCAGCTTGTCGAGATCGATGCCGGTGCGGACCCCCATTCCTTCGAGCATGTAGACGAACAGCGGAACCGGATGCATGTGGCGGCCGACCTGGCCGCCCGGCGCCACCTCTGCGATGACGGCGGTGTACTGGTTCTCCCCCTGCGGGAAGCGGATCGGCTGGCCCGTGATGGTGGTCGCGGTTTCCAGCACCGGCGTCAGCTTGAGGCCGACCGGCCCGGCCGGCCCCTCGGCGGCGGCGGGGCCGACCAGCAACGGCGCGATGACGAGCAAAGTCGAGGCTTTCATGGCGGATCTCCCTGTCGCCGGGGACTGGGTGCTGCCGACAAAGGCTGCAGAGTTGCTCCTTCGGTAGCGCCGCCTTGCGAGCAGCGCTCCCCGCACGATTGGGCCAGCATGGCAGAACGCGCGCGACGTTACCCCCTCCGATCGGAGGGGCCGTCATCGATTGTTTGAAGAGGGCCGAAACCTATCGGGCGAGTGGATTCACAAATCCGGCGACGAGTTTGACCAGGTCGGCCTGACGCCCGGCGCCGGTCTTCTCGAACAGGTGCTTGAGGTGGAACTTGACCGTGGTCTCGGCGATGCCGAGCGCCTCGGCCACCTCCGGCGCGCCGCCCACCTCGACAATGCCGAGCAGCACGCGCAGCTCGCTCGGCGTGAGCTGGTGGCGCTTTGCAATCGCTTCGAGCGGCGATGGCGCATCGCCGTCACCAGATCGCCGAGCCGTTTCTGGAGCTCCGCGGGGCGATACGGCTGGCCCGGGGCGATCTGCAGCCGCTCCTGGAGCTTCACCGCCGGATCGAGCGGACGTCCGGCAATCGCCGACGAGGCGATGGTCGTGGGCGCGCCGGCGTCCACGTCGAAGACGAGCGTGGCGCGATCGGGATCGTGCTCGATGATCGCCGCGCCCGGCTTCACCGACGCCGACAGGAACCCTTCTTCCTGGTAGAGCTGCTGCAGCGCGGCGGCGACGTCAGCCGCGCGGTTCGCGGGCGGCGTCTGCCCGAACCGATCGACCATGCGGCTCCGCAGCGTGCCCTCGGAGAGCCCGAGCTGCCCGTGGAACTCGACCCGGGTGACGGAGTGGATCGGATCGACGATATAGCGCAGCGAGACGCCGCCGTCGGGCGCCGGAGCGGCTTCGACGCGCACGTCCTCGAAGCGGCCGAGGCTGTAGAGATGCATGATCGTCTCGCGGACGTCCGTCATCTTCAGCGGCGCTCCCTGTTTCGACTGGATCGCGTCGAGCAGCGCGGGATCGGGCGCGGGGCGCCCCTCGATGATGACGGCGTTCGACGAGACCGGCCGATCGACGTAGGCCGCTGCCGCCGGTTCCTGCCCCAGGGCCGGTGCGGCGAGCGAGGCCAGCAGCAGCACGATCGCCGGCACGGCGCGACGCGTCCGCACGCTAGAAGGTCCTCCGCACGCGGAAGTCGATGGCGAACGTGTTCGCGCCGTTCTGCGTGAGCACCCAGCCGAGGCGATCGGACTGGTCGTACTCGAGGATGATGATCTGCTCGCCGCGGGTCGTCGTACCGAGGGCGCGCGAGAACGTCAGGTAGGCCCGTCCCGACAGCCGCTTGCCGACGATCAGCCGCGCCGTCGGCGTCAGCGGATCCGCCTCGGTGCCGATGCTCGGCGAGATCTGCACGTTGTCGACGCCGAGCGTCTGCTCCACCGCGCGCCCGACCGAGCCGGTGATGCCGCCGGCGAGGACGCGCAGCAGGCCGACCTTCAGCAGCTGCTCCTCCGACTGCGTCGCCGCCTCGGGCCGCAGCCGGCGCAGCTCGGGGTTGGCGAGATCCGACGCGGTGGCCTGCCCGAAGATCAGCGAGAGGATGTCGACGTTCGACAGCGGCGGATCGGAGTTGGCGGTGAGGTTCAGCTTCCCGCCCATCGTGCCGGAGACGGCAATCGTCACGCGGTAGGTCTCGCTCGCGCTCGCCGAGCCGGTCTGCGCATCGCCGAGCGAGCGGATCCGCGCTTCCGCCTCGATGTCGAAGAACGGCTCGATCCCGTTGGGGTTCAGGAAGTCGATGGTGCCGCGCGTGATCCGGTAGCGGTTGCCTTCGAAGATCACCTCGCCGCGCTCGATGTCGGCGCGGCCGAAGATCACCGGCTTGTCGTAGGTGCCGTTCAGCGTCAGATCGGCGCGCGCGACCATCCGCGCGAGATTGCTCTCGAGGCGCAGGGTGCCGGGCGCCTGCACCTTGATGTCGTAGCGAAGCGGCAGCGTCGCGGTCTCCGAAGCCGCCACGGGAAGGCCGGGGCCCGATCCGGAGGTCAGCGAGAAGATGTCGACGTTCGGCTCGATCCGCTTCTCGTAGACGCCGTCGCGGACGATGACGTTGCCGCCGAGCACGAGCGCCGACGTCGTGCCGCGCAGGGTCAGCGCCGCGTCGACGATCGAGCGGAAGCCCTCGGGATAGCGCAGGTGCATCTGGTCGCCGGTCGCGGTCAGGTCGACGGTGCCGATCGCGTAGCCGTCCAGCCCGATGCGCCCGCCGAAGTGCACCGGCCCGCCGCCCAGCTGCGCCACCGCGTCGACAATGCGGATGCCCTGCGCGTCGAAGGCGAGCCGGCCGTTGATGCCCTGCAGGCTGTGCGGCAGCGCCGAGTAGCGGACGCGCCCTTCCGAGATCAGCGCGTCGCCGGAGAACACCGGGTTGTCGAGCGGCCCCCGCACCTGCGCGTGCAGCGAGGCGTTGCCGGAGCTGCGGATCTCGCGGTAGAAGGCCTGCAGGATGCCGAGGTTCGCGTCGCCGGACGCGTCGAGGGCGATGCGGCGATCGTCGAGGCCGACCGTGCCGCCCAACTCCAGCGCGGTGCCTTCGCCGACCAGCCGGAAACGCGTGACCTGCACGACCCCCTGGTTCAGCGCCAGCTGGATCGGCCCTTCGTTGGCGGCCGGGTAGTCGAACAGCTTCAACTGCAGCTTGTCGACGCTGGTCTCGACGCGGAGGTGATGGAGGTCGGCGAGCTCGCCGACGACGCGGATGGTGCCGTCGGCCACCGCGGTGGTGAACGGCGACATCTTCGGCGCGACGAACCGCAGGTAGGGATCGAGCGACGTGTCGGAGAACCGGAGCGTCGCCTCCGTGTCCATCTCGGGCGTCAGCGCGATCCGGCCGGAGCCGGAGACCGACAGACGATTCGACGAGGCCTCGGCGTCGAGCGTCATCATCTCGCCGCGCAGCGCAAGACGCCCCGTGACCTGGCCGATGCCTTCGTCGCCGACGAACAGATCGGCGATGCCGATCTTGACGTCGTAGCGCGGCGAGTCGAAGGTGCCGGTGCCGGTCGCGTCGAACGACATGATCCCCGACAGCGGCGCGCTCGGGAACGACACCGTGGCCAGCGACTCGACCGGAATCTTCGATCCCGTCGCGTCGAACGAGTAGTTGCCGTCCCACGCCACCCACGCCGCGCCGGTGACCTTGCCGGTGCTCTTGCTGATGTCGATCTTGTCGAGGCGGACGCCGGTGCCCTCGAAGCGGAGATCCGACGTCGCGACGTCGAAGGTCTCGCCGTATGCGGTCCCCTTCTCGATGACCAGCTTGCCGACGCCGTTGGGGCCGAGGTAGTTGCCGTAGACGTGGAACTCGCCGGAGGTGAGCCCGTCGACCGGGTAGTCGTAGAGGGCGAACGCGTTCCGCAGATCCGCCAGCGGCCGCTTCGACATCGTGACGTTGGCGTTCAGCTCTTCGCCGCCGTCCTTGCGCGGGTAGCCGAGCGAGAAGCGCCCCTGGGCGCGAATCGTCGAGCCGTCCTTCTCGATCGTGCTGTTGCTGATGTCGACGTAGCTGTTCTGGATGACGAGATCGGCGGTGCCGCGTCCCCACAGGGTGTCCCACGCGCGCATGCGATCGCCGGTGAAATGCCCCTCGATGCGCGGCCGCGTGAACGACTCGGTCATCACGCCGTCGAACTCGCCGCGGCCGCCGATGGCGATGCCGCCGGTGGGCGCGCCGAACGCCGTCATGATCCCGGCCAGTACGCGATCGCTCTCCTGCCAGTCGGCGCTGGTGACGTGGAACGGCATGTTCGATCGCTGCCCCCACCCCGTCCGCCCCTTGAACTCGACGTAGGTCTTCTCCGTCGCGGCGACGCCGCTGTCGACGGTGATCCAGTCGGGATCGAGCGCATAGACGATGTGCCCGGCGATCGGCACGTGGCCGATCTCCAGGTTCCGGTTGAACGGCCCGAGCGCCGGCGGCAGCGGATCGACCTTCGCGATCAGATCGGGATCGATCGTCTTCGTCATCGGCACGGCGCCCGGCGGCATCGCCGCGGTGACTTCACCCTGGCCGTGCTTCATCGACCATTTCCCGAGCGGCCATTCGAGGCGGTTGCGTCCCGTCGCGCGTCCCGTCAGACGAATGCCTTCCAGCTCGAGGAAGTCGGTGAGCTGCGTCAGATCGACGTCGGCGTACCGGGTGTCCCAGACGACCTGCGTCGGATGCCCCGGCCGGCCGAGCGGCTCCATCGTGTAGTCGAACAGCGCGTGGCCGCCGTAGAGCGCCGTGCTCACGTCGGTGACGCGGAAGGCGCCGTTGTTCCAGAGCAGCGATCCCTTCACGTCGGGGAAACGCCAGGCGTTGACGCCGGCCTCGGGGCTGGTGAACGTGCCCTTCAGCTCGCGCCCCGTTCCCGTCGGCGTCTTGAAGAACCGGAACGTGCCGAGGAAATCGCCGCGGCCCGCCACGGTGAAGTTCATGTCCTTGAAATAGATCGCCTTCTGCGTCGGGAAATCGATGCGCGATTTCACGTTGTAGAGCATTTCCGGCCAGTTCTTCAGATCGACGTAGCCGGTCACGTCGGTGGAGGCGCCGGTGCTCTCGAGGTTGATCGCCTCGAGCACCACCTTGCCGCCGTCGATCCTGAATCGCGTCTGCATGTCGGCGCGGAACTCGTCGTAGGAGAGGATCTTCACCGTCCCGTTGCTGAATTGCGCGGTGCCGCGGTAGGTGTCGAGCCCCTTGAACACGCTGACGTCGAGGTTCGGGCAGACGACCTTCCACGGCGTCGTGTGATCGTCGTAGACGAAGCGGCCGTTGCGCGCCGTCACCTGCCGGGTCGTCGTCGTCAGCTTGAAGCGCGACGGCCCCTTCGGCGCGGTGCGCGGCGGCCCCATCACGCGCGGGAAATTGTGCTTGCCGGGAAACTGCTCGACGAGCATGTCCCAGTCGGTCATCTCGACGTTCTCGACGATCAGGTCGTGGGTGAAGACGGTCCACCACGGCAGGTTGACGAAGACGCGCTTCGCCTTGAGGAACGGCCGGTCGGTGGGCTTGAGCCCTTCGATGACGAGGTCGTCGAGCTGAAAGGCGCCGCGATCGAGGCGGATGCCGAGCTTGCCGATGTGCATCGGCCGATCGAGCCACTTCGATCCGGCGTCTTCGGCGCGCTTGCGCAGGGCCGGGCCGAGGTCGATGGTCAGCGACGCGACGATGAGAGCGACGACGATGCCGACGAGGACGCCGAGCGCCCGCAGCACCGGATGCCTGCGCCGCGCCGGCGGGGGCGCCGCGGGAGCCGGTTCTGGCGCGGCGTCGGGCTGCTCCGGTGGAAGCTCGGGTTCAGCGGTCACATTCGATCATTCCACCACGACGAGGACGCGGCCGGCCTCGACCGACGCGCCGGCGGCGACGCCGACGTCCTTGACGCGGCCGGCCTTCGGCGATCGCAGCTCGTTTTCCATCTTCATCGCTTCGACGACGACGATCGGCTGGCGCGCTTCGACGACGTCGCCGGCGGCGACCAGCACGCGGACGACGCGCCCCGGCATCGGCGCCACGATCTTCTGTTCTCCGTGCGCGGCGCCGCCGCTGTCGCCCGCGCCGCGGCCGGTCCGGCGGCCGTTGACGGTGACGGCGACGCTGCGCCCCTGGAGATATGCGAGAAGCGCGCCGGGCGCCGCACCAGGCGCGAGCTGCACGGTCGCACCGGCGTGCGCGGCGCCGTCCACTAACAGGGACAGGCCGTAGTCGCCGCTGCGCTGCGCGTCCACGAGGCGCGCCTGACCGTCGATCGACACGCGGAACTGTCCGCTGCCGCCGGTCCGCTCGATCGACACGCTGCGGCTCCTGCCGTTGATCTCGATTTCGAACGTCAACCGCGGAGCGCCTCCTGCCGCGCGGCGATCTTCCAGGCGCTGCCGGTCTGTCGGGCGCCGCCCGCCGCCGTCGCGCTGGCGCGGAACCAGGCGTCGATCGCGGCGGCCATGGCGATCGTGCGCTCCTCGCTCTCGGAGAACCGGCTGAACGACTCGCCGTGCCGCGACTTGAGCAGCGCATCGAGGTAGGTCGTGTCGAAGCGCGCCGCGAGGAAGTCGGGCTCGGCCATCAGCCACAGGAAGAACGGGAGGGTCGTCTTGATGCCGACGATCTCGTATTCGCGCAGCGCGCGCGACATCCGCTCGATGGCCTCGGGGCGCGTCCCCGCCCAGGCCACCAGCTTGGCGATCATCGAGTCGTAGAACACCGGAACCGTGAAACCCGCCAGCACGCCCCCGTCGTCGCGAATCCCCGGTCCGCTGGCGGGATGGATGGCGCGCACCAGACCGGGCGAGGGCATGAAGCCTTCGTCGGGATCCTCGGCGTAGATCCGGCACTCGATCGCGTGCCCCTGCGGCGTCAGCGCGCGCTCGGGATCGATCGTCAGCCGCTCGCCGCGCGCGATGCGGATCTGCCAGTGCACCAGGTCGATGCTGCTGACCATCTCGGTCACCGGGTGCTCGACCTGCAGCCGCGTGTTCATCTCGAGGAAGTAGAACGACCCGTCCTCGTCGAGCAGGAACTCGATGGTGCCGGCGTTGGTGTAGCCGGCGGCGGCAGCCACCTTCGCGGCCGCGTCGGCGATGCGGCGCCGCAGGTGCGGGTCCACCGCCATCGACGGCGACTCCTCGACCACTTTCTGGTGCCGGCGCTGGATGGAGCATTCGCGCTCGACGAACGGCACGACGGTGCCGTAGCGATCGGCGAGCAGCTGGATCTCGATGTGTCGCGGCTTCATGATGCGCCGCTCGAAGTAGACCGCCGTGTCGCCGAACGCGGAGCCGGCTTCGGATCGCGCCGTCCGTACCGCGTTGAGCAGCGCGTCCGCGGATTCGACGACGCGCATCCCTTTGCCGCCGCCGCCGGCGACCGCCTTGACCATCAGCGGAAAGCCGACGCGCCGCCCTTCCGCGATGATGTCGGCGTCGGACGCGTCGGCCCCGAGCGGTGCGTCCGTGCCGGGCACGACCGGCACCCCGGCGCCGATCGCGATCTCGCGCGCGCCGGTCTTGCTGCCCATGCGGCTGATCGCGTCGGGCGACGGCCCGATGAAGGTGAGTCCGGCGTCCCGGCACGCGCGCGCGAACGCCGCGTTCTCGGCGAGGAAGCCGTACCCGGGATGCACCGCGTCCGCGCCGGTCGCTTTCGCCGCATCCAGCAGCTTGTCGATCCGCAGGTAGCTCTCGGACGCCGGGCTGGGCCCGATGTGGACCGCTTGATCCGCGTCCCGCACGTGACGCGCCCCGCGATCGCAGTCCGAATAGACCGCGACCGTCGGGATCCGCATCTCGCGACAGGCCCTGATCACGCGCACCGCGATTTCGCCGCGGTTCGCTATCAGCACTTTCACGTCGTTAATTGTAATCGGTTCAAAGGGTTCACGGGATAAGGCGCGTCCGCCGCCCGAACCGGCTCACCACGGGTCGGCCCCGGCCGCCACCGCGCGGCGAAGACGATTCACACGCAGAGCTCCCTTCGCTGATCCGCGGAGAAGAAAACAGAGATCGCAGAGGTAGAGGGCCGCTCGGCGCTGTTCGTGGCGCGCCGGGCTACGCCCGGCGTCGGGAGGAGTCACGATCCGGGAGATACGAGCCGCACCCGAGTGCACCGCGGTTCGTATCTCCCGGATCGTGGCTCCTCCTGCCGCGCGAAGCGCGGCACCACGAACAGCGATGGACGGCCGTCGGTTTTTCAATGTCTTCGCCGCGTGCGAGCGGCCGCGAGCCTTTGGAGCAGTTACGGATTATCGGATTGCTCGGACTCCAGAAGCTCTGCGCCTCTCTCCTTCTTCCGTGACTTCGCGCGTCAAGTGGGCAGCCGCAAGCGACACGCCCTGCCGCAACGTCTCAGAGTGGGATGTTGCCGTGCTTCTTCGGGGGGTTCTTGTCGCGCTTGGTCTCCAGGCCGGCGAGCGCGGCGATCAGCTTCGGGCGGGTCTGGCGCGGGTGGATCACTTCGTCGATGAAGCCGCGCGCGGCGGCGACGTAGGGATTGGCGAACTTCTCGCGGAACTCGGCGATCCGCTCGGCGCGCGCGGCCTGCGGATCCGCCGCCTTGTCCAGCTCGCGCTTGTAGAGAATGTTGACGGCGCCTTCGGGGCCCATCACCGCGATCTCGGCGCCCGGCCAGGCGAAGTTCACGTCGGTGCGAATGTGCTTGCTCGACATCACGCAGTAGGCGCCGCCGTACGCCTTGCGCGTGATCAGCGTGAGCTTCGGCACGGTCGCCTCCGCGAAGGCGTAGAGCAGCTTGGCGCCGTGACGGATGATCCCGCCGAACTCCTGCACCGTGCCGGGCAGGAACCCGGGCACGTCCTCCAAGGTCACCAGCGGGATGTTGAACGCGTCGCAGAAGCGCACGAAACGCGCCCCCTTCACCGAGGCGTTGATGTCGAGGGTGCCGGCGAGATAGGCCGGCTGGTTGGCGACGATGCCGACCGATCGGCCGCCGAGCCGCGCGAAACCGACGATGATGTTCTTCGCGTAATGCCGATGCACTTCGAGGAACGCCCCTTCGTCCACCACGGCGTGAATCAGATCCAGCATGTCGTAGGGCTGGTTCGGTGAATCCGGCACCAGACGATCGAGCGCCTGGTCTTCGCGATCGACCGGATCGGAGGTTTCGACGCGCGGCGGATCGTCCACGTTGTTCGACGGCATGTAGGAGAGCAGCTCGCGGATCAGCCGCAGGCAGGCGCGGTCGTCGGGTACCGCGAAGTGCGCGACGCCGCTCGTCGCGTTGTGCGTCATCGCGCCGCCGAGCTGGTCCTTGGTCACTTCCTCGTGCGTCACCGTCTTGATGACGTCGGGCCCGGTCACGAACATGTAGCTCGTGCCGTCGACCATGATGTTGAAGTCGGTGATCGCCGGCGAGTAGACCGCGCCGCCGGCGCACGGCCCCATGATCGCGGAGATCTGCGGGATGACGCCGGAGGCGAGCGTGTTGCGCAGGAAGATGTCGGCGTAGCCGCCGAGCGACATCACCCCTTCCTGGATGCGCGCGCCGCCGGAGTCGTTGAGGCCGACGATCGGCGCCCCCATCTTCATCGCGAGATCCATGATCTTCACGATCTTGGCGGCGTTGGTTTCGGAGAGCGATCCGCCGAAGACGGTGAAGTCCTGGGCGAAGGCGTAGACGGGGCGGCCGTCGATGCGGCCGGACCCGGTGACCACGCCGTCGCCCGGCACCAGTTGCTCCTCCATGCCGAAGTCACGGCAGCGATGCGTGACCAGCTTGTCGGTCTCGTCGAAGGTGCCGGGATCGAAGAGGAGATCGATCCGCTCGCGGGCCGTCAGCTTGCCCGCTTCATGCTGGCGGCGAAGGCGATCCTCGCCGCCGCCCAGCTCCGCGAGCCGTTCCAGTTCTTCGAGGTGTTTTATACGGTCCATCAGCGCGCCGACGCGGCGCCGTACGCCTTCTCCCAGTCGGCGAGGAACTTCTTCAGGCCGATGTCGGTCAGCGGGTGATTGAAGAGCGACTCGATCACCGCCGGCGGGCAGGTGCAGATGTCGGCGCCGAGGCGCGCCGCTTCGACGATGTGCATCGGGCTGCGCGTGCTCGCCACGAGCACCTCGGTCTTGAAGTTGTAGTTGGTGTAGATCTCGACGATGTCGCGGATCAGCTCCATGCCGGGCGTCGCCACGTCGTCCAGCCGCCCGACGAACGGGCTGATGTAGGTGGCGCCGACCTTCGCCGCCAGCAGCGCCTGCGACGGCGAGAAGCACAGCGTCACGTTGACCTTGATGCCCTCGCCCGACAGCGCCTTGCACGCCTTGATGCCGTCCTTGGTGAGCGGCACCTTGACGACGATGTGCGGGTCGATCTTCGACAGATCGCGTCCCTGGCGGATCATCGCCTGCGCCTCGGTCTCGGTGACCTCGGCGCTGGTCGGCCCCTGGACGATGCCGCAGATCTTCTTGAGGTTGTCCTTGTAGTCCCCCGGCTCCTTCGCGAGGAGCGAGGGGTTGGTCGTAACGCCGTCGATGATGCCGAGCGCAACCAGCGACTCGATATCCTTCAGGTTGCCGGAATCGATGAACAGTTTCATGACGTGCCTCCAACAGGGTTCGTGAGCTCCCCGACACCCGCTACCTTGATCGTAACCTCGTCGCCGGGCTGGAGCGGTCCCACACCCGACGGTGTTCCGGTCGCGACGACGTCTCCGGGCAGAAGCGTCATCACGTTGGTGATGTAGGCGATGAGATAGTCGATGGAAAACACCAGCTGCGCCGTCGTCGAGTTCTGGCGCCGCTGGCCGTTGACCCACCCTTCGATGCCGATGCCGGCGGAGGCGCGGTGATCCACCCCGGCGGCGATGCAGGGCCCGAGCGGCGCGAACGTGTCGAATCCCTTGGCGTGGGTGTACTGGTACCCCTTCTGCTGCAGGCCGCGGGCGCTCACGTCGTTGAAGCAGATCAACCCGAAGACGTACTGGTGCGCATCGCGCTCGCTGACCTTGCTGGCGCGTCGGCCGATGACCACGCCGACTTCCGCCTCGTGATCGACGCGGCCGATGCCCGGGGGGATGACAATCGTGTCTCCCGGGCCGATCGCCGCGGTCGACGGCTTGATGAACATCAGCGGCCACTCGGGCAGCGGCTTGTTCTGCTCGGCGGCGTGGTCCTTGTAGTTCAGGCCGATGCACACCATCTTCGACGGCGTCACCGGGGCGAGCAGCCGGTGGCCGGTGGACGCGATCTCGTCGCCCGCTTCGTGCCGGCCGAACAGATCTCCCTCGAGCAGGCGCCAGCGGCCGCCTTCCTCGACGGCATGACGCGGCGCGCCGTCGTGCTCGATGCGATAGAACTTCTTCATCTGGCGGTCTCTTCCACCTTGTTCGATGGCGCGCTGCGGTTCGGCGGCGCCGCGCGGTCCACGGCGACGACGGCGTACACGTAGCGGACGCCCGCGGTGACGGTCGTGTCGCGATAACGGGTCTCGCGAATCGGCTGCGGCGTGAGCGGCTGCAGTGTGTCACCCGGCGCTTCGGCGCGCAACACCAGGTAACCGCCGAGATCCGGGTCCGTGTTCGCGTCCCAGATCAGGTTGATCGCTCCGGCGCCCGACACCGCCGCGAGCCCTTTCGGCGCGGCCGGCGGGAACGTGTCCTTGGGCGTGACGCAGATCGGCTCCGACGGCGCGCTCTCGATCGCCGCGGTCTCGACCGTGGCCACGCTTCGCACCACGAAGCACTGCTCCTTGCCCGCCTCGGCGCCCGCGTGCGCGAAGGTCGTCACGGTGAGCGGCGTGTCGTTCAACGGCGCGGGCACGACGGCCGGCGCGCCGTTGGCCGCGGCCGACGGCGCGGGGTAGACGTTGTAGGAGACGCCCGGCGCTTCGTCGGACGAGGTCAGCGGCGGGTTCCACGAGATCGTCACCGACGTGGCGTCGTAGGTCGCGGCGCCCGGCCGCGCCGGCCCCGGCGCGGCGAGCAGCGGGACGTTCACGCGCGCGGACGGCGTCCCCTTGTTGCCGTTCTTCGCGACGCCCTGCACGACGTAGAGCCGCGTCAGCACGCCGACGCCGGTCG
>Ga0207691_10005739_pt1 | contig 12004 bp, 6 predicted proteins | sample KBSM13metaG_FD_184327 | JGI IMG/M metagenome (GOLD analysis project Ga0207691, IMG submission 184327) | Miscanthus rhizosphere microbial communities from Kellogg Biological Station, Michigan, USA - KBS M1-3 metaG (SPAdes) (version 2) | ecosystem: Host-associated > Plants > Roots > Rhizosphere >...
TCTGTTGAAGCAGGTACGCTAGAGCGTCCAACTTGTCGGTTTCCCCGACGCTGAATGCCTCCCCTGGAGGCATGGTGTCGCGAATGCGGTGAAACAGGTCGGCGAGCGTCCGCGACTCCCAGTGCTCCGCAAAACGATCGCCGGACAGCGGATTGCGGCTGTTGGCTGGATCCTCGCCGTGGCACCGGCTGCAGTGCTTGGCATACGCCGCCTTCCCGCGATCGGCCTGCGCCGGCGCATAGACACCACTCCAGATCGGTGGGACGTTGAGCTGCCGCCCCTCAGACCGCAGCGAAAAAGCGACAGCCGTCGCCGCAAAGACCGCGGCTCCGCAGCGCGTGAAGATGGTCACGCGACTTCGCCTCTCACGAAACATATCCCGTCATGTCTGCCATCTCGACAACGCCCTCGCGGGCGCGGCTCCTGCTTTTCTCAGGCACGGATCTGCTTGACGCTCACATGAACTTCGCGTCGCGGATGGCTCGTCAGGCCCGCGCGAAATGCGACCGCTGATCCTACGACGAACTCGCGACGCGAGATCGCCGTTTCGCTTGGAAGCGGTATTTCGTCGCGAGCTGGATCACCCGCTCGAAACGATATTCGAAGGGCGGCGCGGCGGCGTGATCGGGATGCCGAAAACGCGTTAGCGCTTCTCGGGCTTGGCCGGCTTCTGGGGTGGTTCGGCCGGCTTCGCGTAGATATCCACGACCGGCGGCCTTTCTCCGGCGGTTGAAAGGCCCGCCGCGACCATCAGGCGAGTCACCGCGTCGATGGTTGGTGGATCCGGCCTCGGCAGCCGCCCGATATGGCCCTCGGCGGCGAACAGGGGCGTCACGCCTTGTTTGTTGGGTTGCTTCCAGATCTGCGGATCAGCGCCACGGTCCGCCAACAGCTTCACGACGAGTGGGTACTGCGCATAGGCGGCGCCGTGCATGGCGGTGTCGCCGTTATCGTCCACGGCATTGATGTCCGCGCCGAGGTCCAGCAGCATCTTCACGGCTTCCAGCGCTTCGGGTTCTTCGCCCGCTTCTTCGAGCGGCTCCGTTGTTTCGAGGCCGGCCGCAACCATCAGTGGTGTGGTGTGGTTGAAGTTGGGCAGCAGTGGGTCGGCGCCCAACTCCAGGAGCATCCGCATCAACGAGACGTCCGAACGATCCGCGGCGAGGAGAAATGGCGTCGCTCCTTCAGTCCCGGTACGCGAGGATGTGTTGGGGACCTTCGGCGCGCCTTTGTCGAGGCGCAGATTGACGTTCGCGCCCCGCTTGACGATCTCCCGGACGAACTGAAGGCTGGTGAGACGGCCAGACCCGACCGGCGCGGGCTCGCTCGCGTCGCTGGAATCTGGCCTTCGGACCCAGGTGAGCGTGTGGAGCGGCGTGAACCCTGTCCGCCGATCGTTGGGATCGGCGCCGGCGTCGACCAGCGCGATCGCGAGCTCGAAATGACCGTTCTGCACCGCGAGCAGCAGCGGGCTCGTACCCTTGCCGACCGGCCGATTCAGGGCGGGGTCTCGGGGCGCGCCGTCGCGCCGCTGCACGGTCGCCGTCACGTCGACGCCCGCCGTCAGAAACTCGCGCACGACGTCAAGGTGCCCCTCGCGCACGGCAAAGAGGAACGGTGTGAATCCGGAATCGAGCGTCGCGTTGATGTCGGCTCCCGCCTCGATCAGTGCGCGGACGACGGCGGCGTGTCCCTCGGCTGCGGCCCACATCAGGGCGGTTTGCCCCCGCCGCTCGCGCGCGTCGAATCTGGCGCCGCGCGCCAGGAGCGCGCGCACCGCCTCGAGATTGCCGGATCGCGCCGCGAGCATGAGGACGGTCTCCCCGCCGGCCATCGCGGCGTTCGCATCGGCGCCGGCGGCCAGCAGCAGCTTCACGACGCCGCCGCTCCCGCTCGAGCACGCCACCGAGAGCGGCGGCAGGCCGTAGCGGTTCACGGCGTTGACCTTGGCGCCCGCGCGCAGCAGCAACGCCGCGGTCTCCGCATCATCGTGATACGCGGCCCAGTGCAGTGCGGTCGTTCCGTCGCTCTGAGCGGCGTTCACGTCCACGCCGGTCTTGAGAAGAGCGTGCACCCGCGCCTGGTCGCGTTGCTCCGCGGCGTCGGCGAGCGTCGCGCGCTCCGCGCCGAGAGCGGCGCCGGACACGCCGAGCGCCAGGAGCACGAGTCCGCTGATTCTTCGGCAATGCATCTGCGCCTCCTGCAAGTGACTTACAGCGCGACGGGATCGAAGAGGTCTTCGACCTTTCCGCTGCTGTCGCCAAACGACTCGAGATGGACGCCGACGCGATCGAGCAGCGTCAGATGCAGGTTGGCGAGCGGCAGTCCCTTGTCGTACTTCATGTGCCGGCCGCCTTTCAGGCCCGCGGCGGCGCCGCCCGCGACCAAAATCGGCAGGTTCTCGTGATCGTGGAGGCTGGGATTGCCCATGCCGCTGCCGTACAGATAGACGGTGTGATCGAGGAGCGAGCCGTCACCATCCGGCGTCGCCTTCATCCTGGCGAGGAACTCCGCAAACAGCGACACGTGGAACGTGTTGATCTTCGCAATCTTCGCCACCTTTTCCGGATCGTTGCCGTGATGGCTCGTTGGATGGTGCGGGTCGGCCACGCCGATCTCCGGATAGGTGCGGTTGCTCTGCTCGCGGGTGAGCTGGAACGTGATGACGCGCGTGATGTCCGCCTGGAACGCCAGAATCTGCAGATCGAACATGAGCTTCGCGTGATCCGCGAACGCGGCGGGAACGCCAACCGGCCGGTCCAGGTCGGGCATCGTGTCGTCCATCGTTGCCGCCTCGGCGCGCTGGATCTGCCGCTCGATCTCGCGAATGCTGTCGAGATAGTGGTCGACGCGTTGACGATCAGGTATGCCCACGCGCGCCTTGAGCCTTGCGATATCTCCGCTGAACGAATCGAGCAGGCTGGCGCGGCTGCGTAGCGCCTCGCGGCGCGCGGCCGCGCTGCCGCCCTCGCCGAAGAGGCGTTCGAACACCACGCGTGGGTGCGCCTCGGACGGGAGCGGAGTGGTCGGCGACGACCACGACAGGCAATTCTGATACACGCACGCGTAGCCGTTGTTGCACACGCCCGCGAGCGGGTTCAAGTCCATCGCGAGCTCGAGCGACGCCAACTGCGTCTCGCGGCCGATCTGCCGGGCGGCGATTTGGTCGACCGTGGTGCCGAGGAAATAGTCCGAGCTCTCGGTGTGCTTGGCGAAGGCCGCGCTCAAGAATCCCGCGTTGGATGTGTCGTGCGTACCCGGGTAAGCATTCTGCAGGCGCGTGTTGGTGATGACGGTCAGTTGATCTTTGATTGGTTCGAGCGGAGACAGGATGGGCGACAGCTCGGTGAGCTTCGCCTGGCCCGGCGGAGTCCACCGCGTCTGATCGCATCCCATCGGGATGAAGACGAAGCCGAGCCTCGGCACCGGCTTGGCCGGCGTCTTCGCCCACGCCGTCGCTGCGGGAATCATCGCGTCGAGCAGAGGCAGCGCCAGCGCCGCCTGCGCGCCTTTGAGAAATGTCCGCCTGGGTATCGCCTTTTTCATGATGATCATGACGACGTCCTCATTTGAAACGGCGTGCTCTTCACGATGCCCAGGATGATCGACGAGAAACGGTATCGGTCTGTCCCGGCGTCGCGCACGATCTTGCGAACCGCGGGCGCATCGTAGTACTCGATTCCACGCCCCAACGCGAACGTCAAGAGTTTCTCGGTCAGCGTTCCGGCAAACAGCTCGGGACGGCTCAACAATCCAGCTTCGAGGCCCTCGACGCCGCGGAACTCGCCGACGCCCGGCAACGCTCCAGACGCGTCAATGGCTACGCCGTCGGCTTCGTGATCGCGCCATTGGCCGACGGCGTTGAAGCTTTCCAGAGAGAAACCCACCGGGTCGATCGTGCGGTGACAGCTGGCGCACGTGGCATTGCTTCGGTGAGCGGCCAGCCGCTCGCGCATCGGCAGATTGGCGGCCACCGTGCCCTCATCGAGCGACGGCACGTTCGGGAGTGGCGGCGGCGGCGGCGCACCGAAGATGCTGCCCAGGACCCACACGCCACGAATGACCGGCGACGTTCGCGTGGCGAACGACGTGACGGCCAGCACGCTGCCTTGCCGCAACAGGCCGCCACGCTTGCTGTCGGGTCCCAGGGTCACGCGACGGAAGCGGCTGCCGTAGACGTCTGGAATCCTGTAGTGCTTGGCCAGGCGCTCGTTGAGAAAGGTGTAGTCCGCCTTGATCAAGTCGAGCACGCTGCGATCCTCGCGCAGCACACTGTCGAAAAACAGCTCGGTCTCCTGGCGGAACGCCTGCCGAAGATTGTCATCGAAGTCCGGGTAGAGACTGACGTTCGGACTGACCGCCTCCAGATTGCGCAGCCGCAGCCACTGGCCGGCGAAGTTGGTCGCGAGGTTGAACGAGCGCCGATCGGCGAGCATTCTGCGCGTCTGCTTCTCGAGCTCCTCCGGGTGACTGAGTTTGCCCGCCATCGCCGCGTCGAGCAATTCATCGTCGGGGATGCTGCTCCACAGGAAGAACGACAGGCGGGATGCCAGCTCGAGATCGGTGATTCGATAGACGCCGCCGGCGGGGATCTTCTTTGGTTCACTTTCCACGCGGAACAGGAACTCCGGATTGATGAGCACCGCGCTCAACGCTCTCGCGATGCCGGCGTCGAAATCTTTTTGGGCCCGGCCCTCGCGATAAAACGCCAATGGGCCGTCGACGTCCGCCTTCGCGATCGGCCGGCGATAGGCGCGCCGCATCAGCGTCGTGAGAATCGTCTTCGCGCACGCCTCTTCCTTGCCGCCGGCGGGCCGGCACACGAACAACCGGCGGCGGCTCGGTGTGTTCTCCGCGCCCTTCGCCTCGTACGGTCCGGTCAGCGAAATCTGATTGATGGCGGGTGCGACAAAAGGATGGCGCCTGTCGTTGTAGTGAGATTGCAGAGGCTGTCTGGCTGTCTCGACCAGCGACGAACCGTCCTTGACGAATGTGACGCCGATCTCGTGCGGGCCTGCGCGCACCGTGACGCGCGTTTTCAAATCCTTGTCCAGCAGCGTATCGTCGCCGCCGGCGGGCTTCTCGACTTTGAAGGTCGCGACCGGCTGCCGGTCGATCAGCACCAGGAGCTCGTGCGCACGCGCCTCCCGCAACCCGCTGACGTTTCCGCCCAGATCGCGCGCGAGCCAGATCTGGATCTCGTACTCGCCATCCTGGACGAACGTGTGGGACGCCGACAGCCCGCCGCGCGTGCCGAGGGGCAGGCCCGGCAGATGATCTTCCTGCGTGAGGTCGGCCGGCAGGCGGATGATGTCGCTCTGGACGGACGTCTCCGCGCTGCCGATTGCCAGGCGGCTGACTTTCTGCGCGGCCGAGATGTAGCGGTCCAGGAGCGTCGGCGGCAGATCCCCGACTGTCACGTTGTCGAAACCGTGACCGCTGTCATCGGCTGGCAGGAGCGACGCCGCGTCGATGTCGAGAGCGAGTAGATCTCTAATGGCGTTCTGATACTCGGTCCGATTCAGGCGACGGAGCGTCTCCGTGCGGCCCGGATTCGGTCTGGTGGCAGACGCCGCATCGAGCGATGTTTCCAGCCACGACAACAGGGCGTGCCGGTCGCCTTCCGAAAGCTGTGGCATGTTGGACGGCGGCATGGTACCGGTGTGTACCTTGCGCACCACTTTTTCCCAGACGTCGGCAGCAGCGGCGGGGTTGGCGACGTCGACGTGGTCCAGCATCAGGTCCGCCGTCTTGAGCCGCTCGTTGTGACATCTCACGCAGTACTGATCGAGGGCGCGACGGGTTATCGACGCGGGCGTGACCGGGCCGACGGCCGTGCTTGGCGGGGGAGTTATTGCCTGGTGTCGATCTGCCTGATGTGCGGAAGTTTTAACTTGCAGGCAAGCAAACAAGGTGACGGGTAATATGACGGATCCCAGCGTCACTACCCTGGCAAAACGGAACAGCTTCGTCATGTCACTCCGGCCCGAGATAACCGCCCGCTTTTCCAATGTCCTCTGTAACCGATGCGACGGGACCTGTCAATGTGGATCTCTCGCCGGCGAGAATCCGACACACGAACGGTCAGGGCTCGCCAGACGCGCCGATGGCTAAGCGCGAAACGCAACGGGTCCAGGTGAATTCAAGAGACTTTGCGGACGAACATTCCTGACTGAGCCGTTGCGACCGCTGCGCGACGCGGATCGCGCAAAAAGCATTCGAACCCGTTGAGCCGCTGCGATTTTGTGCACATCGACCTATAAAGAGATCGTATGATTCGTTTCTCTTCTAAGTGGGGTTATTTAAAATGCTCAACCCCCTGAGGGTGCCGTTCTCAGGCTCCGTAACAACGATCGTAGTGGCGAGCGGCTTCCTGCTCTCGCTCGAAGCTCAGCAACCACCGGCCAGCGCCCCGCCCGCACCAGTAGCCGCTCACAACACGTTCGTCAGTCGATATTGCGCATCGTGTCACAACGACCGCCTGAAGCGAGGCGGGCTGACGCTCGACGCGGTGGCCGCGCAGGACTTCGGCCAGCATCCCGAAGTGTGGGAGAAGGTGATCCGCAAGATCCGCGCGCGGCAGATGCCGCCGGTTGGATTGCCACGGCCGGACGAAGCCACGTACAACTCCGAGATCGCGATGCTCGAGACGGCGCTCGATCGCGCGGCCGCAGCCTCGCCCAACCCAGGCCGAACGGCCACGCTGCGGCGCCTGACGCGGACGGAGTACCAGAACGCGATTCGCGATCTGCTGGCGCTCGACGTCGATGTCACGTCACTCCTGCCCGCCGACGAAGCGAGCTACGGCTTCGACAACGTGACGGTCGGCGATCTGTCCCCGACCTTGCTGGATCGGTACATCTCGACGGCCGAGAAGATCAGCCGCGTTGCGATTGGACGTCCGAGTGTCTCGCCCGACGGCGACACGATCCGCATTGCGGCTGACCTCACGCAAGAAGACCACATCGAGGGACTCCCGATCGGAACCCGCGGCGGTGCGCTCATCAAGTACACGTTCCCGATGGACGGCGACTACGAGATCCAGATTCGTCTGACGCGCGATCGCAACGAGCACGTCGAGGGGCTGAACGATGCCGCGGATCTGGAATTGCTGCTCGATCGCGAGCGCGTCAAGGTCTTTACCGTGAAGCCGCCCGCGCGCGAGGCCGGGTTCTCGGAGGACTATCAGCCGAATCACGACAACATCGATCGCGACCTCAAGATTCGCGTGCCGGTCAAGGCGGGTCCGCATGCCGTCGGTGTGGCGTTCCTGAAGAACCCGACCGCGCTCATCGAAACCGCGCGTCAGCCCTATCGGGCGCACTTCAATTCCTACCGGCATCCGCGGCTGCAGCCGGCCGTCTATTCCATCGCGATCATCGGTCCGTACGCCGCGAAAGGCGCCGGCGAGACGCCGAGCCGACGGCAGCTGTACGTCTCGCGGCCGACCGGTCCCAACGATGAGGATGCCGCCGCGAGGAAGATCCTGACGACGCTGATGCGGCGCGCCTATCGCCGTCCGGTCACCGACGGCGACGTGCAGGGCGCGTTCGATCTCTACAAGCAGGCGCGCACCGAGGCTGGCGTCGGCGGATTCGATGCCGGTATCGAGATGGCGCTGTCGGCCGTGCTCGTGAGCCCCGAGTTCCTGTTCCGCGTCGAGCAGGATCCGCCAGGCATCGCGCCGAATACTTCGTATCGCATCAGCGACCTCCAGCTCGCCTCGCGCCTCTCGTCGTTTCTGTGGAGCAGCATCCCGGACGACGAGCTCCTCGACGTGGCGGTGGCGAACACGCTGCACCAGCCGGCTGTGCTCGAGCGCCAGGTCAAGCGCATGCTGGCGGACGACCGTTCGCGCGCGCTCGTCACCAACTTCGCCTCGCAGTGGCTGCATCTCCGCAATCTCGATTCGATTACGCCGGACATGCGCCTGTTCCCGGACTTCGACGACAACCTCCGGCAGGCCTTCCGCCAGGAGACGGAACTGTTCTTCGAAAGCATCCTGCGCGAGGACCGCAGCGCGCTCGAGCTGCTGAACGCCAGATATACGTTCGTCAACGAACGGCTCGCGAAGCACTACGGCATCCCGCACGTCTACGGCACGCGTTTCCGGCGCATCGAGCTGGACGCGGACAGCGGACGCGGCGGGCTGCTGCGGCACGCAGGCATCCTCACCGTCACGTCGTATGCGACGCGAACGTCGCCGGTGATTCGCGGCAAGTTCGTCCTCGACAACCTGCTCGGCGTGCCGCCGCCGCCACCGCTGCCCGACGTCCCGGCCCTGAAGGACAACACCGTGGACGGCAATCTGACGGTCCGCAAGCGGCTGGCCGAACACCGCAGCAACGCGGTCTGTGCCTCGTGTCACAACCTGATGGATCCGGTCGGCCTGGCGATGGAGAAGTTCGACGCAATCGGCCGCCGCCGGAACGACGAGGGTGGGATTCCGATCGACGCGTCGGGCGGGCTGCCGGACGGCAGCACATTCGAGGACGTGGCCGGTCTCGAAAAAGCGTTGTTGAGTCGTCCGGAGATTTTCGTCGGTACGTTGGCGGAGAAGCTGCTGACCTACGGCCTGGGACGCGGCGTCGAGTATTACGACGCGCCGACCATCCGCGCGATCGTGCGCGCGTCGCGCGCGCAGGATTTCCGCGTCTCCTCTCTCGTCCTCGGCATCGTCAAGAGCGACCCGTTTCAGATGAGGATGTCACGATGATCATCACCAAGAAGGCTCTGCCGCGGCGGACGTTCCTCCGGGGGATGGGCGCGACGCTGGCGCTGCCGCTGCTGGATGCGATGGTGCCGTCGATGACGGCGCTGGCCAAGACGGCGGCCGAACCAGTGCGCCGCCTCGGCTTCGTCTACATGCCGATGGGCTGCGACATTACGCGGTGGACGCCGCTGGCCACCGACGGCAGTCTGAATGTGTTGTCGCCGGCACTCCAGTCGCTCGAGTCGCTGATTGATCACCTTACCGTGCTCAGCAACATGGAGCTGAAGAACGCATACCCGGGCACGCACGCGACGTCGAACGCCGCGTTCCTCAGCGCCGCGAAGGCGAAGTGGACGGAGAGCACCGACTACTATCTCGGCACGACCGCCGATCAGATCGCGGCGCAGGAGATCGGCCATCACACCGTGCTGCCGTCGCTCGAGCTGTCGATGGACCTGCTTCAGACCGTCGGCCAGTGCGACAACGGCTACGCCTGCGTCTATCAGAACAACCTCTCGTGGTCGTCGCCGACCACGCCGCTGCCGTCGGAAGCGCATCCGCGGATCGTCTTCGAGCGGTTGTTCGGGGAAGGCGGCACGGCGGCCGATCGGCGCGCGGCGCTGAAGCGCCGGGCGAGCCTGCTCGACTTCGTTCGCGACGACATCACGCGTCTGCAGAACACGCTCGGCGTCGACGATCGTCGGCGCGTCGGGCAGTATCTGGACAGTATCCGTGAGGTCGAGCGGCGCATCCAGAAGGCGGAGAGCGACGGCGGCGCCGACCAGTTGCCGGATCTCGACCGCCCGGTCGGCGTTCCGGCCTCGTACGCCGATCACGCGAAGCTGATGTTCGACCTGCAGGCGCTCGCGATGCAGGGCGATGTGACGCGCGTCATCACTTTCCAGCTCGCGCGCGAGACGAGCACGCGCACCTATCCGGAAATCGGCGTGTCCGATCCCCATCACCCGCTCACGCACCACGGGAACGATGCGGACAAGATCGCGCGTATGGCGAAGATCAACGCGTTCCACGTGTCGCTGTTCGCGTATTACGTCGAGAAGCTGAAGTCCACGCCCGACGGCGACGGGACGCTGCTCGATCATTCGGTGGTGCTCTACGGCAGCGGCATGGGCAATCCGAACGTCCACGATCACGTGAACCTGCCAATCATCGTCGCCGGCGGCGCGGTCGGCCGGAAGAAGGGCGGACGGCACATCAAGTACGCCGAGCCGACGCCGTTGGCCAACCTGCACCTGACGCTGCTCGACAAGGTTGGCGTCCGTCTCGACACGTTCGCCGACAGCCAGGGCAAGGTCGACGAGCTGCTGGTGCTGTAGTTTGCCCGGCGCGCGAGCGCGAAGCCTTTCTGCGCGTCGCGCGAACGCTGTACACGTAGCGCGAGGCTGTAGCCGAGCGGGGAGCACTATGCGTTTCATGTCGTTCGTCCGGTTTGGTTCGGCGTTTCTCCTCGCCGCCGTCAGCATCTCTGCAGCCGCCGCCGACGCGCCGCTGGCCGACGCGATGGAGAAGATGGACCGCGCGGCAGTCCGCGCCCTCTTGCAGCGCCGCGCCGACGTCAACGCGCCGCAGGTCGACGGCATGACGGCGCTGCACTGGGCCGCCCATCAGGACGATGTCGAGAGCGTCGAACTGCTCCTTCGCGCCGGCGCCAACGTCAAGGCGGCGAACCGCTACGGCATCACCCCGCTCACGCTGGCCATTACCAACGGCGACAGCGCGATGGTCGAGGCGCTGCTGAAGGCCGGTGCCGATCCGAACACCACGCTGCCCGGCGGTGAGACCGCGCTGATGACGGCGGCGCGGGTCGGCACGCTGGCGTCGGTCAAGGCGCTCGTCGCGCGCGGCGCCCACGTGGACAGCAAGGACGAGAAGCACGGACAGACGGCGCTGATGTGGGCCGCCGCGGAAGGTCACGCGCCGGTCGTCGAAATGCTGGTCGAGCTCGGCGCCGACTACAAGGCGCGGCTCGCGTCGGGCATGACGCCGCTGCTGTTCGCGATCCGCGAAGGCCACGGCGATGTCGTCCGCGTGCTGCTGAAGGCCGGCGCGGATGTCAACGAACCGGTGCCGGTGGAAGGCGGACGGAGGCGTGCGAGCGGCGGACGAGCGCTGCCGCCCGGTGCGTCGCCGCTGCTGACGGCGGTGATGAACGCGCACTTCGAGCTCGCCGCGCAGCTGCTCGACGCCGGCGCGAATCCCAACGCCAACCTCACCGGCTACACCGCGCTTCACGCCATCGTGCCGGTCCGCAAGCCGGGGGTTGGCGACAACGATCCGGCGCCGGAAGGATCGGGCAGCATGAGCAGCCTCGAGCTGGTGAGGAAGCTCGTGGCCAAGGGGGCCGACCTGAACGCGCGAATGTCGCGGCGTTCGAACCTGACCAACACGCGCCTGAACGAGGTGGGCGCGACGCCATTCTTGCTCGCGGCCCAGACGGCCGACGCCGAGCTGATGAAGGCGCTCGTGGCGCTCGGCGCGGATCCGTTCATCCCCAATGTGGACAACAGTACCGCGCTGATCGTCGCGGCCGGGCTCGCCACCCGCTCCCCGGGTGAAGACGCCGGCACCGAGGCGGAAGTGCTCGAAGCGGTGCAGGTGGCGCTCGACCTCGGCATCGACATCAACGCCGTCGACATGAACGGCGAGACGGCGATGCACGCGGCGGCCTACAAAAATCTCCCGAAGGTGGTGAAGTTCCTCGCCTCGAAGGACGCGAAGATCGGCGTCTGGAACAAGCCGGACAAGTACGGGTGGACGCCGCTCGCGATCGCGGTCGGCTACCGATTCGGCAACTTCAAGCCGTCACCCGACACCGAGGCGTCCATTCGAGAAGTGATGATCGCCAATGGCGTGACGCCGCCGAAAGTCGTTGTCGCCAAGACGCAGCAGATCTACTGAAGAGGGAACACGCACGTCGCGCGATTCGAGCCGTCGTTCAGGGTGACATCCTACCTGGAGGTCCGTATGACGCGTTGCCGGCGCTCTTCCGCCATTGCTCTCCTGTTCACCGCCGCACTCGCGGGCTCGTCGTGGCCCGCCAGCGCGCAGGTGATCACCGCGACCCTGTACGGCGTCGTGCATGACAACACCGGCAGCATCCTGCCGGGCGCCACCGTCGTCATCACACACCAGGGTACGAACCTCACACGAGAAACGGTGTCGGATGACCGTGGCGAGTTCGCGCTGCCAGCGCTGCCGCCGGGTCCCTACGCGATCAAGATCGGGCTCGGGGGATTCAAAGCCTACAACAGCCAGGGTCTGACGCTCGGC
>Ga0207691_10005740_pt1 | contig 12004 bp, 5 predicted proteins | sample KBSM13metaG_FD_184327 | JGI IMG/M metagenome (GOLD analysis project Ga0207691, IMG submission 184327) | Miscanthus rhizosphere microbial communities from Kellogg Biological Station, Michigan, USA - KBS M1-3 metaG (SPAdes) (version 2) | ecosystem: Host-associated > Plants > Roots > Rhizosphere >...
GCTGAAGAAAAAATTTCTTTACGCTGAAGACTTCGCCAAGGCGGGATTTAAGGAAATTTTTTCGGAGGAAGATCTAAAAAAAGCAGAAGTATATACCGCAGATTTTTTTTCCAATGCGATACTCATCAATAAAGGGAACCTGCAATTTGAGGCCGTTCCGCTTCCATGGGAAGCGCAGCTTTCCTCCTATCGGGATGCTGCCGTGGTGGATGCAAACAGTGACAGCCTGCCGGACATCCTGCTCGTGGGAAACTTCTATGAAAATAATATACAGATGGGTCGCTATGATGCCGACTACACGACCCTGCTGGTCAATCAGGGTAATGGAAAATTTTCTGTTTCTACTTTAAACGGGGAGCAGATCCGCGGGCAGGTAAGGCATATCAGCCCGTTGAAGACGGGCAGGGAAGAAAATTATATACTCGCCAGAAATAACGACAGTACCCTCGTGATCCGGTTCAAAAAATAAGCGACATTCTAAGGCAGAAATAACGACAGTACCCTCGTGATCCGGTTCAAAAAATAAACGGCATTCTAATATGGGAATGTGACGGCGTCTTATTTTGTCTTCTGCACTTCAAAAAAACTTACGGTTACACCCGCCTGTCCATTATCTGATATGCCCTGGGCGACCATTGCATATTTGCCTGGAAGATCGGAAGTGTAAAAATGCAACGCGGCATTTCCCGAAGCATCGGTCCTGACTTTGGGAGCCCAGTATAATAGGTTGCGGAAATCCGGAATATGGGAGTCCTGCTGTTCGGAAGTGGCGTATTCCGGTGAATAAAATTCTCTTTGCTGCTGGAGGCCATCGTATTCAAGCACCAGTGCATTGGGATCTATCTGCGTGGTACCGGCATCGCCCGAATAAGAACGGACATTGATGATGCCGGCATAAGAAGAAGATCCTATAAAATAGTTATGGGAAACCACTTCGATCATGCGGATCTTAAGCGGATCCAGGGCAATAATCTTTGAGGGATCATAAACAGGGATTCCGTCGAGCAGGATGAGGGGATCCTGTTCAAAATAGGTGTTGAACAGTTTATTCCGGACTTTTAAGGTATACTTATCCCCTTCTTTGCGAACCCTGACGTCGTCCACAAATTCCCTCAGCACTTCTTCCATGGTTACAAATCGGGTGTACTCATCGAGATTAAAACGCTTGTCAGGCTTTCCGTAGAAGGCCGTGGTATCCGAAGCATAGGGCGCGTAGATCCTTTTTTTAGACGTGATATAGGTGTTTTCCACCTGGTTGACGATACTTCTTGTCAGCAGTGCTTCCTGCTGGTCGCGGGAAAGCGAAAGAGAGGGTAACAAATAAGATGAAAACTTGTCAGAATAAGCAGGCGTAATATCGATCCGGTTATTGGAGTCCTTTTGCTGGGCAGGCTGAACGACCAGCACGTTATTCTTATAAATATTTTTGAATCCGAAATGTATTATACCGTGAGCGTCACTGGTGGCGCTGTTGAACGCATAGTCGGCTCCGGGAACGCTTATATATTCTATAGCAGAGGAAACCGGCGCACCGGTAATCCGGTTGACAATCCTGCCGTTAACGACGGGCCCTTCTATTTCAGGTAAAAATTCGAAATAAGTTTTTGACTGGTCAAAATCGGCATTCCATTTAAATTTTCTCCATCCGTGTGTCAGCAGCAGGTTGTCCATGGCCTCACCCGTTGCGGACCCGCTGAAATACCATTCAGGCGATTCAACCCTGCCTTTTAGTTCGGAACTGAGATAAAGCCAGGTAAGAATATTCTGGCCGGGTACATGCTGAAGGGAGTCATTCAGAAAAACAGCAACAGAGAGATTGCCCGGGGCCGGCTGGTTCCCGCCGAACTGTGTGACCAGTCGGAGATCTACCGGCTTACGCAGTCCATACGCTGTCTGATCGGACGTCAGCCGGATATCCATATTGCTGTCAGGTTTTGTAAAGTACAGCCTTTCGCATAGGGGTAACCGTTGTGAATTAAAAAGGTCGATCATGCTGACACCGGCTCCCAGGTCTTTCTTAGGGATTTCAATATTCAACGATCCGTTTTTTATCTGACCTGACTGCGCATTATCTACATGCTGTCGGGTTTGTGTTACCAGGTAAACGGTGGTATTCTCTAAATCGGAGGTTGCGCCGATGGTAACCAGCAGCTTGTCAGCCGTTTCATGCACCGTCAGATTATAACCCTGCTGTTCGATATCCGGCAACTTTTGTCTGATAAGCGTATCCTGGAGGCTGACTATGGCAAAATAATTTGTATTCTTTTCCGGTTTCAGCAGAAAATTTCCCATGCCCCGGTGTAAGGATTGAAACTTCGTGACAGTATCATTTTGCTGATTGATGATAACACCTGAGCAGTCAAGGCCGCGGCCATTGGAATCAAGGGCCTGAAATGCGATCTTTCCCTGGAGACCCGCCACTGAATATCCCCCTTCGGAGAAGAACTGTATGGAGGGCGAAGTCCGGACGCCCGTTGAGGGAAGGGTAATTCGGAGGGTGTTGACGATATGGATGGTCTGTTCGTAATAATATTCCGGCGGAAAATTTTTCATCCAGCTGGTATAGGCACGGAAAAGGTAGTTTCCGCTGGGCAATGAAGCGGGCAGGGTTACTGATCCGTTTCCCATACTTTTTTCGAGCGCAATTTTTGCCTGAACCACCGGTTTGAGATCTCTGCTGATGATTTCGATATAGGCAATGCTGCTTGCCGTGAGTGGTTTCAGATATTTCGCATCCACGTCATACACTTTAAACCACACCGTCTCGCCTGCGAGGTAGAAGGTCTTGTCGGTATGCGCATAGAGTTTTTCCTGCAGCACGCCCGAGGGTTCAACAGCAAACCCCTGGCCGGGTTCATCGGTAGCCTGTCCCTGGCAAAACATGCACCCGAAACATTGAAGAAAGAAAAGCAATCGGACTTTTTTCATATCAGGAAGTTTACTGCCAGAATGCTGGTTTTACGGTTGTGCCTCCCTGGTACCTGCAGTCGAGGCAAAATTTCTGTGCAATGACAGGGATACCGTTGGAAAAATAATACAGGGCCCAGGCAGTATCCGAATAATTCCAGTGAAGCATATTAGCCGGGTCCGGCGGTGCGACAAGTTTAGTCGGGCAGGAATAGGGAATCGAGTATTTCCAGCCCGGCAGGCTTTTATTACTAATGAAGAGCCGCTTTTCGGTTATAGAAGATGCGGAGACATATCCAAATACAGGATCTGACGGATTGGTTACACTATGAAGATTACCTTTCATTTGTGAAGGTTGCAGATCGAAGAGGCCTCCCAGGGTCTGGGAATTTTTCTGAACATTCAGCCAGTAGGCATAGGCCTGTGCATCCAACGGGTATTGTCTGACAAGGATGCTGTATTCGATATCCAGCCTGGGATCGTCCTTGAGAAATTTCGCCACCGGCATCTGACTGATCACATCGCTGGAAAGCGCTACTGAGCTGCCCAGCAGGATGGTAGACGAATGCTGCGTGCTCCAGCATTGATATGTTTGTTCCTCGGGAATAAGAACCACGGAATGCAGGATATCGCCCGTCAGTCCCCAGGCAGATTGGTAAAATGAGGAATGTTGCCAGGTTTCGACGTAATCCCAACGATAGAACCTTGTGTTATTTGAAGGATCATGAGCGTTGACATAAACATTAAGTGCCTGTGATCCGAGCGCCTCATCATCACTCAATTCCCAGCCTACGCTGTCAATTGGGGGAGCAGGTTTTGACGTGATAAAGTCGGACTGGTATTCATTGCCATCTGAGGTTTTAACGGACAGGCGGTATCTGATCGCGGGATCGAGATTCAGCACTTCACTGACATAGGTGCCGTTCATGCCCGTATCGGTCATTGGATAGCTTACGCCGCTCTCAGACTGTATATTAACAATGCAGCCCAATTCAGGCAGGTCCATAACCGAATCAGTCAGATTAAGTGATCTGTTGATGATGAAGGTGGAGGAATTATTTCCGCCCGTATTGATAAAACCGTCCACGGCAACAAAATGATTACTGGCTTTGATGGCAGGAGGTTCATAGGGTTTTCTGCAATCCTGCATACTGATAAAGGTCAGGAGCAGCAGATATTTTCCACTTTGTCCACGCATCCTCAGAATTTAACATTGTAAGTGATGAATGGAATCAGCGTGCCAAAAATTGAAAGCTGGTAACCCTGCACTTTTCCGTTTTGCTGCACGAAATATACCGAGTAGGCATTCTGGCGCCCTGTCAGATTATAGATGCCTGCCGACCAGGAATTATGCAACTTCTGATTCACACGGTGATTGCCTTCCATATTTACAGAAATATCCGTCCTGAAATAATCCGGAATCCTGTACTGGTTTCTTTCCGAATAATAAAGTGCGGACGCGCCACTCGTATGCACAATGGCAAGGGGCAGTGTGATCGGCCGGCCCGTGCTATACACGATGTTCAGGGAAAGACTGTAACGGTGAGAGAACCGGTAGTTTCCAATGAAATTTACCATGTTTGGTTTATCGAAACTGGCCGGATAATAATTCCCGTTATTTATCTGTTCACCTGCCAGCGGATCATCCTGCTGCAGGAAAGTCCTCGAATAAGTATAGCTGATCCAGCCGTTGAGTTTGCCGGTATTCTTTCTAATCATGAATTCAATACCGTAGGCCTTGCCTCTTGTCTCAAGCACGTCGGTTTCAAGATGATGATTCAGGGTCAGGCTGGCACCGCTTTTATAGTCGAGGTAATCCTGCATGGTCTTATAATATACTTCCACCGAAGTTTCAATGCTGTTGGAATGAAAGTTCTTATAAAATCCTAAAGAGACCTGCTGGCCCTTCTGCGGTTTGATATTCGGATCGCTGAGTTTCCAGATATCCGTGGGTGAAATATTGGTGGTATTGGATATCACATGGATATACTGAGTCATCGTGTTCACGCTGAATTTCACCGAGGTATTGTTGTCGATGGAATAGCGGGCCGAAAATCTGAACTCGGGTAATGCGTAGGTTTTGATCACTTTTCCGGCGGGATAGATTACTGTATCCTGAATGGTGTAGGGCTGCCTGGGCAGTCCGGGAATGTACTGGTACTGCCTGTTCGGCCCGAGGAAATTATATACCGTATACCTGACGCCTGCATTGAGTGAAAACTTTTCTGATACCGTCCATTGATCTCCCAGGTAGAGAGCAGACTCCAGCGCCTGTTCCTGCTGCACAGCGTCGGTTTGCACGAGAGATTTCGGGCCGTCGGGCGAAAGTGTTCCGGGCTGCAGCTGATAATAGACAGAATTTAAACCGTAACTGATAGCATGTTTGTTGTTGGGCGCATAACTGAAATCTGCGCGCAGGTAGTACTGGTTAATATTGAACGATAGCGTATAAGCGTTAACGGGAACTTTGGTGCTGGACACTTCGTACTGGTAATGATCGATGCCCGTGGTGAAAACCGCAAACGAAGAGTTGGAAAAGTTATGTTTCCACTTCAGGTTAAGGTTTTTGTTGGCATACGCATAGGTGGTATCCCCGTTGAACCTGAATTTGTCGCTGCTCATATAACCCATGAGGTAGAGCGTATTCTTTGCATTGAGGATATGCGTGAGGTGCAGGCTGACGTCGTAGAAATTCGCCGAACTGTTACTGTAACTTGAAACCGGCAGCTGGTGCAGGAGCCAGTCTGAATAGGTTGTGCGGAAACCGAATGCAACAGAGGTCTTTTCCTTTTGTATGGGTCCTTCGATGCTGAATTTGCTGGTCAGCGGGCTGATACCTGCCGAACCGGTCCATTTTCTGTTGTTACCATCCTTGATATCTACATCCAGTACGGATGAAAGGCGTCCGCCATATTTTTCAGGAATGGCGCTTTTATAAAGCTCGACCGTTTTTACGAGGTCAGGGTCAAAAGCCGAGAAAAATCCAAACATGTGGGTGGGATTGTAGACCGTCGCATCGTTGTAGAGAATAAGATTCTGGTCCGCGGCGCCGCCACGAACGTTGAAACCATTGCTTCCCTCACCGACAGATGTTACGCCGGGCAGGGTGAGCAACACTTTCAATACATCGGCTTCCCCGAAGACCACCGGCACCTGTTTAATGGACTGGATATTAAGTTTGGTTACACCCATCTGAACACTGCGTGTGTTGGAGGTTTTATCGGCAGAGACAATGACCGTTTTGAGGCTGGCCACAAATTCTTCCATATCCACATTCAGCTTTCCGTCACTGTACACTATAATCTGACGGCGTGCGTCTTTCATACCGGCACTGCTGAAGCGCAGGGTATGCCGGCCGCGTGAAAGACTGAGGCTGTAATATCCGAACTGGTCCGTGCTTCTTATGATGGACAGCGTGTCTACGGTAAGCGTTGCTCCCATGATGGGTTCGCCCGTTTTGCCGTCTCTGACATAACCGGCCATCGTTGGCCTTGAAGAACTGATTTTCCCGTTCTTCGTGCCGATGTCATAGAGTTTATTGTCTGCGGCGATTTTTAAACCGGATTTCTGAACACCGGCATCATCTGCAAACAGTGCGGATTGAGAAACGCTGTCGGAAACAGATTTTCCCGGATCGAAAAAATTCTTCGGCAGGGCAGTCTGTATGCTGTAGCGTCTGCTTACGAATACACTGTTGCCGAACGCGACCGCAAAATGAAAATCAGTGTCCCTGAAAACATTATCCAGGACCTGTTGCAGGGTAAGGCCATTGGCAACAAGGTAAACTTCCAGGCTGTCTGTTTCCGCAGAGTCGTAATAAATATGAAAGCCGGTCTGCTTTTCAATTTCCCTTGCGAGTTCGGGGAATTTATAGTTGGTAAAATTTCCCGAGATCAGTTTTTGCTGTTGGGCATAAGACGTCCCCAGGGCCAGGCAGATGAATGAAAAGCAGAGTAATAAAAATCTTTTCATTTCAATGTTTGAGCTGGGAATAATATATAGTGGTCATCACGAGCGATTTTTCCAGATTTTTTTTGAAGTTGAGCTTATTGGAGCGTATGTATTTTTTAACAGCATCGGCCTGATCCTGGAAAACAGCCAGCAGTGATTTTTTGTCGCCGACGGACAGGTAGGCAGTTCCTTTTTTCAGGAAATAAGAATTATACTGGATATACTTTATCTCTTCATTCCCCGCGCCGGTCACCAGGCGCTTCTCGCGCTTTGCATACAACGAAGGCTCGCCATAGGAGAGCTGGTCATAATATCCCGCGGTCATCTGGGGACTGACATGGGTCAGCTTCACAAAATGATGATCGTAAATGGTGAAGGAGTCCGTCTTTTCAGGAGATAAATTAATGAGCTCTCCCTGGGCCAGGTTTTGGATGATCAGCTCGTCGGAGACGAGATTGTAGAAAAGTTTTCTGTTGGGATAAAGAGTTCCCTGGTAGCTGATGACCCCGTAGAGCATGCTGTCAGATTCGAAATAAGGAAATCCCACCACTTTCTGGCCGTAACGGATATATTCGGTTCCGTGATAAATCTGGGCATTGTCACCGATTTCTTTAAAATAAGTTTGCCTGAATTGGGATATGGCTTCTGTGTTGTTGGCAGAGTCGGAAACCTGTTGCGCATTTGACCGGATGCAGGGAAGAAGACAGGCAGGGAAGATTAGTACAGAAAGGACAAGCCGGTTAAATTTCATATTCGAAGCACATTTTCCCAAATCCCGGATTGATAAAATCAAGGGGTCGTTAGCAAATAGTTTGGATCGCCAATTTAGCTCAATTTTTCAGTAAGTTTTATTTAAGGGAAACAGATTCAGGCAAGGGTATCATTGAACCACAGGATAATACAACCGGGTAAGCCATTTGGTTGTGTCGGTTACCTGCATTCTGTCCGTAATCAGCTGCTGAAATGGCTTAGCCATCACCGTTTTTCTATGATCCACTACATAAAACTCCAGTTCCTCAATTCCTTCTTCAATCCTGTGAGGTCCGCCTTTTACTTCCGTGATCATAAAATTTCCCGGAACCATTCTTCTGTGAAAAACGGGACCATCGTCGCTCAGCTTTTTTCCAGAGGCCGGGATCGCAACCTGGACGGAATACCTGCCATTTTCCGGTTTACCTACGTTCAGCATAGGGGCGCCTGTTTTAATGCCACCCTGTTTACGAATACTTTTCTCCAGTACATCCAGATAGTCGTAGATCATTTCCGTGGTCGGGTAGATCGTGCTTTCAAAATAGGCTGACAGCATGGATGTGTCGCTTGTAGATCCACGATAGATAGGGAAACGATACAGACTGTCCGGGTTAGATACAAACGTGCTATAGTTCCTTAGTATCGCAGTCATTTCCTTTTTTAATCTGAGGGCATTTCTGTAACCCGATATTCTCGAAAAGGGGTCTGATCCTGCAGGTAGTTTGCACTCCCAGTAAGCTACCACTGAATCTTTGGAAACCGGGATGAGGTGTATCGTACTGTTCAGCCTGTTGCCGTTTTGCAGGATCCCGACAACCGTCACATCATTTACCTGTCTGTCCATCAGGAATTCTTCACCCTGATAACGGAATGTATCAGACATCGGAATACTTTTTCCGTTTTCGGTTCTCCACCACAAATGCCATTTTTCTTCATTACTCATATACCTTAGCGCGCCCGGAAAGGTTGCCTGCGCCGTTGAAACAGCGGAGATTGCGATATTTTTGGGAATGAAAAGGTAAATGAAGAGTAAGGTTAAAATGATGAGCCCCGACATTAACCAAAACCATTTCTTCATATATTGACAGCGGATTGGGGGCGCAAAGTAGCCAATTTTTGATTTATGTTTAAACCGTTCGTCAGGCTTTGCAGACTCTTAAGCCCGGCTCTTCTTTTTGTATCCTGCAGATCCGGACAGGAGACGGTTCAACCCGACGCCCTGTTCCAGCTTCAGCCTTCTGAACAAACCGGTATCCATTTTAACAACCGGGTAACAGACGGCACGGACTTCAATATTTTTAAATACCGCAACTTTTATAATGGCGGAGGCGTAGCCATCGGAGACGTGAACAATGACGGATTGCCGGACATTTTCTTTACGTCGAACCAGGAGGCAAACCAGCTTTACCTTAACCGGGGAAACTGGAAATTCGAAGAGGCGGCTTCCCATGCCGGACTCATCAGTTCCCATCACTGGCATACAGGGGTGACCATGGTAGACATCAACGGCGACGGATGGCTGGATATTTATGTGTGCAACGGCGGCGATACACCCGGTGATGACAAGGCCAATGAGCTTTATATTAACCAGCGTAACGGCCAGTTCAGGGAAGAGGCAAAAGCTTATGGACTTGATGATCATGGTATTTCAACCCAGGCCGTTTTTTTCGACTATGATCACGACGGTGACCTGGATTGTTTTGTGCTGAACAACAGTAATAAGGCGGTGGAAAGCTTCGGCTATTCTAAAAATCTGAGGTATGTCCGGGACCCGGAAAACGGAGACCGCCTGTACAGAAATGACGGAGGCCATTTCACCGATGTAAGCCGTGAAGCGGGAATTTATGGGAGTGCCATCGCATTTGGACTTGGAGTCACCGTGGGAGATCTGAACAACGACGGATGGGAGGATCTCTATGTTTCAAACGATTTTTTCGAAAGGGACTATCTCTATCTAAACCAGCATGACGGCACCTTCCGTGAAGTCATTACGAGTGCGCTGGGACATATGAGCCAGGGATCCATGGGCTCCGATATGGCCGATATCAACAACGACGGATGGCTGGATATTTTCACAACCGAAATGCTGCCGGAATCGGACTACCGGTTGAAAACGACCATCAAGTTCGATGAATATGATATCGTCAATGCCAAGAACCAGCTCGACTATCATCACCAGTTCACCAGCAACTGCCTCCAGCTTAACAATGGCGACGGAACGTTCAGTGATATTGCGCAGCTTTCAGGAGCAGAATCCACCGGCTGGAGCTGGGGTGCCCTGATATTCGATATGGACAATGACGGCTGGAAGGATCTTTTTGTTTGCAACGGGATCTACCGCGATCTCACAGATCAGGATTTCCTGGAATTCTTCAGTGATCCGGAGACAATGAACCGGTATCGCGAAAACGGCATCGGCATCACCGATATATTGAATAAAATGCCATCGGTTCCGATCTCCAACTACGCATTCATTAATCAGCACGATCTGCGCTTTAAGAATGAATCAGAAAAACTGGGATTTGGGAAACCCAGTTTCAGCAATGGGGCTGCCTATGCGGATCTCGACGGCGACGGCGATCTGGACCTGGTGATCAACAATGAAAATATGGAGGCTTTTGTTTACAGGAATTTGACCAGTGAACAAAAGAAAGCGCATTATCTGATGGTAAACCTTGCGGGCGATTCACTCAACCGCTCAGGTTTTGGAACCAGGGTAAGACTCTATGCGGGTGGGAAGGTCCAGACGCTGGAGCAAATGCCCAGCCGGGGTTTTCAAAGCAGCGTGGATCCGGTTTTGCATTTTGGACTGGGAGATCAAAATCGCATAGACAGCCTGGTTGTAATCTGGCCCGGTGGAAACTATGAAGTCGTTCGCCGGCCACATGCGGATACCCTGCTTACGGTGTACAGAAAAAATGCACTATCCCTTTATTTAAATGAACCGGAAAAAACAAATCCGCTGTTTACGAATGTTACGTCTGCTGTTGTAAAGGGGAATATCCGGCACGTGGAAAATGACTACAACGATTTTTACAGAGAAAGGCTGATTCCCCGAATGGTGTCGACGGAGGGCCCCAAACTGGCCGTGGGAGACGTGAATGGAGACGGGCTTGAAGATTTCTTTTTGGGGAATTCCCTGGCTGATACCGCGAAACTGTTTATCCAGCAGCCGGCAGGACATTTTATCCAGCAGCCGGAGCCGGCGTTTGACCGTGACCGTTATTTTGAAAGTGTGGGAGCGACGTTTTTCGATGCGGACGGCGACGGAGACCAGGACCTGGTGGTGGGTTCAGGCGGCAACCAGGGTAGTCCCGGATCTGACGACCAGCTGTTACGGCTTTATCTTAATGACGGCCGCGGGAATTTCAAGAGAGCGTCCGAAGGATGGCCGATGATCCGGGTGAATGCATCCTGTGTAAAGGCCATTGATTTTGATGAGGACGGCCTGACGGATCTGTTCATTGGTGCGCGGGTTATGCCGGGCAATTATGGCATAAAGCCGGCGAGCGTTCTGTTGAAAAACGAAGGACGGGGCATGTTCAGGAATGTGACCCATACCGTGGCACCGGAACTGGAAGCACTCGGAATGGTAACAGATGCGGGTTGGCAGGATCTGGATGGCGACGGAAAGAAAGAACTGGTGGTGGTGGGTGACTGGATGCCTGTGACCATTATGAAATATTCAGACGGACAGCTGAAAAAATCTTCGGAACTGGAACATAGTGCAGGATGGTGGAACACGCTGGCCATCGCGGACCTGAACCAGGACGGCTACCCCGACCTGGTAGCGGGAAATTTCGGGCTGAATTCAAATATCCGCGCCGACAGTACGCATCCTGCGCGCCTTTTTACGGCCGATTTCAACAGGAATGGAAAGACGGAATGCATTCCTGTTTTCTTCAAGACGGATGGGAAAGCCTATCCCTACTGGATGAAAGGGGAAATGGAAAAGGAGATTCCCCAGCTGAAAAAGAAATTCCTGCGCTTCAGCGACTACGCCGGTAAGTCTTTCGATGAAATCTATTCTGCCGATGAATTGAAATCTGCCACGAAACTAAGCGTGGAAGAAACGCGCAGCTGTGTTTTTATGAATGACGGGAAAGGCCATTTTGTAAAGGAGCCACTTCCCCTCCATGCCCAGTTGTCGCCTGTTTTTGCCACCCTGGTTGCGGACCTGAATGGTGACGGGATCAAAGATATTTTCCTGGGAGGAAATTTTTACGGCCTCAAACCCCAGACAGGCCGGTTCGATGCGAGCTATGGCGTGACGCTGCTGGGCACCCGCGGGCAAGGATATAATTATATCCCGCCCACGCAGAGCGGTATCTTCCTCCGGGGTGAGGTCAGGGATGCGGCTCTCTTCCAGTTGAAAGGTGGCGGGTTCCTGCTGGGC
>Ga0207691_10005745_pt1 | contig 12003 bp, 9 predicted proteins | sample KBSM13metaG_FD_184327 | JGI IMG/M metagenome (GOLD analysis project Ga0207691, IMG submission 184327) | Miscanthus rhizosphere microbial communities from Kellogg Biological Station, Michigan, USA - KBS M1-3 metaG (SPAdes) (version 2) | ecosystem: Host-associated > Plants > Roots > Rhizosphere >...
GCCATCGTCCAGTCGCCGGTGCAGCCGCAGATGTCGAACGCGAAGTTGCGGAGGATCTCGGTGCCGCGATCGGTGTGCGCCACTTCCGGGTGGAACAGCAGCGCGTAGAACCGGCGGTCCTCGTCGGCCATCGCCGCCACCGGCGCGTTGGCGCTGGTGGCCGTCACGCTGAAGCCCGACGGCGCCGCCTTCACGAAGTCGCCGTGGCTGGCCCACACACGAAGTTCAGGGCCGACCGACGCGAGGATCGGCGCGTCCTGCTGGATCCGGATCGTCGCGTGGCCGTACTCGCGGTGCGGCGCCGGGGCCACTTCTCCGCCCAGCGCGTCCGTCATCAGCTGCATGCCATAGCAGATGCCGAGCACGGGGACGCCCGCGTCGAAGACGGCGGTCTCGCAGCGCGGCGCCGACGCTTCCGAGACGCTGCGCGGCCCGCCCGACAGGACGATGCCGACCGGGTTGCGCGCCCGGATCTCCGCGATCGGCGTGTTGAACGGCAGAATCTCGGAGTAGACAGACAGTTCGCGCAGGCGGCGCGCGATCAGCTGGGTGAATTGCGAGCCGAAATCGAGAACGACGATGGTCTGATGGAACACGGGGTTTCGATGATTCGGTGCGTTGCAACCGCTATTATAAGGTGTGCGGCGGGCGCGAACCACAATATCTTGTAGGGCATTTGAGCTTACGACACTCCTGATAGCCGTGGTCGCGACGGCTCAGCCGGCCGCCGCCGAGAAGGTCGCCCCGCCTCGCCTGCCGATCGGGCAGCGCTGGTCGGTGCCGCTCACCGCCGCGCCCAGCGCCGGGCCGATCATCGATGACAAGCGCGTCTATCTGTCGCTGCGCTCCGGCCACGTCACCGCGCGCGATCTCGCCGACGGCCAGGAGATCTGGCGCAAGGAGAAGGTCGCCACCGTTCCACTCGCCGGCGCCGATGGCCTGGTGTTCGTCGCCGCCGGCGAGGCGATCGAGGCGCTGCGCGGAGCCGACGGCGCGACTGCATGGACGGTGCCCCGCGTGAAGGCGGCGGCGCCCCTGCGCACGTCCGCGGGAGTCGTGTTCGCGGTCACCGACACGGAGCTCCTGGCGATTCGCGCCGCCGACGGCCAGGTCGCCTGGCGCCACGCCGCCGGCGGGGTGCGACTGGCGCCGGCGATCGACGGCGAGCACGTCTACCTCGGCGCCGACGACGGCCGCGTGCTGGCGCTGAAGCTCGCCGACGGCAGCGAGGCCTGGCAACAATACCTGCCGGGCGGCATCACCGCGATTGGCGCGCACGGCGGCCGCGTCTACGCCGGAGCCGGCGACAAATTCCTCTACTGCCTCGGCGCGCGCAAGGGATCGCCGGAATGGTCGTGGCACACGGGCGCGCTCGTCACGGGCGCCATCGCGGTGGACGAAGACCGCGTCTACTTTGCCCCGCTCAACAACGTGATCTGGGCGCTCGATCGCTCGACCGGCAACCAGCGATGGCAGACGCCGCTGCGGCAGCGGCCGCTCGCCGGCGTCTTCTCCGCCGGGCACGTCGTCTTCGTGCACGCGACCGGGGCGCAACTCCTGATGCTCTTCGATCGAAACGGCGGCGCGGCCGGCGCGCTGCCGCTGCCCGCGGAAACGATCCCCGACATCGCGCCGGACATCCGCGAGATGCCGGACGGCCTGCACGTGGTGATCGCGACGGGCGGCTTGTCGAACGAGTGGCAGCTCACAAGCTTTGGCCCGGTGTTCGAGGCGCTGCCGGTGCCGTTCGTGCAGATGACGCTGCCCGGGCTCCCCTACCTGACGGATCCGGAGCTGCAGCCGCTGGGGCATGTCCTGCAGACGCTGATCCTCGCCGATCCGCTGCTGCGCGACGTCTCGACGATCCGCTGGCCGCTGGTGCTTACCGATCCGCCGTTGGAACCGCTGGGGGTGCTGCCGGGCCTCCAGCTGCGGCCGTTGTCGCCCGTGCTTCCAGTTCGGCGCGGAGGCTGACGGCGAGCCGCGTCACCCCCGTCTCGATCCGCTCCGGCGTCGGCGCGGAGAACGAGAGGCGCAGCGTGTTCTGCCCTTCGCCGTTGACGTAGAAGGCGTCGCCGGTGACATAGATCACTCCCTCGGCGATGGCGCGGTCGAGCATGGCCGAGGCGTCGACGCCGCGCGGCAGCGTGACCCACAGGAAGAAGCCTCCGCGCGGCTTGGGCCAGGTGACGCGCGATCCCATCTCGCGCTCGAGCGCGCGCTGCATCACGTCGCGCTTGTGCGCGTAGTGCTGGCGCAGGTGCGGCAGCTGCCGATCGAGGACGCCGCGGCGGCACGCTTCGTAGATGATCCGCTGATCGAGCGACCCGGTGAGCAGGTCCTCGGCCTGCTTGGCCATCTCGAGCTTGGCCGCGAGCGGCGGCGGCGCGGTAATCCACGCGACGCGGTATCCCGGTGCCAGCGTCTTCGAGAAGCTGCTCAAGTAGACGACGCGCCCGCCGCGATCGTCCGCCTTGATCGGCCGCACGTCCGCCTCGCCGGCCGAGTCCTCGAAATACAGCTCGCGATAGGGATCGTCCTCGACGATCAGGACGTCGCGGCGCTCGGCCCACTCGAGCAGGCGGCGGCGCTTGTCGAGGCCGATCAGGAGGCCGGTCGGGTTCTGGAAGTTGGGCACGACGTAGAGGAACTTGACGCGCCGCCCCTCGGTGCGCAGCCGCTGCCAGGTCGCGTCCAGCGCGTCGAGATCGATGCCGTCTTCCTCCTGCGGCACGCCGATCATCGTCGCCTGCACGTTGCGGAAGGCGCTGAGCGCTCCGACGTAGCTCGGCAGCTCTACGAGGATCACGTCGCCGGGATCGATCAGCACGCGCGCGACGAGGTCGAGCCCCTGCTGCGAGCCGGTGGTGACCAGCAGATCCTCGGGCGCCGTGGCGACGCCGCGGTGCTCCATGATTCCGGCGATCGCCTGGAGCAGCGGCTTGTAGCCGCGCGTCGGCCCGTACTGCAGCACCGCGCCGTCGCGGCTCGCGAAGAGCTCCGCGGAAATCTCGGCGAACGCGTCCCACGGAAACGTCTCCGGGGCCGGGTAGCCCGGCGCGAATGAAATGATGTCGCGGCCGGAGGCGAGCACGGCGCCCATCTTCCGGATCGCCGACTGCTGCATCTGCTCGGCGGCGCGTGAAAGGAACTGTTCGTGGTTGATGCTCATGCGAGACGGATGTCCGGCGCGTCGGCGCCGGCACTCCGATGGTACCACCTGTAGTGTGACATGTAGGCGCCGAGCGCGGCCAGCGCGAGATATTCGAAGACGATCCCGCGCAGCAGCCAGGCGGCCAGCTGCAGCGGCAGCACCGCGAGGCCGACCAGCGGCACGAAGGCGATGAGGCCGAGCCCCGCCGTCGCCAGGATCGACGCGGCCGTCGCGATGACCACGACGACGAGCACGACTCCGAACACCGCCGCCACTTCGCGCAGGTGGCCCCAGACGAAGATCAGCGCCAGCCGTATGCCGCGGCGCACGCTCACGTCCTCGATGGCGACGACCATCTGCGTCATCAGGTAGAAGAAGTTCACGATCGCCAGCCACACGATGAGGACGCTCGAGGCCGCCGCGGCGGCGACCGTCCAGCCGAGCAGGACCGCCGAATTGTCGGCCAGCTTGTAGCCGCCCAGGATGAAGGCGAGGTAGACGGCCGCGGTCCCGGCATAGATCAGCAGCAGGCCCATGCCGATGCGGACGTAGCGCCGCCATAGCCGCGCGCATCCGGCCAGGAAGGCGTCGATGCTGACGACGTGGGCGCGGCGCAGCGTGTCGAGCCGGAGCGGCGGCCGCTCGAGCGGGCCGGCGATGCGCTCCGCTTCGCCGAGCAGCGCGACCGTGCCCCCCTTGACGACGAACTGCAGCACCGAGCCGGCGACGAACACCATCGACGCCGCCACGACGAACGCGGTCAGCGCCGCCGGGCTCGCCGTCAGCGCCGTGATGATGGAGGTGGCGATGTCGCGGAGGTCGCCGCGCAACAGGTCGCTCAGCGGCGTGTCGAGGAGCAGCGCCACCAGGAAGGCACCGCCGACGATCGGCACGGCGAGCAGCAGCTTGACGCTGGATTCGGTGACGAACCCGACAATGACCAGCGGCCAGTTGGCGGCGGCCAGCAGCGCGCCGCGCTTGAGGGCGGCCTTCAGCCCGGGAGTGGTCGCCATCGACGAACACCCCACTATACATCGTGTATTCTGCGAACCGGGTGGTGCAGAGGACGATCGACGCGGCCGGTCCGGCGCTGACGCGCGAGCGGCGCGTGAGCGTGGCGCGCCTGTTCACGATCGGCTGCGCCGCGGCGATCCTCGCCGTGCTCGCCGGCGTGGCGATCGAGATCGCCCGGCTTGGCACCAGCGACGCCGCCGCTGCCGAGCGCCTCCAGGCGCAGATCCGCGCGCAGTTCGCCGACATGGCGGCACGCGCCGAGTCGCTCGCGCGCAGCATCGCCAGCGATCCCGCGGCCGTCGAGGCGATGGCCCCGGCGCCCGAGAACGACAGCGCGATCCGCACGCTCTTCGACGTCGCCGGCAGCGCCCAGCAGCGTAACGGCGGCGACGAGGTGCTGGCGGTCACGATCTACGACGGCGGTGGCAAGGCGCGCGCGTGGGCCGGACGCGCCTCGGATCTGTCCGCCGACCGGACCACCGGCCCGCCCTCGCTCTTCGCCACCCCCACGCCGCTGGGGCTGCGGCTCGTCTTCCTGCAGCCGATGACGGCGTCCACGCCCGATCGCGCGCGGCTCGGGTCGGTGGCGGTCGAGCAGGTCGTGACGCCGGCGCCCGCGGCGTCCGGGCTGCTCACCGCCAGCGATTACCAGATGCCGACCCGCCGCGGGCCGGTCTCGGCGCGCCTGCACGACAGCGCGCCGCGCGCGGCGTCGCCCCGCGCCTCGACCTTCACGATCGCTGCGCCGGATGGCCGCCCGCTGCTCGACGTGTCGATCGACCTGGCCACCATCGCCTCCGAGCGCGCGTCGCACCGCCGCGCGGTCGGGGCCGTCGCCGTCGCGCTGGTCGCGTTGACCGTGCTGCTGCTCGCCGGACCGCTGCTCGACGCGCGCGTCGCGGCGCACGCGCCGCGCCGGGAGATGCAGCTGACCTTCACGATCGTCGCCGTGATTGTCATCGGCACGGCGCTGCTGGCGGTCGCCTTCGCGGTGTCACCCTGGTCCGCGGTTCCCGCGAATCGAAAAGCCTTCAAGCTGCTGATCGGCGGGCTCTCGTCGGCGGCTGTCGCCGCGACGCTCGTGTCGGCGGCGGTGCGCCTGCGCGTCGCGCTGCGCGTGCGGCGCCCCGCGCCGGAGCGCTCGCCGGCGGTGTTCATCGGCATGCAGCTCGCCTGCGGGCTCTTCGTGGCGGCGCTGCTCGTGCTCTTCGAGCGCGTGCTCGGCCGCAGCGTGGATCCGGCGGCGGTCGATCTTCGGCACTTCTCGCTGCACCCCTGGACCAGCGCGCGGCTGGCGACGCTGACCGGGATCCTGCTGAGCCACGCCGCGGTGCTCTGGCTGTCGGCGCTCGCCTGCGTCGTCGCGCTGGCGCGGTGGCGGCTGCCGCGGCGGCTCTCCTCGATGCACCTCCTCGCCGCCGCGTTGTGGATCCTGCCGATCGTCGCGGTCTCGATACTGTCGGCCCTCCGCGACTGGGCCGTCCCGACCGTCGCGGTGATGCTGGCGGCGGTCACCTGCGCCGCGGCGGCGCTCTTCGCCCCGCCGCTGGTGATCTGGTATCGCCGCGCCATGGTGGCCTCACGCATCCTGACGCTGTTCGTCGGCTTCCTGGTGCCGGCGCTGCTCGTCTACCCGTCGGTCAGCTTCTTCGGCGACCGATCGATCCGCCACTTGATCGAGACGCGCTATGCCGTCGAGGCGATGAACCACGCGCAGGGGCTCCAGGATCGCCTCAAGGAAGCGCTCGCCGAGATCGACGCGCTGCCGCGCCTGCCCGATTTCGTGCAGGACGCCGCCACGATGCGCTGCGGGCCGCCGCGCACCGAGCCCGCGTTCCCGATCTGGAGCCAGACGGTGCTGGCGCGCGACCGTCTCACCAGCGATCTCGAGATCTACGACGACAAGGGCTGCCTCGTCAGCCGCTTCGGGCTGAACTTTCCCGAATACACGGGCGCCGCGCAGGCGCCGGAGCCGCTCAAGGGCTGCGAATGGGACACCTACGGCGAGGCGCTGCTCTTCGGCGCCGCGCAGGAGCGCCGGACCTTGCACGCGCAGCGCAGCATCTGCGTCGGCGGGCGCAAGATCGCCAGCATCGTGGTGCACGTCATCTTCGACTACCGGACGCTGCCGTTCATCACTTCGCAGGGGCCGTACTTCGACGTCTTCGGCGACGTCGGCAACGGCGGCTCCGCGCTCGAGGGATCGCCGGCGGGCGACGTCGACATCACCGTCTACGGCTGGGGCCTGACGGTGTTCTTCACGTCGAGCGAGGAGGCCTTCCCGCTCGACGACGCGACGTTCGCGCGCGTGTACTCGGCGTCGCGCCAGCCGTTCTGGACGGCGCTGCGCAAGGGCGGGCAGCGCTACAACGTCTATTTCGCCAACGACCGGACGTTCATCTACTCGGTTGGCTACGCGACGCCGGGGGTGTTCGATCATCTGGTGCGCCTCGCCGAGCTCACCACGCTGGCCGCGGTCGGCTACGTGCTCGTCCTGGTCGGCAACGCGCTGTTCACGCGCATCGCGCGGGCGCGCGCGCAGACCGGCCGCGCGCTATTGCGCGAAATCCGCGCCAGCTTCTACCGCAAGCTGTTTTTGGCCTTCGTCCTGGCGTCGATCGTGCCGGTGCTGACGCTGGCGCTGGTGATCCGCGCCTACTTCGCCGGACTGCTGGTCAGCGACATCCAGGGACAGGCGGCGCGCACTGCCGCCGTGGCCCAGCGTGTCATCGAGGAATCGAACTCGCTCCGCGTGCGCAGCGCCGAGGCCGTGACGCCGTTCGGCGACGACGACGTCATGGTCTGGATCAGCCAGTTGATCAACCAGGACGTCAACGTCTTCAGCGACGCGCAGCTCGACGCGACCAGCGAGCGCGACCTGTTCGCCTCGGGCCTGCTGCCGACGCGCACGCCCGACGACGTGTATCGCGCCATCGTGCTGCAGCGGCTGCCCAGCTTCGTCACCCAGGACCAGATCGGATCGGTCCCCTACACGCTCGCGGCGGCCCCCGTCCGGTCGGGTAACGGCAAGCTGGGGGTGCTCACCGTTCCGCTCGCCTACCGCCAGCACGAGGTCGAGCGCGAGATCGACGATCTCGATCGCGGCGTCCACCTCGCCGCGCTGTTCTTCATCCTGCTCGGCGCGGGGATCGGGCTGTCGATGGCCGAGCGGATCGCCGACCCGATTCGCCAGTTGACTCGCGCGACGGGGCGCATCGCCCGCGGCGACTTCGACGCGCGGATCGCGGTGCGATCCTCCGACGAGCTGCGCCGGCTGGTCGACGCGTTCAACGGCATGGCGGCGGAGCTGAAGGCGCAGCGCGATCAGCTCGAGCGCACGCACCGCCTCGAGGCGTGGGCCGAGATGGCGCGCCAGGTGGCGCACGAGATCAAGAACCCGCTCACGCCGATCCAGTTGTCGGCCGAGCACCTCCGGCGCGTGCACGCCGATCGCGGCGAGCCGCTCGGCGAAGTCCTCGACGGCTGCGTCACCTCAATCCTCGGGCAGGTCACGCTGCTCCGGCAGATTGCCGCCGAGTTCTCCAGTTTCGCCTCGTCGCCGACCGCGCGCCGCGCGCCCGCCGATCCCGTGAAGCTGGTCAACGACGTCGTCGAGCCGTACCGCGCCGGGCTCGCCGGCCGGATCGACATCCACAACGACATCGCCGCGACGTTGCCGGTCGTGCTCGTCGATCGCACGCTGGTCGCGCGCGCATTCGCCAACATCGTCGAGAACGCGCTCCACGCGATGCCCGGGCGCGGCTCGCTCCACATCACGTCGCAGGTGGACGAGACGCGTGTGGTGATCGACGTGCAGGACACCGGCATCGGGATGGATGCCGAAGCGCTCGCGCGCGTCTTCGAACCTTATTTCTCGACCAAGACCACCGGGACCGGACTCGGACTGCCGATCGCACGGCGCAACATCGAGTTGAGCGGGGGATCGATCGACGTGGAAAGCGAGAAGGGGCGCGGTACGCGAGTGACGGTGACGCTCCCGCGCGCCGAGGCCTGACGGCTTCGCTGTCAATTCCCAACTGCGCAACTCCCAAAAACCAAGGCAACTACGCAACTTGGCTCTTTCGTCTTGGGAGTTTTGGGAGTTGCGTCTTGGGCGTTAATTGGGAGTTGGGCGTTGCGGCGTTGGGACTTGACAGGCCGCGGCCGCGTCAGGCGGCGGGTGGAGGAACGGGCGCCGTAGCGGGACGCCGGCGCAGGCGCGCCAGCGCGAAACCCGCGACCGACCAGATGATGTAGGAGTAGGACAGGACGACCAGGGCGAGCCGCGGGTGCGAGGCCACCAGCGCGATCGCCACCGCGCCCAGGAAGACGACCACGTACGATCGGCGCCAGCCGACGTCCACCGCTTTCAGGCTGCGGAAGCGGATCGTGCTCACCATCAGGAAGCCCGGCACCAGCACCATCGGCAGCGCGAGCCCGGCCACGCGCGGATCCTGCAGTCCCCACGGATACATGAACACGGTGGAAGCGGTCACGGACGCCGCCGCCGGGCTCGGGAGCCCGGCGAAATACTTCTTGTCGCCCGTGGCGCTCTGGATGTTGAACCGCGCCAGGCGCAGCGCCGCGGCGGTGACGTAGATGAACCCGGCCGCCCATCCCAGCCGCCCGAGCGGCCACAGGCCCCACGTGAACGCGAGAATCGCCGGCGCGACGCCGAACGACACGACGTCGGCGAGCGAATCGAGCTCGGCGCCGAACGCCGACTGTGAGTGCGTGAGCCTGGCGAAGAAGCCGTCGAGCGTGTCGACGACCATGGCGATCCCGAGCAGGACGGCCGCCGTGTCGAAGTCGCCGCGCGTGGAATAGACGACCGACGCGTACCCGCAGAGCAGGTTCGAGACGGTCATCAGCGACGGCAGCAGGTAGACGCCTCGCCGGAACCGTTCCGGCCGGTCGCCGCGCCGACGCGCGACGGATCTAATCACCCTGGCGCGCTTCCGGCGCGTGCAGCCGCGCCAGGACGGTCTCCCCCGCCACGACCGACTCGCCGACCCGGACGAGCAGCTCGGCGTGCGGCGGCAGGAAGACGTCCATGCGCGAGCCGAACTTCATGAGCCCGATCCGCTCGCCGCGCTCGAGCGTCTGCCCTTCCTGCACGCGGCAGACGATGCGCCGCGCCAGCAGGCCGACCACCTGCCGCACGACAACGGTCTGGCCGTGGTGGTCGATCCAGATCTCGTTCAGCTCGTTCTCGTTCGCATCCTCTTTATAGGCCGGCAGGAACTTGCCTTCGCGGTAGTCGATCCGCGTGATCCGCCCGTCCACCGGCGTGCGGTTCATGTGCACGTCCATCGGCGACAGAAAGATCGTGACCTGCAGCCACGATCCCGGCGGGCTCCAGCGGCCGTCGGAGGGTCCGGCGATCATGATGCGGCCGTCGGCCGGCGACACCACCAGCCCTTCCTCGACCGGGATCGTCCGTTCGGGGTCGCGGAAGAAGTAGGCGAAAAAGGCGCCAAGGGCGGCGAAACCGGCGGCCCATCCGTACTGGCGCCTGGCGGCGAGGATGGCGGCCGGCACGGCGGCGCCGGCGATGAACGGAACACCTGCTCTGTCTATCTTCAAGGGGACTCGAATCTCTAAAAAAAAGGCCGGTCGACTTCGACCGGCCTCCTGCCGTCGGCGATGAGCCGGGGGCTATGAGTGGCGCATGATGCTCGCCATCTGATCCTTCAACAGGAGCTTTTTCTTCTTCAGGATGACTTCTTCGAGTTGCTCGGGGGCTGAGAGATACGGGCGGGTCGCGAGGTTGTGAATCTTTTCGTCTAGCTGGTGGTGGAGACTGGCGAGTTGGCGGAACTCGTCGTTGCTCGCGAGCAACTGCTTCTTCATTTCTTCGAAGTCTGTCGGCATTTCCGCCTCCTGGAAGGAGTCTTAGGCGAGGACACTCATAAGGGCAAACTACCACCCTCGCGCCACAGAATCAAGGCGTCTTCCTGGGGATTCGTGTAGTAGCCCGGCCGCCTGGCGGAAATCCGGAAGCCCAGCCGTTCGTAGAGCGCCAGGGCGGCGGCGTTCGAGGCGCGCACCTCCAGCGTCGCCTTCACTGCACCCTCTGTTTCGGCCTCTCGCATCACCGCCTGCAGGAGGGCCGTGGCATAGCCTCGCCGCCGGAATTCCGGCGCGACGGCCAGCGTGTTGATGTGCAGCTCGTCGAAGATGACCCAGCACACGCAGAAAGCGACGATCGCGTCCTGGCCGTCGCGGAGGACGTGGACCCGCGTGACGTCCGAGTTCTGGAGCTCCCAGACGAGCGTGTCGCGCGACCAGGGATTGGTGAACGACTCCGTTTCCAGGCCGACGATGGCCTCGATGACGTCGGTGGCCGAGGCGTCCCGCAGGCGGTCGACCCGCATGTCAGGTCTTCGGCGCCGTCTCGCGCCGGTCGCGCGCCAGCTCGGCGTCCGAGCGCCTGACGTAGAGCGGCACGAGCGCGTGCGGACGGACGGCACGGTCGGGCGCGGCCGCCGCGATGATGCCGATCGCGCCGGCCAGCGGACGCGCGGGGTCGACGTCGATCGCGGCGTCATCATGATCATGATCGGGGCGCAAGCCGGATCCCGCGCGCGCCATGATGACCTCGCGGTAGCGCGCCGCGCCGTCCCCCACCCAGCGGACGCGCCGCCGTGATGCCAGCGCCGCCGCCCACGCGTCGATGGTGCGCTCGGGGGGCAGCGACGATGGCGCTTCAAGCATGGCCTGCCCGTCGCCGTCGAACAGCGTCGCGAACACCTCGCCGCGATGCGCGTCGATCCACGCCGCGATCGCATCCGCCGTTCCGCGCGCGTGCCAGGCCAGCGCCTCGAACGACGACACCGGCGTGACCAGCGCGCGCCGCGCCATTGCCAGCCCCTGGATGGTCGCGATGCCGACGCGCAGGCCGGTGAACGATCCCGGCCCGATCGAGACCGCGAAGCGATCGACGTCGTTCAGCCCGGCGCCCGCCTCGTCGAGGATCGCCATCAGCTCGCGCGGCAGCCGCTCACCGTGCGTGCGCGAGCCGTCCCCCGCGCGCTCGACGAGGACCGCGCCGTCACGGACGAGCGCCGCGCTTCCCGCGGCGGACGAGGTGTCAAGCGAGAGAATCAGCAATCGTCAATCTCAATCGTCAATCCTCAGTCGCCAATCCGTCAATCGTCAATCCTCACTCGGCAATCGGCAATGTTATACTCGCCGCGACTTCCGTTCCTCAATGTCCTCCCCTCCTGTGTCGAACGAGCCTGCCGGCGCAACACCGGCGATGCGGCAGTACTTCGAAGCGAAGCGTCAGTACCGCGACGCCATCGTGTTCTTCCGCATGGGGGACTTCTACGAGATGTTCTACGAGGACGCGCTCACCGCGGCGCGCGCCCTCGAGCTGACGCTCACCTCGCGATCGAAAGACGCGACCGGCGGCGCCATCCCGATGTGCGGCGTGCCGTTCCATGCCGTCGACGGCTACATCGCGCGGCTCGTCCGCAAGGGCTTCCGCGTCGCCGTCGTCGAGCAGGTCGAAGACCCGAAAAAAGCGAAAGGGCTGGTCCGCCGCGAGGTCGTGCGCGTCGTCTCGCCGGGCACGCTGACGGACGCCGGCTATCTCGACGCGCGCGAGCCGGCCTTCCTGCTCGCGCTCGCGCCGATGCATCCGGGGCCGGGGTTCGGCGCCGCGCTGCTCGATCTCTCGACCGGCGAGTTCACGGCCGCCGAGTACGCCGGCGACGAGGGGCGCGCCGCGTTGAGCGACGAGCTCGCGGTGCTCCGTCCGCGCGAAGTGCTCGCGCCGGCGGGCTTCGAGCCGGCCGCCGCCGTCCTCGCACAGGCGCGTCACGACGCGC
>Ga0207691_10005747_pt1 | contig 12000 bp, 12 predicted proteins | sample KBSM13metaG_FD_184327 | JGI IMG/M metagenome (GOLD analysis project Ga0207691, IMG submission 184327) | Miscanthus rhizosphere microbial communities from Kellogg Biological Station, Michigan, USA - KBS M1-3 metaG (SPAdes) (version 2) | ecosystem: Host-associated > Plants > Roots > Rhizosphere >...
GCGGGCGAGCTCGAGCAGGTCTTCCGGCGTGTCGGCAAATGGTTTTCCGTCCAATCGGAGCCACCCCCGCACCCCGGGACGCAGACGGTCTACAAACAGTGAGCTCGAATCCGAGATCGCAGCGATATACCCGTCGCCGGCCGGTGTGTTGAGCCCGGCCATGCCGGCTCCTTCGCTCGCCCTGACGGGCACCGATGGCAAGCCGCTGGGTCTCGAGCGCTTCCACGGCAAGGTGGTGATGCTCGCCTTCGGCTTCAGCAATTGCGGCGAGGTGTGTCCCATCACGCTGGCGACGCTCGCCGGCGCGCGCAAGAAGCTGGGCGCCGCGGCCGGCGATGTGCAGGTCGTTTACGTGACGGTCGATCCGGAGCGCGACGACGCGGCGCAGATGCGCAAGTTCCTCGGCAGTTTCGACCCGACCTTCATCGGTGGGGTCGGCACCCGGCCCCAGATCGATAGCGCGCAGAAGAGTTATGGCATCTCTTCGTCGAAGATCGTGCACGCCGATGGCAGCTACAGCATCGGCCACTCTTCGTCTATCTACCTGATCGATCGCACCGGCAGACTCGCGGCGGTCATGCCCTACGGACATCCCGTCGACGATTTTGTCCATGACCTCAAGATCCTGCTGCGCGGCTGAGCATGTCGCGGCCCTTCCGGATAACCCTCCTGCTGCCGCTGGTCGCGTTGCTGTGCGCGCTGGCGTGGGCGGGCTTCACGCCGATCCACGTGGCCTCGCGCGAGAAGCTGTTCGAGATTCCCAGGGGCACCTATGCAAGGCGCATGGCCGGCGACAAGGTCGAGATACTGCCCGCGAAGATCCGCCTGACGCTCGGGATCGAAGACATCCTGCTGCTGCGGAATCTCGATGAGGTGCCGCAGGTGTTCGGGCCGACCATCATGATGCCGGGCCAGAGTTTCCGGTTGCCGTTCGAGCGGGCGGCCAGTTACCAGTTCGTGTGCAGCGCGCACGCGAGCGGGCAGATGACCATCGAGGTGGAAGATGAGCCGGTGATGCCGTGGGAACGGATTCGCTGGCGCGTGCGTGAATGGCGGGAGAAGAAAGCAGGATGAAGAGGTTTTCGAAGATCTGGCCATCGGTCGTCGTGCTGGCGGTGGTCGTCGGACTCTGGTGGCTCGCGGTACTGCTCACGCATAGCGTGATCTTCCCTACACCAGGAAAGGTGGTGCTGGGCACGCTCGAACTGGCCCGCGACGGCACGCTCTGGGAACACATCGGCGCCTCGCTGTTCCGCGTCGGCGCCGGCTTCCTGCTGGCCGTGCTGTTCGCGATTCCGCTGGGGCTGTGGATGGGCTGGGTGCACGGCGCATACGTGACGCTGAATCCGCTGTTCCAGATCCTGCGTCCGATTTCTCCCATCGCCTGGATCCCGATCGCCATCCTCTGGTTCGGCGTCGGCAACGCGTCTCCTATCTACCTGATCTTCATCGCCTCGGTGTTCCCGATGATCGTGCAGACCACGAGCGGTGTGCACACCATCGAAAAACGCTACCTGCGCGCGGCGGAGAATTTCGGCGTGACCCGCAAGAAGCTCTTCCTGCAGGTGGTGTTTCCGGCGGCGCTGCCGCAGATCATCGTCGGCATGCGCATCGGACTGGGGGTCGCATGGCTGGTGGTGGTCGCGGCCGAGATGATCGCGCTGCGCTCGGGACTGGGCTATCTCATCATGGATTCGCGCAACGCCGGCAACCGCTATGAACTGGTGGTGGCCGGCATGATCATCATCGGCCTCATCGGCCTGCTGCTCGACGGCATCATGCGCCTGCTCGAAGGCATGAAGAACGTGCGGTGGCGCTATGTTCATTAAGACCAAGATCCAGGTCGAGGCGGTCAGCAAGGGATTCGCCAATGACGATGGACTGCTCGCCGTGGTGGATGACCTGGACTTCAAGGTCGGTGATGGCGAATTCGTCGCGGTTGTCGGCCCTTCCGGGTGCGGCAAGACCACGCTGATGAACATCATCGCGGGCTTCCTCGCGCCGGACTCCGGCGCCGTGAAGATCGACGGTGTGCCGCGCAGCGCGCCCAACCGCAACGGCGTGCTGATCACGCAGCAGGGCTCGGTATTTCCGTGGCTCACGGTGCGGGAGAACCTGTTGTTTGGTCTGCCCGACGCGATTCCGAACCGCGAGGCGCTGGCGCAGGAATACGCCGAGCTCGTTGGCCTCAAGGGCTTCGAGAACAACTACCCGCACGAGCTCTCGGGCGGCATGCTCAAACGCGCCGAGATTGCCCGCGCGCTGGTGGTCAAGCCCGAGATCCTCTACATGGATGAGCCGTTCTCGGCGCTGGATGCGTTGATGAGTCTGCGCATGCAGAACGAGCTGCTGCGCATCCTGGCGAAAGAGCGTCACACCGTCATGCTCATCACGCACGACGTGGAGGAGGCCATCCACCTCGCCGACCGCATCCTGGTGCTGAGCCCGCGCCCGGCGCGCATCCAGGCTTCGTTCGACGTGCCGTTTGCGCACCCGCGGCGCGTGTCCAACCCGGAAGCGCAGGCGCTACGGGTCGCCATTCTCAAGGAGCTGGGCGTCGAGCTGGTGTGAGCGCCACCTATGGCGTGAAGGCACAACGGTACGTATAAGGCCGTCATGCAACTCTCACGAACGCAGGCATTCCTGCTCACCTCGAGCGCATGCCTCGCGCTGATCTGCGGCGTTGGCGCCACCACAACTGCCGGCGCTGCCGCGCCTCCCGCCACGGAACGGTTCGCCGGCGTGGACCTGTCCTACGTCAACGAGGTGGAGGCCTGCGGCGCCGAGTTTCGTCTCGGCGGCAAAGCGCGCGACCCTTACGAGCTGTTCGCCGAAAAAGGCGCCAACCTGGTGCGGCTGCGGCTCTGGAACAATCCTTCCTGGACTAACTACAGCACCGAGGCGGATGTCACGCACTCGAGCGAACGCGCCAGGCGTGCGGGCATGAAGGTGCTGCTCGACTTTCACTACTCCGACGACTGGGCGGATCCCCAGAAGCAGACCATCCCCGCCGCCTGGGCCGCCGACATCGACGACGCGGACAAACTTGCCGCACACGTCTACGAATACACGCGCGATGTTCTTGGCAGACTGAATTCTCGCGGCCTGTTGCCCTACATGGTGCAGGTGGGCAACGAGATCAACACGCAGATGCTGCGGCCCGCGGACACGAAGGGCGCGCCCATCGACTGGACGCGCAACGCGAAGATTCTCAACGCGGGCATTCGCGCGGTGCGCGAGGCGCGGACGCCCGATGGTGCATCGCCTAAAGTGATGCTGCACGTGGCGCAGCCCGAGAACGTCGAGCCGTGGTTCGCCGCCGCGGTGGCCGCCGGAGTGCGCGACTTCGATTACATCGGCGTCAGCTACTACCGCAAGTGGTCGACCCTCGACCTGCCGCAGGCGGAGCGCGCACTGTTGTCCGTCACCCGGCGCTTCAGCCGCCCGATCATCATTGTCGAGGTTTCCTATCCCTTCACGCTGCAGGACGCTGGTGACCAGGCACCCAACCTGCTGGGTGAAGACTCGCTGCATCGCGGCTATCCTGCGACCCTGCGCGGCCAGCAGCACTTCATGAACGATGTCGTGCAGATGACGCTGCGTGTCGGCGGCGTGGGCGTGGTGTACTGGGAGCCGGCGTGGGTTTCCACGAGTTGCAAGACGCGCTGGGGCACGGGCTCGCACTGGGAAAACGCCACGTTGTTCGACTTCCGCAAGGCAAACGAACTCACTCCGGCGGCGGATTTCCTGACGGCGATTCGCAAACAATAGTGGAGACCAGATGCGGCTGAAGACGGGCCTGCTCGGCATCGGCAAGATCGCGCGCGACCAGCACATTCCGGCGCTCGCCGCCAATCCACGCTTCGAACTCGTGGCCTGTGCCAGCCGCAACGCCAGGGTTGATGGCGTCGCCAACTTCGCGGATCTCGAATCCATGCTCGCGGGGGTGCCGGACCTGGCCTGCGTTTCCATCTGTACGCCGCCGCAGGCGCACTTCGACGCGGCGCTGACCGCGCTGCGGTCCGGCAAGCACGTGATGCTCGAGAAGCCGCCCACGGCCACCACGCGGCAGATCGCGCTGCTGGCCGAAGAAGCGACGCGCCACGGCCGTACGCTTTTTCAGACCTGGCACTCGCGCTTTGCGGCGGGGGTCGATGCGGCGCGCGAATGGCTACGCACGCGCAAGCTGGTGTCCGGAAAAATCATCTGGAAGGAGGACGTGCATTTCTGGCACCCGGGACAGCGCTGGATCTGGGAGCCGGGCGGTTTCGGCGTCTTCGATCCGGGCATCAACGCGCTGTCGGTGCTCACCGAGGTGCTCGCCGACGAAGTGAGCCTCGAGCGCGCGCGGCTCGAATTTCCCGAGAACCAGCAGGCGCCGATCGCGGCGCAGCTGGCACTGCGCACCACGGCCGGAGTTGCCATCGCCGCAGAGTTCGACTTTCGCCAGAAGGGAGAACAGAGCTGGGACATCGAGTTGGTCACCACCAGCGGCGGCCTCACGCTGTCGCGCGGCGGCGCGGGTCTCACGATCGACGGAAAGGTCGTAACCCTGGACGAAGGACTGGCCGGCGAATATCCGCGCCTGTACGCGCGCTTTGCCGCGCTCTGTGACAGTGGAACGTCCGAGGTGGACTGGCGGCCGTTCCAGCTGGTCGCCGATGCCTTCCTGATTGGCGAGCGGCGCATCGTCGCCCCACACGAGATCTGAAAAATGAACAAGCGCTGCCTGTTCCTGCTCGCGACCCTGTTCCTGGCCGCCACCGCGGGCGCGGCCACCCGCATCGACCTGGATCGCGACTGGTCGTTCCGCGTGGAAGCGGGCGTCGATGGTGTGGCGGCGGGCTGGCCTGCGGCGTTGCCCACCGGCATTGCCGCCGTCGATCTGCCGCACAGCTGGAATCGCGCCGGCCCCGACTATGAGTACCTCGGTGTGGGCTGGTACTTCCGCAGGCTGGATCTGCCCAAACTACCCGCAGACGCCATCGTGCAGCTGCACTTCGGCGCGGCCTTCTACCAGTCGCGGGTGTGGATCAACGGAGTCGAGGTCGGCCGACACGAGGGCGGCTACAGCGAGCACTCCTTCGATATCTCGTCCAAGCTGCGCGAACGCAATCTTCTGGTGGTCGCCGTCGACAATCGGCCCGGCATGTACACCATCCCCGGCTTCGGTGCGCGCGGCGCCCCGGATGCCTGGTACGACTGGTGGGCCTACGGCGGCCTGGTGCGCGACGTCTGGATCAGCGTGCATGGCCCGGCTCGGGTCGCCAACCAGTTCATTCGCTCGACGCTCAAAGGCACTCAGGCCTCGGTGAGCAATCGCCTGCGTCTCAGCACGCACGAACGGCGCCGCGTGACACTGCGCGCCACTGTGACCGCGCCGGGCGGCGAAGCGGTGGCCAGCCACACGCAGCAGCTCGATCTCAAGGCCGGCGACAACGAAGTGGCATTCACGGTGCCGCTGACGAACATCCAGCGCTGGGATCTCGACCATCCCAATCTCTATCGAATGACGGTGGAATTGCTGGACAAGGAGCGGGTGCTCGACAGCGCCAGCGACGGTTTCGGCCTGCGCGACCTCGAGATCCGTGACCGGCATCTGCTGCTCAACGGTCAGCGCGTGCGCCTCACCGGCATGACGCGCCACACCGACTCTCCGTGGGACGGGCTGGCCGAATCGGCCGGCACGCTGCGTCACGACTGGGAGGACATGAAGAGTCTCAACATGACGCTGACGCGTCCCGTGCACTATTCACCGGGACCCGGCGCCGCCGATTTTGCCGACCATCGCGGCATCCTGCTGATCCCGGAGATCCCCGTATGGCAGGCCAGCGAAGGGCAGCTCTCGAACCCCCAATACCTCGAACTTGCGAAACAGGAAATGCGCGAGTTGATCGAGCAATACGGCAATCACCCCAGCGTGTTCGCCTGGAGCGTGTTCAACGAGAGCGCCGCGGGCTCACCCGCCGGTATCAGTTTTTTCAGCGCCCTGCGCGAGTTCATCAAGGGCCTGGATCCGCAACGCCCCGTCACCCTGGCCGATGACAACCTGCCGAAACTCGCGCGCGCGCAGGAATCGGCCGCGAACGACGCCGACTTCCTCATGATGAACCAGTATTTCGGTGCCTGGCATGGGCCGCGCGAAGCGCTGGGTCCGGCGCTCGACAAGGTCAATCGCCTGTTCCCCGACAAGATGGTCATCATTTCCGAGTTCGGCTTCCCCGGCATCTTCGCGAAGAATCCCACCGAGGCCGATGCCACGCGCGTGTCCATCCTGCGCGAGCAGATGCCATTGCTGGCGCAGCGCGACTGGATCGCCGGCGCGATCCTCTGGTGCTACCAGGACTACAAGTCGCGCCGTTACTTCTGGCCGGGACAGGAGCAGGGCTACCTCGAGCACGGCATCGTCGATCCGGATCGGCAGCGCAAGCCGTCTTACTTCGGCTGGCGCGAGCTCAATGAGCCGGCGCACCTGCAAATCGCCTGGAAGTCCACCCGGGAGGGTATGCCCAGTGGGTTCACTGTCGAGCTCACACCCAAGGGCGCCACGGAATTGCCCTATATCCCGCTGCGCGGATACCGGCTCATCTGGCAACTCGTGGGTACGGAGAGGCGGGCGTTCGACAGCGGCGACGCGGCCGTGAACGAAGCTCCTGTTTCCATCTCGCGGCCGGTTCCGGCACGCAAGCCCGAGGAACCATTAGGCCTGGTCGTGAAGTTGTTACGCCCGGATGGCACGCTCGCGATGGAGCGCGCGCTCGCCGCCCCGTAACATCGCGCGATGAGCCGCATCGAAGATCTGAAAGACCGGGCTGTGCTGATCACCGGAGCCAGCTCCGGCATCGGGGCGGCACTGGCGCGCGCCTTCGCCGCACAAGGGGCGAACCTCGCCCTGCATTTCAATTCACACGAAGACGAGGCGCGAGCGCTGGCCGAAGAAATTGCCGGCGGCGGCCGGAAACCCCTCCTGGTACGCGCCGACCTGACCAAGCGTGGCGAGGCGCGTCGCATGGTCCAGGAGGCCGCGGCCGGACTCGGTGGAATCGACGTGCTGATCAACAACGCCGGCGGCCTGGGCGAACGGCGGCCCATCACCGAAGTCGACGACGCGCTCTTTGACCTGGTCTATGACCTCAACGTCCGCTCGATCATCGCCACGACACAGGCGGCCATCCCGCATTTCGAAAAGCGCGGCGGCGGCAACATCATCAACGTGGGTTCGGTGGCGGGCATCGACGGCGGCGGCGCTGGCGCCAGCGTGTACTCCAGCGCCAAGGCCGCGGTTCACAACCTGTCGCGCCACCTGGCGCGCGATCTCGCGAAAAAGAACATCCGCGTGAATACCGTGGCGCCCGGCGCCATCGCGACGCCATTTCATGCGCGCACGCCCAAGGAACGCCTGGACGCCATGCGCGGCGCGACTCCGCTGGGCCGAATCGGCGAAGCCGGCGACTGCGTGGGTGCCTTCCTGTTCCTGGCCTCGAACGAGCTTTCCGGCTTCATCACCGGGAACATCGTGCACGTCAACGGCGGCCTGTACATGCCATGAGTGACGCCGCGTACATCGCCGGAGACTGGGGCACCAGCAACCTGCGGCTGTTTCTCTGCGCCGGCGACGATCGCGTGCTCGAAACCGCCAGCGGTCCGGGCGCAGCGGACTCGCGCGGCCGTTTCGCGGCCGTGTTCGACGGACTGACCGCGGCGTGGTGCGACAAACACGGTGAACTGTCCACCATTCTCTGCGGCATGGCCGGCTCGGCGTTCGGCTGGCTGGAGGCGCCCTATCTACAGTGCCCGGAAGATGTGACGGACATCGCCTCGTCGCTGGCCAGTCCTCGTGCCGGTGTGCACATCATTCCCGGCATGCGATGTTCCAATCCGCTGGGAGCTCCCGACGTGTTGCGCGGCGAAGAAACGCAGTTGCTCGGCGCGCTCACCCAGAATCCGGCGCTGGCTGAGGGCCGACACCTGGTCTGCCTGCCCGGCACCCACACCAAGTGGGTGTCGTTGCTCGATGGCGTGGTGCTCGATTTCCTGACGGTGCCCACCGGCGAACTGTTTCGCATTCTGTGTGACCACAGTGTGCTGGTACGCGACGCGGCGACGCCCGTGGAGCATCGCAGCGCAGAGTTCGAGCGCGGACTCAGCGAGGCACTCCGGCACGGTTCGGTATCCGTGCTGCATCGCCTGTTCCAGGCACGCAGCCTGCGCATCGACCAGCAGCTGACGCCGGAAGGCGCGCCCTCGTGGATGTCGGGATTGCTGATCGGCGCCGACGTGGGTGGCGCATTGCCGCTGTTCGGCACGCGTGGCACAGGATCGGGTGTGCACGTGGTCGGCGCACCGGCGTTGTGCGATCTCTATCGCGCGGCGCTCGCGCGGCATGACCGCCGCGCCGAATGCATTGCTGGCGACGCTGCGTCGCTGGCCGGGCTGGCGCGCGTGCGCGCAATCGTGGCGGGCAACTGAATGGAGCAGCCAGTGTCGCAAATCGAATTGGTCGCCATCCTGCGCGGGCTCACGCCACAGCGCGCGCCCGAGGTCGGCGCGACGCTGGTGAACCTCGGCTTTCGCACCATCGAAGTCCCGCTCAACTCGCCCGCGCCCTTCGACACCATCAAACTACTGGCCGACGCGCATGGCGCGCAATGCCTGGTGGGCGCCGGCACCGTGCTCAACCCCTCGGATGTCGAGCGCGTGTACCAGGCGGGCGGCAAGCTCATCGTTGCGCCCAATTGCGATCCGGCCGTGATTCGATTCGCGCTGGCGTTCGGCATGCGCGTGCTGCCTGGTATCGCTACCGCCACCGAAGCCTTCACGGCACTCGACGCTGGCGCCACCGAGCTCAAGCTGTTTCCCGCCACCACTTACGGACCGCGACATCTCAAGGCGCTCAAGTCGGTGTTGCCGAAACACGTGAAGATCTATCCCGTCGGTGGGATTGGCTCACAGGACATCGCCGAATGGCTCGTGTCAGGCGCCGATGGCTTCGGATTCGGAAGCGAATTGTTCACGCCCGCGTATACACTCGCGGAGCTGACGACACGCGCACAGGCTCTCATCGAGGCAGCCGGCGCGGCACACAGATAAAAAAACCTGGCGTCACGCGACGCCGCAGCGTGAGGGGGCTTACGTGAACCTGGCAACTATTGATATCGCGATCCTGGTCATCTACGCGATCGGCATCTTTCTGCTCGCACAATGGGTATCGCGCGAGAAAGGCGAACACAAGAAGGATGCGCAGGATTACTTCCTGGCGTCGCGTTCACTCCCCTGGTGGGCCATCGGCACCTCGCTGATCGCCGCGAACATTTCCGCCGAACAGATCGTTGGCATGTCCGGCTCCGGTTACGTGCTTGGTATGGCCGTCGCCTCGTACGAGTGGATGGCGGCGCTGACGCTCATCATCGTCGGCAAGTGGATCCTGCCGGTGTTCCTCAAGAACGGCATCTACACCATGCCGGAGTTCCTCGAAAGACGTTACAGCCCCGCGGTGCGCACCGTGATGGCCGTCTTCTGGCTGGTGCTGTACATCTTCGTGAATCTCACTTCGATCCTGTGGCTCGGCTCACTCGCGGTGAATGCGATCACGGGCCTCGAGCTGCAGACCTCGATCACCGCGCTGGCGCTGTTCGCGCTGCTGTATGCGCTCTACGGTGGTCTCAAGGCCGTGGCGCTCACCGACATCGTGCAGGTGTCGCTGCTGGTCGCCGGCGGCTTCATCATCACCTGGATTTCGCTCGACAAGGTCGGTGGCCACGCTGGAGTCATCGCGGGCTTCCATGAGCTCACCAACCGCTTCCCCGAGAAGTTCGACATGATCCTGTCGCCGGACAATCCGCACTACAAGGACCTTCCGGGTCTCGCCGTGTTGTTAGGCGGCATGTGGATGATGAATGTCTCGTACTGGGGCTTCAATCAATACATCATCCAGCGCGGTCTCGCGGCCAAGAGCGTGAACGAGGCGCAGAAGGGCATCGTGCTCGCGGCCTTCCTCAAGCTGATCATGCCGTTCATCATCGTGGTGCCCGGCATTGCCGCACTGGTGCTCTCGCCGGGACTGGCGCATACCGACCAGGCGTACCCGAGCCTCATGGCGACGTTGCCCATCGGCATCAAGGGACTGGTATTCGCGGCGCTGGTCGCGGCCATCGTTGCCTCGACCGGCTCGAAGATCAATTCGATCGCGACCATCTTCACGATGGACCTGTATCGCGCGGCACGGCCGCAAACCAGTCAACAGACGCTGGTCAAAGTCGGCCGAATCGTCGCCATCGCTTCGATTCTCATCGCCATCTTCATCACCAAGCCATTCCTGAGCAACTTCCAGCAGGGATTCCAGTACATCCAGGATTTCACCGGCTTCGTGACGCCCGGCATCTGCGTGATCTTCCTGCTGGGACTGTTCTGGGAGCGCACCACGGCCACGGCTGCCATGACTGCGGCGCTGGTGACGGTGCTGATGTCCGCGGCATTCCGCATCTGGCTGCCTGACTATCCGGTCATGAATCGCGTCGGCTGGTGCTTTGTCGTCGGCATGGTCATCGCGGTGGGCATCTCGCTGGCGTCGCCTCCGCGCACGACCGCGCTGCGCGTCGACATCAAGAACGTGGACTTCAAGACGGGCACCGGCTTCAACATCGCTGCGCTGGCGGTGGTCGCGATCCTGGCCTGTCTCTACGCCATGTGGTGGTGATGCGGCGGCCATTTTTGATCTACTGCGGGCTGCTGTGCCTGCAGCAAGCCGCGGGCGCGCAGAAGGCGGGCCTCATGGAGGTACCGCTTTATCCTGCCGCGGCCACCGCGGCGCTGGCAGCGGAGGGCGGCGCGGAAACGGTCCGGATTACCGAGCAGGGCGAGCATGTGGTCTCGAATGTCCACGTGCCCGGCCTGACGGTCTATCTACCGGCGCGCGCGTCGGATACAGCGGCCAGCACCGGGATAATCGTCGTGCCGGGCGGCGGCTACCGGGAACTGTGGATGGACCACGAAGGCCAGAATGTGGCCCGGTTCCTCAACGAGCGGGGCATTGCGGCCTTCGTGCTCAAGTACCGCCTGCCGCGAGCGCCCGGCTCGCACTACACCATCATGGGTGACTCACTGGGCGACCTGCTGCAGGCCGTGCGCCTGGTGCGTTCACGCGCCGCCCGTTGGTCGCTGGATCCGCATCGCATCGGCGTGTTGGGATTCTCGGCCGGCGGGAACCTCGCCGGCCTGGGCGTCATGAATTCCGATCCCGGCGTTCCTGACTTCGCCGGGGAAATCGACCGCACGAGTTCCCGGCCGGATTTCGCGGCGCTCATTTATCCCGGCACCTTCGAAGACCTGAAACTGCCCGCGGATGGCCCGCCGCTGTTCCTGCTGTGCGGCAGCGACGATCGTCCCGAAGTGATCGCGGGAATCACCAAGGTCTATCTCGCGGCGCGCGAGCTCAAGATTCCCGCCGAGTTGCACCTGTATGCGCGCGTCGGTCACGGCTTCGGGTTGCGTGCGTCCAATACCGGGCCGGTCGCGGCCTGGCCGCGGCAATTCGTCGACTGGCTGGTCGTCGAGAAGCTCGTGGAGCGCCGCTAACCGGTGCCAGGCGCGCGGAATGCGTACTCGAGCAGTATGCCGATGAAGATGGCGTAGCCGACGTAGTGATTGTTGAGGAAGGCATTGAAGCAGCCTTCCGGCTTGCGGTGGCGGATCAGCCATTGCTGGTACACGAAGAACACCGCCGCGCCCACCAGGCCCGCGTTGTACCAGTAGCCGAATTCCATGTTCGTGCCGACCAGGTACAGCGCGAACAGCATCAGCCCCTGCAGCATGCCGATGATCAGCTTGTCCATGTCGCCGAAGACAATCGCGCTGGATTTCAAGCCGATTTTCAAATCGTCGTCGCGGTCCACCATGGCGTACATGGTGTCGTAGATGGCCGCCCAGATGATGCCGGCGAAGAAGATGATCCAGGCCACGCGCGGAATCGTCCCGGTCTGCGCATTGAAAGCCATGGGTACG
>Ga0207691_10005751_pt1 | contig 11998 bp, 8 predicted proteins | sample KBSM13metaG_FD_184327 | JGI IMG/M metagenome (GOLD analysis project Ga0207691, IMG submission 184327) | Miscanthus rhizosphere microbial communities from Kellogg Biological Station, Michigan, USA - KBS M1-3 metaG (SPAdes) (version 2) | ecosystem: Host-associated > Plants > Roots > Rhizosphere >...
GAGGTCGTCGATCAGCGCGACCACCGACGGCTCGAAGCGAGTGCGGTCGGAGCGGAGCAGGACGTTGCAGAGCATCGCCTCGGCGCCGCCGTACTCGAAGCTGTTGATCACGTGCAGCACGCGGAGGCGGCGCGGCCGGCGGCGCCCGCCAGCGGCTGGGTTTCGCCCGGAGCCACTTTCCCCCTCTCCCGGTACTCCGGGGGAGGGCTGGGGAGGGGGCGTTCTATTGCAATCCCGTAAGAAGCCCCCACCGCTGCCCGCTCGCGGGCGGTCGCCAATTCCGCTCGCTTCCCCCGGAGTACCGGGAGAGGGGGAATAGGAATTCGTGAGACACACCCGACGGGCACTCACGTGGAATCCGGCGTCGCCGTTACGCATGGGCCACCTCTGCGTCGGCGGCGTGACGGGACTTGAGCAGGCGCTCCAGGACGTGGCGGGCGACGGGGTAGGCGCCGCCGCGCTTGTGGTAGTGGTAGTAAAAGTTCGGCGGCGCGTTGACCTCCAGGACGACGCCGCCGGCGTCGGCCAGCGGGACCGACGGGTCCGGCGTGATGACGTCCACCCCCGCCAGCCGGACGCGCAGGGCCTTCACCGCGCGGGCGCAGTCTTCGATGATCGCCGGGCACAGCGTCGCCATGGCCGATGTGTTGTCGGCGCCGGCGTTTTCGTTGACGACCTGCTTCAGGATGACGCGCTCGCCCGCACGCGGGACCGAGCGCGGCGAGAGCCCCTGGTTGGCCAGCGTTCGGCGCATGTCCATGTCGACGGTCAGAAGCACCTGCGAGACGCCGGCCCGCTCGCGAAGGCGCTCGGAGTTGGCGGCGCGCACGAGCGCCGCGACGGTCGAGCGGCCGTCACCGGTGACGGTCGGCGGGCGCCGGACGAATGCGTCGACGAGCTCGCCGTCGAGGAACAGCAGGCGGTAGTTGTCGCCCGCCATCTGCGCTTCGATCAGCACGTCGTCGCCATAAACGGCGGCAGCCGCCGCGGCGCGGGCGAGCTGCAACGGCGTGCGAATTCCGGTCGTCACCCCCCGGCCGCCGCCGGTGCCGCTGGCGGGCTTCACGACACAGTCGGCGTCGGCACGCCCCAGGAATTCGACCGCTTTCCGAATCGTCCGGAACGTAAACGTCGAGTGTGGCGGCACGGGCACCGACTCTTCCCGCACGATCGTGTACGTCAGCGGCTTGTCCGCGAGCACGGCCAGCGTGACGGGGTCGTCGATGGCGCAGGTGTTCTCGATGACGCGGGTGCGGAAATCGTCCAGCGCGATCTCGGAAATGCCCGCGCCGAGCGGCTCCCACCTCGCGCCCAGTTCCTCGGCCGCCTCGCGCCAGGCGCGGTCGTAGAACGCCACGCGGTGGCGGTCCGCCTCGCGGCGGCGCGGGTCGCCGAAGCGCAGGAACGCCTTGCCCATCGCCACGGCGTAGAGGGCGCGGAGCGTGAACGGGTTGGTCGAGAATGCGCTCATGACTGGACCGGCGACGCCGCGGTTTCGGGCGCGGACGTAACTTCGGCGGCGATGGCCTCCGGGGCCGCAGCGTCCACAGTGGCCTCGTCTTCGGCGTCGTCCGCGTCCTCCGCTTCGAGCTCCTCGGCGCCGACGGGCCCATTGGCGCCGCGGATCATCGGGCACTCCAGGCTGGTCAGAATGTTGTCCACCCACTCGTTGGAGAACACGCCCCGCTTCACCGACTCGAAGTAGGCCGCGTTGGCCTCCTCGTGCTTGCGGAGGCGCTCGAGCAATTCGCCGGCGATCTCGCGCGGGACGATGACGACGCCCATCGAGTCGCCGATGACCAGGTCGCCGGCGTTGACCACCACGCCGCCGCAGCACACCGGGCAGTTGATCTCGCCGGGGCCGCGGTGGAGCGGGCCGATGGGCGTGGTGCCGCGGGCGAAGACGGGCAGGTCGAGCGCCTTGATGTTGGGCAGGTCGCGCACGAACCCGTCCACGACGAACCCGGCCGCGCCGCGGTGGCGGGCCTTGGTGGAGATGAGGTCGCCCAGCACGGCGTTCTGCGACGAGCCGCCGGCGTCGATCACCACGACGTCGCCGGGCTCAAGCACGTCCAGCGCCTTGTGAACCATGAGGTTGTCACCGGGGAACACCTTCACCGTGCACGCCGGCCCGCAGACGCGGTGGCGCTCGCCGGTGAGGCAGTGGATGCCGGGGCTGACCGCGTAGAGGCGGTTGAGCATGTCGGAGATGTCCGGCGTCGGGAACGGCGCGAAATCGCGCACGAGCGACGCGGGCGGCCGGGGGAAGTCGACGCGCACGCGAAAGCCCGGGCCGGGCTGGAGGTGGGCGGATCGGGGTTTGTTGGCCATAAAGGTCGTCCTGTTACTACTTCACGTTCTTCAGTCGTTCGGCCAAGTCCCGGACCGACGCGGCGAGGCCGCCGCCGTTGGCGTGGCCGTTTGCGTTGGTGTCGTTTGTGCGGGCGTTGGCGTTGGCGTTGGAGCTGGCGTCGGCGTCGGGTCCCGCCGGCATCGCGCGGGCGAGCGACTCGTGCATCCGGCACACCGCCTCGATCACAGCCGGGTTCATCCCGGCGGCGCGGGCGGTGGCTTCCAGCTCGCTCATCTCGGTGTGTCGGCGCCCGGCGTGGCGCGCGTAGGTCGGGAGCATCCGCTCGGCCAGCGCCGCGACGCCGCCGTAGGTCGCCGTCGTGGCTTCGACCATCTCCTCGAGCATCCCCTGCCGCTCGGCGAGCAGGGCCAGCTCGGTGAACAACGCGCAGACGCCCTTGGACAGCCCGCCCAGCAGCATCTTCATCGCCGACGCGCGGCCCGGCTCTTCTCCCAGCACGCGGGTGCGTACCGCGCCGTCGAACAGCGCGGCCACGTGGTCGGCCCGCGCGCCGCTGAGGAACAGCGTGCCCGACGTCGACAGGTTCTTTGCCAGGCCGTTGATCGATGCGTCGACGAACGCGCGCCCCGCCGCCTCCACCGTCCGCGACATCGCCAAGGCCTTCTCGGGCCCGATGGAATTGGCGTCGACGAAGACGGCGCGGCGCGGGGACAGGTGCGCGAGGTCGACGAACGTCCGCGCTACCGCTTCCGCCGCCGCGGGGACGACCAGCGAGACCACGACGTCGGACGCCCGGACCACGTCCTCGACCGAGCCGACCACCACCGCGCCGCACTCCGCGGCCCGCCGGGCCGTCGACTCGCCGCGGCCGCGGGCGGTGGTCACCACCGGGGTGCCGCGCCGGCGGAGCAGCGACGCCACGGCCGCGCCCATTTCGCCGGCGTACAGGATGCCCACCGTGGAAAATGCGTCGGTCATACGCCCGCTCCCCCCGCCGCCCGCGCGGCCGGGCGCCGCGACCTGGGCAGCCAAACGACGTCCCGCCGGGTCAAACACTGCTCGTCTTCCGCGCCGTTCGGCTTGCACACCGCCGGCCACACGCTCAGCCAGCCCAGCGTGAGCCACAGCGGCAGGAGTTGCTCGTAGCTGGTGGTCAAGGTGATGCCGACGAGCCAGACGATTCCGATGGCGGCAAAGGCGAGATCGAAGCGCGTGCGGGACCACACGCGCAGCAGGAAGCAACCCACCCACGCGACGACGAGCGCGCCCACCAGGCCGGTCTCGAAGACGTAGGTGAGCAGCACGCTGAACACCGCGTCGAGGCCGTGGGTCGACTGGAGTGCTGGCGACATCAGCCCGACGCCCGCGCCGAAGACCGCCGTCGATGTGTCAGACGACGCCACCAGGTCGAACCCGGCCTTGAGTGACGACGCGCGCTCGGCCCACGAGCTGTTGCCCAGCTCCGACTTCCCGCCGAGGCGGTCGCCGACGGACACCGCGGCGAAATAGAGCAGCACGGGCAGGAATAACGCGAATACCGACAGTACGGCGGCGTAGCTCCGGCCGGTGGCGCGGGCGCGGGCGAACCAGATGACGGTGAAGGCGACCACCGCGGCGGCGGTAACCGCGGCGTGGCCCGATCGAGAAACGATGATCAGCCCCAGCCCCCCCACCGCCGCCGCGGCGAACAGGACGCGCTGCCACGCTGCCGGGCGTTGCCAGAGGCGGACGATGCCGCACGTCAGGGCGAACCAGAAGACCACCCAGGGAGCGAGCGACGCCGACATCGCGGAGGGTTCGGGAAACACGCCGAAGGGGCGCCGGACGTAGCGGGCGATAATCGAGGCGTTGTCCTGCACGCTGAGGAACGACGGGTTGGCGTACAGCCCCGCCAGCGGGAACTCGCCGTCGCGGAAGCTGTAGAGCTGCAGCGCGCCCACCGCCACGTGCACCAGCGTGGCCACGGCGATGCCGGTCATGAGGTGGAGGGCGTAGCGCCGCGCGTAGAGCTGCGCCGCGAGCACGGTCATCGCCGACAATCCCCAGACGACCAGCGCCTTGAGGCACACGTCCAGGCCCGTCTGGCCGGTCGTCGCGACTTTCGCGGCCGAGACGCACAGCGGCGCGACGAGCAGCGGGAACAGCCAGAACGGCCCGCCCTTCCAGCTCGTCATGAGCGCCCCCGCCCCCATCGCCAGAACGAGCACGTTGCCGATCTGGAGGGCCGAGGAGTTGCCGATCGCCAGCGCCGGGTAGGGCATGAAGCAGAAGAACCCCAGCGCCGCGCAGCAGAGGCCGAGCGGCGCGCGGAGCACCTCGGGCCGCGACCGCCGCAGCGCGAGGCGCGCCGGCCGGCGGGCCGCGTCAGTGGGCAGGGGTTGTTCCAAGGACGCAATCATGGGTTTCAGTCATCAGTCGTGACGGCATCTCCGGCCCGATCTCGGGGGCCGGGTTCTCCACGCTTGAGTATCCGGCGATCGTCGCCTCGGCCGCGGCGCGCCAGGTGAACCGGCGGCACGCGGCGGCGATCTGTTGTTCCAATGTCGGGCACCGGGTCGGGTCGTGCAGCCGCCGTATTGCTTCGACCAGGCCGTCCACCGAGCCTGCCTCGAACGTCGTGCCGATCTCGCACTCCCCCAGCACGTCGCGCAGCCCGCCCGCGGTGCTCGCGACCACCGGCAGTCCGTACGCCACCGCCATGAACACCACGCCGCTCTGGGCGACGAACTGGCTCGTGTACGGCAGCACGACGGCGCTGTGCGTGGCGAACAGCCGGCCGACCTCGTCGTCGGGGACGAAGCGGTCGAGCAGGTCGACCTTGCGCCCGGCCGCGCGGAGGGCGCGCACGCTCGGCATGACCTCGGCGTCGAAGTAATCCGGCTCGCAGGGTTCGCCGGCGATCGTGATCGAGTAACCGCTGAGGCGCTCGGCGGCGCGGAGGAGCAGGTCGAGCCCCTTGTTCCGGCGGATGGCGCCGAAGAACAGCAGTCGTTTGCTCGCCAGGCGCTCGGCGAGCGGCGGACACGCTGCGGCGTCCGGGACCGTCCAGACGCCGTGCGGCGCCACCGTGATCGGCGGGCGCCGGGGGCCGAGGAAGCGAGCCAACTCACTTGCGAGCCGGTCCGAGTGGACGAACAGCCCGTCGCACGCCAGCGCCGAGCGGCGGATCCAATGGTCCATCAGGGCCTTGGGAATGCCGGCCGGGTACTTGTGCGGGAGGACGTTGTGGACGGTGTAAAAGACCTTCTTCCCCATGCGCCGGATCGCGCGGACCATCGGCGCCGCCAGCCACGGCTTCCATTCCTGGAGGTGCACCACCGCGACGTCGGGCCGGCCGCGCAGCCAGTTCAGGAACTGACGTTCGCGCAGCGGGTAGTGCATCGCCCGGCTCGCCGCCCAGTGCAGCGGCGTGGGAAAACTCCGCCGGCCGCGAAGCGGCGGGAGGATCGGGTGCACGGGATACTCGGTGTGGCGGAACGGCGCCTCCAGGTCCTGGCTGCTGACGAGCTCGAACCGGTGGCCGCCGCGACCGGAGCGGGCCAGCGCGGTCGTCAGCTCCCACGCGTAGCGCGCGTGGCCGCCGTCGGCGCAGGGTGCGTAGACGCAGACGCAGTCGGGAATGGCGCTCATGCGACCTCCGATCCGACCGGCGCCAGGCGAGGCACGACCTCGTCCAGAACGGGAACGCGACGGCGGAGCAGGCGGCTGGTCAGCGACGAGCGCGAGCCTAGAAAATCGCAGGCGAGGAGAATGAATCCGTAAACGAGGGCCCCGCCCGCCACCTGCGCCGCCACCGCCGCCGGGCCGACGTATCCCCGCAGCGGATAAAGAACCACGCCCATCACGCCTCCGCCGAGGCAGACCGTCGCGGCGGCCCGCGCGGGCAGCGGCAGCGCGACGTGCCGCCGGCCGATGGCGACCGTCAATGCAATCGCGACGAGGTACGCCAACACCGACGCCCCCGCCGCCCCGTTGATCCCCCACCGCGGCACGGCCAGCAGGTTCAGCGCGACGTTCAGCACGGCGGCGACCAGCACGATCCACACCTGCGAGACTGTCCGGTGCGCGAACTGGAACGCGGCGTCGAAATGGAACGCCTTCATGCAGGCGAGGAACGTTCCCAGCGCGACCAGCGGCATGATCGACGCGGCCGCGGCGCGGAAGCTCTGGCCCAGAAAGGAGTGCGCGACGCCCGGCGCCAGCACCGACAGGCCGACCACGCACGGGACGCCGATGGCTAGCAGCAGCGACGCGTTGTCGGCCATGCGCTGGCGAGCCGCCTCGCGCCCGCCCAGTTCCCAATCGCGCACCGCCACCGGGAACATGGCCATGTGGATGACCATCATCAGGAGGGTGATGGTCTGCGTGGTGAAATCGACGGCGACGGAGTAGAGGCCGGCCGCGCCCTCGCCCAGGCGCCAGGCGATGACGTAGCGGTCGGAGGAGCTGATGACGACGGTCAACGCGACGGTGAGCGAGAGCGGGACGCCGTAGTGGACGAGGCGGCGGAGCAGGTCGCGGTCGACGACCGCGCGCGTCCCGGCCCAGTCGCGGCGCCACGCGAGCAGCGACGCGCCCATCATGCCAACCGCCGCCCCCGCCATCGGGCCCCACCAGCCGGCGCCCAGCTTGACGAAGACGACGCCGAGGGCGACGAAGGCGAAGGCGCGGGCGAGTTGGAGCCGCATGTAGTGCCACGGCTCCAGCGCGCCGCGGGCGTATTCGCAGCACAGCTCGAAGGCCGCCTGGATCGCCAGCGCCACCCAGCACAGCACGACGAACGCTCGCCACCCCGCGGCGACGGGAAACAGGCACGCGACGGCGGCGATCGCGCCCGCGGCCAGGACGGTCGCCCCGCCGGCGGTGGCGAGAGTGGACTTGAGGCGGAGCGGGTCTTCCTTGCAGCCGGGGAGGTAGCGGACCAGCGAGAGCCGCAGCCACTGGAACAGCAGCGCGTTAAGCACGCCCACCGTCGCCAGCGCCAGGGCGTAGCGGCCATAGTCGGCGGGGCTCAGCAGGCGGGAGAACAGCGGGATGGCGAGGAACGAGACCACGCCCGGCAGCCCGCGGGCCGCCAGGTAGATCCCGGCCTGGGAGAGAATGTTCTTGCCCTCTGCACGCATCGCACGACAACCTGTCAAATGTCCGAAACTTCAATGCATTTCTCCCTCTCCCCTGTACTCAGGGGAGAGGGCCGGGTGAGGGGCTCCGGCGTTGGTGATCTGAAATCTGAAATCTCAGATTTCAGATTTCAAAGCGGCCCCTCACCCTAACCCTCTCCCCTGAGGACAGGGGAGAGGGGACCAAAGGCGCCCGCGCCGCGGCTGCTAGTACGCGCCGCGCCGGCATGCCAGCGCCGCGACGGTCCGGATCACGAGGTACGCGTCGAGCCAGGGCGACCAGTGGCGGACGTAGAACTCGTCGAGGCGGACGCGCGTCTCGTAGCCGATGTCGGTCCGGCCGGAGACCTGCCACAGGCCGGTGATGCCGGGCTTTACCGCGGTGTAGAGCTTGAAGGCGTCGCCGTACTTGATCACTTCCTCGTCGACGATCGGGCGCGGGCCGACCAGGCTCATGTCGCCGCGCAGCACGTTCCACATCTGCGGCAGTTCGTCGAGGCTCAGGGTCCGCAGGATCCTCCCGACGCGGGTGACGCGCGGGTCGTGGCGGAGCTTCTGGTCGCGCTCCCACTCCAGCCGGGCCGTGGGGACGCGGTCGAAGTACTGGCGGAGCAGCGCGTCGGACCCGCGGTACATCGTGCGGAACTTCCAGGCGGTGAAGCGCCGGCCGTACCGGCCGATGCGGCGGTGGCCGTAGAGTGCCGGGCCCGGGCTGGTCAGCTTGACCATCGCCGCGATCGCCAGCAGCAGCGGGAGGCATAACACCATGCCGACGGACGCCAGCGCCACGTCGGTCGCCCGCTTCAGGGCGCGGAGCGTGACCATCCGTAGCCCGTTGCGCACCTCGACGCCGCCCAGCCCGCAGACCCGCTGCGCGCCCCACAGGGCCGGCAGCGGCGGCGGCTCGCAGACCACGACCAGGTGCGACACCAGTTCGCCGTAGCGGTCGAACGTCTTCGACACTCGCGCCGTCGGCACGTCGGGCAGGCAGAGCACGGCGTGCCGGATGCCCTTGGCGCGGACGAGGGACAGCAGCTCGTCCCACTCGTTCACCACCGGCACGACCGACGAGCGGCACAGCCCCTCGGGGTCGGTCAGCAGCGCGGGGCGCAACCCCAGCGGGCACGAGCGAATCAGCGCCCGGGCCAATGCGTCGGCGCCGCTCCCGGAGCCGATGACCAGCGTGGGAAACCCCCACCACGCGGCCGGCCCGCTCCAGCAGCGCGCGATCGCACGGAGCAGCGGCACCGAGACGACCGCCACCGCCCAGGCTGAAATACACCACAGCGTCAGCGGCGGCGCCCACAGCCCGGCCAGGGCGGCGGCGAGCAGTCCGAGCGAGGTCACGTGAGTGGTCTGTTTCAACTGAAGGGCCGGGTGGACCCATACTTCGGAGTACAACCCCCCGAGCCAGTAGCCCAGCACGAGCGGCAGCAGGACGACCGGCGCGACCCGACCGGCGATCCCCGACGCGTGTTGCGCGACCAGGTGAACGACGGCCTCGGCGAAAATTCCCGACAGCGCCAGCGCGACAACGTCCGCGGCGAGCAGCGGCGCGGCGGTCGTCATGGCGCGGCGGAGGTGGCGGGCGAAAGCCGCCGACTCCGGCGTGCTGTCCGCGACGGGCATTACGTAGGCGGAAGCCGAAGCGGAGGTGACGGCGGACTCGGCACGGCCGGTGATTTCCGGATACGACTCCACGCGCGGTAACGCGTGTGGCGACGCCTGCGGGGACGAGGTGTGTGGCGGCGCGTGCGGCGCCAGCACCGCCGCCATCCCGCGCCCGCGGACGGCCTCGCCCAGCAAGTCTTTCAGCGTCACCGGGTCGACTTCTTTCACGTCACGGATGCCGGTCGTCATAGCCTGCCTGTCCTGCTCGACCGCCCGCGGCACGCACGCGCTTCGGTCACGCGCGCATGCCTGCGCCGGCGGTCGTCACAAGTGTCTTGCGCGGTCTCGGTCGGGATGCGGCGCCAGTGACGACGCCGTCCCGCTCCAAACTGCCGGCCGACGCGACGCGCCCTTCGGGCACGTGCCTACGGCTGTTCCGCCGGCCAGTCGGGTTCACTGATCGTGATCGTCTCCCCCGAGAAGTGCGCGGTCGTTGTCGAGATCGGTTTCAACTCTCCCGTGCGGGGCGGCAACGCGCCCCCCGCCTTCGACCCGGCGCCGCTCGAAGCGGCGCCGTTGGTCCCGGGCGCGTGCAATGCTGTGCCATTCGTACCAGCTCCTTCGACCTGGTTGCGGGCGGCCGCGGCGTATTGCCAGGCGCCGACGTCCAGCCGGTAGGCGGCGACCGACGGGACGTCGTTCGCGATCACCCCGAGCACGTTGGCGCCGACTTCTTCCAACCCCATCACCGCCAGGGCGCCGGAGCGCCGCATCGTCTGGTCGATTCGCAAAACCAATACCGTGACGTCCGCCGCCGCCGCGAGGATGCGCCCGTCGGTCACTTCCTCCAGCGACGGCGAGTCGATCACGATCCGGTCGAACGCCTCGCACAGGATCCGCAGCAGGTGCTTGAACCGGTCGCTCGCCAGCATCTCCGCCGGCGTCCGCGGCACCGGGCCGCAGGGCAGCAGGTAGAGGTTCTGCACGCGGGTCCGCAGGATCGAGTCGCGCAGCTTGGTCTCCCCCGGCATCACGGTCGACATGCCGGCGGCGCCTTCGGTCTCGAAGATCAGGTGCTGCACCGGCTCGCGCAGGTCGCAGTCCAGCAGCAACGTCCGGTCGCCGGCCTGGGCGAAGGCGATCGCCAGGTTGCCGGCGGTCGTGCTCTTGCCGTCGCCGGGCGTGGGCGAGGCGACCAGGATCGTCTTGGCGCTGCGGGCGTCGCCCAGGTCCAGCGACGTCCGGATCGACCGGTACGCCTCCGCCACCGGCGAGCGCGAATCGAGCCGCAGCACCTGCCCCCGGTCGACCGGCGACAGCCGGCGGCTGATCCGCGGGACCACCCCGACGAGCGGCACGCCGAGCAGCGACGGGATTTCTTCGGGGGACCTGAATCTGGCGTCCTGATATTCCCGCAGCGTTGCGAAACCGATGCCAAGCACGCAGCCGACTAAAAGCGCCGCCGCCAGCGTGAGCGCCTTGTTCGGCTTCACCGGCTTCTCGGGGACGAGCGCGGGCTGGAGGACGCGGACGTTGAACGGGCCGGCGTCGACCGCGTTCACCGTCAACTCCGCGATGCGCGTGTCGAGCAGCTCGCCCCGGCGCCCGAGTTCCTGTGCCTCCGACTCCAGCCGGGCGTAAGTCGCCGCCCCGGGGCTCAGGTCCAGCGCCTTATTCCGCTGGCTTTCCAGGGCTTTTCGCAGATCGCCTTCCTTCTGCTCGGCGGCGGCGAGGCGGGCGGTGACGTCGGCGAGCTGGGAATCGGCGATGGACTTTTCCTTGTCGGCGATCTGGGTCTTCACCGAGTCGATCATCGACTGGATCGTGCGCGACCGGGGGTGGTTGGGTCCCTGTATGCCCGCCAGTGCGGCAAGCTGGGCGGTGTATTGCGAGAGCTGGTTGCGCAAGTCGTCGTACTCGCGGTCGCCGACGTCGCGGCCTTTGAACTGGAGCCCTTCGACGTAGGTCCGCATCGCCTTGGGGCTTTCCAGAGCGTCGAGGATCGTGTCCTGCCGGGCGCGCAGGTCGACGATCTCCACTTCGGTCGCGGACAGTGCGGTGGAGAGCGCGTCGAGCCGGTTGAGAATCAGGTTGCCCTTGCCGTCGCGGAAGGTGGGGATGCCGCCTTCTTTCTGGGCCTTGAGCATCTCCTGGACGGCGGCGTCGCGCTTCTGGCGGATCTGGTCGCGCTCCTTCTGGAGGACGCGAACCATTTCCCGGCCGACCTCCCGCGCCCGCTGCGACTGTTCGACGATGTACGCCTTCACCACCGCGTCAGCCAGTACCGCCGCCTCGGTCGGGTACGGCGACTCGACGGACACGCCGATGACGTCGGACCTCTTGACCACGTCGACGCTCAGCCGGTTGCCCTTGCGCAGCCAGGTGACGGGGTCGCCGGTGACGTCGGCGAACGTGCGCAGGCTGCGGTACTGCGCGTCACCGACGACGCGGGACAGCACGGGAGTGGACTGAATGACGTCGGCCTGGCTCTGGAGGAACGTGTCGGACGGGGCGGCGTAGCCTGCAGAGTCGCTGAAGGCGCGCGGCGCGTTCTGCTGCACAAAGACGGTGGCGGTGGCGCGGTACACGCGCGTGGCGAACAGCAGATAGCAGCCGGCGGCGAGCAGACAGGCCAGCACCGTCAACGCGAACGCCCAGCGCCGGCCCCACAGGACTGAAACGAGTGGCGGCGCACCGGACGTGTCGACACCGGGATCGGCGACCGCGCCGCGGTCCGCCGGGAGCCGCTTGAGTTCTATGTTCCGCATGGGAGCACACCCGCAAGACCGCAACCCGTCCGTACATTCCCCCGTTCCCACCGACGCTCGTCTGCGTCCGGAACGCCATCGCGATTGGGATATTGCTGAAGATCAGGAAGCGCGTCTGATGGGTCTTACTCTCTCGCCGTTGGAAGATTCGGACAACGTGCAAAGCCGCGTGATTCCCGTGACCA
>Ga0207691_10005754_pt1 | contig 11993 bp, 10 predicted proteins | sample KBSM13metaG_FD_184327 | JGI IMG/M metagenome (GOLD analysis project Ga0207691, IMG submission 184327) | Miscanthus rhizosphere microbial communities from Kellogg Biological Station, Michigan, USA - KBS M1-3 metaG (SPAdes) (version 2) | ecosystem: Host-associated > Plants > Roots > Rhizosphere >...
CGCGCACGGCCGTCGCCACGTCGGCCGAGTTCTGGCCGGGCAGCTGCAGGCGGCGGTCCGGATGCGCCGCGCAGAAGCGCCCGGCGAGGCCGGCGATGTCGTAGTAGGGCGCGTTGCGGAAGGTCCCGATGGTCACGACCCGCTGGCGCGCCGCGGTGCGCCGGCCCACCGAGGCGAGCGCGTGAGCCATATAGCGGCAGGCACGGCAATCGCAGAGGCAAACAACATCGCTGCTGCCGTGAGCCAGAGGTGCTCCAGCGTGAGGGTGGCGATCTGGCCGCCATATCTTGCAAGGAAGGAGGAATTCATCTCTTCCCTTCCTGACGACTAGCGATCAATGTCGATCGGTCTTCGCCGCGATGGTAGGCGCGAATGTAGGCTGCGACTTCGGGTTCCCCGGATCTCATAAACTCCGCTGCGGGGAGATGAACCATTAGCTTGCCCTCGCTGATGAGCACGATGCTGCGGGCGAGAAAGAGCGCCTCGTCGAGGTCGTGAGTGACGAGAAGTACGGTCTTGCTGAGACTCGCCAGAAGATTGCGAAGCATGTCATGCATCTCAGCGCGTGTGAGCGGATCTAGCGCACCGAAAGGCTCATCCATGAGCAATACCTCGGGGTCCGCCGCGAGAGCGCGGGCGACGCTGACTCGCTGGCGCTGACCTCCGGAAAGCTGGTGGGGAAATCGATGTGCGAAGGTTGCAGGCTCAAGACCAACAGCACTCAGCAATTCGTGACTGCGTTGAAGGCGTTGCTGCGAAGTAATCCCCTCAGCCTCCAACACGATCCCTACGTTGCGTTCCACGGTGAAGTGGGGAAAGAGTCCTGCCTCCTGGATGACATAACCGATACTGCGTCGCAGGCGGATGAGCTGGAGATCGCGAACGTTCTCGCCCTGCAAATGCACTTCGCCGCTGGTTGGGTCGATCAGCCGGTTGACGGTGCGAAGCAGGGTCGTTTTTCCCGAGCCGCTGCGGCCGAGAATAGCTGTCGTTGAGCCCTTTTCGAGCGCAAGGGAAATGTCATCCAGCAGCAGCCGTCCATCCGGCGCTGCGAAGCAAACATGACGGAACTCGATTCCTGCGCTCATCGAGAGAGCCTCTTGTGTCCCACCAGTGTACGAGCGTCCGCTTGCATGACCATTGCAATCAAGCTAATTCAAGGTGACAAGATGCGCCTGCGGTCGATAACCCTTTTCCAGAGATGACGGACAAAGATGATGAGAACCGGATAGAGCAGAGCAGTCATGATGGCGCCCAGGGCCGCCCAAACGACGAGGGCGTGAATCGTTAGTATCCAGAGCGCCCCAATCGCGTTCCAAATACCGGTGTGAATTATCGCCTCGATTCCCTTGAGCGAAATTGCCGTGGCGCTGGTGTGGAACACAAATGCACCCAGTTTGAAAAAGGGAATGATAAGGATGATCTGCAAGGGATATACAACTGCATTTACCAACTGAATCGCGGGAAGGTTGAGACGGAGTGCGAGGGCAGCGAGAGTACACAGTAGGGTCGTCGAGCCAAGCACAGGCGTTACGCCGAGCATGATACCCAGAGCAATGGTCAGCGCGATCTTTTCAGGAGACATGCCTTGACGCAGCAGCTCGATGAAGGGCGCGATCAGGCGATTCTTTGACAATTTAGATGCGCTCGTCCTTCGTAGATTTGACGTCGCTATTCCCGACGAATCGGGCCGTCAAGAAGCGGGTGGTTGAGACCGGACAGTTGAGGGGTGCCTGTTCCTTTTACGTCGAATACTACGATCTGGTTGTCGCCGTCTTTGAGCCACACGCCAGGCACATAGAGAGTCTGCTGCGGACCAATGTTCCAGAAGCGGCCGATGGGGTGACCGTTGATCCACACCGCGCCTTTGGCAAGCGAGCGAACGTCGAGAAAGGTGTCGCCAGCCTTGGCAAGATTGAATTGCCCCTGATAGAAGCAGGAACCGGTGCAGGCTTCGTTGTTGAAGGCAAGCTTGCTGGGTTCTTCCATGGGCAGAGGGAAGATCGACCAGCCTTCTACGGGTTTCCCGCCCCAGAGGACCTGTTTTGTGATTCCGGTTCGTTCGCCGCGCAGGACAATTGAGAAATTGACGCGACCGGAGTTTTCAACGAGTATGTCGAGTTGCTGCCCTGCGCGCGCGACATGCAAGGGCATGGACATTTTGGAGATGCGACGGTCGAGTGTGCCGATTAACGCGCCATCTAGATAGACGCATGCATAATTGTGCAACTGATCTAGCGTGAGATCTCCATCGCCGGAGGCTTTGAGGGTTGTTCGATATAGGATGTAGCCGTAGTTTTGACCGATGTCCTCCATGGTGAGCGGCTGTTGGGATGTGATGGGCGCGGGAAGGGACTTCCAAAGCGAGCGGGAAGCGGTCAGCCGGAATTCAGGGATGGCGATTGGATCGGGGGTCGTTGGAACTGGCGGCGGCGTCACGCCGGTGGCCTTGGCGATGATGTCGCGGAATGCCGTGTACTTGGGTGTCGGGCGTCCGCTCTCATCGAGCGTGGCCTGATAGTCGTAACTCGTAACGTCGGGCTGGTAGCCTTCGTGATCGGAGTTCGCGCCACTCATCCAGCCAAAGCTGGTTCCACCGTGAAACATATAGACGCTGATGGAATAGCCCTGATCGACGACCCAGCGAAACTCATCGATCTGTTGCTGCGTGTCGCGCGCCTCGTGCTTGCCACCCCAATGGTCGAACCATCCATCCCAATACTCGCCGGCCATGTGCACCTGGCCGGGGCGGATTTTAAGCACCTGTTCGAAAGATCGCTTTGCTTCGCCGGTGCCGAAATTGATGGCTGCGGGAAGATCAGAGAATGAACCGTTCGCGAGTTGTTCGACACCATCGGCGGTGTAGAGCTGAGCGTCGCGAAAGCCGCTGTCCTGGATCATGCTTCGAATTTGATTCAGATAGTCTCGATCGCTCCCGAAGCTACCGTATTCATTTTCGATCTGGACCATGATGATGGGGCCGCCGCGTCCTATTTGCAGCGGGGCGAGTTCCTGTCCAAGGCGGTGCATCCAGCGTGAAGCGGCTGCGATGAACTTGGGATCGGTGCCACGGACGACCATGGAGTGGTCTTTCAAGAGCCAAGCGGGAAAGCCGCCGAAGTCCCATTCGGCGCAGCTGTAGGGGCCGGGGCGGAGATTGACGTAAAGCCCTTCCTGTTGCGCCTCGCGAACGAACTCGGCAACGTCGTTATTGCCGGAAAAGTCATAGACACCGGGCTGCGGCTCGTGCACGTTCCAGAAAACATAGGTCGTGATGGTATTGAGTCCCATGGCTTTGGCCTTGCGCAGCCGATCGCGCCAATAGGCACGGGGAACGCGCGCGTAATGCATCTCTCCGGCGAGAACGCGAAAGGGCTTTCCATCGAGCGAGAAGTGATCGCCGTCAACCCGGAACGTGTGCCCTGTAGAGGGAGTGGTCTGCGCGGTAGCGAAAGATGCGGCGAAAAGGCAACCGAGAGCTAGGTGCAAGATCGTGCGAGGTTTTCTGGCTGAAATCATGTCGTCAACCATTATGAACGCCGCATGAGGAGGAGGGGGCTGACAATCTGCGAACAGACCGCCTGCAGGGAACGTCTTCTGCACGGATACGGAGATCTAACGCAAAGCGTATGTCCATTTAAGCGCTTTATTATAAGCAGTTTAATTGCAAGTTAGAGGTTGAGCTAGGTGTTCGCAGTTGAAGCTTGCCTCATCCCCTCGAGAACCGGACGTGGATCGTAGTAAGCGTGAATTGAGACGATCTGCCCATCTTTGATATGGAAGAACTCGAGGAACGGAAGCAATCCGAAGATCGTGTCGAGTTTTAGTACTGCGGCGCAGGTTTCGTCGTCTGCTGTCAGGCGGATTACCTCGATGCTCTTGAGGATCGAAACGAAGTCCGCCAACCCTTTTCGAAAAGCGGCGATGCCTTCAATCCTGTTGATTGGGCTCTCGAATATGATGTCGGGATGCAGGGGGAGAAGCGTGGCGTCGTTGCTGCGAACCGCCTCGATGTACGCTTCAACGATACGGATCACTTCGTCTCGCATCCGTCATCCTCAGTAGAAGGCTCGACTTTACCAAGCAATGCGGCTGAAAGCAAAGCCAGATGGACTGAGTGACTGCAATCACTTGGAACTTCGCACCCCAGAACATAGGATGACGGGTAGGCCGAAGAATGGCTGACGAATCGGGCTGAAGGAGTAGTCATGAATCTGGGATTCATTGAGAGCAAGACATACGACGAGATTTCGGTCGGCGATACCGCTAAGACTGAGCATGTGCTGACTACGGATGACGCGATGGCTTTCGCTTCGATCTCCGGGTTCGATTCTGTGTTGAAGACTGATGAACTGATTGAGCGTGCAGGTGGAGTGCCTCCGACGGGCCCAAATATGTGGTGTGCCTCGCTCGTATCGGGGCTCTTCAGCATGAATATTCCGGGGCCCGGCTGCACACTGACCGACATTTCGCTGTCGTTTCAGAATCGCATCCGTGTCGGAGATCGCATCCTAGTCAAGGTGCAGGTTACGGAAAAGGACGATTCCACAAAGAAGGTCAAATTCGATTGCGAGGCGATGAATGGCGGGGGTGCGCCGATTTTTTCGGGGACGGCCCAGCTCATAGCGCCACTCGCGAAGCTGCGCTGGTCTACTCTTCCGGTGCCTCAGTTGATTGTGAACAATCCCTATCGCCATTATCTTGGGCTGATTGCGCGCGCCAATGCAAAGCCGGCCGTCAAGACTGCAATTGTTTGGCCTTGCGACGAGGTCTCGCTCGGAGGCGCTATCCAGGCATTCAAGGACAAACTGATTGTTCCGGTTCTTGTAGGTTCCGAAGCGAAGATTGTGAGTCTCGCCGAGCGCATGCAGATTGACCTGGGATCCATTCGGATCGTTGACGTGGGCGAAAGCCGCGCAGCTGCGATCAAGGCCGTGGAGTTGGCTCGCAAGGGTGAAGTTCAAATGCTCATGAAGGGCTCACTTCACACCGATGAGCTCATGGGCGCAGTCGTCTCGCGGGAAGGTGGCATGCGAACCGGCCGGCGCATCAGCCATGTGTTCGCTCTGGATGTGCCTTCGTATCATAAGCCGCTCCTTGTTACGGACGCGGCCATCAATATCCAGCCAGACCTGGAGACGAAGATCGATATTTTGCAGAATGCCATCGACATGATGATTACGCTCGAAGTGGCGAACCCGAAGGTCGCGATCTTGTCGGCCGTCGAGTCGGTTAACGCGGCGATACCATCGACACTCGATGCTGCCGCCCTTTGCAAGATGGTTGATCGCGGACAGATCACGGGAGCCATTGTTGACGGCCCGCTCGCATTCGACAACGCCATTTCAAGCGATGCGGCGCGCATCAAGAAGATCAAGTCGCCGGTGGCTGGGGATGTGGATCTTCTGCTGGTTCCGAATCTAGAAGCGGGGAATATTCTTTTCAAGCAACTGCAATATCTTGCCGGAGCATTAGCGGCGGGAGTTGTGGTAGGAGCGAAGGTTCCTATCGTGCTGACAAGCCGCGCCGATGGAGAACTGGCCCGCATGGCAAGTTGCGCGCTCGGTGTTCTGCTTTCGAAGCCGGCACCTGTGCTTGCGTAGGCCGTAGCTCGAGATTGCCGCGATAGCCGTTAAGAAGGATAGAGAGCCATGGACTCCGGGTCCACGGCTCTCTTTTTCGTTCTCGGTGAAGATTCCTATTGCGAGTTGCCCTGTATCTGTTCTGTGGCGACAGGGATCAGATATCCAAAGAGACCTTGCGTCCCCTGCTTGGGACCAGCGGTGAAGTAGATTTCCGATGCAGGCGCCTCATCAGGGTCAAAGCTCTTTGACGTCGCGCTGTTGGCAGGACTCATGCTCCAGATGCCATTGATGCTGAGGGGTTTTCCGACCTCATCCTCGAGCAGGCCGTCGAACCTGCCAGTTGCGAGATCGTAGGCGGAGATGAATCCGGCGGACTGCGTGCTTCCACCGGCGGCGAAGTTCGAGACGAGCAGGTGGTGGCTGAAACGTCCAAAGTCGAGAGGAGCGAGGGTTATTCCCCAAGGCGCGTTGAGCCAATCGCCATGCTCAAGACGGCGGAGCAGTGTGCCTCGCGAGGAATAGATGTCAACGAAGCCAAGGCCGGGGCCGGGAGTTTCAAACGGATCGCCGGCAAAGTGCAGAGCGTAGGTAACGACGAGGTCGTTTCCAATGGCCTGTATGTTGAAGGGCACGAAGTTACGGGGGAGGTGGCGGTCAGTGAATGGCAGGTCGTCATCGTTGTCGTCATCGGAGAAGCGATCGTAGTCGCTGCTCCTTAGTTTCACCGGCATGAACGCGTTGTCATAGACATCGATGCGGCCCTTGAGGAAATTTGCCGCGTAGAGGTATCGCTTGTTGCCGATGAATGCGGACGTGATGCCGGTATAGCCGGATCCATCGGCGCCGCGTGCGACAGTGACTGCATTGGTGGAGGGAGGATTGGCTCCCGGGGTGACTCCGACGCCAGGATTCCATGCGGCGATGGATCCATCCAGAGTGGCGAAGATGAACCCCGCGGGCTTGTTGGGAGCGAGAAGAAAATCGGTGGCGCTGCTATTGGGGATCGACCCTGTTGGGGTTCCGTTTGGGAAGGTCGGGTCGTTGGGATGAGATTTTGGAATCTTGACAACGAGAGCCTGCTTGGTTCCAGGGCCGTCGTAAAGAGTTGCAAAGCCGGTGGCCTCGTCGGAGACCCACCAAGTGCTACCAGAGCTTCGGGAGAGGCCCCAACCGTTGACGAGTTGAGTATCGGTTGCTTCGGCAGCTCCCGGGACGTTGGAATCGAGATTGATCTGCTTGTAGTGCTGCCCAAAGGCGACGGATGAGAACGAGAGTGCAAGCGACATGCCTGCAACCAGAGTAGGGACAAACTTCATGATGCGGCTCCTGATTCTTGTTTTGCCCTGCGGACTCAGCGAGTTGTTCCGGCAGTCTGCGGTGGATTGTCGGAAGCTTGAATCTACGCAGGCAGGGCGGAGCTGCGTCGAAGTACTCGGTTTTTGATTTCCTACTTCCTGGCACTGGTGTGGCGACCCCGAATCGCACTCGTAACGAGCAGCGGCTCGTTCCGATCGGGGTTGAAGGCGCACGGAATCAGCGTTTTTGATAGATCGCGTGGAGGTGAAACAACTGCGCTCTAGTTGGGATAACGGAATCTGAAGAGGAATGACGACAGGCGGAACAGGAAAGACTTTTTCACTATTGGACCCGTGGCGATACGGAATCGACACTGTCGCTGCCGGGCCAGGTTGAGGCGTTTTGGTGCTAAACTTTGGGGTTATGGCGCAATTCGTGATTGAACGCGAGGTGGTGGGAGCCGGAAATCTGTCAGAGCTGGAGCTCCGAGAGATATCGCTGCGCTCGTTGCAGGCGCTGAAGGAGTTGGGCCCGGAGATTCAGTGGCTGCACAGTTATGTCACCGAAGACAAGGTCTACTGTGTTTACCTTGCGCCCGACGAGGGTACGATTCGGGAGCACGCCCGTCGCGCAGGCATTCCGGCCGACCGTATTTCGGCGGTGCGCCGGCTCCTTGACCCTGTCAATCTGCAATAGCGGATTGGGGCTCTTCCAACGAATACTGCACGGCTTTGTCCAGGCTCATTGCGGAACCTTCACTCCAAGCGCGCTTGCCTTCGAGCTCGCCGAGGGATTGCCATGCGGGCAACAGGGTCTGGTCGAGTCTGGATTGTTCAGCTTGCGATAAGGGAGCGCTGATGAGTTGGCGTAGATTGGCCGCGCCTGCAGCCAACGTCAGCGCTCGGGCTGGGTTTCCTTCAGCAAGGGCCAGACAGGCGCAGCCCTCCAGCGCACGCGCTATACCGCGCCGATGTCCGAGAGCCGCGAAGATCCCCATGGCTTCGCGGAATGCCTCGAGGGCGCGTGGATGGTTCTGTTCCTCACAATCGATGCAGCCCAGATCAGTGAGAGATCGACCAGAACCCCAAGGGTCTCCGGCTTCTCGAAACGCAGAGAGCGCACGTTCGTATAATTCGCGGGCCGCAACCACGTTGCCGGTGGCGCGCTCGATATCGCCAAGTTGGTTAATTGACCAGGCGGCTCCGCTTCGGTCCCCCAAGTCCTGGAAAATCTCCGTTGCTTCACCTAATGCCCATCGGGCGCGGGGATAGTCGCCGAGGACTTTCACTACATTGGCGAGATTGTGAAGACAACGCGCGATTGCCAAGCGGTCGGAGAGCAATCGCCAGCATGAGAGGCTCCGCTCAAAGTTGGCCTGGGCCATCGCGTAATCGCCCCGGTCCCGTGCGGCAATTGCAAGAGCATTCAAGGAGGCGGCGATGCCGGGCTCATCGCCCATGTCTTCGTAAAGAGAGAGGCCTTGTTCCAGGAAGTATTCCGCAGCCAGGAAGTCTCCCTGGGAGGATGCGAGGGCGCCGGTGAAGTGTGCCACTCTCGCCCGGTCTTTTGGGCGATCCGAGCCAGCCATGCGCAAGACGGTCTCGAGCCTGGCGCGGCCTTCGCTGAGGTGTTCCCGCATATCCCAGAATCGAAACAGAGCCACACATAGCCGGAAGCTCCATTCCAAATGCCTTGTCTCAAATACCCAGTCGAGTGCGGAACGCAGGTTATCGATTTCCGCGTCGCATTGGGTCAACCACCGGGTGCGATCTGCGGATTGCAACTCGGGGTTTCCTTCTTCTGCGAGTACAAGGCAGTACGCGGCGTGGGCTTGTCGCGTAGCAGCCTGCTCGCCACTGTCCGCGAGGCGTTCCAAGGCAAATTCGCGAATTGTTTCGAGCATCGCGAAACGCGGCTCTGCCTGGCCCCGGTCCATGCGCTGGATCAGATTCTGATCTACCAAGGAAGACAAGCCGTGAAAGAGATCGATGCCGAGATCGTTCCTTGTGTTGCAGACGGCTTCGGCCGCCTCCAATGTGCATCCTCCGGAAAAGACAGCTAGCCGGCGGAAGAGCCTTTGCTCTGCGTCGTTTAAGAGGCTATGGCTCCAATCGATTGCCTTGCGTAGGGTTTGTTGGCGCTCTGGCAGGTCGAGCGGACCGCCAGTCAGCAATTGAAGCGGGCTTTGCAGTCGATCAAGGATGGCCGCAGGCGCGAGCACCTTGGTTCGGGCAGCGGCCAATTCAATCGCCAACGGTAATCCATCGAGGCGGGCACAGATTGCCCGGATCGCGGTTCTATTCTCTGGAGTCACCGCAAAATCGGGCCAGACAGCCGCGGCACGCTGCGCAAACAATTCGACGGCGGAATTTGGCGCCAGCGGGGCTACGGGGAATTCCTGCTCGCCATAGATATGCAGAGGAGAACGACTGGTAACCACAATTTTGAGAGAGGGGCATGCTTCGAGCGTTTCCGCTACAGCGGTGGCCGCCGGAAGGATCTGTTCGAAGTTGTCGAGCAGGAGCAGGAATGGTCCTTCGTGCAGTTGGTCGCCAATTAGTTGTGAAAAGGTGCGGTTGCCTGCCTGCTGAATTTCAAGCGCATCGGCGATAGCTGTCGTTACCAGGCCGGGCCGGGTGATCGACGCCAGATTGACGAACTGAACTCCTGCGGTAAATTGCTCTGTCATGGCCGCCGCCAAGGCGATAGCGAGTCGGGTCTTTCCGGCCCCGCCGGGGCCGGTCAGGCTCAGTAGCCGAACGTCCTCTCGGAGCAGCAATTCGGCTGCTTCTTTCAGTTGTTGCTCTCGCCCGATGAACGAAGTGCGAGGGGCGGGCAGATCGCGGCGTTTTCTGATTTTTGGCGAGGGCAGAGCCAGGCTACCGGTCATCGCGAACGAATCATTGAAATGAGCAGGATGTGTCGAGGGAAGGCTGTCGGTTGGGGCGGGGATTTGGATCACTGCGCCAGCGAACAGATATCCGCGTCGAGGCACGGTCTTGAGCAACTGCTGGGTGCGGTCTTCAAGTGCGCGACGCAGTTCGAGGGCGCACTGCACGAGCGAATCGTCCGTAACGAAGGCGTCGGGCCAGACCGCCTGCATCAGTTCTTGTTTGGAGATCAATCGACCGGGGTGTTGAGCCAGATATCTAAGGGTTTCAAATACTTTGGGGCGAAGCTTGACCTCGACTCCCGCCTTGAAAAGGCATCCCCTGGCGCTGTCCAACAGGAAATCGCCGAACTGATAATTCTGGGGATTCGACTCCAAGGTTGCTCCCGTCTTCGGAAGAAGCCATTCAACAGTGAGCGCGGGGTTTTGGCTTTTCTTCGGCGTTCTTTCGTTACTTCTCGTAGCGTTCTCGCTACCTTGAACTTGCTCGCCGAGGGGGTCAGCGATTTGAACATGTTCCCCCCGTAGACCTCACGGCGGGCCTTACCACACAGCGGATTTTAACAAAACGCGATTTTCAAGGATCCAGTCGGGGGCAGATGCAAGGTGGACCACCACCGACTGAGAAGGACACAAGTCCAATGGGCACAACACAAGTTCCCGCTGTAGACATGACCAAACTGGACGCCTTTATCGGCCAATTCGTCACTGACCTTGGCGCGGCGTTTTCATACTGGCTCGCGGTGTTCGACTACCAGCATGACATGGGGGACCCGATCGGGGCGGCGGCGCACGTCAGGCAGTCATTGGCCGAGGATGGAACGTGGATGATCGTTGAGCCCGTTGCAAATCATCAGTTGAAAGACAATCTGAATCCAGTAGCCGGGTGTACTATTCCTTCTCGACGCCCTTGTGGACGCCGTGTTCGCGGTCGCAGGAAAGCGGATTGTGTTTTGGCGCGCAGGCTGGCGAGACGCGGATTCGAGATGTTACTTCCGCGGCTGGGTTTCGCCGCTTTCACCGGGCAACGGAGACACCGTTCAATATCGTCTACGAAGCTCGACCCTGATTTGACCGCAATGGTTTGCGATTGAAGACGATGGCGGGAATTCGCGCCGCAATACGATCACATGAATATAGACAAAGTAGGTTGGAAGCGCCGAGCGGCAATCACACCTGCCCGAGAAGGAGAAGCACCATGAAACAGGAAGATTTGACGGAGTTCAAGAATCAGCTTCGAGGTGACTTGATCGAGCCCACGGATGCGACCTATGAAGAGGCGCGCAAGGTCTATAACGCGATGATCAGCCGGAAGCCGCGGTTGATTGCGAAGTGCGCTGATGTGGCCGATGTTATTACCGCCGTTAACTTCGGCAGAAAGAATAATCTGCTGGTGTCGGTGCGGAGCGGAGGGCACAATGCTGGTGGCCTGGGAATCTGTGACGATGGGCTCGTCATTGATCTTTCCCGGATCAAGTATGTCCACGTCGATCCTGCTGCGAAGACAGTGCGGGTCGGCGGAGGTTGCACGTGGGGCGACGTTGATCACGCGACACATGCGTTCGGGCTCGCTGTGCCGTCTGGAGTTATTTCGACGACGGGCGTGGGGGGTCTTACACTGGGCGGCGGCATGGGTCACCTGACCCGCCAGTTTGGACTGACGATTGACAACCTTCTCGGGGCCGACGTGGTGCTCGCTGACGGAAGCTTTGTGACGGCGAGCGCGGACGTGAACAGCGACCTGTACTGGGCAATCCGCGGTGGTGGGGGCAACTTTGGTGTTGTCACTTCATTTCTGTTCAAGGCTCACCCAGTATCGATGGTGAGTGCCGGACCAATGTTGTGGGAGATTGATCAGGCTGCTGACATCATGAAGTGGTATCGCAAATTCATCGTTGAGAAAGCGCCTGAAGAGCTGAATGGATTCTTCGCGTTTCTCACTGTTCCACCGGGGCCGCCGTTTCCAGAGCATCTGCATTTCAAGAAAATGTGCGGGATTGTCTGGTGCTACAACGGAGCGATCGAAAAGGCGAACGAGCTTCTTGAGCCGCTGCGCAAGTTCAAACCGCCAGCTTTTGAATTCTTTGTTCCCATGCCTTTCCCGATGCTGCAGGGCATGTTCGACGGTCTCTATGTGCCTGGTTTGCAGTGGTATTGGAAGGCTGATTTTGTGAATGAGCTTGGAGATGAGGCGATTGCACTCCATCTCAAGCATGGCGCGG
>Ga0207691_10005756_pt1 | contig 11992 bp, 8 predicted proteins | sample KBSM13metaG_FD_184327 | JGI IMG/M metagenome (GOLD analysis project Ga0207691, IMG submission 184327) | Miscanthus rhizosphere microbial communities from Kellogg Biological Station, Michigan, USA - KBS M1-3 metaG (SPAdes) (version 2) | ecosystem: Host-associated > Plants > Roots > Rhizosphere >...
TCTGGCGCAACGCCGCGCGTCTGTTGAAACTCGACTAGCTCGGTCGAAGCCACCGTGAGACTCCGCACAGCTCTCGTCATCGTCGTGATGCTGTGGACCGGGTCGGCGACCGGCGGGCAGGGCTCTGCCATCGATAGAACCCCCGACCGCGTCGATCGACTGAGTCAGTGGCTCGACGCGGTCGAACAGCATGAGCCAGGTGCGGCCGACGACGCGCTGCTGCGCGTGGCGTCATGGGATCGGATGACGCTGTGGCGCGTCTGGGTAGACGCCGGCACCATCGTCAGCCTGGTCCGCGACCCGAACGTCCTTGTCTTCTATGCCCCGACAGAGTCCGAGCCGTTCAGCGGGGCCTTGCGCGTGCAGGATCCTCGTTCCCTCAGATCGCGTGTCATTTCGTACGGCTGGAACGATGTGAAACGGCTCCAGCTAATCGCGAAAGAGATCGCGGGTCGAGGCGGCGAGAATCGCGTGCTGACCCGCGCCGCGTCGCTTCACGCCGACATTGTGATGCTCCAGGCGGGCGAGTCGTTGACGCCCGACCCATCGCGCAAGCCTCGCTCTTCGCAGATCGTGGTCTTCCTGGCCGACGGTCAACAGACAGGCGTTGACGATGCGGGCGTCCACTGGGAGATGGGCAGACGACTGCTCGACAAGGTTCGGCCGAGGAACGCGCGGAAGCTGGGGCCCGATCCCGGCGCAGACGAGACCGTTCGTCTGTGGTACCTGGCGTCGTCGGCCTACATGCAGGCCGTCGAGCAACTCGATGGCTGGCACTTCGAGCGCGCGGTGCAGCTCTTCCCTCGCGACCCAGAGATCTTGTTCCTTGCCGCGTGCGCCCGCGAGATGTTGAGCGGACCTCAGATTCAAAACGTGCTCGCATCGACGACGCTGTCGCGCGATCTGTTTAATCTCATTGGCGATGAAGGCGACGAGCTGGGCAAGGCCGAGCGGCTTTTTCGGCAGTCACTCGAGCTGAATTCGAAGCAGACCGAAGCTCGCATCCGGCTCGGGCGTGTTCTTGGGCGACGAGGCAGGCACCAGGACGCGATCGCCGAGCTGCGGCGAGCGACGATGGAGACGAAGAATCGGCTGCTGCAGTACTACGGACAGATGTTCCTCGGTGCGGAGGCGGCGGCGCTCGATCTCGAGGACGAGTCGAGACGCGCCTACGAACGCGCCGCCTCGTTGTATCCGGATGCCCAGTCGCCGCATCTCGCGATGGGCGCGCTCGCGGCCCGCACGGGCGACCGTGCCGGCGCGTTGTCGGCGATCCAACCCGTGCTGACTGGAGACGATCCGCTGCGGGCAGACGATCCCTGGTGGAGCTACTACACGTCTCAGGCTCGCGACCTTGTTGGCATCGTGGAGGCCCTGCACGAAGCAGTGCAGAAGGCGCCGCAATGAAGGCCGCGCTCGCCGTGGCGATCTCCGCGGCGGCCGTCGTGACGGGGAGTGCACAGCAGCCGACGTTCTCGTCGCGCGTCGATGCGGTGCGCGTAGACGTGCTCGTCAAGGATCGCGGTCAGATCGTGCGAGGCCTGAGGCCACAGGATTTCGAGGTGCGGGACGAAGGCGTCCTGCAGGAAGTGGACCTCGTTCGGCTCGAGCAGATCCCGCTCAATGTGATTCTCGGACTCGACGTCAGCGAAAGCGTGGCTGGAGAGCGGCTGGACCATCTGCTCGGTGCCGGGAACACGCTGCTTGCGCGGCTCGCTGGTGACGATCGGGCGGCGCTGCTGACATTCAGCCACGCCGTGCGGCTGCGTCAGGCGTTGACGCGCGACATCACACGGGTGCGACAGGCGCTCGAAGACGTGATACCAGCGGGGCAGACGTCGCTCGTTGACGGGACTTCCGCTGCCATCGCGTTGTCTGGCTCAGACGTGGGACGCAGCCTGTTGATTCTCTTCAGCGACGGCGTAGACACCTCGAGCTTCCTGTCGCCGGATGTCGTGCTTCAATCAGCCCGGCGTGCCGACGTTGTCGCGTACGGTGTCGCGATGCGAAGCCGAATCAGCCCGACGTTCCTAAAGGAGCTCGGCTCTCTGACCGGCGGATCCGTCATCGAGATCGAATCAACGAAGGATTTGTCACAGACGTTCCTTGGCATCCTCGACGAGTTCCGGGAACGCTACCTCCTCAGCTACTCTCCGCGTGGCGTCCCTGCCACGGGATGGCATCGCCTCGACGTTCGCGTCAAAGGACGCCGTGCCACGGTCAGCGCCCGGGCCGGTTATCAAGCGGGGCGATAAACGAAAGTCAAAGGGCAAAAGTAAAAGGTCAAAGGCAAGTTGATGTGGTGAAATGGGATTCACTCGTATGCGCGCGCGACAGATCGCCATCCGCAGCCTGACCTACTACTGGCGCACGAATGTGGCCGTGGTGCTCGGTGTTGCCACGGCTGTGTCGGTGCTGGCGGGAGCGCTGCTCGTCGGCGACTCCGTTCGCGGCAGCCTTCGAGACCTGCTGCTCGGTCGCCTCGGGCGAACGGACCACGTGATCGCGTCGACAAGCCTGTTTCGCGAACAGCTGGCGCAGGATCTCGCCGCGCAGCCGGAATTCAAGGCCGCGTTCTCGGGGGTAACACCTGTCGTCATCGTGCAGGGAACGGTGACGGCGCAGAACGAAGGGCGCAGGATGTCGCAGGCCCGCGTCTACGGAGTCGACGACCGGTTCTGGCGATTCCATGGGGTTGCCAACGTCAACGGTCCCGCGAATCGTGACGCGCTCATCAGCCCCGCGCTCGCGCGTCAGATTGACTCGCAGCCTGGCGACTCGATTCTTGTCCGTATCCAGCGGCCCACGGACATCCCGCTCGAATCACTCCATGGGCAACGCGACAATCTCGGACGCTCGATGCGGCTGACAGTCGCGAAAGTGGTTGCGGCCGACTCGCTTGGAGAGTTCTCGCTCGAAGCGCAGCAGGGCGAAGTAGCGGCGGTGTTCGTACCACTGGCCAGACTGCAGCAGGAACTCGAGATCTCTGGTCGTGTGAACACGCTTCTGGTCTCGACAGGCCTCAGTCCGCCTGCTGATCCTGCCGAGGCGTTGCGTGCGCTCGTGCGGCGCAACGCGCAACTCGAGGACCTTGGTTACTCCATCGAGACCATCGAGCCAACGGGAGTTCTCAGTATTGGGTCCGCCGCAGGCCTTCTCGACGAGGCACACGCGAAAGCGGCAACCAGCGCGCTCCAGGGAACCGGGATGCAGGCAGGCGCGCTGTTCACCTATCTGGCGAACAGCCTCCGCGTCGGCGATCGCGAAGTCCCGTATTCACTCGTCACTGCGCTCGACCTGGGCGCGATTCAACAGTCTCCTCAGCAAGCTCAATCCAACGACTCGAAGGACTCCATCGTGCTGAACGACTGGGCGGCGACGGAGCTGAAGGCTGGCGCCGGGGACACGGTCACGATGGAGTACTACGCGTGGGAGGAACCTGGTCGTCTGGTGACAAAGACGACGACATTGAACGTGGCCGGCGTCGTGCCGGTCGAGCGCGGCGACCGGAAGATGGCGCCGACGTACCCGGGCATCACGGATTCGCCGACGTTGGACGACTGGGATCCGCCCTTCCCCGTCGACTTGCGGCGGATTCGTAAGGTCGACGAACAGTACTGGGAGAAGTATCGAACGACACCGAAGGCGTTTGTCGCGCTGCAGACGGGACAACACCTCTGGCAGACACGATACGGATCGATGACCGCGATTCGTGTCCGACCGGGAGAGGGCCAGTCGCTCACGCAGGCGAGCGATGTCTTCGTTGAGCGTCTTCGCGCCACCGCCGATCCGTTGGCGCTCGGACTTGCAGTCATCGACGTGCGCGCTCAGGGGCTCGCGGCCTCGCGTGGTGCGACGGACTTCGGCGAGTACTTCGTCTACTTCAGCTTCTTCATCGTCGTGTCGGCACTGTTGCTCGTGGCGCTGTTCTTCAAGCTGGGAATCGAGCAGCGCGTACGCGAGGTTGGTCTGCTTCGAGCCGTCGGCTTTGGCCCGTCGCAGGTGCGCAGACTGTTCCTGCAAGAAGGCATCTTGCTCGCCGTCGTAGGAAGCGTACTCGGCATCGGCGGTGCGCTGGGCTATGCGTGGCTGATGATGTATGGCCTGCGATCGTGGTGGGTCGATGCCGTAGGGACGACCGCGCTGACGCTGCACGTGTCGGAGGCATCGCTCGCTGCCGGCGCGATTGGCGGAGTACTCGCTGCGATTGGCTGCATCTGGTGGACGCTGCGCGCGTTGACTCGCATTTCCGAGCGCAGCCTTCTGATGGGGACTATAGAGAGCTCCCAACTATCCAACTCCCAACTCCCAATGTCGGCCCGAGCCTGGAAGTGGCCGATTGCGGCGGCGACGCTCGTCCTCCTCGCGTTGCTGCTCCTGGCAGGTGCCACGACAGGCTCCGTTCAGCGCGTGGGCGCGTTCTTCGGCGCGGGCTCCGCTTTGTTGCTGGCGTCGCTGTGCGCGGCGACCTGGCTGTTCCGGCGGCGCGCGCGCAGCGGAATCGAAGGACACGGCTGGCTCTCGGTGTCGAGGCTGGGGATGCGAACGGCGACGTACCGTCCCGGCCGCAGCGTCCTCTCGATCGCCGTCATCGCATCCGCGACGTTCATCCTGATCTCGGTCGAGGCGTTTCGCCGTGGCGATCAACTTGCCGAGGCGGGGCCTCGCTCAGGTCTCGGCGGGTACGACCTCGTCGTCGAAACGCTGCTGCCCATCGTCCGTGATCCGAACACGCGCGAGGGCAGGGAAGCGCTGAACCTGTTCGACCTCAATCAGTCCGTGACGTTCGAGCCCCTGCGCTTGTTGCCAGGAGACGATGCGAGCTGTTTGAATCTGTATGAGCCGCGGAATCCGCGGATCGTCGCGGCGAGCGAGCGCTTTCTCCGCAACGGGCGGTTCGCGTTTGGAAGCAGCCTGGCGACGACAGACGCCGAGCGCGCGAACCCATGGCTGCTGCTCGAGAAGCCAATGCCCGACGGCGCGATCCCGGTGATCGCGGATGCGAACTCGATGACCTACGTGCTGCACAAGAAGCTTGGTGACGACATCGTGCTGCCGCGTGGCGATCGAGAGATCCGTCTGCGCCTCGTGGCGGCGCTGAGCGACAGCATCTTCCAGGGTGAGTTGCTGATGGCGGAGCAGCCGTTCGTGGCGCTGTTTCCGGAGCAGCAGGGCTATCGGATCCTGTTGGTACAGGGCGGTCACGAACCGACGGCGCGTCTTCGAACCACCCTCGAAGACGGCATGTCCGACCTGGGCGCGCGTGTGACAGGAACTGCCGAACGACTGGCGCAGTTCCACCGCGTGGAAAACACTTACCTCTCGACGTTCCAGACGCTCGGCGGACTGGGGCTCCTGCTAGGCACGTTCGGGCTCGCCACCGTCCTGCTTCGCAATGTGCTCGAGCGGAAGAAGGAGCTCGCGCTGCTTGGAGCGGTCGGCTATCGGCGCGCGCACGTGATGATGATGGTCGTCGCAGAGAACGTCCTCCTGCTGGTCGCGGGCCTGACTGCAGGTGCGCTCTCGGCTGCGATCGCGATCGCGCCGGCGGTCGCGGAGCGCGGCAGCAGGCTCCCGTTCACGAGTGGCAGCGCGCTTCTGATGATCGGCGTGCTCGTCACCGGGTTGTTGTCCTCGGTCATCGCGATGAGAGCGGCGACACGGATGCCGCTCCTCGCATCTCTTCGATCGGAGTAGTCGGATGCGGAAGTCGTTGCCCGCGATCGTATCGATTCTGATGCTTGGAGTGTCGCCGCTGGCCGCGGAGAACTGGCCACAGTGGCGCGGTCCGATGCTCAACGGCGAGAGCGCAGAGAAGAACCTTCCGGTCCGCTGGTCCACCACGGAGAACGTCACCTGGAAGCTCGCGGTTCCTGAACGCTCCGGCTCGACGCCGATCGTCTGGGGCGACCACGTGTTTCTCAACGTCGGCGAGGGATCGAATCTCGCGATCTGGGCGGTGGACCGAACGAACGGAACGATACGGTGGAAGAGGCCGCTCGGCGGCGGCAACCGCCGGATGATGAAGCAGCAGATGTCGTCGCCGTCGCCGGTGACCGACGGCAAATCGGTCTGGGTGATGACCGGAACCGGCGTGCTGAAGTCGTTCGACTTTGCGGGTAAAGAGCTCTGGAGTCGCGACATCCAGGCCGACTACGGGCGCTTCGGAACGCAGTGGGGATACGCCTCGTCACCCCTGCTGTTCGAGGATGCGCTCTACGTACAGGTGTTGCATGGAATGCACACCGACGATCCGTCATATCTGCTTCGCATCGACAAGGCGACGGGCAAGACGGTGTGGCGTGTGTTGCGGACGACGCGCGCACGATTCGAGTCGCCAGATGCGTACACGACACCGGCGCTGCTGCGGGTCGGCAACTCGACGGAGATCGTCATCACTGGCGGCGACGTGGTGACCGGCCACGATCCGGCAAATGGCCAGGAACTGTGGCGCGCGGACGGCCTCAATCCTGACAACGACGGCAGCTATCGCATCGTCGCATCGCCGGTCGTGCACGGCGACTTGTTGTTCGCGCCATCGCGCGAGCGTCCGCTCCTTGCTCTGAAGCCGGGTGGGCGCGGCGACGTCACGAAGTCACATGTGCTCTGGTCGTTCAACAACGGGCCCGATGTGCCGACGCCCGTGACCGATGGGACGTATCTGTATTCGATCAACGACCGCGGGATTCTGTACTGCCTCGACGTGAAGACAGGAAAGCCGGTTTACGGCCCGCAGCGTCTTCGCAATGCGACCTACAGCGGCTCGGCTGTCCTGGCCGACGGAAAGATCTACATCACTGATGAAGACGGCGTGACGACGGTATTTCGAGCCGGACCGAAGTTCGAGCTGTTGTCGGAGAACGATCTCGGGGATTACACGCTGAGCTCACCGGCGGTGTCGGATGGACAGATCTTCGTGCGAACGGCGTCCTTCGTCTACGCGATCGGCCGGAGGCAGGTGGCGGCGCGGAGCACACAGTAGGCGGTATGCAGTAGGCAGTAGGGCACTCTGTAGTAGGCAGTAGGCCACTATGATTCGAGCGATTCTGAAAGTCGTGGTGGGTGGGCTGGTCGCGCTTGCGGTTGTTGTCGCGGTGCTCTACCAGTTCTTCGGGCTGCGATTCGTGATGGACGGTGGCGGCACGCCGTATCCACGTTTCGTGCAGACGAACGAGGGACAGGCAGAGCGCATCGAGCGTCATCGCGAAGCGCAGCGCGCGGCAGCGGCGGCCGCATCGCGTGGGGACGTTGCCGAGCCGCCGCCAGTCGCCGTCGAGCCGGTGGTCGCACCCGGTGCGCCGGAGCCGGCCGCGGCAGCGAAGACCAACACCGCCACACCAAGAGAACCGGCACCGTACTGGACTGACTTCAGAGGACCGGAGCGCGATGGCGAGTATCGCGAAGTACCGGTGCTTGCGGACTGGCCGACGTCGGGACTGACGCCACTATGGAAGCAGCCGGTCGGCGGGGGCTATGCCTCGTTCGTTGTGGCTGGTGGTCGCGCATTCACGATCGAGCAACGCGGAGCGCAGGAGGTGGTCGCCGCGTACGACGTGCCCACGGGTCGCGAGGTTTGGACGAACTCGTGGGCCGCTGAATTCCGCGAGTCGATGGGCGGAGACGGCCCAAGAGCAACGCCCACGTGGTCTGACGGAAGGGTGTACGCGCTCGGTGCGACAGGAGAATTCCGCGCTCTCGATGATGCCAGCGGCAAAGTGATCTGGCGCACCAACATCCTGAGCGATAGCGATGCCCACAACCTCGACTGGGGCATGGCCGCTGCGCCGCTCGTCGTCGATGACACGGTCATCGTGCTGCCCGGCGGATCCAATGGGCGCTCGATCGTCGGCTACGACCGTGCCACCGGGAAACGCGCCTGGTCCGCGCTCGACGACAAACAAGCGTATTGCTCGCCGATGCTCGTCACGTTGAACGGTGTGCGGCAGTTGCTCGTCGTCAGCGCAACGCGAATGATGGGCCTCGTCCCCGGCAACGGGAAAGTACTCTGGGAATATCCATTCCCGACCTACAACGGGATCAACGCGGCGCAGCCGCTGGTGATCGGAGACAACCGCGTGTTCGTGTCTGCGAGCTACGGCGCTGGCTCCGCGATGGTCGAGTTGACCGGAGGCGGCGATCACTTCTCGGTGCGCGAGGTCTGGCGGAACAACCGGATGAAGAATCGATTCTCCGGCTCTGTTCTGCGCGACGGCGTGATCTACGGTCTCGATGAAGGCATTCTGGCGGCGATCGATGCCGAGACCGGTGATCTCAAATGGAAGGGCGGACGCTACGGATACGGTCAGGTCGTGCTCGCGGGCGACAACCTGATCGTGTTGACCGAGGACGGTGACCTCGCGCTCGTTCGTGCGAATCCCGCTCGGCACCAGGAGATCACGCGATTCCCCGTGCTTGCAGGGAAGACGTGGAATGTGCCGGCGATCTCGGGCGGGTTTCTACTCGTCCGCAGTCTGGCGGAGATGGCCGCGTTCGATCTGAGGGTTGCGAAGTGAGCCCGTCGCTCTCTCTCTCGATTGGGCGTCTGATGCTGGTCACGATGGCGGTCGTCGTGTTACTCCTTCCCCAGTTGTCCCTCGAGGGACAACAGCCCACGCCGGCCGTGCAGATGATTGGCGACACCGGTGAGGGCGCGAAGTATTGGGCGCGGTGGCGAGGTCCGTCCGGGCAGGGCGTTGTCACCGGTACCGGCTATCCAGACAGCTGGTCGGCGAGCGAGAACGTGAAATGGAAAGTGCCAGTTCCGGGCGACGGGAACTCGTCGCCCATCGTGTGGGGCGATCGCATCTTCGTCACCACCGCCTATGACGGCGGACGACGGCTGTCGGTGGTGGCCTTTCGGCGCACTGATGGCACGAAGCTGTGGGAAACATTCGCGCCCGAGGGACGCACGCCGCACGGGAATCACTACAAGAACGGCTACGCGTCAGCGACACCAGCCACGGACGGCCAGCATATCTACGCATCGTTTGGGTCGAGAGGCCTGCTCGCGCTCGACATGAACGGGAAGCAGGTGTGGTTCCGCGATCTCGGTCAGATGGACGCGTATCACGGCACGGCCGGCTCTCCACTCCTCTACAAAGATCGCCTGATTCTCTATCAGGATCAGTCGCGCAACTCGTTCATCGCGGCGTTCGACACCAAAACCGGCAAGACGCTGTGGAATACACCGCGCGACGCGAACGTCGGCTGGGGCACGCCGATCGCGGTCCGCGTCGTCGATCACGACGAGATCGTGGTCAACGGCCAGTTGCGTGTGCAGGCGTATAACCCGGACACTGGCGCAGAGCTGTGGAGTTGCGGAGGCTCGAGCTACGAAGTGATTCCCACGCCGGTCGTCGGATACGGCATGGTGTTCTGTTCGTCAGGCCGCGCCGGGCCGACGCTGGCGATTCGTCCCGGCGGCAAAGGTGATGTGACTCGCAGCCATCTCGCGTGGGCAAGCCAGCGCGGGTCACCGTTCGTGCCGTCGCCGATTCTCTACGGCGAACACCTCTACATGGTCAACGACATGCAGAGCATCGTCACCAGCTTCGAGGCGGTGACGGGAAAGCTGATGTGGCAGAACCGGCTCGGCGTCGCCAGACGCGAAGGGTTTTCGGCGTCGCCGGTGGCAGTGGAGGGGAAGATCTTCTTTACCAACGACGAAGGTGAGACGTTCGTGCTGAAGGCTGGGCCGACGTTCGAACTGCTGCGCACGAACAAGATCGGTGAAGGCACGCTCGCGACGCCAGCGCTCGTCGACGGGCGCTGGTATATCCGGACCGAGAGCAATCTGTTCGCGATTGGAATGTAGCTCTTTGGGCCTTGGGCCTTAGTCCTTGGTCCTTCGTCCGGACCAAGGACAACGTACCAAGGACCAAGGGCCAACTAAGCCGTAGGCCTGAAATACAGCACCATGCCCGCGCCGATCGAGGCGAGGAGGAAGCCCACGAACAACATCGGATTGAGTGCGGCCTTCGGCGGGTGGATCATCATCCCCACGGCAACGTTGACGATCGGTGCACCGCCGAAGACGAGCGGCATCACGTAGATCGGCAATCCACCGGTCTTGAATGCCCAGATAATGCAGGCGGCACCGGCCGCGCCGAGCGCTCCTGCGATTGTCGCGTTGATCAGGCCTGCCGTGCCGAATCCAGAGAGCTGGCCTTGCGAGCCGAGCACGCCGACCGGCAGCAGCACGCCAATCAGGAAGTAGGCCACGCCGACGCAGAGCAGCGCCTTGAGCGGGTTCCCCAACTGCGTCTGTCCCAGATAGAGCAGCGCCCCGTACGCACCCCAGGACAACACCGCTCCCGCGACGAAGATCACCCAACCCATTCTCTTCTTCCTCACCGTTTCAGTCATTGTGATGTCAGTGTCTCGCCGCGTGAGTGTTGCAGTCGAGCGTCTTCGTGTCAACTGGTGCACTGCGGTATATAGTGGTTTCAGAGTGGTCGATAGCACCCCGTCTGCCCTGGCCGATCCGACTGAAGTCGGCAGCTATTTCGTTGCCACGTATCCACCATTCTCGGCGTGGAGCACGGACGCGGTTGCCGTCGACGGACGCCCCGCGCTCGAGTCGCCGCCGGTTCCGGGCGTGCCGCTGGGCCTCTACCTCCACATTCCGTTCTGCCGGAAGCGGTGCCACTTCTGCTACTTCCGCGTGTATACCGACAAGAACGCGCAGGAGGTCGGCGATTATCTCGACGTGCTTGCCCACGAATGGGAGCTCTACGCCAATTTGCCGTCGATCGCCGGCCGGCAGCTGGACTTCGTTTATTTCGGTGGCGGGACGCCATCTTTCCTGTCCACGAAACAGCTCGAGGGTCTGGTGGGACGCCTCAGCGCGGTGACCTCGTGGCGCAACGCGGAGGAAGTGACCTTCGAGTGCGAGCCCGGGACGTTGACCGAGCCAAAGCTGGCCGCCATTCGCGGCATCGGCGTCACGCGTCTGAGCCTTGGCGTCGAGAACTTCAGCGACGAAGTCCTGGAACTCAACGGGCGTGCGCATCGCTCGCCGGAGATCGGCCGAGCCTACGCGTTTGCGCGCTCGCTCGGCTTCCCGCAGATCAACATCGATCTCATTGCCGGGATGCTCGGCGAGACGGAAGAGAACTGGCGTGTCTGTATCGAGAAGACGCTCGAACTCCAGCCGGACAGCATCACCATCTACCAGATGGAGCTGCCGTTCAACACGACCATCAGCAGCAACCTGCTGAAAGGCACCGGACGATTTGCGCAGCCGGTTGCGGACTGGTCCACGAAGCGTCGCTGGGTGGGAGAAGCGTTCGAGGCTCTGGAGGCGAACGGTTACACCGTTCGCAGTGCCTATACCGCCGTCAAAGATCCGACCCGCACGCGCTTTATCTACACCGATCGCCTGTGGCAGGGGGCGGACATGGTGGGACTCGGCGTGGCGTCGTTCGGTCACATGAATGGCGTGCACGTGCAGAACCTCGACACATGGGAGACCTACGCCGCCGCCATTCGACGCGACGAGATCCCGCTCAATCGCGCGTATCGTCCGACGCACGAAGAGCGCCTGATCCGCGAGTTCATCCTGCAACTGAAGCTCGGCTCGATTCAGCCGGCGTATTTCCGCGACAAGTATCAGGTCGACGTCCTGCGGCGTTTCCGCGAGCCGCTCGATTCGATCGCTGCCGACGGCTACCTCGCCGAGCGTGGTGAACAGCGCGTTGCTCTCACGCGCGAAGGGCTGCTGCGAGTCGATGGACTGCTCAAGCGATTCTTTCTGCCGCAGCACTCAGGGATTCGATACACGTAGGGAGGACGGGAAGCGGTGCGAGGGTGCGACGGGGCGACGGTGCGAGGGTCCAGTGCGACGGTCCGGTGGTCCGGGGGTGAAGCGCTCTCATATCGGACCTCTCGGACCGTCGGACCGGACCCTCGGACTCTCGGACTGGACCTTCGCACCGTCGCCCCATCGCCCCCTCGGACCGCTAGATCGTAGATGCCCCTCTCCGAACTCACC